>OIYQ01000044.1_pt1 | contig 48644 bp, 49 predicted proteins | sample 1588311 | NCBI WGS metagenome assembly OIYQ01 (sample SAMN03283244) | human gut metagenome | biome: human-associated habitat; material: feces | host: Homo sapiens | place: Peru | collected 2012
GAGGTAGTTGGCTGTGTTCTTCATCTCCGCAGGGAAGACGTCATGCTTGATCATGAGGTCAACAGAGTTTGTAGCCTTCCAGAGCCTCTTCTTCCCTTTTGAGCGGAATACGTTCCACTTCCATAAGGGAATTTACGAGATCGTTTGTCTTGTACCTGTCTGTTACTCCGGGTATAGTTAGTCCGTCTGCCAATTTAAATCATTTCATCGAAGAGCAGACCGATTGCCTGCTTCATGTGGATCTGGATTTTCTGCAGATCCTCCGATGGTATTTCCCTTATTATTTCGTTCGTCGAACTGTCAATTACCGTTACGACGACTCTGTCAAGTTCATTGTTTACGTTGAACCTGAGTTTGTGACCTTTTACAATGTCGGACAGTCTCTGAAGATCCTGTGCCATAGCCTGTGTGTCTGCAATTTTGCTTTCGATGTTTGCAGAAACTTCCGCCGCGCTGTTGGGCATGTTTCCTATCTGTGCCGCAACTTTTGGTGCCTGTTTCTGCTTGTCAAGAGCGTTAAAGTAGCCGTCCATGGCTTGTGTCTGCCCAATCGTACTTATTGTATTCATGGTATTTTCCTCCTGAACAAAGAAAAAAGAGAGGGGAAGGGGGCGCACCCCTCCTCACTCTACGTACGTGCTGTCAAAAGAAGACATCCAGATTTCTCTTGCCGGTACGCACGGTTTAATCTACTGAAGCAGAGCAAGAACGTTCTGTGACTGGCTGTTTGCCTGTGCAAGCATGGCCGTTCCTGACTGTGAGAGAATCGCGTTCTTAGTATACTCGACCATCTCTGCAGCCATATCAGTATCACGAATGCCTGACTCGGCTCCCTGCATGTTTTCTGCAGCCACATTGATTCCTTTTGAAGCCATCTCGAAACGATTCTGATAAGCACCAAGATCCGCTCTCTGGCGTGAAACCATCTTGAGTGCACTGTCAATTGTTCCGATAGCCATGTTGGCCTGGTCTGGGCTTGCAATGCTGATCTGTTCATCAGACCCCTGTGTTCCGCGGAGTCCGAGAGACTGTGCGGTCATTGTTCCGATAAATGCTGTTACGCTCTGATCCATGTTTGCGCCAACCTGGAATGTCATTACCTGATTTGTTACAGAATTCTGTGCAAAACGACCGGTAAGAATGTTCATTCCGTTGAACTGTGCCTGTGAAGCAATGCGGTCTACTTCAGCAACAAGCTGGGAAACTTCAACCTGAATCTGCATGCGGTCTTCTTCGCTGTAGATGCCGTTAGCGGACTGAACGGAAAGTTCGCGAACTCTCTGAAGAATATCTGTAGTTTCCTGAAGATATCCTTCTGTTGCCTGAATAAAAGAAATTCCGTTCTGGATATTTCTGTTGGCCTGATTAAGTCCGCGGATCTGGCTGCGCATCTTTTCAGATACTGCAAGTCCCGAAGCGTCGTCACCGGCACGGTTGATTCTTTCGCCTGAGCTGAGCTTTTCAATGCTGCCCATAAGCTGGGAGTTTGAAACTCCGAGTGTTCTGTTTGCAAACATTGAACTCATGTTGTGATTAATAACCATAAAATTGTCCTCCATGATTCTGTACAAATGCATCATGCATTCGTCCTTTCCGTACGGGCAGTTACAGGTTTTTGCGCCCCCTGGAACCGTCTTAGACCCTTACGGCAGGAACCGTTATTCTTACCTTGATATGAATAACCGTCCACGCCGTTTACGTGATATGGAGAACTTTTGTCAAAGAGCATTCTGCAGATTGCAGTTACCATGTCTAAAAATCATGGTTGAATGCCGACTGAAAAAACGGATTGATTTGAAGAGGATTTTATGAAAAGCAATAAATCGTCCGCACAACCGGCAGAAAATAAAGCACACACTTTATTTTCTGCCGATAATTATACTACACTATTGAAGCAAAGACAAGACGCTCTGTGACTGGCTGTTGGCCTGTGCGAGCATAGCTGTTCCTGCCTGAGTGAGTACCTGGTTCTTGGTGAATTCAACCATCTGTGATGCCATGTTTGTATCACGGATTCTTGATTCTGAAGCCTGTGTATTTTCGGCTGCAATATCAAGTCCCTTTACTGCATAGTCAAGACGGTTCTGGTATCCTCCAAGATCCGCACGCTGTTTGTTGATCTTCTTGAGAGCTTCGTCAAGCGTACCAATTGCGCGGTTGGCTTCATCCGGTGTCGCAATGCTCATGACTTCTTCAGTACCTACGTTTCTCATTCCGAGGGCCTGTGCTGTCATGGTTCCAATGTAAACGCTCATTCTCTGATCCATATTTGCGCCGATGTGGAGCCACATAGATGCAGTGGGAACGTTCTCTCCGGTTGCCTGTGCGAATCTTCCGGTAAGCATATTCATTCCGTTGAACTGAGCCTGTGATGCGATGCGGTCTACTTCCGCAACGAGCTGGCTTACTTCAACCTGAATCTGCATGCGGTCTTCGTCGCTGTAGATACCGTTTGAACTCTGAACGGCAAGTTCCCTGATGCGCTGAACAATGTCTGTAGTTTCCTGCAGATATCCTTCAGTTGTCTGGATAAAACTGATTCCGTTTGAAGCATTCTTTGATGCCTGATTCAAACCGCGTATCTGTGAGCGCATCTTTTCGGAAACTGCAAGTCCCGAAGCGTCGTCACCTGCACGGTTGATTCTTTCTCCTGAAGAGAGTTTTTCCATATCCTTCTGAAGAGATCCGTTTGTTACTCCCAGAGCGCGATTAGAAAACATTGCGGACATGTTGTGGTTGATAACCATAGTTTGTTCCTCCGTGGAATTGTAGAAAGACAGAATCCTTTCCGTCTTTTTGTAAAAGATTACATCTGAGTTACAAGGCTACATCTGCAATCTTTTACATGAAGAGTCTGACTGTTATCTTCATCGAAGTAGAGCGGTCATGGTTCTTCAATTTTTTTATCGGTACACGGAGCAGCAGACTTTAGTTTTTTTTTAGATTTTTTTCGGTTTTCCCGAATTATTTTTCCAGAAGTTCAGTTACTATCTTCTTTATTATTACCGAAGCCTTTCCCCTGTGACTTATGGCATTTTTCTGTTCTTCTGTAAGTTCTGCCGCGGTCTTTTTTAACTCGGGAAGGTAAAAAAGCGGGTCGTAGCCGAATCCTCCTGTTCCGCGTGCCTGGGCGGTTGTCTCTACAAGGGTACCTTCCATGGTTTCTTGGGCTACATAAAGTCTTTCAGGGCCAAGATAGAGTACCATTGCGCATACATATCTTGCACTTCTGGGACCGTTGGGGTAGGTACCTGGGGGAAGAGGTTTTCCTGAAGAAAGTGCTTTGTTTGTCTGTTCGATGATAAACCTGTTCTGTTCACTCTGCGGCGTTTTTGTTCCGTCAGCTCGTCCTTTCGGAAAGTCGGGGCCTGCATATCTTGAAGAATAAATGCCGGGTATTCCGCCGAGTGCGTCTACGCATATTCCCGAGTCGTCTGCCAGAACGGGGGAGTGAACTATATTCCACAGGGCACGGGCCTTTATGAGGCTGTTTTCGTAAAAGGTTGTGCCTGTTTCTTCGGGGTCAAATTCAATTCCCTCGTCCTTTGGAATTACAATTGTGTGGTTCGGAAAAAGTTCCGACATCTCGCGTTTTTTATTCAGATTTCCTGTTGCCAAGTATATTTTCATGCGGGACAGAATACCATTTTAGCGATAAGTTGTCTATGTTTTTGGCTGCTCTGCGGATTATGTACGAAATCTGCCTTTCATCCATTCCGGTTATTTGTGCTATGGCTTTGTTGCTTGGGGAAAAAAAGCATTTCTTTTTATTGAGCATTTCCAGTGAACGTTCCCATGTGCTATTCTTGTTTTCAATTTTTTTTGCAAGAAGTTCACATTTGTATTTGTCTCCGCGTACTTTGAGTTTTTGAAGCATGTATTTCCTTCTGAAAAAAAATGCGCTGTTTCTCCTGAGTGTGAGCTTGTAAAGACTTTCCCGTTTTTCTTCCAGACTCTGGTGCGCTTTTGCAAGCATTCGGCAGAGTTCGGTACGTTTTATTCCAGTAATGAGGGCAACACGGTCGATCATCCTTTCGTTAAGGTACAGGCACGATTTAAGCGCCAGAATAAGAACAGCCATTTTCCTGTGTTTTCTTTCCTGAAGTTTTTTTGACAGAATAAGTCTGTATTTTATGGGTTGCCCTGATTTTGTATCATCATCCAGAAACAGCTCTTCTTTGACAAGTTCTTCAAGCGTGTGTTCGTCTGTTTCTGCATTTACTTCCAGAGAACTTTCGCTGCATTCATACCGGTGTTTTTCTTCTTCATAATCCAGTCTGGAAATATCGTCAAAGCAGACTTCGCTGTCTTTTTTCCTGTAACTTTGTTTTATCCGGTAGCGCATTGTATTTTTCAGTACTGTAAGAAAATAAGTCATAAAAGAACCTTCATGGCAGTTGTAGTTCCTGAGAATTTTTTCGAGTTTTGAGTGAAGGAAAATAAGGAATTCCGAAAATGAGTCTTCGTCAATCCATCCGAACCCAATGTAATTTTTGTTGACAAATACATATTCCATGAGTCTTGAGACTGTTTGTTTTGTTCCTGCAGATCCGTTTGAAAAATCTTTGTAGATTTCTTCGATTTCTTTCATTTTTTTGTTGCTCCGGTAAATTGGTTTTGACACCACCGTTGCCTGCAGTTTCCCGGTGAAGTCATGCTGAATTAATAGCAAATACCGTGCCAAGCCTTTAAAAATGTTGAAAATGAATAAAACAAGGCTGTTTATGCAAAAAAAATGCTGATTTATGAAAGTTTATACAGAAAGTCGTTTTTGTAACTGAAAAAACTAGTCAAAACTAGTTGGAATTTGACTAGATTCAGTTAGTTTCTATTCAAAACTAGTCAAAAACTGATTAGTTTTAGTTAGTTTCTAGTCAAATCTAGTTAAAAATTGACTAGATTTGACTAGATTTTTTTAACGTAAGAGGCAGTGTTCAATGTGACAGAGCGTTCGTGTAGGAAACAGAACGTCGTTTGCGGTGACATGATGGGAACTGACGTTTTCGCGCTAGTGTGTGTGTGGGTGGGGAGAAGATGTTTTTTTTGGAAAATAATTTTAGAGGACTTTTGCGAATTCTTTAAGAATTGCAGGAACAAGGGTTTCTATTTTGCCTTCAGTGCTGGCACCTGCTGCGTTTTTGTGTCCGCCGCCGCCGAATTTTGCGGCAATGGCACTTACGTCACAGTCTTCACGGGAACGTAAACCAAGTGTGCATGAATGCTCTGTTTCCTGTCTTACAAAAAGTACGGCTTCTATTCCTTCTACATCAAGCATAAGGCTGTAAAGGGAGTCGCTGTCCCTTCCGTCCTGACCGTATTTTTTTGTATCTTCCATGGTTTCCCATGTGACTGCAAGTTTGCCGTTATAGTAGCGTTCTGCGCGTTCAAGCATAATGCCCAGAAGTTTTCTTGTATTCCAGGCTTTTCCGCCGGTCATCATCTGGTATGTTACTCTTGGGTTTGCACCGTCTTCTACGAGTCTTGCGGCTCCACGGAATACTTCGGCACTGTCTTCCTTAAGGAATTTAAAATAGCCGGTGTCAGTTGCAATTCCGAAGAAAAGGGTTTCTGCCTGTTCTTTGTTTGGTTTTCCTGCTACAGTTTCAAAAAGCTGCTGTACAAGACATGCTGCTGCAGGTGCCGTCGGGTCAATTATAGTGTTTTTACCGCTTGCGTCTGCAGTTTTGTGATGGTCGATTATAAAAGTGTCAAATCCCTTAAGGTCGCCGTCTATGTCACCAAGCCGTTCAAGTTCCGAACAGTCGGCAATGATAAGACCGCATTCATCCCTTTCACCCTGTGTCATAAAAGGAAGGGCAGAAGAAAACTTTTCGGAAAAACGCTTTATTTCGTTTCTTTTGAAAGGGCCGGCACTCAGAAGAATGTATGGCTTTTTAAGGTAATCCAGAATATATGAAATTCCCATGCAGCTGGAAATACAGTCCCCGTCAGGCTCTTTGTGTCCTGCAATAAGAAATGTTTTGTGCTGTTTAACAAAATCAAGAAAATTCTGTACTTTTTCCCTGCTGATGAGAGTCATATATTCCGCCTGAAGATTTTATTTAGAGATGTCCTTTAGTATTCTATTGAAAGAGTTTCTGCGTCTGCCCCGGAAACGGTGGTTCCGTTTGGAGCTACTCCCCAGACAGGATCATTTCTGTTGAGAGGAAGCGTCATGCGTACAAGAAGAAATTCTCCGTTCTTTTTGATTACTGTCATATAGGGGCTCAGTCCCTTGGGCTTGTTGCGGATGTCAAGTTTTCTTGGTGTCTGTGCTGACCAGGATTTTGGCACGATTGTTGTTCCGACTTTCATTCCCTGTTTTGCATACATGACAATATATGCGTCTTTGTGGTCGAGAACCTTGTAAATAAATACGTTCTGGTACGATAGGTCAGAAACGTTGTCTCCGTGGTCCCAAACCGGTTTTGCAGCCTGTGCGTCCTGTGCCATAACCGAAGCAGCCGTAAGTGCGGCTAGAATGACAGATATAAGGAATTTCTTCATGATTGCCTCCTGATTTTTCTATGCTTTAGATAAGAGCCAGCATTATGGCTTTTATCGTATGCTTTCTGTTTTCGGCCTGATCCCAAACTCTGCTTGCAGGTCCTTCAAACACTTCTTCTGTTACTTCCTGACCTGTTACGGCCGGCAGACAGTGAAGGAATATTGCGTTTTCCTTGCCTGTAGCCTTCATGAGTGCAGCGTTGACCTGATAGGGCTTGAGCAGCCTTGTGCGTTCTTCCTTGAGTGATTCTTCGCCCATGGAAACCCAGACATCAGTATAAAGACAATCGGCGCCTTTTACAACAGACTGGTCGTCGGAAATTGAAATTTTTGCTCCGGTGGCTGCTGCGAACGGTTCGCAGATTTTTATAATGTCCTGTGCCGGCTGCAGTTCCTTTGGTGCATATACAGAAAAGTTGATGCCGAATTTTGAACAGATGAGCATGAGTGAGCGGGCCATGTTGTTGCGTCCGTCACCGCAGAAACAGAGTGTAAGTCCCTTGAGAGTGCCGAACTGTTCCTTTAATGTCATTATGTCTGCAAGAACCTGGGTAGGGTGGTAGTCGTCCGTAAGGCCGTTTATTACCGGAATGCCCGAATACTGAGCCAGCTGTTCCACATGACTCTGCTTGAACCCGCGGAATTCAATTGCACTGAACATTCTGCCCAGAACCCTTGCCGTGTCCTTTACGCTTTCTTTTCCGCCAAGCTGGATATCCTGTGTTGACATAAAAACAGGGTGGCCGCCTTCTTCGCCGAAAGATGTTTCAAATGAAGATCTTGTTCTTGTGGATCTTTTTTCAAATATGAGGGCAATTGTTTTTCCTACAAAGCGCTGGTGGATTTCGCCTGCATGTGATTCAGCCTTTACCTGAATTGCCCAGTCAAGAATCTGGCTTATTTCTTCACTTTTCCAGTCAATCCAGTTTAACAGACTTCTGCCTTTGAAAGGACTATCAAATTTTTCTGCTACCATAAAGTTTTTCCCCGGATCTGAAGCGATCCTCTGCTTTGTGAAATAAAAAACATTCAGAAGTATACTGACTGGCCTTTGCTTTGTCAAAGCAGGTCTTTTTGAAGGCAAGCCGTTCTTCGCAAATAAAAAAAGCACCTTCTTGCGAAAGTGCTTTTATAGTGGCAAGTGGGATCGAACCACTGACATACGGAATATGAGTCCGTTGTTCTACCATCTGGACTATGCCACCGTTTGAATGATTGGATAATAACAGTTTGCACCGTTTGTGTCAACAGGAAAAGTCCAAAAACTTAAAAAATTTCTGAAGATTTTATCATATGTTTTATTTCTTCTTCTGATGCTGCCCTGCAGATTTCTGTTCCGTCGGAATCAGACAGAATAAGTGTCGGTGTAAGAATAATGCATTTTGAGGCTGCAAAGGTTCTTCCTGTTTTTGATGAGGCATCAACTTCTTTGAACTGAAGGCCGGCCTGCTTGAGCATTTCTTCTGCTTTGCGGCATTTGCTGCAGTTTTTCTGGGTAACAAGGGTAAGAATGCCTTTAGTCACTGTTTTTTGCCTCAAGACGGTTTACTTCATTTACAAATTCATCCAGGTCGTTAAAATGTTTGTAAACACTTGCAAATCTTATGTATGCGACTTTGTCTACATCGTGCAGTCTGTCAAGAACAAGTTCCCCCAGATCGGTGGTTGAAATTTCGCGCGTAGACTTGCCCTTTGTATAAGCCTGGTCTTCTATTTCATTTACAATCTGTTCAATCATTCCTGTAGAAACAGGACGTTTTTCAAGGGCTCTTTCTATTCCCTTCGAGAGTTTTTCAAGATCAAACGGTTCCCTGCGGCCGTCTCTCTTTATTACCATAAATGGTTTTTCTTCAATACGTTCGTAGCTTGTAAAACGGTATCCGCAGCTTAGACATTCGCGTCTTCTTCTTATGCTTTCGCCGTTTGCCATTGTTCTGGACTCTATAACCTTGTCGTCAAGGCTTCCGCAGTATGGACAACGCATTTTGTACCTCGTAGATCAGGGTAGCCTATAAGGCCACCTTCCATAAAAAGTCAATGAGTAAATCTTCAGACATTTATTTTACTTGAGTTTTATATAACAATCAACCTGTGCTTTTGTGGCTTTCTTTTACTTCTTTTGACGCGCGGTTTTCTTTTGTTTGAGTCTCTGTACAGCTTCGTCTGCTTCTTTTTCAAGTGATTCGCTCGGGTAAAGGAGTGAGGCTGCCGCAGGGCGCAGTAAAAGTGCCAGAAGTGAGGTTGCTGCCGTCATTGCCGTGAAAATGAACGGTCCGGAACGGGCGGCATGGGAAACAAGGCCTGTTCTGAAACATATGTACAGTGAAAGAAAAGCCGCGGCATAACCTGCAGCTGATGCAAGTACTGTTCTGGCAAATCTTTTTGTGCTGAATTTTTTTTCTGTAACATAGGGTGTTCCGGCACCCAGTCCTGAAACAAATGCGGCTGTAAAGGCTGCAAGAACGCAGGCGCAGTAGTCCTGTGAAAAGAATTTCAGTCCCGTAAGCGTACCTGTTCCAAGGACTGGAAGGCCTGCGCACTGTAATATTACCAAAAGCCCCAGCGCACCGGACCCCGTAAGTCTTCCAAGAACTGCGGCAACAGTTACTGCCGCCGGAACAAGAAATTCCGTACCGTAAACAGGCTGTATTTTTGAAGCCAGTGCACAAAGTACTGCAGCACCTGCCGTGGCCGAACTTCTTGCGAGTGTCATTTTTGCCGTCTGGTTCATTTTTTACTGTCCTTTTTTCCTATGGTTACCGTTATCTGTACAAAATGCGGCAGCGAAAGTTTTTTCTGTTCAAAAACGTTTTTTGCGGCTGACCATGCAAGGTACAAAAGAACTGCCGCCGCAGCAATGTACACAAGCCAGTCTCCTGCAACGGAATAAAGAGTCTTTGTATATTTGTAGATGGGTACGCTGAATCCTACAGAAGCTTCTTCAAAAAGCGGAAGGTCTGCAATTATTTTGCCGTTAGGTGCAACTACCGCAGAATAGCCCGAGTTTGTGCATCTTACAAGAGTCGTCCTGTATTCAACGGAAAGAAAGCTTGCAATGATAAAATGCTGGTATTCGGCGGAGTCTGTCTTGGACCAAGAGTCGTTCGTAATGTTCATGAAGACTTCGCTTCCCATATTGTGCAGGCGACCGCTTACTGAGGGGAATGAGTCTTCAAAGCAGATTGGTGTTGTGAAACTTACAAAGTTTTTTGGGTTTTCGGCTTCGTTTACCGTGTATTCCTTTGTTTTTTTTGAGTTTGACCTTCCGTTTTTGTCCAGTTCAATTAACGATTCTTCTGGTCGGGCATAACTGAACGGTGCAGGCGTGTTTTTATTTTCCTTTATGGGAACTCTGAATAGCACGTACTGGAAGCCCGATGTAAGCCCCGAGTACATTCCCACTACGTCTTTCATGAATTTTTCCATAAGCGGGTTATCTGAATAAGGAATTTTTTCTGCAAAGGGAACCAGCTGTATCTTGCTGTAGTAACCCGAATACTTTCCGTCAGAGTCAAAAAGAATTGCGCTGTTTGCATATTTGTGCTTTTCCCTGTCAAAAGTCGTTGTTCCGCCTATGATGAAGGGAGTGTCTGTTTTTTTTATAAAGTCAGAAAGGCTTTCATCCTGCGGGAATGTTTCGTACCTGAATCTTGCGCCGGGGAATGTTTTTGAAAGAACGCCTTCGCTCCAGAGTACAAGGTCTGTTTCGAGTCCGCGGTCGGAAAAGCTTTTTATTCCTTCGAGCGTGAGTTTTTTTGAGATTTCTATCGATTTCTGTTCTCCGCCTTCCCACGGGTCAATGTTCTGCTGGACAATTACTGTGTTGAGTTTTTTTTCGGGAATGCGCGGCATAAAATACTGTACTGTTCCGTATGCAAAAACTGCCGCAAAGACAAGTGCCAGTGATTTTGCTTCGGTGCGGACTGTTCTGTGTTCCGTAATTGAAGTGACTGCTTCTGCGGCAAGGGATGATGAAAGTGCAAAAAGAAGCGTTATTCCCCAGACGCCTGTAAGGTCTGCTATCTGGATTACAGGTTTCAATGCATATGAAGACATGAAAAGTGTTCCCCACGGATAGCCGAGTGCTCCTGTTGACTTTATATATTCGTAGAGTGTCCAGACGGCAGAAAACCACAGCATTCTTTTTGTTGCGCCCGTTTTGTTTAAGCCGGAACATTCTGCCATTTTTTGTGTTTCTGTAAGAGAAGCGGGGTATGCGTGCATTATTATTCCCATTAAGGCGCCTTCAAAGGCTGTTCCCAGTGCGCTTGCCCCGAGTGTAAAGACTGCAAAACCGTGGAAATTTGCCAGCCAGTAGCTTGAAAGCAGGTGTGTCACAAGAATCTGCAGCCCCATGATATAAAAGGATTCTCTGTAACTTTTTGCCCGATATACGGCTATATATAGTGGAAGAAGGCAAAACAGTCCAAGAAGAGGGGATCCTGCGTTTGTTATTTCGTTGGATATAGACAGCGCTTCCATAAAAGCGGAAAAAATTGCGCAAAAAACTTGTAAAATAACTCGAATCATTATATTATTCTATTATCTTATATAGAAAAATTCAACATTGCTTTTTATGAATGTATTTTTAAAAGGTCGGGAAGGGGAATAGTATGGACGAAATTATCAGTGCCCACGAGGCTGAATATGGTGTAAAACCGGAATGCATTGCGAGTGCTCCGGGGCGCTTTCACCTTGTGGGGGAACATACTTGGTTTTTCAAGGACAAGACGCTTTCAATGGCCGTTAATATCCCCGTTTATGTAGCGGTATCTTCAAGAAGCGATTCCAACTTTCGGTTTGAATTTGCACAACTCAAGGAACGCAAACGTTCTGCAATATCTACACTTAAGTTTAAGAAAGAAGACAAATGGGCAAATGCGGTAAAGGCTGTTCTCTACGGATTTTCTGCAGGCGGCTTTACTCTCAAGGGCATGAACTTTACCATCTGGTCAGAAACTCTCCCTTCTGCAGGCTTCGGAATAACAACCGCGGTAAAGGTAGCTTCTGCCTGGGCAATAAGGGAACTGTGCGGTTTCAGGTGCACGCAGGAACAGATGCTTCAGATTCTTGACCGCGCAAACAAGCTTTTTCTTGGTACAGACACACACCGCGCCGACAGTTATGCTGCCATTTATTCAAAGGAAAATTCACTGCTTCTTACGGACTATTCTTTAAATACCTTTGACATTATTCCGTTCAAGCTCAAGAACAGGTCTGTCATTCTTACTGACGCTCGTGTTCCCCGCATTGTGACATGGAACGAAGAAAGCCTGCAGCAGCCAGAAAACGTACTTCTTCTTGGTGAACTCAAGGAGCGCAAGGCAAATGTATACGGGGGCTGGCAGTATGAGGAAAACCACGCAGAAGTCAACGAAGTTCTGAGTGTTGTAAGCGAAGATACAAAACGCCGCCTTATATGCATAATGCAGGAACACAAAAATGTTCTTGATGCCGTTACAGCAATAAACAAGGCAGACTTTGCTTCTTTTGCGCGTGCCGTAAACAGAAGCCATGAAATAATGCGTGACATGTACGATATTTCATGCCCCGAAATTGACTGGATTCTTAAGCGCGTGCAGGAACTTGACGAAAACCCCGATGACTACCGCAACCCCGTAAACTGCGGGCGCATTACCGGCAAGGGATTCGGACGTTGTGTGTATACAATCATCAGGGACTGCGATATAGAAAAATACAGGGCAAAACTTGCTGAATACGAACGTATCTTCGGCTTTAAGCCCGAATGCCATATTGTAAAGCCGGCAAAGGGAGTCAGGCTTATATGAGAATCCTACTTACGAATGACGACGGAATAGACGCCAGGGGTATCTGCATTCTTGAAGAAGTCCTTTCTGAATCGCACGAAGTATGTGTAGTGGCTCCCTGTGCAAACCGTTCGGGTTCATCGTCATCAATAAGCATGTATTCCGACCAGAAACTTGTAAAAAAAAGTGAAAAAAAATTTTCCCTTGACGGAAGCCCCGTTGACTGTGTTATTTCTGCACTGCGCGGCGGGTATATCCCGTTTGTTCCGGAAGTTGTCATTTCGGGAATAAACAACGGTGCAAATCTTGGAACTGACATTATCTATTCTGGAACCTGCGGTGCTGCAAGACAGGCAAGCCTTTACGGGGTCCCGGGTCTGGCACTGAGCATTGACTTTTCATACGGCGAGTGTTCCTTTACCGGTTCACTTACAGAAGAATCAGAAAAAAAAGATTCTGCCTACCGTTCCCTTTCTTATTATGTCAGGGACAACATGCGCTCTCTTTTGCCTCTGTGCGGAACAAAGGACAGTCGCTCGGGGTCACTTGAGTGCTTTGTAAATGTAAATGCACCTTTTTCTGACGAGATACGCGGTACAAGGCAGGCTTCTGTCTGTTCAAGGGTATACGGTGACAGGGTAGACGTAAGTTGTGGCTGCGGTACACTTTACAGCAGCTGCCGCGGCGGCGGGAAAATTGCTTCTCTCGGGGATGCCTGCGGTGACGGAATTCTTGTGGAAAACGGGTTTGTTTCGGTAAGTGCTGTTTATGCGCAGCCTGTTGCCAAATATTTTTCCTCGTTTTCTCTGAATTGACTTTATGGAGGCGCAGATGGCGGACTCAAATCTGATTGGCGAAGGAATAAATCTTTACAGACAGGGAAACTATACAGGAGCCCTGACATATTTTCTGTCACTTCCCGAAGACTGCGGTGTAAGTACCGTGAAACTTGCCTATTACCTTGGCCTGTGCTATGCAAAACTGGGCCGTTATGATGATTCGCTTCTCTACCTTGAGCAGGTTGTTACTTCTTCTGACATGGACGACAGCGAGTCCTCAGAAAGAATTCTGCAGTGCCGCTATCTTCTTGCCGTAATATACTGTCTGAGCGGCCGCAAAAAGCTTGCAGACTTTGAACTAAACAAACTTCTGGAAACAGGATACAAAAAGGCTTCGGTCTATGCTTCAATGGCCTATGTTGCGTGGGAGCAGGGAGACTCTTCGGGCAGCAAGGAACTTTATACACGCGCTTTGGACGAAGATCCGCAGAACCCCACGGCTCTTAACGGACTTGGCTATGTGCTTGCCTGCGAGGGAACCGATCTTGCAAAGGCTCTGGGCTGCTGCAAGCGTGCAGTGGGTATGTGTCCCGAAAGTGCTGCCTGTCTGGACAGCCTTGGCTGGGTATACTACAGAATGGGGCTGTTCAGCGAAGCAAGAAAATTTCTGGAACGGGCACTCAAAATTGCCCCTGACAACGCTCTTATTTCTGAACATCTTAAGAGCGCGCAAAAGGATTACGAATGAGACGTTTTTTTTATTCAGTTATGGCTGGAGTCCTTGCCCTTGCGACGGCTACCGCAGCTTTTTCACAGACAAATCTGACCGATACGGTAAGAAAGCCTGAAGATACAGTAAGGTCTGCAAATTCTGGTTTTGCAGAAGAGGAATTTCGCAGGGGAGTCCAAAGCTATTACCGCGGTGCATTTAACGAAAGTATTCTTGAGTTTGAAAAGGCGCTTTCATATCTTCCCGGGGAACCGCTTATACTGGACTGGCTGGGAAAGGCCTATTACCGTTCTGGAATAGAAGGTGCGGCGTTGCAGCAGTGGAAATTTGCCGCGGATCTTGGCTACGGCGGAATGCTTCTTCAGAACAGAATAGAAATTGTAGGCGACAGGCGCATTGTAGACGGCGGTTACGGATTTACGCAGCGCTTTACAGAGTCGGGTTCGATTCCGCCGGTAGAAGGTGACACACTTATTTACAGACAGCCTGTTTCTTCACTGGCAAATTCTGACGGAAGCATCTGGGTTGTCGCTTACGGTTCCAACGAGCTTTTGAAATTTGATGTAAACGGCGTCGTTACAAGAAGACTGCGCGGGCCGCTAAACGGTTTTGACAGGCCTATGGACATTATAAGGCTTACTGACGGTTCTCTTCTGGTAAGCGAAAGTGCAGGTGACAGGCTTGCACACTTGGACAGTGAAGGAAGTTTTCTTGGCTATTACGGAACAAAAGGCCGAGGTCCGGGGCAGGTTATTGGCCCGCAGTACCTGGCACAGGACAGCTTTGGCAATATTTACGTTACCGACTTTGGAAACGCACGTGTTGTTGTTTTTGACGCTGCAGGAACACCGCTGCTAGAATTCGGGCAGCAAAACGGGGCTTTCCGGGGCTTTAAGTCACCTACGGGAATTGCCTGCATTGAAGACAGAATTTTTGTTGCAGACAGCGTTTACGGCGCAATTTATGAATTTGACCGTGCAGGAAACTATATTGGAATTCTGGTAGAAGAAGGAACTTTTTTAAGACCGGAATGTCTTAAGAACTGGAACGGATATCTTCTTCTTACAGATTCAAATACCGTATCTACAGTGGATATTTCTACAGGTGCGGTTTACGAAAATGCCAGAACAGGAAACGCCGGATCGCTTATTACAAGTGCCGTGCCTGATGCAAACGGAAACCTCGTTGTAACTGACTTTAAGGCAGATGAAATTTATGTCATGGCAAAAATGACCGAGCTTGTAGGCGGCTTCTTTGTTCAGATTGAACGCGCAGATGCTTCTGCCTTTCCCGAAGTTGTGCTTGAAGTGCGCGTGGAAAACCGCAAAAGACAGCAGGTTGTGGGGCTTAAGAAGGAAAATTTTCTTGTTACAGAAAAAAAGCGTCCCGTGCTCAATATGGAACTTACAGGTTCTGCTTCGAACAATGACGTGGCGGACATTACAATTCTTATTGACAGAAGTGAGGGCATGAGAGCTTCTGCTGCAAAAACAGAAACTGCAGTAAGGGAAATTGCCGCTTCCATGAATGGAAAAGGAAGTGTAAAAATAATTTCTTCGGGCAGTATTCCTGTAACAGAGTTTGAAGGCTCCCCTCTGGAACTGGCTGAATTTTCTGTTTTGTCCCTTAAGTGCCCGTATACTGACAAACCTGCTCTGGATCTTGGAATAAGGCTTGCTGCAAACGGACTTATCAATGCCGAGTGCAAGAGGGGAATTGTTTATGTTACCGAAGGAAAGTCGGGATTCGGATCGTTTGACAGATATGCTCTTTCTGATCTGACTGCTTTTCTGAACAACAATGCTGTTTCATTCAGTACCGTGCTTCTTTCTGAAGGAACGGCAGACAGCGGCATTTCTTATATTACAGACAGTACGCCGGGGAAAAGCTATTACGTTTACCGGAGTGAAGGACTTTCTGCCGTTGTGCGTGACATAACAGGAATTCCGTCTGGACTTTACCAGTTGAAGTATACGTCTTCTTTGCAGACCGAATACGGAAGAAAATATCTTCCTGTAGAAGTGGAAGCCTATCTTCTTAACCGTTCCGGCCGTGATGAGACAGGGTATTTTGCTCCGCTTCAATAAGCCTTGCCTTTCTTAGCTTTAAGGCAGGGTTTTTGCTTTCCATTTCAAAAATGGCTTTTTCTACAATGCTGAGTTTTTCATTTCTGGAATTAAAGAGTTCGCCCTGTGAGGGAAGGTCTTTGCTTTCTACTTTTTCGCATGCAATTCCCAGAAGCCTTATTCCGCGGCCGTCCTGGTATTTTTTTTGCAGCAGCCGCCGGCATCTCTCGTAAAGGTCATCTGCGTTTGCCACTGGGGAATCTGAAGTTTCCTGAACCGAAACTGTAGTAAAGTCTTCATAACGTATTTTAAGCGAAACTGTTTTTGAACGCACGCCGGCTCTGTGCATTCTCCAGATTACAGTCTGCGCAAGTTGCATAAGGGCTGTTTCTATTGTATATCTGTCGGTAAGGTCAAATTCGTATGTGGACTCTGCGCTGAGCGAGCGGTTTTGTGGATCATCGCAGAATTTCATTTCCTTGTTGCCGCGCATTGCGTTGTAAAGAAAAGTTCCTGTGCAGTTTCCGAAAATCGTTGTAAGTGAAGCAAGACTTTTGTCCCTGAGCTGTGCGGTTGTACGTATGCCTGCATTTTTTATGTGCGCGATTGTTTTTGTTCCGGCTCCCCAGACTTTTTCGAGCGGAAGGGAAGTCATAAACTTTTCTTCATCACCGGACGGAATGAGCGTAAGGCCATTTGGCTTTCTGAAGCCCGACGCAATCTTTGCAACATACATTGTAGAAGCAATTCCTATGCTTACCGTAAGGCCGGTTGCCTGCATTACACGCTCTTTTATTTTTGCTGCAAGAACTTGTGGCGGGCCAAAGAGCCGTTCGGTTCCGGTTGTGTCTATAAATGCTTCGTCAATTGACATCTGTATTACGGTGGGTGAATAGTCTGCAAAAATGTCCATTATTGTTTGAGAAACTTCTGAATAACGTTTCATGTTGCCGCGTACAAATACTGCATTGGGACAAAGACTTACGGCTTTAAAAAGAGGCATGGCCGAATGTACACCGAATCTGCGTGCTTCATACGAGGCTGTTGAAACTACTGCTCGTCTGTCACCGGGAAGTCCTCCTACAATTACAGGTTTTCCGCGGTATTCGGGATGATCATGCTGTTCAACCGAAGCAAAGAAAGCGTCCATGTCTATGTGCATAAAAACCGGAACTGTATTTTCACTCATTGCGGTTTCCTGTATCAAGAATTTTTGTTTCTGCTATTATGTAGTTTCTTTCACTCTGAATGTATGCGGTAATTATAACCTGTTCGCTTTTGTTTTTGTCTGTTGTGTAAACAATGTCAATTTTTTGCGGCGGAAAGTCAGGAATCTGTATTACGGCGTTTTCGTTGTTTTCTATGGAATAATTGTAGTTGCATTCATAAAGCGGAATAGTTTCGCGGGATTTTACGGTGACAGTATACCTGATGACATTTCTTGACGAAGTTATGCGCACGGTTTTTGTGTTCATGTCCATCAGGTCAGACTCTGTGATTTGTGCTTCAAAAGCATTTGTTCCGCTACTGTTGATTACAGCAGGAAGAGATGCTTTGTCTGTTGAAGAAGAAGAAGCTTTTGCGCAAAGAATTATAAATGCGATTAAAAAAACTGCCGCCGCCGTGTATGAAGCAACAGAAACTGCGCATTTTGAAAGAAGTGTTTTTTTTGGGTCGGATTTTTTGATTGCTTTAAGTGAAATTACTACGCGTGTTGTCTGGATAAGAATCGGGAACATGATTGAAGAAATAGTGACGTTTCCCCAGAAGCCGGTTTTCATTGTTTTTGCAAGGTTTTCATAATCTGAATAACGCAGGATATCGTACATAAATGATGCCAGCGGAATGACCAGCAGAACAAGACAGACAATATTTGCAGCAAGTGACTTGCGCTTTCTGAAAAAGAAAATGATGATATACTGAACAAAAAAAATGAACATAAACGACAAATCTGCTGCCGTCATGATAAAAATATTAAGCGCTGCAACTATAAGAATCTGGTAGCTTGTAGAAACCAGCGTGAGCCTTGTCCTGAATGCCAGCTGGTATACAAGAAAAATAGATGCAAGAAAAGTAACTGCAGTAATTTTTATTGCAAAGAAAAGCTGCGCCCCGGCATTAAACGCAGAAAGAGCTGCCTGAACAAGTATAAGAGCGGCTGATGTACCCAGAATAAAAGCCGGAATAAAATACCACGTGCGGGAAAGTTCGCGCAGAAGTTTTTTGTTGCCTTCTGAATTTGTAAAAGAAGAAAAGCAGAGTGACAGAAGCGTTATGAATGCAAAGGCAATGAAGGTTGCCGCAAAGAAAAATTCGTCCGTCCATATTCCGTTTTTTCCTGTCGGAATATAACTGTAATGCCTGTCCCAAAGACCGCCCCTGCTGTCAGAAAAATCCTGAGCCAGTGTCTTTAATACCATAAGGTCGCTTTCTTCGTGTCCCAGATACAATCCGGCCGCAGGAATTCCGTGTTCAAGAAAAGCGGCAACCCTTTGGTTTTCTTTTATTGCCTTCTGTCTGTAAAGGTACATGAATGCAACGGGAAGCCTGGCACTTTTTTTGTAAGAAGCGCATGCAGCCTTTATTTTCTGCACAAGCCATTTTGGCGAAATATCACCGGCTCCGCCTGCCGTAATTGTTCCGTCATTATATTTTGAATCGGTAACAACAACTGAACAGATTTTGTCTGCTTCATAACATGACTGGGCGAATACACGGGTACCGCCGGAAACAGAAGGTTTTTGCGGAACAGTGTCATAGTCAGAGTCGGCAGAAAGCAGAATTACAGTCGTGAAGGGCAGTTTTTTTTGGGTAAGATAGTCTGCAAATTCAAAGATAAATTCCGGGGAAGCGGCAAAAAAGTCTTGGGTAAAGGCAAAATTGACCGTTGTTATTCTGTTTGTTGATACTTTGCTTTTGTCTGAAGGAATTTCTATGAGAATGTTTTCTTCAAATTCATCCTGTACCGTCGGAACTATGGGCTGAAGCTCGCAGTTAAAGTTTCTGCTGCTGATTGATTCATAGAATGACAGTGTGCGCGCGAAACTGCGTCTTTTTGCGGTTGCGGCTGTAAGTTGTGGCTGGCCCGCAAGGGAGGTGGCAATAAATAAAAGTGCGCCTAATAAACTGACTGTTTTTTTTGCAGGTAATGCGAGCATAATGTATAGTATAAAAAAATCAGATTTTCAGCAAGGATAGCGGGGCAAAGATTCCTTCGGAATGACATGCAGGAATTACATAGAATTACAAAAGGGACTGTACATTTAGACAAATCTTGCTTATAATAGAAAATATATATAGGAGTTCGGCCCGACAATGTGTGCGGAAAAAAAGAAATTTATATTGGATCTTCCGTTAAAGGTTATTCTTACAGAAGAAGGCACGTCCCATTTTCTTAGCCATAAGAAACAGTTGCTGAACCTTAGACTTGCAGATAATCGTTCCGCCCACGGAATCAGTATGGAGCATTTTTCACCCAGTTCCGTTCAAAGCATGATTCTGCTGGATTATATTTCTAAGATTGAAATTTCCATGCCGGAATTCGTAACCCACCGCCAGGAAGTTATGGATCTTTCCAAACTCATTGTTTTTTCTATACTTTACAAACAGTTTGACCGTGAAATTTTTGCCGCCCTTATTCAGTGTGATTGTGTAAGAAGACATAACCGCCTTAACCCGTCTTCACTTCTTGACGAAAAAACCCAGATTCCCGAAAAACACTTGCGGGCACAGCTTTCAATGAAAGACAATGTTATTCAGCAAGCGCGCCAGGCAATTCTGGATCCTGTCTGGAAAAGCATTATGGCAAACACCGACTATTCTCCTGAAGAAAAAAATATTTATCTTCTTATGACAGAAAAGTTCCTTAACCGTCTGAGCCTTATGAACTGGTATATTATAACAAAGTTTTATAAAGCCGACGGATTTTCCGAGATTGTTACAATGTTGCGTCAGGAACTTGCAGCTTATATGAACAAGTCAAAGGTTGCAGAATATATTTCTGTTATGGTTATGGAACTTGCCCTTAACTGCGAAAACAACAACATCAGAAAAGAGACAAAAATTCTTTACCAGGGAATAGAAAATTCAGATACACTTATTTTTGATCCCGAAATCAGGGCAAAAATTGTTCAGGAACTCGAAAAAAAACATGAACTTGTGTTCCTTTCGTGGACTTTGGGAGGAGGTTCTACAGCAATAGGAAAGCAGGGGCTTCTGCAGATTACGCTTTACAACAAGGATGACGAGTTCCAGGAAGTCAAGGAAAATATAGAAAGTAAAATGGCCGCCAATTTAAGCAAAAAGTCCCTTATTGACTTTTATCGCCAGATGCCCGACGGTCAGGAAGGAACTGATCTTGGTCTTTACTATCTTTCTTATCTTGAAGATGCGTGCAAAAAGGTTAACGTCAAATTTGAATCTATTGTAAACCAGTCTTCTGCCAGTGACCTTACCGTTATTAACCTTAAATTTAACTTTTAATATATGAAGCATTTTCTAAGTCTGGCAGCCGTTTTCTGCGGAATTTGTGTTCTCGTGTCCTGTTCTAACAGTGTGCCTTCTGTTTCGTCTGTTTCTTCGAGTGTGGTGTTTGATTATGCTTCTGAAGATGCACAGCCGTCTGTAAGGCTTTCTTTATTTGCCCTTGCCGAAAGCGATTTTTTGAGGGCTTCAAAGATTAACGTTTACAATGAAAATACAGGCCTTGAATGGGAATGCAGTTCCTTAAGAAAAATTTCTGATGAAGGCAAAAACAACTGGGCAGGCTATTCCAATTTTGTATCTTCTGACGGTGTTCAGATTCCAAAGGGTCGGTATTCACTGGTTTATGAGGATGCTTCGGAGCGTGAATGTGAAGTTCCGTTTTATGTAAATTATGACAGTGCCCTGTATGAAAGTCGGCCTAAAGATTTTCCCGGGGTATTGAGCGGTAACAGAATGCAGCGGCTTGCCGTTTACGACAAAGACGGAATGTTGCTTTATTTTGGGGAACGCAAAAACAACTGGTCTGATGACAAAAAAATTCTTTTGGATTTTGCAAATGCAGACACTTTCAGAATATGCTGGCTTTATGCCGGAAATACCGTTATATGCATGATGCCGTACCAGAGTTTAAAGTAGCATACACTTTTGAATATTTTTCATAATGAAGATTCAGGAATAAATTTTTATAGGAGTTTAAATGCCTGCAGATTTTAATGATGAACAGAACTTCGCGGAAAGCAGCGATGTTCCTCAGACAGATGATCCTGTTCCGGTTGCGGGAAAGGAAGACGGTGTATCACTTTTTCGCCGTACAATAAAAACTTATGTAATCCGTGCAGGACGCATGACAGAAAGCGAGCGACGCAGTTATGACGAACTGCATCAGGTCTGGTGCGTACCTTTTGAGCACAGAACACTTAACTTTACCGAGTTGTTCAATAACACAAATCCCGTTATAATGGAAATTGGCTTTGGCATGGGACAGGCTACCGCACAGATTGCACAGGATAACCCTGGAATGAATTACATTGGCAGTGAAGTGCATGTTCCGGGAGTAGGCCGTCTTTTGAGTGACATAAAGAAAAGACAGCTCAAAAATCTTTACATAATAGAATACGATGCACTCGAAATTTTAAGGACAATGATTCCCGACGACTCGATTGCAGGCTTTCATGTATTCTTTGCCGATCCCTGGCCTAAAAAGAAGCACCACAAAAGACGCCTTATGCAGCGACCCAATACAGATCTTCTTGTAAGCAAACTTTCGCCCGGCGGATACATTTATTTTGCAACCGACTGGGAAGAATATGCCGAAAACGCACTTGAAGAACTGGAGTCAACACCGGGACTCCATAACAAATACGAAAAATTTGCCCCGCACCAGCAATGGCGCCCAAGGACAAAATTTGAACAGAAGGGAATAGATGCCGGCCGTGAAATTTTTGAGCTATATTTTGTAAAGGACGACCCGGATCATTCAGATATGCCGCAGGAAAACAGGAGCCTTTAATATGGATCTTTTTGATATTGCAGAAGCAGAAGAAAAAAACAAACGCATTAAGTATCTTGTGCCTCTGATAAAAAAATATCAGAAATCATATTATGACGGTGAAGGTGAAGTGTCAGATGCAGAATTTGATGCGCTCTGGGATGAACTCAAAAGCCTTGACCCGTCAAATCCTGTTCTTCAGAAAGTGGGTGCAGACAGCGCAAACTTTGAAAAAGCCCTTCATGTCATGCCAATGGGAAGCCAGGCAAAAGCAGCCTCACCAGAGGAATTTCTTGAGTGGGCGCAGAAACACGTTTACCCTGAATATCTTGTTGAATATAAACTTGACGGTGCCAGCCTTGAACTTCAGTATGAAAAAGGCCGTCTTGTAAGAGCCGTAACGCGCGGTGATGGTACAACAGGCGATGTAATTACACAGAATGCCATAAAGATGAGCGGTGTTCTAAAAGAAATTTATTCTGCTGAAGGAAAACCCGTTGACTTTACAGGTGGTGTGCGCGGCGAAGTTATAATGACCCATGCGGTTCACAAAGAAAAATTTTCTGACAAAGCCAACTGCAGGAACGCTGCCAACGGTCTTATGAAACGAAAAGACGGCAACGGCTGCGAAAACCTCACTTTAATAACATACGATGTCTGGGCAACAGAAGGAAACCAACCCTTTACAGACGAAGAGTCAAAGATAAACTGGCTTGTTTCATGCGGTTTCAATACTGTTCCGCTCAAAATATGCCGTTCTCCTTCAGAAGTAATAGAATACCGCGCCGAAGTAATGGAACTGCGGCCTTCTCTGGAATATGACATTGACGGTCTTGTAATAAAAGAGCGCACGGTAAACCACGAAGACGCAAGCCGTGCAAGACCAGACAGACAGATTGCATTTAAATTCAGTCTGGAAGAAGCCGTGTCTATTGTACGCTCTGTGGAATGGAACGAAGCGGGTGCCACATACACGCCGGTTGCAGTTTTTGATCCGGTAGACCTTAACGGAACAACCGTTCGCCGCGCAAGTCTTGTAAACCCCAATCTTATACGCTCGCTGGGACTCAAAATAGGAAGCCACGTTGTTGTTGTAAAGCGCGGCGAAATTATTCCAAAGATAGAGTCTGTCGTACAGGAGGCCGGCGTTCAGTCTTTAAGGGACATAGAGTTTCCTGTAAAGTGTTCTTCATGCGGAACAGAACTTGTAGACGAAGGAACAAGGCTTTACTGTCCGCAAAAATCGTGCCCAAAACGCATTCTGCACCGCCTTTTAAAATGGGTTTCGGTAATAGACATACGCGATTTGGGAGAAACACTTGTAAAGTCTCTCTTTGAAAGTGGAACAGTCAGGTCTGTGAGTGATATTTACAAACTTGACGAACAAACACTTGCGCCGTTTTTTCTTAACGAAGAAAGTTTAAGTCAGGAAAAAAAGTCTTTAGGCGCACATAAAGTTGCCCTTTCTATACAAAACCACAGAACGGTTACGCTCCAGAAATTTATTGCCGGCTTTGACATAGAGGGAATAGGCGAGACTGTTGTAGAAAAACTTATAGACGCCGGTTTTGACACTTTTGAAAAAATTACTGCAGCCACAGCAGAACAGATTGCCGGTGTTTACGGCTTTGCAGAAATTCTTGCCGCAACCTTTGTTGAGGGAATGAAAGAAAATGAAGATGAAATGCGCTACCTGCTTGAGGGCGGAACAATAGAAATTTTAAGCACAAAGAGCGGGCCTCTTGCAGGAAAATCCTTCTGTTTTACTGGAGAACTTTATGCTTTAAAGAGAGCCGACGCGCAGAATATGGTAAAAGCTGCAGGTGGTTCTGTAAAATCTTCTGTTGTCAAAGGACTAGACTATCTTGTAACAAACGACACTTCGAGCGGTTCATCCAAAAACCTTAAAGCCGCAAAACTTGGAATTCCTGTAATTGATGAAAAGGAATTTCTTGCAATGGTAGGAAAATGAAAATAAAAACAAGAGACAGTGCCGTTCATATTATTGCAGCCTCTGTTCTTGCAGCATTTTTTATTGCCGTCCTTGTGTTTGCATACAAATATTTTATCTGTTATTATGCAGCTTCCAATCTTGAGTCATCCCTGTACTATGACTGCGCAAAAGTGCTGGTTTACGGGTCGGGTGATGATTCTGTAAGTGCTTCAATAACATTTACAGACAGCGACTCAAACATTGTGGCAGAATTTGAACGCTCGTGGAATGCGCCTTCTGTTTCTGTAGATTTTGCCTGCGTTACATTCCTTGGAAAAAAATCTTATTTTCCGTACAGAATATATGCGTCAGACAGTCCCGGTGTAAATTCAGGCGTAATGTTAAGAAAACATCTGTTTTCAAAAGGACGCTTTGAACTTCTTGGAAGCAGTTGGACTGATGAACAGAAAAAATATGCGGGAATGATTGCAGATTTTGCACTTACTCCCGCATTTTCTATTTTTTCATCACACCTTACATATTATTCAGTAAACCTTGGCGGCTGTGTTCCGGGTAAAGAATACAGACTTTTTGTAGGAAGCCGCGGACCTGGGATTTCTGCCTACTGAAGGCTTTCAAAGGCAAAATTGTTCAAAAAGAAATCAGGGCTAACGGCTGCCATATTGAGCCTTACTTCCCAGTGAAGATGAGGTCCTGTTGCAAGTCCCGTAGAACCGCTCAGCCCAATAAGGTCTCCCTGTTTAACGGTGTCGCCTTCTTTTACATTAAGCGAACTCATGTGGTAGTAAAGGCTGTAAAGCCCCGGAAGATGTTCTATTACAACGCTCCAGCCCGTAGAAATTCTTGACTTGGCAAGAACAACTTTTCCGGCTGCACATGAAAGAACATTTGTTCCTTCGGGAATGCCGTAGTCTATGCCGTTGTGAAGGCTTGTTGAAGATTTACCGTTTGTATAGGCATAAACACGCCTGTCTGCAAAAAATGATGTTCTTCTTGTTGAATCAGTCGGGGCGGCAAACGAAGTTGTCTGGTAAACGGACTGCATATCTGTTGTGGCAAGAATGTCATTGAGTTCTGCTATCTGCCTCATGCGTTCGGGACTTGTGTCTGTTTTGATCATCGTGTTGTTTTCGTCAAGATCCAGAGTTTCGCTAACAAAAGTTTTTGGTTCAATTTTGACTGGAAGGCTGAATTCATACTTTTTCTGTCCGTAAAGACTGTATGTTATTTTAACGGAATATTTTTCTTCGCTGTCCAGCCACGACGAAAGCGGAATCCCAGAGAGCATTGTCAGAACCGTGCGCGAACTGCTTTTCGGAAGTTGGTAGAACTGTGACTGCGAAAGTTTATTTTCACCTGCAAAAAATTCCATAGAAGCTTCTGTCGAGCCGAATTCGGTGCGGGAAACTTTGTTTTTGCGGCTGGTCTGCGTAAATTTCATTCTTACAAAAACAGCATCTCCAGGACACGCGCTGTCATTGTAGCTGAGTTCAATGCTGTAGTCTTCGCCTTCGAAAACCGCTTCTTTTGAAAATGCGCATGCAATTCCCGCTATAAAAACTGCCACAAAGAGCGCTGCTTTTTTTATACAAAATCTCATATTGTCCCCCGGTTTATTCATTTTAGAGATTGTCACTTTTTTTAATATCCACAAGATTTATCTGCGGAGTTTCTATTCTGTTGAACACATTGCGTTCGACCCTAAAAATAAAGTCAACCCTGTCGCCAACGTTAAAGTCCCTTCCAAGCCGCTCGCCTTCGTTCCAGAAGATGCACGGCCATTTGTATTTGCCGCAGTCGACTGTAATTTTCAGATGCATTTTTTCGCCTTTTCCCATGCGCTGGCCCGAAGCAACCCTTATGTTTTTTGCCATAAAAAGCAGCTGAGGGTTTTCTTCACCGTACGGCTCGAATCTGTCAGAAATATCAAGAAGGGCAGGTGTAAGGTATTGGGCCGGAATTTCTGCATCTATGTCGCCGCCAGTATCTTTTGTGTCACCGAGTTTAATTTCTGAAGAAAGGGTTTTTATTCTTTCTTCGAATTCTGCAAGCCGTTCCCTTTTAAAGCTGAATCCTGCTGCAAAATTGTGCCCGCCGTGATTTATAAATAGATCGTCCATTTTGTTAAGAAACTGCGTTACATCATAATCTCGGCAGCTTCTCATTGAACCGATTGCAATTCCGTCTACAATAGTAACGGTCATGGCAGGAACATTGTATGTAGAAACAAGACGTCCTGCAAGAATTCCGCTTACGCCCCTGTTTATTCTTTCATCTATTACGACACAAAGTTTGTTGCTGTGAAGTGGGATTGACGCTTTTGCCTGAATGCCGGCATAGTTCCACGCGTCTACACAAAGCTGCTTGCGTTCTGCGTTAAGTTCAATAATCTGTTTTGCGGTTTCGAGGCGTTCATTCTGACTGTCTGTAATAAAAAGTTTTGCCGCAAGTTCCGGCTGGCCAAGTCTTCCTGCTGCGTTAAGGTGTGCTACAACAACCCAGCTTAAGTCAATTGAATTAATTCGTTTGCCTGTAAGATTGAGTTCTGCCATAAGTTCGCGCAGACCCGGTCTTATTCTTCCCGAATTGATTGACTTGAGGCCGTTTTTTACGAAGATTCTGTTTTCGTTTTTCATGGGCATAATGTCTGCAAGGGCTGCCAGTGCCACAAGCTGCAGATCTTTTTCTTCGGCCTGTGCAAAGGAAGGAAAGTCTTTTGCAAGCGACTTCTGTACCCATGTTACAAAAATATTGTAAAAACCGCCTATTTCTGTTGGCTCGTGGTCGCCGTACTTTGCCATTTTTGACATGCCCTTAAGCTGGGTAAGTGTCATTGACGCAAATTTTGGAAAAAGTTTAGCCGCCTCTTCCCTTATGTCTACCAGGTTGAACTGCGCACCGTCACCAAAAAGAGACTGCAAATCCTGTGACAAAGTTTTTGCATCCCATGCCAGAAGAAGCTGCCCCTGCAAATAGGAAGGAAGATTTGTGTCAGAAAGAGAAGCCGTGTTTTGGTCAATGGTTTGTGTAAGGCGGCTTACCGGAACAAGATTGCGCACTTTGACGCATTCTACGGCAGAATTTTCTTTATTTACGTTAAGAAGGGTTACGTCCTGCTTGTACCAACTGCTTTGGCTAAAGCGGATTGCGCTTACAAGTTTATATACAACCGCGCAGCCCGAAATGTCGGGGAACGGGTAGCCAGAATTTTCTGTCTTTGGGTCAATGATTATGGCCGGTGAGGGCAGTGTTTCTGGAGCATTGTGGTGGTCAACAACAATTACGTCCAGTCCAAGTTCTGCAGCTTTTGCAATTTCTGCGTTGTTCGAGATTCCGCAGTCCACGGTAATAATGAGCGAACCGTAATTTGCCGCAAATTCTTCTACAGCCTGCATTGAAAGTCCGTAAGCATCATCGCCGCCCGGCAGTTTGTACGAAACATCAATTCCCATAGAAGAAAGACAGTCGTACAAAACAGTAGTAGAAGTAACGCCGTCTACGTCTCTGTCTCCAAAGATAAGAACCTTTTCGTTTTCTTCCTTTGCGTCAAGAATTCTGTCTACGGCATCTTCCATGGCGGCAAACATAAAGGGACTGTGCTGAAACCGCAAATCGTCTTCTATATAATAGAGAATATCGCGGCCGCCCGTTATTCCCCTTCTGACCATTATGCTGGCAGTGATGGGGTCAAGTGAATATTTTTTAGAAACAGATTCTACCTGAGTTTTTGAAATTTGTTTTTTGAACCATTCAGACACTATTTTATTTCCTTTAATATCAATTTGTTTTGTGTAATTGTTGTTTTTGAATATGAAACGGCTTTTTTAAGGGCTGCAACGCCTTCTTCAAGGGATTTTTCATCCTTTGCGTAAACGTCCATAATTTTTTGCCCCGCTTTAACGGCTTCACCCTGAACTTTTGAAAGAATTATTCCAGAGTCGGCATCTACCTTGTCAGAAGTTTTATTTCTTCCGACCCCTAGATTAATGCATGCAATTCCCGTTTTGTAAGCGTCTATTTTAAGGTAACCGTCACATTCCGCATTAAGCTGTGCGTGGAAAGGAGAACGGCGTTTACCCTGCTGTTCAAGAAGTTTTTTGCTGTCACCGCCCTGGTCATCTACGTTTTTAAGGAATTTTTCAAGTGCACGGCCCGAGTCCACTGCTTGTTTGCAAAGTTCAAGTCCTTCTTCTATAGAAGCGACTTTGCCTGCAAGAAGTGCCATGCGTGAAGCAAGAGCGTATGTAAGTTCCATTACGTCTTTTGGCCCGTTACCCTGAAGGCATTCAAGCGACTCTTCGATTTCGAGGTAGTTGCCGGTTTTTAGACCAAGCGGGGTTTCCATGTCTGTAAGAAGTGCCACGGCTTTTTTGCCCATAGCCTGCGCAGTTTTTACAAGGGAAGTGGCAAGATTTTCTGCAGCGGCCGGTGTTTTCATGAATGCACCCGAACCATATTTTACATCAAAAACAAGAGCGTCACTTCCTTCTGCGACTTTTTTTGAAAGAATGCTTGCTGTAATCAAAGGAATGCTTTCTACGGTACCGGTCACGTCCCTGAGCGCATACATAAGACGGTCAGCCGGAACAATTTTCTGTGTCTGGCCAGTCATGGCGTAACCGTTCTGTGCAATGAGCTGTTCAAACTCTTGTGGCGAAAGGGCAACTTTGTAACCGGCAATTGACTCCAGCTTGTCCAAAGTGCCGCCTGTGTGTCCCAAACCCCGGCCGCTCATCATGGGAATCTGTACTCCAAGGCAGGCTGCAATTGGCGCAAGCGGAATACTTATTTTGTCTCCTACACCGCCGGTTGAATGTTTGTCTACAAAAGGTCCTTTAAGACCAAGACTTTCCTTGCCGTGAAGGTTTATAATTTCTCCTGAATGAAGCATGCAGTCGGTAAGGGCAGCAGTTTCTTCAAAAGACATTCCGTTAAAATATATTGCCATAAGAAAAGCAGACATCTGGTAGTCGGGAATTGTCTTTGCAACATAACCGTCTACCATAAATTGAATTTCTTCTTTTGTAAGGGGTTGCGGAGTGGGGTTTCCTCTTTTTTTTATGATAATGTCAGCAGCTCTCATGACCCGTAACCTCCTGTTTTTTTATAAGACTTAATTTGAAGACTTTATTATAGCACATTATGCCTTTGGTTTCTATAATAAATGCATTTCTACAAGATTCTGGCTCCGGTTTCGAGTGTACGCAGTTTTGTTCCAGAGGCTTTTTCTATTAGATAGAAGACAAGGCGCTTCATCTGGTAAAGGCTTTCTTCTTTTATTTTAATCTGCCGTACTTTTCCCGGGGCAAGTTCATTTACTGCTGCAAGATAGGTGAGTGCATCGCCGTCTGCATAAATTGTTTTTGATTCTGCATGGGAAGTACAGTCTTTGCATGTAAAGGAAGAAAGTTCGGGGGAATAATAGGAGAGTGCATTTTTTGCAAGAAGATTTGCACCGCATGAAGCGCATTCATGAAGAGGTGGCTGTACTCCAAGTAGTCCCAGGTAGCGCCACAAAAAGCGTATTGTTCCAAGCCGCGCACCGTCTTCGTCACTTGCGTCTGTTCCGTCTGCAAAGGCCGTAAGAAGGCGGAATGTCTGGACACTGTCCCCGGCGCATTTTGTTGTTATTGCAAGTTCGCATGCAAGGTTTACGGCCCAGAGTTTGTAAAGGCTTGTTCTTAAAGAAAGATGGCAGTTTTTTGCGTCAAAGTCGGTAATCTTTTTTGAATGCCGCGCCTCATCGTTGTAGATGTACATTGTTCCGCTGTTAAAGGGCTGAACCATTGCGCGCAGTCTGCTTTTTGGGCCGCCGTAAAGTGTTGCATAAAAAATACCCAGGTCAGGTGAAAGCGCGCGCACACTGCGGTTGTTTTCACCCTGCGCCGTAACGCTCAGAATAATTGCCTGTGTTTTTAAATTGCGCTCACCCATGATTTAATAGTAATATTTTTGGAGCGCAACGGCAACTGGAATCTTAAGGGAAAGACTATGGTATTTTGAAGTAAAAACCATTGAAAAGTAACATGAATCACATGATTTTGATGCCTCTGCTACAAATGTATCTGAATACTTGAAAATAGTTTTTCGTGCAGTGTTAAGTACAAAATTGACAGAATAAAACAGATTTGGTATATTGAATGAAGGAAATGCCCGAGCATTTGGTCATCTCCACTATGTACGATAAGCCGTCCAAGCTTCGAAAACTAATGGGCGGCTATTTTTTTACTCTTTACTTTTTAAGGTAGGTGAGTATTGCTATAACTGTGGTAATTATTGTGGCAACGCAGGTTACCAGTGAAATAACTACTTCTATAGTCATAGACAAGCCTCCCAAAATCAAATTTCGGTAAAAACCGATTGAGTATGGGAGATAACCGCCTGTTCAGGCATTTCCTATATATTAAATATAACATATTTTAATAAGTTTGCAAAGTGGTTTTGCTGCATGGGTTCTCGCTTACACTCGGGGGATTACTCTTTTTAGAGGTAATGCGACGCTACGCACTTGCAACCGCCTTAATATGGATATTGAATAAACTGATATTTTTGAGTATTCTAAGAGAAAAACATGATTGAACACATTTATATTGATAATTTTAAGGCTTTTAATGAAGCTGACATATACTTTTCTCCCGTAAATATTATTGTAGGAAATAATGGTGCCGGGAAAAGTACGCTTCTGCAGATTTTAAGTTTTTTATCATCAGTGACGCATGAAGATTTTTCCAGTGTTCTAAGCAGAAGACAGCTTAAGGTGGAAAATATCAGATCAAAACTTAGTACAAAAAAAAAGATTAAGTTTGTAACCGATTTTAGTTTGGATGTAGACGGGAAAAATAAAAAACTCCGATGGGGACTTTATCTTACTCCAAACAGTGGTAAAAATATCCTTGAGTTGACAGAAGAGTGGGTAGAGGATAATCCAGATGTATACGATTCTGGAAAAGATTATCTGCGCTTTAAATTTGCTTCAAAAGAAGCATACAGACTTAAAAAAAGTGGAGAGACGGAAAACATTACTGTATTTAATTACACTTCATCAATTCTTAAACTTATAGATACAGACAATAATGACTTTCCTGAACTTGCATCTGTTAAAAGATTTTTAGATTACTCATATTCATATGACTTGCTTAATCCTGATGAAATGAGAAAAAGTGGACGTGGAACAGCGGAAATGATTGGTGAAAAAGGAAGATTTTTAACTTCCTTTATAAAAGGACTTTCCGAAACTCAAAAGGCAGATTTAAACAAACGGGTTAACATTCTTACAAATACAATAAAGGAAGTAGACACAAAAACATCAGGACAGCCGGGCTGGACTACAATTGTTACGACAGAAAATTACGGCGGAAAGAATATAAAATTTGATTCAAAAGACATTAGTGACGGAGATTTAAGGCTTATAGCCTTTGCTTCTTTGGCAGAAGTAGAAAGTTCACAGGGCTTTATTTTGCTGGATGAAATAGAGAATGGCATAAATACTCAAAAAGCAAAACTCCTTATGGAATGGCTTTTGAATTATTCAGTCAAATATAATAAACAAATGTTTGTTACGACCCACAGTACAGTTTTTGTTGATTATGTTCCGCCGGAAAGTATTTCTTATATTTACAGAAATAAAGATAATGGTTGGGTAGTTTGTGAAAAATTATTTGAAACAGATGCCATGAAAAATAAGCTTGAAGACTTTTATCCCGGTGAAGTTTTATTAAATATGAGTGAAAGTCAGATAATTGATGCTCTGCTTAAAAAGGACTAAAAATGACAGTTGTAATTACAGGAGAAGGTGTAACTGATTATGGCTGGAAAGATTTTGGAAGCGATGTTTGGAATGAAGGTTCTGCGGCAGTCTTATTAAAAAGGGTGGTTTCTGAATATACTAAAGAAGATGTAGAACTTGCTTTTGTTGATAAAAACGAATTAAAAAAGAAAACAGACCAAAGAAATATCAGCGACACATTACAAATCTTGAGGGCAGAGGAATTCCCTGTTTTTTCTTTCTGAATTTGGTAAAAGAAAAGTATAAAGAGACAAAAGTTTTGCCTGTTTTTTATACGGATGCGGATAAAGAAAGAAAAATAGATAGAAAAACAGAAAGCGGCTGCAAAAAGTTACTGGAAGAAAGATATAATCAGATTGAAAAAGCTGTGTTAAATGCTGGTTATGATTGTATTCCCATGGTTCCTGTAAAGATGATAGAAAACTGGATGATGGGAGACGGGAAAGCCATACAGAAAGTGTTTGGAGAGATTCCAAAAGGGCTGCCTGCAAAACCAGAACTGGTCTGGGGAACAGAAGACGACCCAAACAGTGACTATCCAAAAAATCTTTTAGACAGGCTTTTTAAATCAGTAAATAATGGTATAGAAGTTAAGATGCAAAGAGAAGTTTTTGCTGAAATTGCAGAAAAAATAGACTTAAAAACAGAAAGAAAGACATGTTATATAAGTTTTGACAGCTTTTGCAGGAAGATAGAAAAATACTTTGAAGGCGCTAGTCACAAAATGACAGAATAAGATAGATTTGGTATATTGAATGAAGGAAATGCCCGAGCATTTGGTCATCTCCACTATGGATTATAAGCCGTCCAAAGCGTCGAAAACTAATGGGCGGCTATTTTTTTTTACTTTCATAAAAAGTCAATTAGTTTTTTTGCATGGGTTCTCGCTTTCGCTCGGGGGATTACTCTTTTTAGAGGTAATGCGACGCTACGCACTTGCTTGCGGCTTATGTTTTTATAGTGAACATTTTTTTTGTAAACAACTTGACGGCACTCTTTTACAATAGTATAATCTTTTTTACATTAGTTGTAACTGTTTACGAGGGGCGATATTGGCCCATAAATAAGTACTTCGATCCGGTGTCTTGTTCTGCAGATGAGAGAGCTGCAGATGGTATGGAAGCCATGCTTACCAGAAAGGGCGAAAGCGTAGAATTTGGGGAATGTAAACGGTGGTTCTGGAATAATTCTCCTTTTTTTTGGATTTTTTTTGCGTTACATGCTTACCTTTTTGACAAATTTCATTCATGTAGCGTAACTTTACACAGTTTTCGAATTATCTGTTAAAATTTTATTGACGGCTAAACCATAAAAGAATAAAATGTTTAGAAAATGAACATTTCTTTTGTTCAAGAAAAGGCATCTGTTTTAAAAGTGGAGCTTGGTTCAAGCACACAAAAGAGCAGCGAACATATTTTTTAATCGGGAACCGTTTTTTTTGTCAGGCGGTTTCGTTGGGGAAGGTGTCTTTAAATGGTTGGACAAAATAACTAAACTGGAATTTCGGAGGAACATTATGCTATTTTTTGTTTTTGCATTTGTATTATCTTTTTTTGATTTAGTTTTTGGTCTTTGTGTGATTTCCACGAAATTGGAATGTTTAATGGGTATTATAATAGTAATTTCGGTTGCAGTAATAGCTTGTGGATTTATTGTAGCAGGAATCTTGGAAAGACATTTTCAAGTAAATAAAAAGATTGCTGCACTTAAGTTCTGTATTTGGGAAAAGTGCGATGAGGCTCAAGTAAAAGACGCTAGTTCTTCTTCGAAATGTAAATTTATATTCGATTCCATTAGTGAACATCCTGAAATTCTTAAAGAAATCTACAAGGCCTACGCACAGGCAATAGAGAATTTATAACGATGATATTTCTTTTGCAAGCTGATCAATCATCATGGACAGATATTACGGCCTTAATTTTGGCATTTTTAGCATTTATTGTTGCGATATTTATTCCTGAAAAAATTAAATGGGAACAAACATATTCGACTTTACTTGCAGAATATAAAAGTTATGATTTTGCTGCAGCAGTTCAAGGCGTTGTGGAATTTTTTACAGAAAGATGTAATAAAGATGTTACAAAAATAAAAACAGAATATGAAAATCTTATAAAAGAGTATTCAATAAAATTAAATAACGGAAATCCTATTTCTAATGAGCAAAATCTTCATTTTCAACGTCGACTATTAACTACATTCTTTTGGCAACTTGAACAATGTTCAAAATCAATTTTTATTAGAAAACGGCGTGTTAAAAGGGATTTTACTTCAAATGAAGCTAATATTGCAAAAGTTGTTTATTTTATGAATCAAGCAGTTTCAGAAAGTGAAATTTTATTTAAAGATTTAAAAACTTGTGATTTAATTCCAAAGGCTGAAAATGTTAAAGGTATAAATTCTTCGGTTGTTTATATTTATGAATTGTTGAAGAAAGAGCCTAAGTTTATAAGATAAGATTGTATTTTAATATGGAAAAGTATGTATTAATTGATTATTTTTCTCAAAAACCAGAAATTGACACTGTAATTTTATTTGGTTCTTTTGCAAAAGGAACTTTCAATGATAACAGTGATATTGATATTGCAATTCATTCAACAAGAAAATTGAACTATTTTGTAAATGGATAAAGATGTTTTGTTTGCAAAATTGGAAGCTTTGATACGTTGTGTTGCAAGAATTAAAAGTTAAAATGTGGAAATAAATTAAAGCTTGGTTGAGTAGTTCAGATTGCAGAAAGTGAAGCATATGAAGTAGGTCAGTGTGCCGGTCAGGTCGCGACGGTGTATGTGCTGGCGAGAGGAAGAGAAGGATGTCTAACAAAATATTTGACAATATTTGTAATAAGTTGAAAACTTTATTTCAAAATAAAAATATATTTATCTGTACAAAACTAACCGATTATTTTATGTGGATTGGGTGTCCAGAACACGAAATTGCTGTTCAACCTGTCCATTATGAATTGCGTTTAGGGAAAAATGCTACGAATGAAGATAAAATTTTCGTTGAAGTTCATTTTGAATCTGAAAGTTCTCAATCAACACCTATAAAACAATTATGCGATTCTGTTTTAAATCTCGGATTGATTTCAGTTACAACAAACGAACCAAATAAAGCATATTTTTGGTATCGAAATCCAGATGCAGAATTTGATGTTGATGACAGTGACGAAAATGTAAAAGCGATATTTAAGGAACTTGAAGATTTGGACAAGTTAGTAGGTCCAAAAATTCGTAAAGTCATAGAGAATAAAATTTAATCAATGTCCAATACAACACGAATAGCAAAAAACACAATTTTCCTCTACTTTCGCCAAATCCTGATTATGCTCGTAAGCCTTTACACAGTGCGCGTTGTACTGAATGTACTTGGGGCAGAAGACTACGGGATTTATAATGTTGTTGCAGGCGTTGTAACAATGTTTAGTTTTTTAAGCGGTGCAATGGCATCGGCTAGTCAACGGTATTTTAGTTTTGATTTAGGAAAAAAAGATTTAAATCATTTAAAAATTACTTTTAACATCACTTTTGAAATTTATCTTTTACTTGGAATTTTAATCGTTATTTTAGCAGAAAGTTTTGGGCTTTATTTTGTTCATAAAAAATTAGTCATTCCGGCGGAAAGAATTTTTGCTGCAAAATGGATTTATCAGTTTAGTATTGTAAGTTTTGTTTTTTCTGTTTTGTCTGGACCTTTTATGGCTGACATAATCGCACATGAAGATATGAATATTTATGCGTATGTTAGTATTGTTGAAGCTGTTTTAAAACTTGTAATTGTGTTTTTTTTAAAACTTTTTGAAATCGACAAACTTATTTTATACGGATTTTTGTTGATGCTCACTTCTGTAATTACAACTTCGATTTATCTTTTGTTTTGTAAAATTAAATATTCTGAATGTAAGATAAAATTTGTTTGGGATAAAAATTACGCAAAAGAAATTTTTAGTTTTACTTTGTGGAATATGTTTGGAGCGAGTGTCGGTGTTTTTAAAAATCAGCTTACAAATATTTTATTAAATCAATATTTTAATCCGATTGTAAACGCTGCAAAAGGAATTGCTTCAAATGTAAATTCTGCTGTAAGTAGTTTTTCTCACAATTTTTCTTCGGCCTTAAAACCGCAAATTATAAAAAGTTGGGCAAGTGAAAATAAAACAGAATCAATTTATTGGACTTTTCGCGGGTGCAAGTTTACTTATTTTTTAATGTGGATTCTTACTCTTCCGTTAGTTTTGGAAATGGAAGGCGTTTTAACTTTGTGGCTTAAAAATCCTCCGGAAAATGCAATTTTATTTACTCAACTTGCTTTAATCGACTGTTTAATTGAAAGCGTAAGTTACCCGATTATGACTCTTGCGCAAGCAACGGGAAAAGTAAAAGTTTATCAATCAGTTGTTGGCGGAATTTTATTATTGAATTTGCCTTTTTCGTGGATTTGTTTAGCGTTCGGATTTCCAGCCTTTTCTGTTTTTGTTGTTGCAATTTTTATCTGTATTTTAGCACTTTTAACTCGGATTATAATTTGTAAAAATCTTGCAAAATTTTCAATTCGTCTTTTTATAAAAAAAGTATTTTTTAGATGTGCGTTAGTTTCTGTTTTAAGTTTTTCATTTTCATTTTTGATTTATAAAATTTTCCCAAAAAGTTTAATCTTTATGATTTTAAAAATCATTTTAGATATTTTGTTTGTTGCTTTATTTGTATTTTTGTTTGGACTTGAAAAAACTGAAAGAAAGGCGGCGATGGAATTTTTAAAAAAAGGGTATAAAAATAAATGGAAAATAAAAAAGAGATAATAAATTTAATTGGGTCAAAATATTGTACTGGATGCGAAGCTTGTCTTTCAATTTGTCCTGTTCATGCAATTTCAATGGTAGAAGATGATGAAGGATTTAAACAACCTGTTATTGATATTAACAAATGTGTAAAATGTTCAAAATGTATAAAGACTTGTCCTATATCAAATAATAATTCATCATCAGATATTTCAGAAGTAAAATCTTATGCGGCAATAAATCGTAATAGTGAAGTTAGAGAAAATAGTTCTTCTGGTGGTTTGTTTTACTTATTTGCTGAATATATAATTAAAAATAAAGGTGTAGTTTTTGGAGCTAAAATCAATGATGATTTTTCTGTAATGCACTCTTATGCTGAAACTTTAGATGAAGTAAAAAAATTTCAAGGTTCTAAGTATGTCCAAAGTCAGATAGGAGATTCTTTTATAAAATGTAAAGAATTCTTAGATAAAGGAATTTTAGTTTTATTTTCCGGAACGCCTTGTCAAATATATGGATTAAAAAGTTATTTAAGTAAAAAATATGAAAATTTATTTACTATAGATGTTATTTGTCATGGAGTTCCTAGCACAAAAATATTAAAATCATACATAAAATATCAAGAAAAAAAAGCAAAATCTCAAGCTCAGCAAATTGCTTTCAGACGAAAAAATTTCGGCTGGAAGCAATATGCTATAGAATTATTATTTAATAATTCTATAGCATATTGCACACCACAAACAAAAGATATTTGGATGTTATCATTTAATAAGAACGTTATGTTACGACAGTCATGTTATAACTGTAATTTTAAATCCGTTTCTAGGATTTCTGATATAACATTAGCTGATTTGTGGGGTATTGAATTTGTTGCTCCTGAATTAGATGATAATAAAGGAACTTCTTTGTTAATGATTCAAAGTGAAAAAGGTAGATTATTTTTTGAAAATCTGAAAAAAAACTTAATTTACAAAACAATAGATTTAGATAGAATAAAGAGATTTAACAGTTTTCATCAAACAGAGTGTCCTAAAAATAGAGATAAATTTATAAAAGAATGTTTTGAAAAGGGTTTTGATAAAGCATATTTTAAATATGTATCAGAAAATTTGTTCTTAAAAGTTTATAGAAAAATAAGAAGATGTTTAGGAAAAATTAAGCGTTTAATATACAAATTGCTTGGACTATCAAAAGAAAATTCTGTAAAGGAAATTGTTAGTGATTTGTTAGAAACTGGAAAAAATATAGAATAAGAAAGTGGTAGAAAATGAAAATAGGAATAATGACTTGTTGGCAACCAGATGATAATTATGGAACTCAAATTCAGTGTTTTGCTTTACAGCATTACTTAAGAAATTTAGGGCATGACGCATTTTTAATTCAATATTTAAGAGAAAATGATGTTATAAAAAAAATTACATTAACAAAAGTTTTAAAAGCTTTTAGTCCTTTTCATATTGTTCGTAAACTTTTAACTATGCGTAAATTAAAAAAAATGCAAGAAGAAACTTTTTCTCATAATAGAAATGCTCCAGAATTTCGTTCAAAATATTTAAAGACTTCAAAAATTTATAATAATTATGAAGAATTAGTTTTAAATCCACCAGAAGCCGATTTGTATATAGTTGGTTCGGATCAAGTTTGGAATAATTTTCCAGTTCAAAAAGGTCAATTTAATTCTTTCTTTTTAAATTTTGGAAATGAAAAAATAAAAAGAATTTCTTATGCGGCAAGTTTTGGTTTTTCAAGTGAGTCGATTCCCAAAAATTATGAAATTCTTGCAAAACCTTTGCTAAAAAAATTTGATGGAATTTCTATAAGAGAAAAATCCGGACTTGATATTTTAAAACAATGGGGGGGGCGGTTTGAAAATTCAATAAGAGTTTCAGATCCAACATTATTGCTTTCCGCAGATTATTATAGAAAGATTTATTCAGAAAATAAAATAAATAAACCAAATAAAAAATATGTTCTTTTGTATAATTTAAGTTCAAAATCAAATATTGATTGCAATAAAATTTTAGAATGGGCAAAATCAAAAAATCTTGAATTACTTTATATTGCAGGTCATGGTCAACTTGATAATCTTAAAAAATGTTATGCAACAATTCCAGAATGGTTATATTTGATTGATAACGCAGAATATGTTTTTACAAATTCTTTTCACGGAAGTATTTTTTCATCTATTTTTCATAAAAAATTTGTTGTTTTTGAATTATTAGCTTTGTATGGTTCAACAAATTCTCGTTTAGACATAATAAAAGAATTAGTATCACAAAACAGAATTGTAAATTCAGTTAATAAGGCATTTGAAATTATTGATAATGAAATTGATTGGGATTTGTTTGAAAAAAATAAAGATGATTTAGTAAAAATTGGAAGAGATTTTTTAAATCAATATATAAATAAGGATTTATAAATGCAATGTGATTATTTAATTGTTGGTTCCGGGCTTTACGGTGCAACTTTTGCTTATTTTGCTAAAAAAGCCGGAAAAAAATGTCTTGTTATAGAAAAACGCTCTGAAGTTGGCGGAAATGTTTTTTGCCAAAATATTGAAGGAATAAATGTTCATAAATACGGAGCACATATTTTTCATACATCAAATAAAAAAGTTTGGGATTTTGTAAATTCTTTTGTTGAATTTAATCGATATACAAATTCGCCGGTTGCAAACTTCCACGGAAAACTTTTTAATCTTCCGTTTAATATGAATACTTTTTACCAAATGTGGGGCGTTACAACTCCGGACGAAGCAAAGGCAAAAATTGAAGAACAAAAAAAATCTAGTGGAATTACAGAGCCAAAAAATTTAGAAGAGCAGGCAATTAGTTTAGTTGGTCGCGATATTTACGAAACTCTTGTAAAAGAATACACAGAAAAACAATGGGGAAGAAAATGCACAGAACTTCCGGCATTTATAATAAAGCGTCTTCCTGTTCGGTTTACTTTTGACAACAATTATTTTAACGATTCTTTTCAGGGAATTCCAATCGGTGGTTATAACAAATTGATTGAAGGTTTACTTTCTGGAATTGAAGTTAAAACTGAAACTGACTTTTTTTCTGACAGAAAATATTTTGAAAATCTTGCGGAAAAAATTGTTTTTACCGGAAAAATCGATGAGTTTTTTGATTATAAATTTGGAAAACTTGAATATCGCACAGTCCGATTTGAAACAGAAATTTTAGAAACTCAAAATTTTCAAGGAAACGCAGTTGTAAATTACACCGGAAGCGACGTTCCTTACACAAGAATTATTGAACACAAACATTTTGAAACAGAAAATCCAAATTACGAAAATGCAAAAACTGTAATCAGCAAAGAATTTTCTACAGAATGGAAAGACGGAATGGAAAGTTTTTATCCTGTAAACGACGAAAAAAATGCTGCACTTTTTGAAAAATACAATGAACTTTCAAAATCTGCAAAAAACGTGATTTTTGGCGGCCGACTTGCAGAATACAAATATTACGACATGGACGATGTTATTGAAAAGGTGATAAAAGATGTTGAACAGAACAAGTTATTTTGATTTATTAAATGTAACTAGTTGTATTAGTGTTATTGCTCTTCATTGTAATGGATTTTATCATCAATATTCTGGTAGTCCAATTTGGAAATTTACAGCTTTTGTTCAAGTTGTTTTTTATTGTGCAGTTCCAATTTTTTTTATGTTGAGTGGTGCAACTTTATTAAATTATTCAAATCGTTATTCAACAAAAGAATTTTATAAAAAAAGAATTAAGAAAACGGTTATTCCTTATGTTTTTTTTACGATTGCTTTTTATGGATTGTATGTTGTTGGTCATTTTGTTAGACATAATGAGATAGATTTAAATTTAATGAATTTTTTTAAATATCTTAGTAACGGAAGAATTCCATTTGCAAATTATTGGTTTTTTATTCCTTTATTTTGCATTTATTTACTTATGCCGTTTTTGTCTAAAATTGTAATAAATTCTTCAAAAAAAGAACTTGAATTTTTAATTGTAATTATGTTTGTTTTTCAATCATTTTTACCAATTATTGATTATTTTACAAAATTTAATACTATTCCAGTTTTACCAATTACAGGATATGTATTTTTTTTATTTTTAGGCTACTATTTAGCAAAATATGATATTGAAAAAAATAATAAATTTTTAATTTCTGTTTTGATTTTAACGATTGCACTTTTTGTTATTAGATTTATTTTAATTTTAAACGTTCAACAAAGAGTAGAATTATTGCAATCTTATTTTGGTGTATATTCAGTTATTCCATCTGTATTTATTTTTTGTTTTGCTAAAAGATTTTGGAATCAAGAAAATGGATTATACAAATATCTAAGGGGGGGGGTACAAATACTAAGTGGATTTAGTTTTGGTGTTTATTTAATTCACCAAGTAATTATTGAAGTTTTAGCTAGTCTATTTAATTATGAATCATGGATTATGTGTACCGTAGGGATAATTATTACATATAGTGTTTCTTGTTTCATAGTTTTTTGTATTCAGAAAATCAAATTTTTTAGATGGATATTTCCTAATTAAATAAGAAGGAGTTTGTAAAATTGAAAAATCTTGATAGTTCATTAATGAAAATTTTAGTATGTTGTCATAAACCTTGTGTACTGCCAAAGGATGACATTTTTTTACCAATACAAGTTGGAGCAGCGATTTCAAATATCGATTTAGGGATTCAGCGAGATGATCAAATAAACGGAAATGATTGTAATAATATTAGTGTCAAAAATAAAAGCTATTGCGAATTAACCGCAATGTATTGGGCTTGGAAAAATGTAAAAACTCTTTATCCTAATTTGGAATATATCGGCTTAAATCATTACAGACGATTATTTTCATTTGAAGAGAATCTATTATTTGATGATGCCATTGTAAAAAAGGAAGAGGATCTAAAAAAATATGTAATCAACTATAAAAAACTTTTTAGCCTTTTATCTAAAAAAGATATTATTGTTTCAAAAAAGCACTTTTATCCGTATCCAATTTATGTAGACTATTCATTAGGACATATTAGTGATGATTTTAGAATATTAAAGAAAGTTGTTCATGATTTATATCCTGAATATGACCAAGCATTCTATGATATTATTTTTAGGCAAAATGGAATTGCTCATTATAATATGTTTATTATGAAATTCAATTATTTTAATGAATACTGCAAATGGTTATTTGATATACTTTTTGAATGTGAAAAAAGAATAGATATTTCAAAATATAATCCTGTTCAAGGGAGAATATGGGGCTATATGGCAGAAAGGTTATTCAATGTTTGGTTGTGTAACAATTATAAAAAAAGATTGGCTTATTTGAATGTGTATAAGTATGATGACAATTCTGTTTCAAAAAAATTGCTTAAGAGATTTGTTCTTAAAGTCAGTTCGTCTATTTCTACAAAAATAATAAGACCGAAAAGTAAATGTCAGAGAGCTTCATCTATTGAACTTGAAAATAAATATTTAAGAACGATTAATCAGTGATTGTTATGAAAAGAATTAATTTAGCTATTTATATTGATGATATAACAGTTTTAGGAGGAGTGGAAAAAGTAACATATTCGTTTTATTGTTCTCTTAAAAATAAAACGAATTATAATTTGAGATTATTGAGTTTATTTCAAGAAAAAGATAGTAAATATCCAGCAGATATCGATTTTCTTTTTTTAAAGCATAGTAAACCTAATACTAGAAATATAGAAGACAAAATATCAGAGTATTTAGAAAAAAGAAATATAAATGTTCTTATTGCAGAAGTAAACGATTTAAAAAAGTCTGTATTATTAGGAAAAATCTCAAAAAATAAAGGAATAAAAATTCTATTTGTATTGCATAATACACCAAAAATGTATTTAGCAAATTTTGCTTCTATAGCAGATTGTTTATACAAGCCTTCTTTACTATGTCGAAAGATTTATAAAGCTTTTATAGGCGGACCAAGTAATTATTTTAAGTTAAAAAACATACTATCATATGGAAAAGTTATTACAGTTGGGAAATCTTGTGGAAATGAATTAAAGCAATATTTTCCAAAATACGAAAATAAGATAAGTTCTATTTATAATATAAATAATTTAAGTAAAGGTGCAATAAAAACAAGTAAAACAAAAAAAATTCTTTATATGGGAAGATTTTCATTACAAAAAGATTTGTTATTATTGCTTTCTTTATGGAAAAATTTTACTTTGATTTCAGATGAATATGAATTATTACTTATTGGCGATGGCGAAGAAAAAGAAAAAATTTTGGATAAGATAGAAAAAAAACAAATCAAAAGAATAAGTGTTTTAGGACGAGTGGATAATGTTGAGTATTATTATTCTCATGCCGATGTGTGTATATTGACTTCTCATTATGAAGGTTTACCTACTGTGTTTTTAGAGGCATTAAGTCAAAATTGTTATTTATTTGCGGCAAAAAGTTATGGAGGAACTGGAGAATTAATTAAAAATAATATTAATGGATTTTATTCACAAACTCGAAATCCTAAAATTTTAGCACAGGAGTTATATAAATTCTTAAAAAAAATTAAAATCCCAAATGACATTGGAATATTACCAATTGAATTTAGTGAAGATTTTATTATTGAAAAATGGAATAAATTGATTAGAGAGGAATTGGATGAAGATAATAAAGAGATTTTTTAGACCAGTCATTCATTTTTTTATTTACTATTTTACAAATTATCTTATTTCATATTTTCCTTTTAGATTTGTAAGAAGTTTTTGGTTATATTTATTGGGTCTTAGAAAAGGTAAAAAATCATTTTTAGATATGGGAATTTATTTTTTAGCGCCATGGAATTTATCAATTGGTAAAAACTCACACGTAAATAGAGGTTGTTTTATTGATGCCAGGGGGAAAATTAAAATAGGAAACTCTGTGTCTGTTTCTCATAATGTTTCATTAATAACAGGGTCTCATAATATTAATTCGGAAGATTTTAAATATGAGGCTAAATCTATAGAAATAGGAAATTATTGTTTTGTAGGGGCTAATTCAACAATTCTTCAAGATGTAAGGGTAGGAAATTATGCTGTAATTTGTGCTGGGACAGTGGTTACAAAAGATGTTGATGATTATGCTATAGTAGCTGGAATACCTGCAAAAGTTATTGGATACAGAAATCAAAATACAAATTTCAGTTACGAATGTAATCCAAATGCTTTTTTTGTGTAAAACAATATGAATAAACTATATATTTTTGACAAAGATTTTTGTAAAAAACATGAAGGTATCAAATATTTACTTTCTATTTTTGTTAATGTTTTTCTTTTTATTCAACTCTTTGATATTTCTCGTCAGTCATTGAAAATACCTTCCATTGTGAATGGATTATTATCACTTTTGAGAGATATTTCTATATATGCAGTTGCCATTTTTCTTTTAGTAAAAAAAAAATCTAAATGTCCTTCTCTTTTATATATTTTTATTCTGTTATCAATTTTTATTCCAGGAATAATTTATATAGGAAATGTTATAAATAAAGATACTCTCGTTCCGTTTGGAGCTGTAATTCAGTCTGAATTATTAATGCTTAGGCCTTTTTTATTTTTATATGTGCTTTATAATTTAGGCTGTTTTTATATATTTGAAAAAAAGGGGATTATTAAAACTTTTATTGTCTCTCTTGTTTTAATATTCATATTATCAGCAATTATCAGTGTTTTTTTTCCAGGTTTAAGATACAAATATGATATTGAAAATCGCATAGGTTTAGGAAATATGTCTGTTCAAAGTGGAATGTATCTATGTGGCTTTATTTTGTGTTTTTATTATTTCCCCTTTAAGGAAAATTGTATTAATTGGTTCTGTTCTATAACTTTACTAATTGGTATTTTATTATCTGTTTGTTCAACAGGTATTTTATGTGCTGTTTGTGTTTTAGTTCTGTTTTTATTTGATAAAAAAACTAGAAAAAAAAGTTTTTCTCTTTTGCTTTTATTAACAATTGGTATATATTTTTTTATTTTGAAATATTATTCACTTTTTGAAACATTTATCGATTATTTTAGTTCTAAATTAGAAGATTTGATTGATTTATTGTTAAATAGTTTTACAGGAGAAAGTAATAAGCCTGTAAAATCGGACAGTTTTAGTGCAAGAGATAAACAAATAGAATACATGTTGTTGTATAATAACAAACCAATTGATTATATTTTTGGACATGGTTATTTTTCAGTTTTAATTCCAGAAGAAATGATAGAAAACGGTTATTATGATTTGTATTTTAGTTGTGGAATCTATGGAATCATTGTTCTAATTTTTATTTATTTGAAGTATGGCATAAAAAGCATAAAATTTTTTTTTATTAATCATAATATTTTAGGGTTATGTTCATTGTTAAGTCTTGTGCTATTTATGGTTACACTTGTTGTTCATATGCTATGCCCTTTATTACTTTCTTTTATTATATTATTTTATTTTGTTTTCTGTGATAAAGATCTTATATAAGGAAATTTATATGAAAAAAATTCTATTTATTACTAATGCAATGCCTTATCCAGGAGTATCGGGTGGGACTAGAAACACAAAATTGATGCTTGATAATTTTATAAAACAAGGTTATTCAATTACTTTATTGTTTTTACTTTTACCAGGTTATAATGAAAATGAATTACAAGAATTTAAAACTCTATATCCTAATTTGAACATTTATTATTTTTTAAATACTAATAATAAACGTTCGATTTCAAATATGTTTAAGAGTATGCTTTCATTTATTCCATTGAATGTATTTAGAAATAAATGTAAAGAATTAAATTCATTCATTATTAATTATTTAGAAAATAAAGAAACAGACATAATCTTTTGCGACCATTTAGAAATGTTTCAATTTATCCCTAAAAAGTTTCATTATAAAACCATTCTCAGGGAACATAATGCAGAATATCAAATTTGGCGAAGATATGCGAAAGATATAAAGAACCCACTAATCAAAGCTGGTGTTTTTTTTGAATCTTGGCGAATAAAAAAATATGAATTATCGGCTTGCAATAAAGTGAAATTTGTATGGGCTGCGCCAGAAGATATAAAATCAATAACTCCTGTTATAACCGATAAATATAGGGTCTCACATATAATAGGTGATGATACAATGCTGAGTTTACCAGAACTGAATAAACCTCAAGATGGATTTCACATTCTATTTATCGGTACTTTGACTTGGGAAGCGAATATTAATGGTGTTAACTGGTTTATAAAAGAATGTTTACCCAAAATTTTAAAAAAATATCCTGAAACAGTTTTTGATATATGTGGTAAATATAAAGATTCATTCTCACCTAATAATACAAAAAATATTGTATATCATGGATTTGTGGATGATTTAGAGGAATATTTTCAAAAAGCAACGGTTTTTGTTTGTCCATTATTATTTGGTTCTGGTATGAAGATAAAAATTATTGAAGCTTTGTATAGAGGAATTCCATTGGTAACAACACCAATTGGAGCTGAAAGTATTGAATTAGAGAATGGCAAGAATTCTTTTGTTACAAATAATAGTTCAGAATTTGCAGATGATGTAATGAAACTTTTTGAAAAAGAAGATTTATGGAATAGTTTCAAAGACAATGCAAGAATTACTGCAAAACAATATTATACATGGGAACAAGAAATGAAAAACTTTAATGAAATGGCCAATAACTTGTAAAATTTATTTAACATGAGGGTATTTATATGCAATTTTGTAATTTGAAATTTAATATTTTGCACAAAGAACAATTATTCGAAAGAAAAGAAAATGAGATAAAATGTATTGCTACTGTAAATGCACAATTTATTGTTTTGGCAAATACAGATAAGCGATATATGGATTATATTAATAATAATTATGCAACTTTTGACGGAACTGTTCCTTTTAAAAAGGCTTTGAAATTAAATCCAGAATTAAAAAATGCTGAGATTTTACGTGGAAGCGAAATTGTTTATGATTTTGCTGCTTATGCAAAAGAAAATAATCTACGAACTTTTTATCTAGGTGGCTATGAAGATTCCAATAAAGCAGCTGTTGAAACTATAAGAAAAAAGTATGGTATAGATATTGAAGGATACTCTCCAAATTATGAGCCATATCCTGTTTCAAAAGACTTTACAGAAAAATGCTTTGAACGATTAGAAAAGTTCAAACCTGATATAGTTTTTGTAGGCTTTGGAGCTCCAAAACAAGAATATTTTATTGAAGACAATATAGAAAGGCTCAAAAATATTGGAGTTAAATATGTTGTTGGTTGTGGAGGAACATTTGAATTTGTTTCAGGAAAAATTAAAAGAGCTCCTTCGTGGATAAGTAAAATTGGATTGGAAGGTGTATATCGTTTATTTCAGGAATTTGGTATAGCAAGAATAAAAAGATTGATTTATTCTTTTCGTTTTTATAAATATGTAAATCATCAGCCAGATTTTAAAAATAGTGACTCAATTTATGATGGGGGGGGGGCTAAACTAATTTCTTTTAGCCTTTCATATTCTCTTCTTTATAGGAAAATTGCATGAAAAAAGTCCTTTTTATTTCAAGTACTGGTGGACATTTAACTGAATTGTTACAATTACAGACTTTGTTTCCAAAATATGATTCATATATAATTACAGAAAACCAAAAGAATAATTTAGCATTAAGGAATAAATTCGGTAAAAATAAAGTCTTTTTTTTATTGGCAGGAACATATACAGGTTTTATTAATAAGATAAAATATTTATTTATTTTTACATTAAACACAATCATTTCTTTTATTGATTTCATTAGAATAAAACCAGATTGCATTATTACTACCGGGGCTCATAATACTGTACCAATGTGTTATATTGGACATTTGTTTCATAAAAAGGTGATTTTTATTGAGACTTTTGCAGCATTAGAAAAGCCTACAAAGTCAGGTAAAATGGTTTATAAAATAGCAGATCATTTTATAGTTCAATGGGAAAATATGTTACAATTTTACCCTAAAGCAGATTTTGGAGGGTGGATATTTTGATTTTTGTAACATTAGGTACTCAAGATAAACCATTTACAAGACTTTTAAAAGCTATTGAAGATGAAATAATTAAAGGTAATATTGATGAGGAAGTAATAGTTCAAGCAGGTTACACAAAATATTTTTCTGATAAAATGAAAATATTTGATTTAATTTCACATGAAGACTTTGTTTCATATATGAATAGAGCGGATTTAATTATTACACATGGTGGTGTAGGTAGTATAATTACTGCATTAAAGATGAATAAGAAAATTATTGCAGTTCCCAGACTTGCTAAATATGGAGAACATGTTAACAATCATCAGTTGCAGATTATTAAGTGCTTTGAGAAGAAAAATTATCTTGTACCATTATATGACACAAATGATTTTGAAAATTCGTTGAAATTCATTAAAGATTTTAAGCCGGCATTTTTTGAAAGTAATAATGAAAATTTTGTAAACTTTCTTGATAAAATAATCAAATTATGAAGCTTAAAAATTTGATGCATTTTATATTTTCTGTTTAAATAACAATAAAAATATAATATTATAGACATGACTTAAATTATGCGTATTATACCTCTGATACTTTCTGGCGGTGCTGGAACTCGGTTATGGCCTCTTTCATGGGGTGACCATCCTAAACAGTTTTTGCCTCTTGTTACTAAAAATTCAATGATTCAGGAAACATTGCTACGGCTTGGGGCTCTTGATATTGATGCTCCCATAATTTCTTGTGGTGAAAGCCATCGGTTTTTAGTTGCCCAACAGATAGGTGAAATATGTGACAAAAAACCAACAATTATTCTGGAACCAATGGCAAAAAATACCGCACCTGCAATTGCCGCAGGTTGTTGTGCTGCAATGGAAAGAGACAAGGATTCTATTATTGTTGTTTTGCCAAGTGACCATGTTATAAAAGATGTACAAAGTTTTCAAAATGCCGTTTTGACTGCTGTTAAAAATGCAGAACAGGGAAATCTTGTTACTTTTGGTATAGTACCAACTTTTGCCGCAACCGGATATGGTTATGTTAAAGCAAGCGGAAATGAAGCAAATGGTGCTTATAACCTTGAAAAATTTGTTGAAAAACCTTGCTTGGAAAAAGCAGAAGAATATTTAGCTTCCGGTGAATATTCATGGAACAGCGGAATGTTCGTTTTTAAGGCTTCTGTTTTTCTGTCTGAACTTAAAAGGTATAATCCTCAGATGGCAGAATATTCGATCAATTCATTCAAAAAAGCAACTAAAGAAACCGATTTTATCCGTCTGAGTTATAATCAAAAGTTGTGGATTGCCTGAGAAGGCATAGAAAAAGAGGTCTGTCTAAGGTATAGTTTTCTTTGGA
>OIYQ01000046.1_pt1 | contig 47035 bp, 43 predicted proteins | sample 1588311 | NCBI WGS metagenome assembly OIYQ01 (sample SAMN03283244) | human gut metagenome | biome: human-associated habitat; material: feces | host: Homo sapiens | place: Peru | collected 2012
TAATAAATAATTCAAATAGTTATTGAAATCTTTTGAGATTGTTTCTATATTGTCTGTAAGTGCTCAAAACACTTTTTTACAAAACACAGCGTTAGTGCTTACGACAATAGTACATTCTCAACTTATCACTCATGTGATCTTTTGTGTCGAGAGTGCGACTAATACAATACCTGAAAGGGGAATATGTCCGCTACGTCTGTGTTCGTAGTTTTGAGCTCTCGGCTTCCAGTGCTACTCAAAATAGCTTTGGAATGTTTAAATAAAACACAGGAGATCAATCATGATCGGTAATCCAAACTTACCTGCAGAGCAGGTCATTTCTACATTCTCATTTCATAACAATTCAATTCGCTGCATACTCATTAACGGTGAACCTTGGTTTTTAGCTAAAGATGTGTGTGAAACTTTAGGATATAAAAATTCAAGAAAAGCTATTGGTGATCATATATTTTCTGAGGATTTACAAAAGCTTACATGTGACGTAACGAATCGTTACGTCACATCTTCTAAAGCAAGAAATACTCAAGTAATGATTTGGATCAATGAATCAGGATTATATTCTCTGATTTTAAGTTCAAAACAGCCTTCTGCAAGAGATTTCAAAAAATGGGTAACTTCAGAGGTGCTACCAGCAATACGTAAATACGGAAGGTATGATCCTGACGGTTTGATAACTTACAACAAGGAAAGGTATCAGTCACAGTCAATACCTTTATTCCTGGCAGATGATTTCTTTTTAAGAGCCAAGACCACTAAAGATGTAAAGAAAATTATGAATGAGACTTTCTTTTTCTTTATGAAGGCAATCTTTAATGGAGAGGTCACAGACAAGTCTCTTGCACATACTATGATTGAGATGTTCAATCAGTTAAACTTAGTAGCTCATAAGACTACTGGTACAGTAAGAACTCAACTTACTACGATGTTTGTCAAAGAGTTAAGACAGTATATCTTTAAACTTGAACAGGATCGTTATACAGCCTGCCATGAGAAAGACAGCATGGAAGAAAAACTTAGAAAGATAGAAGATACGTTTAAGAATTTAAACAATATCTAAATTCAAGGATAATCTAAAAGGGGAGCTGAGGCTCCCTTTAATTATGAAAGTCAAAATTAAGTGATTAGAGTAAGGTATAAAAAAGTCTTTACTGCTAGTAACGCTCAAATCTGTCTATTCTTTATATTTTTTACCAAAATCCAAACACCCTGGTGCTACTCCAGTTAAAATAGATAGTATAAAAAGAAATATTCCTAATACAAACAGAATAGGAAATATTATTGTTTTATCAATGATATTAACTAATTTTCTCGGTAAAAAAGAATAAACAATAAAGAATATAATACCGCATATCATCATAGATAAAGGTAATAGCACATTTTCCATATTTATACTCCAATACTTAAGAATTGTAATACTTTATACATTTATAAATGTATTTTATTATATTATTCGCTAGTTTTACAAGGACGTGGTAGCCGATGACGATTTATTCACCAGTGTTTACTATAATTGCCATTTTTAACTTTAACTCTGTGTTTTCGTTGACATTTATCTGAAAGTAAAATATAGTAGAAACATCTTCAAAATTTGAAGCCCTTAATTTTTTTTGCCTTAAGCAAAAGTTGAATACTTTTTTGTGTATACAGAATGCCTTAAAAAGTGTGGTGACTTTGTTTAAGGCATTTTGCTATCTACCTTCTATAAAAATGACTCAGAGCCTTTTTGAATACTGTCTTGATCTGATTGAAGATCATCTTGGTTAACTCTATGAATTCCTCTAACCTCAAAAAGTTCATTTTTCTTTGCATAAAAGGCTTGAAATCAGCATCCTCGTTAGTTTTGGCGTATGCTTTTAACTGATATTCCTGTCGGTTGTTTTCAACAGGTATTAGTGAATATTCAGTCTTAACTGTTATTCCCTGATCCTGTATCTTTTTTGTGTAAACTACATCTTTGTCCATAATTCACCTATTTATATAAGTATATTCTATACCAAATTATATATTTTATTTGTTACTGTGACAAGTGATTTCTGTAGCCGTGGCTATTTTTTGTGATTTAATATAAAAAAACTATGGTATGTATTTGCTTTTTTTTATGCAGTATTTTATACTTTATCTATAAATATTTTTTTTCTGTAAAAGAAAAGATGATTACAAATTGTTTATTTTACCTCTTTTAATCTAGGTTTTGAGTTTTCTCAGAGCTTAGATTTTTTTTGTTTTTGGAGTTTTAAATGAATATATCATTAAATAACTTAACAACCGAAGATGCTGTTTATGATGCTTTAGATATGGATCCTCAGAAAGGGGATTCTATCGATTTTAATCAGGTTAAAGAAAATATGAAAGAGTATTTAGGCGATCAAACCTATAAGACATTCTTTAATGTGGTTACTCTTCCAGAGCCTAAAGATATGGAGTCATTCCTTATTCTTTCTAATAATATTAAGTACAATGTTTCAAATGATTTCCGTCTTCCTTATATCGCCAAGAATAAGGTAACCTTTTATAACACTGAAGCCTGCCTGCCTTTAGTACAGGAAAATCCTTTTATGATGGATAAAGTCAGAGAGCTTTACAAGCAGAAAGATCATTATGTAGTTAAGGCTCTAAAAAATGATGCTGGCTTAAAAGTATCTGAAATGGTAAATGATTATGAGCCTTTTATGAAAGAGTCATTCTTTGCCTTTGTAGAACACGTGGGCGATCAAATTCAGAATATGAGTGCTGCTGAGACTTTCAAAAATGCTGTTAGCAGAAAACAAGAACATCAGAACACTCAGGAGCAGACTCAGAAAAAAGGATTGAATTCCCGTTATTAACAAAACTTATGACTGACTTTACTTCTTAAAGAGTAAGGTCAGGTTATGCTTAATTCAATAATATATACTGAAAGGAATGTCAAAATGGCTATTTTTCAAAGTATTGCAAATAAATATAAAGATTTTAAATTTAAAATGAAAACTCATCATCCTTCTTCTCTTGAGGAATTAAAAGCTCTGGTTGAAGATCCAAGAGTTAAACTCTCCAAGATTGATGTTTCTAAAGTTGAATCTTTTGAAGGACTTTTTAAAAATTCTACCAGAACTGACTTTTCTGGTATCGAAAAATGGGATGTCTCTCATGTAACAAACATGAGACAAATGTTTTATAACTGCAAAAACTTTAATGCAGACATAAGTAAGTGGAATGTGTCCAATGTCTCTGCTATGGCTCAGATGTTCTATAACTGTAAGGAATTCTCTCAGGATCTTCATAGTTGGGATATGTCTGGCATGAAAGGTCACTTAAATGGTCAGTTTCTTTCTAATATGTTCAAAAATGCTGATAAGATGACTCAGCGTGTAATTGATGCCTATGTTGAACTTGGTAAACAGAATATTCCTCCAGAAGAGAGATTTTCTAAGTTGCCTATTCCTCGTCCTAAGGACTACAAGAAACTTGTTGTTCCTCACACCGACAGTGATGTTAAAGAAATGTTCGAACGTATCGAAGATTTTGCAAACATGGATACTTCTGCTGTCCATAATTTGGATGGTGTTCTTAAAGGAACTAAAAAGAAAGAGCTTAAGAACGGTGAAGATCTTGATTTCTCCAATGTCAAGTCAGCTAACGATTTCTTAAAAGATGCCAAGAATTTCAATATGAAATTCACATTTGAAGATGGCTGGCATGATCTAAAGTACGCAAATCATTTCATGGATAGTGCTGATGTCTATAATCAGCCTGTACCTCCTATGCCTAATATTATGCAGATGGATCATTTCATGGCAAACAATCAAAACTTTAAGAATAATTTACATTCAGGTCTTAAAGACAGTAAACCTAAGTTTGCCGATGAGTCATTTAACAAGGTTGATCCAGTCCACATGGTGCGTGAAACTTCAAAACTTTCTAAAAACCATGCAGTGACTAAGGCGTTTGCAGAAAGAATGAATAAAGCTATTTCTTCTTATTTAAAAGATGGAGGAACTAATGATTCAGTGAACAAATTTGAAGAAATTACTCGTTCTACTGAAATTCCTCATTGGCAAGATAAAGTTGGAAATTCAAATTTAATTTATCTTCAGATGCCAACACAAACATTTAATGAACTCAAAAGAAAAGCTCCAAATTTTCCTGGAATCGAATTTTTTAATGTTTCAAAAGATCGTTATGATTTAACTAATTATAAAGATCCTTTAATTAAAGAAAAAATCAAGAATGAACCAGATATTTTAAATACTTCATTTGTTGTCATAAATAATAATGATTACAAAGACTTTCTTAATAAAAACAAATCATTAAAAGTTCATAATCCATTAGCCTCAATAGACGATAAACCAATTTCTCTAAGTAATGCTATTCATAGCGGTGGAGGCTGGTGGCATTTACAATTTAAAGTTATCGACTCTTCTTCTAAGACTTGGGGAACAATAAATTTCACAAATCCTTTCATGGATAATAACAATGAAAATATTTTTGAAAGAGCTTTTGTTATGTTAGAAAAAAATCCTAATAATTTCTTAGAAAAAGCTAATGATAAACAAGAAGCTGCATTAAATTACTCATTAAATCAAATATATTATAAGGATTCAGAAAAATCTTTAATTAATCCTAATTCTTCATATATGCAAAACATGTATAAAGCTTTTAAAAAATATGTAAATTCAAGAAATAATGAAATTCTCAAAAAAGATAATTCTGTCAAAAACGAGGTTAAGGCTTCAAAGAGTCATGTAAGGTAAAAGTATTAAAAGAGGTAATGTTTATGAGTAATGAAGTTCATGGTGTATTTCTGCAATCACTAGAAATGTATTTAGTTGATCATGGTGGCGAAAAACTAAATGAAATCAATTCGCTTTTCGCTTCTTTCGGCTTTAATCAAAGTTTTAATGAAAATGATCTTAAAGATAGAAACTTATTTGCTCACAAGGTAAAAATATTATGTTCTGAGGATGAATACAATATTTCTCCAGATGTGATCATTGATAAATTATCTTTAGATCCTAAGCTTCCATTTGTTAATACTATTCATGAATATAATGAATGCCTAAAAGCCTTAAATCGTTCTAAAGATTTTTATTATAAAAATCTAGCCGATTCAGAATTTTGTGTGCAGGAAGATTTTGACTCTTTTTTACAATTTCATCTTTTTAAAGAGCCTGAAGAAATCCTGAATTCTCCAAAAGATTTTAATGATTTTGCAAAAGCATTTTTTGTTTACAATCAGGATTATGCCTGGCATATGTCTTCTGAAGTACAATCAGTTGATGAAGCAAAAGACTATCTTAAGAATGTGCTTCAAAATATTGTTGATCACAGAGAATATCAGGAAAAAGTATTTAAACCTATTTATGACTTTCTGTTAGATCAAAAAATACCAGAGCAACAGTCAAAGCAGGTTTTGCATAAATTGCAGGTTATGGGCGGTACGTGTAATGATACTGGATATGAACTTATAAACAGACTGATTGAAAATGCTACTGAATTTTCTCGCAGTGAAATTCCTGATCCTGTAAATCAGGCTTTGGAATTTTATTATGGTAAAAAGATTGATTACATTGATAGCTCAAAGAAAAAAGAATTTGAAAATTCAATTAGAAGCTATCTTGATGATCCAGATCTTTTTATCGACAAATTTAATCAGCTCTCAGATTTACAAAAAGTTGAGTTTCACGACAAAATTGAAAAATCTAAAGGATGGCGTGGTGTACCTTTCGTAGGAATGCCATGTACTGATGGTTCTTATGTATCAAATCTATCTGAATTAAATATACCTTTTCATGCAAAAAAAGTTGATGAATGGTTAAATTCTCAGATTGCTGATTACTTTGAAGGAAATGACAATGCTATCTCTTTTGAACATTTGGTTTATCAGTGTCTTAAAGAGAACTATATTCCTAATCTTGATAAAACTGAAAATATTATCGTGGAAAATAAACTTCAAAATCAGAAGTCTGTCAATAAGACAGGTTATCACAGATGATTTTAGCCACGGCTACAAATTTAAAGAATAAAAATATGAGTTACTATGCTAAACAGACTTTGGATTTTTTTTCTAAAATGCCAGAGCTACTGGTTGATAAAATTGTTGACTTTTATTTTCTGAAGGTAGTATTGACATCCCAATTAAGAAAGATCCTTATCGTTGAATCTTAATGTTCCAGTTTTTTTAAGAATTATTTTATATCATGAAAAAGCAGCAAATTATAAATTTAATTAAATATTACGTCGACAACAATAATGCTGGTTTTATCAACGAAGCTTTAAATATTGCAAAAGAGTTTGATTCTATTGGTGATAAGGTTTTGTCAAACTATATATGCTCTTTGTTGTCTTCACAGGAGTATTTTTCATTTCAATCTGTTAATTGTGATAGCGAATTTTTACAAAAAGTGGTCTGTAACACGGAACAACTGCCTATTCCAAATGTTATCAGTGAAGATTTAAAAGGTATTATGATGGCATTAAAAAGGAATTTAGGTATGAATAAATTCCTTTTTCAAGGACCTCCTGGTACAGGAAAAACAGAATCAGTGAAGCAAGTTGCCAGAATCATGGAAAAAGAGCTTTTTCTAGCAAAGATATCTGCTCTTGTTGATAGTAAGTTAGGACAAACATCAAAAAACATTAGCTTGATGTTTGATGAAATCAGAAAATTTGCTCATCCTGAAAAAGTAATTATCCTTTTTGATGAATTGGATGCCTTGTGTCTTGATAGGACCGATCAAAATGATATTAGAGAAATGGGAAGAGCAACAACTGAATTCTTTAAGTCTTTAGATGAATTAGATTGCAGAATCACCTTAATAGCAACTACTAATCTATTTAGCCACTTTGATGAAGCTCTAATCAGACGTTTTGATGCTGTGATCGACTTTTCTAGATATAGTGAAGACGATTTAAAAGAAATTGCGTTAAAGCTGTATTTGTCATTTTCAGACAAATTTAAGCTAAAGTTAAGAGATGTACGTTTGTTCAAGAAGATAGTAACTTTGTCTAATAATTTACCTTATCCTGGAGACTTAAAAAATATTATCAAAGCCTCAATAGCATTTAGTGATCCAAATTCTATTCAAGATCATTTGATTCGTATTTATAAAGCATTAGTTGATAAGAATATGTCTCCAGAATCTTTAAATCAGCATGGATTCTCATTAAGAAAAATTGAGTTATTAACAGGAATTTCAAAAAGTACTTTATCTAGACAACTTAAAAAGTTAAATGAGGAGTAAGTTTGTCAAATCTTTAGAAAATCAGACTTCTGGTGATACTGAATTAAAAGATGATTGTTATGTTAATCCTGTTTCTGATCCAAAATCTGTTTATTTTGAGGGGGCTAAATACAACACCGATTTTATACAGTATAATGGTGAATATATTGATGACTATGGAGTTTGGAAGGTTCCTTTATCAGAATTAAATTCTGTTAGAGAACCTTCTATGCTTGATAAGATTTGTTATCGCAATTTAGATGATGTTGAAGCTTGCTCTAGAATGTCTAAAAATGAGCTGTTTAAACTTATTATTGATCAGGCAAAACAGAATACTCAAAGTCAGACTCAAGATCGTTCATTCCATTTATAGGAGTTTATATGTTAATCAATGATGTTCAGGTTGCTCCTGAAGAGGTTTTAATCTTAGATACCGAAACTACAGGTCTTTCTTATAAAGATGAGGTTTTACAGCTTTCTATTATCAATGGTGCAGGCGAAAAGATTTTTAATGAATACGTAAAACCTGTTTTCAATAAAAAATGGGAAGAGGCAGAAAAAATCAATCATATAACTCCAGAAATGGTTGCAGACAAAAATACTTTAAAGAGCTATCAGCTGTTTATTCTAGGTCAGCTATTCCAGGCTAAATATATCGTAGGTTACAATATTGCTTTCGATTTAAAAATGCTTGCACAAACTCTTGATATTCCTAGCTATGTGTATGACAAAGCTCTCGATGTTATGGATGCCTTCTCAATAGTTAAAAATGACAGAATAGCTGTTACCAATGCTTTAATTCCCCATCCTTTAAAAGATTGTGCTGAATTTTTTAACTATGTTCCTGAGCCTCAACATAATTATCATGATTCACTTGAAGATTGCAGAGCTACTTTACACTGTTTTAATAAGCTCTTGGAAAACTCTGTTGTTTTCATTCCTTTAAGTCAGCAGGATGATTTTTATGTTCCAAATTCAGATCATTCAAATGTAATTGCCCGTTTTTCTCCACAGGCTCTTAAGCTCTTAGGGGAGATCACTGGTACTGTCATTCAAGAAAATGGTGATTTTGGTCAAGGCGTTGGTTATCCTCATATTTATAAATCATCTTTAGAAGATCAAGGTTTAAAAGACAGAATAATTTTTGCTGATCGAGCTTATTTAGATACCTATTATACAAACGTATTTGAGCAGTCTATTTGTTTAGCCTTATCTACTTTAGATCCTGAATGGCTTAAAAAATTAAATATTAAAGTCGATTTTGATCATGGTCTGATCTCTGTAAATGATGCCTTAGGAAATACTTATTCTTTAGGTACTAAAAACTACAGAGTTAAATACTGCTGCCAGAATATTTTTGATTTTCATAAAATTGAAACAACTTTCTTTTAATTCTGAGGTGCACAATGGCAATTTTCAGTTTTGATGAAAAGAGTGAAAATGTTACAAGAGATGGTAATGTGATTTTTAATGTTGATAATTTCGTAAATAACACCTCAGCAAATAAGCTCTGTGACATTATGAATCAGTATGCTTTAGACTCTAAAGCATCTGGTTATAACGAATATATAGCTGAAGCTTATGAGAATAATACCTATTTGCTTGATGCGGAGTATTTTAATCTTGAAGAAATGCTTTATACTACTGATGCAGATAAAATTCTTAATGCTGATGATTCTGATAAACATGTAGATGATGAAGACTATGAATTTTATGATGCAAATTTCTCTAAAGGATATTTTCAGTTTAACGAAAAGGATTTTAAAGATATTGTTAAAAATCAAATCATAGACTTTTTGAATTTTCACAATGAAACTGATTCCTGTCAGCAGGAGGAATTTCTTGATTTCTTAGATCATTTAATTCCAGAAGTCGTAGAAAAAGAAGTCATTGAAAATCAGCTTACTGATACAGACGGTATTTTTGATTATTCTGAATTTAAAAATTTAGATACTCTCATTCGTAATTCAGAAACTGCTGAGGATTTTATAAACGCTTTAAAAAGACGGAATTATAATTCAAAGCAGACAGAATGGGCACATGTTGAGATCGTTTCTGATTCAAAAGAACTTGCCAAGTCGCTTAATCAGGAGCTTGATGATAATGAGTTTTTTAATTTCTCTCTTTCCTTTACTCATGAAGATCCAACTTTAAAAGAACATCCTAAGCTTATCTGTGAGACCTCTATCAGTAAGTGCTGTCTTTCTGATCATGTAAACAGAAATTATCCGTCTTTCATGGTTGATATTCCTTATCCTCAATCAGAAGATAAACAGAATTCTAATCAGATAATTGATTTTTCAGAACTAAAAAATTTCAGGTCTTCTTCTTTATTCAGTAAAACTCAAAGTTTTTGCAGGAATTTCTTTGAAAAGAAATTTAATGTAGATTATTGTCAGAATTTTTCTTTTAAAGAATTTAAAGAAAAGCTTTTAGTAAAACAAAAACTAAGAAAGAGACTTGATGAGTTGAATGATCAGAAGTCTGTCAATAAGACAATTTATCACAAATGATGTTTGCTAAAACATCATTCATTGAGTTAAGTTTTTGAGATTTTAATTATGAAAATCGTAGTATTAACAGATAAGGAGTTTATAAATGAAATCTAATCTTCAAGATGGTTGTACTGTACAACCTCAGACTAAAGAAGAACTGGTTGATATTATTAAAGATACCTGTAAAAAGAAAGGTTGGAATTGTGATCTTAATTTTATAGATACATCTAAAATTACAGATATGTCTCGTTTATTTTCAGATATTCCAACCTGTTTTGATGGATATGATTTAGAAAAATTTAATGGTAACATCAGCAAATGGAATACTTCTAATGTAACTAATATGTGTTCAATGTTTGAAGGAGCATCTTCTTTTAATTGCCCATTAAACAACTGGGATGTTTCTAATGTTACTGCAATGAATAATATGTTTTCAGAAGCTAAAGAATTTAATCAACCTCTTGATAAATGGAATGTATCTAAAGTTAACTCAATGAGTCTTATGTTCTCTTATGCTTTAAAATTTAATCAACCCATAGAAAATTGGAATGTATCAAATGTATCTTGTATGTGGGGTATGTTCCTAAAAGCAATTTCTTTTAATCAGCCATTAGCTAAATGGGATGTATCTAATGTAACTAATATGTCATTCATGTTTGAAGAAGCTAAAAAATTCAATCAACCGTTAAATAACTGGAATACCTCTAAAGTAACTTCCATGACTGGGATGTTCCGTAAAGCTAAATCATTTAATCAGCAATTGGATAAATGGGATACTAAAAATGTAAATGAATACCTTGGTCTCACTGATATGTTTAAAACTGCTAAAAATTTTGACAATAAGATTCCTTCTTTTAAATCTTTAAAAAATTTTGAATTTAAACACTTTGATGATAAATGTTTTTTATTAGGTTTATCTCATAAATATGCTGAAAAACATCAGCACGATTTTTAATTTCTATGGTTGAAAAACGTAGCCACGGCTACTAAATATTCTATTAATAGAGTTTAAGGTGTATATAAATGAAAGATTGTGTACAGACTGTTTTGAGTAATTCTGTAAAGCTTGATAAAAATCAAGGCAAAGTTAAATGTAGATGACTGTTAAGAAACAGAAAAACAGGGGATTATAAATTATGAACGAAAGTATTATTGCATTTAGTAATGAAAACATTATTAACCAAGAGAAAAGAGAGAAAATTTGTAAAATTTTAGGTATTCAGGATCCTGTAATCAATGATGCTCAATTTGATCAGGAACTTTTAGACATTGCAACTTCTGGAAAAGTTAATAAGTCTAAACTTGAATCAATGTTTAATGAAAGAGTTAATACTTTAATTAAACAAGAAGTTAAAAAAAATTATCCTAATACTGTAAACCTAGAGAAAGGTTTTGAACTTAATAAAGATGGAATCTTGGATGTACAAAATAACTTGTACATAAATGATCACGACTCTTTTAAAGAGTTTAAAGAAGCTTTTATTTCTGATGCAGATTTAAAAATTGAAGATCTTTCTCAATCTTCAAGAGAACGAATTTTTGAAAAATTTAAAACTGATCTTGTTGATAGTTACAATGGAATGATGAGTTCTGCTGTAGAACAGGCTCAATTCTTATTAGAAAGTATTTCTTTCTTCTGCGATGATCCTGAAAATGACATCACTTATTATATGGAAGATGATGAAATCAGTATTGAAGCTAATGATGTTTTATGTAACGCAGATACTGTAGCTGAAGAATGTGCAAATCGTGGCAGTAATTATTTTAAATGCTCAGATCATGGTTTTAAGGTAGATGGTCAATTTTATATCGGTGAAGGTGCTCGCAGTTCATCAGTAGAACTTACTCCTGTTGTTGAACTAGATGATGAAGAACAACTGGATATTGATAAATCTATTGCTTTAAAGCAATTATCCTGCACTGCTAATGATCTTCTAGATGAGATAATTGATTGTACCAATTCTTACATTCAAAATCTAAAAGAAAATGCTATTAATGAACTGCTTGATATTTATTCTATTCAGGATTTAAGAAAGCAGCAGGTTATTCCTAAATTCATTGGTAACAACAGAAAGTTTGAGCAACATTCTCAAACACCTAAAACTACAGTATTTAAACGTTAGGAGTGAAAATTATGGGTACACCAGGTATGTTGGAGTCCTAAATGATAATGGAACAGTTAGGCGAAAGTATCAGGGCTTCAGATAATTATAAAATAATAAGTTGTAAATGAAAGACTTTGTTGACTATCAAGACTTATGTTATGATCTAAAAAAAGTATTCACCAAAGATTTTAATAAAAATATAGTACGTACAGAGCCAATGAAAAATTACACTAAGTTACATTGAGAAAAGATTTTATAACGGTCATATTTTACAGATGACCGTTTCTGTTTAATATACTTATGATTTAGTTCAGAGGTAAAAATGGCTGAGTTGTCTTTAGAAAATACAAGTTTCTGTGAGTATTATCAAATACCAGAGTTGGATTCATGGATTAAAAAATCCAAAACTCAAGAAAAATTTATTAAATTAGTGCAAGCTAGAGGTTCAGAATGTGCTTCAGTTACTGTTTTATCTGATTCAAAAGAACTTGCCCAAACTCTTAATCATGAGATAGCTGAAAATGAATTTTTAAATCTTAAGGTTGCATTTACTTATGAAGAGCCTGAGAATACTCAGCAGTCACAACTTATCTGCAAAACCTATGTTTCAGTGTATGATGATCATAATGCTTATCCTATCAAAGAGTTCGGTGGTGTAGTAACAGGTATCATTTCTTTTGCTGAACTAAAAAATGAAAAGTTGTTTTCTCAGTATTTGGTCAAATTTTTAGCTCAAAATTTAAGAATTAACGCTGAACCAATACTCAAATTAGCTGAAGACTTTAAAAAAAATGATGTCCACTTTATATGGAAACAGTCAGAAACAATTTTTCAAGAGTTTTGCAATAAATTCTTTAAAAAATTTAAAGTGAAAGAGAATTCAAAAAATAAAGGGTTGAAGATCTAATTTAGATAATGAAAGTAAATGAATTTATCACCAACGGTCAATCTCATAATGATGACCGTTTTCTTGCTGAAGTGATTGAAAAATTTAATGAGGTTATTCTGTTTGCATCAGATAGTGATCTGCATTTAAACATTGACAGAAAACACCGTAAGGTTCTTATTCTATCCAGAATTTGTCAGGTGATTAGTGAGGTTGAGCTTAAAGAATTAACTCCTGTAGAAACTGTCTGCAAGATCTCCTTAATGGTTGAAAAAAGTCTTTGATATGAAAATTTATAAAAGATTATGTTAATTACAGAAAAATTCTATTATAATAGTAGTGTTAGTAACTTTTATCTCCTTATTTAAAGATAAAGATGAAAAAATTTGTTTCAGATTATTTAAGTCTATTAGAATGTAATTCTTTTATATCCTAATAGATTTTTTTTATTTGAAATTTATGTAATGTAGCCATGGCTATGAGTTTTTTGCATGATTAGGAACTTTAAAATGGATATTTCAACACTCTTAAATCTTAATACAGATACTGAAATCAAAAAAGAAATTAAAAATATTTATAACGAGATCTGCGATGATCACGATAAGTTTAAAACTTTTCTTAAAGTTATAGCAAACAATCCAGATTTTAAATTTGGAAGTCAGGTAATGATATATCTACAGGCACCTGATGCAAAGAATGTTTCTTCTGAACAAATTTTAGGAATGGAATATAACAGAGAGCCTGGTAATGCAACAAAACCTTTAATTCTGGCTCAAAGTTCAAATCCTAATGATCAGAAATCCAAACTGATATTTAATACTTATTATGATGCTGAACAGTGTCAGGAAAAGTCTCCTTCTCGTAAGTATGATGAACTTAATGCATGTGCTGATAATGAACATGAATTAAAAGCTTTGTCAGCTGCAATCCTGGATACTCCTTATTCAGACAGCAGACAGTTCTTTTTAGATCTGGCTAAATTTTTCTGTGAGTCAAATAATAAAGATTATAAGGAATTACATAATTTCTATTTAAAGAAAAAAGATGAAGCTGTAAAACTGATAGCTCAGATCTTAGCTTCAAGAATTGACAGTAAAAATTCTTATGACTTTATAAGTGATCTTAATATCAATTCTGTAAAAAGTAATTTAATAAACTTGCAAAATGGATTATCATGCAGTATAGTTTATACTGAAAGCAGGTTATTTACTACTAAAAGGATTTTAAATTATGAAAACAATCAATCTATCAGAAACAGCTATGAAAGAAGCTCTGACAATCAGAGAAATTCTGAACACATCACCATTCAGAGAGACGATCGAGGAGGATATTCCATTTTACACGAGGACGGATCTAAATATCGTGATGGAAGATCTCTTGAAGCTACCTCTCAAGAGAGTGAATTATCAGACAATGGAGATGAACTTTCCATTCATAGTGTCTCTTCCAGACTGGGAGACAATCTTCAGGGAAGAGTGGAACAGAACTCACAGCCAGGAAGAACAGAATTCATGGGACAATCTGCTGTTCAGTCACATGATGCAGCTTCAAGAGTTGAGACCTCTGTCAGTGATCAAAATGGCTTTAGAGAAGAAACTTCTAACTTACATGATAGAGAAAGAGAAGATGATCTCAGAAGAGAGAGAGCTTCTCAATCAGAAACTTCTGAACTTAAAGAAAGATCAGAGTCTTTCATTTCAGGAACTGACAACACAGCTGCAAACTTTAGGAGTGCTGAACAATCAACAGCTGATGGAAGATCAGGTTTATCTGACAGAGTCGAAGACAGTCGATACAGAAGAGAGAACTCTTCAGATCATTCAGCAGATGTATCTGATAGAGAACAGGGAGTACTATTATTCTCAGGAGATGGAATTTCTAGAGAACACGATAATTCCTCTTCCAGAAAATCTGATGGAAATTCTGAACAGTCAAGAGCTCAGTCTGTATTCTCAGCAGATGCAGAAAGCTCTGTCGCCAGCTCTTCATTATCCTCCTCAGAAACTGACCAGACAGGAATTAAGGCAGAAAATATCGCTGAGCGATCAGCAATTTCAACAAATTCTGCTACTGACAGGATATTTGCAGAAGAACCTGACAATCGAGAAGACCAAGCTGTTAAGACAGTTCACGCAGACAGCTTCAGCTCCTCTGGCAGAGACATGCTGGCTGATAGAGCAACTGATAACTCTCAGAGTGGGGATGTTCACACTGCAGAAACTGATGGACGAGGGGACTCTTCAGTAGATACAGTCAGTGTGGTTTTTGATGATCCTTCAGCTTCAGTATTTGATACTGATACTCTTGTTAAATCTGAAGGATCTAATTATGAGCTGCAAATTGACAGTAATTACAATGAATATACTCGTTATGTTTCCCATGACAGAGCTGAAAATAATCTTGCAGCCTTAACTACTCTATATAAGATCACATCTGAAAATAGAAATTTCGCCACTCCTGATGAGCAGCACATATTATCTTTGTATTCTGGCTGGGGCGGAGTTTATATTCAACATCTTGAAGTGTTTAAAGACAGACTTTTTAATGAGGCTCATATCACTCAAAAGGATTATAACGCTATTCTGTCATCTTTAAATACAGCATATTTCACTCATACAGTTCTGATTGACAAGATGTATGAGAAACTAAATGCTTTCGGTTTTAAAGGCGGTAAAATTCTTGAGCCTTCCTGTGGTACAGGCAAGTTTTTAGGAAGATTACCTAAAGAAATGCAGCAGTCTTCAGAACTAACTGCTGTTGAGATTGATCCTCTTTCTGCAAAGATTGCTTCACTGCTATATCCAGAAGCTCATGTTAAAAACACTGGTTTTGAAAAGACTGTTGCAGAAAACTATTATGATGTTGCCATTGGCAATGTACCTTTCGGTCAGATCATCATGCAGGATCCGCATGACAAGAGCCTGTCTGGCAATTCAATTCACAATTACTTCTTTTTAAAGAGCTTAAAAGAGGTGCATCCTAACGGTGTAGTTGCATTTTTAACCTCTTCATTCACTCTTGATGCAACTGGTAGCAAAGTGCGTGAGGAAATTGCTAAAAAGGCAAAGTTCTTAGGTGCCGTTCGTCTGCCTGATACAGCTTTTTCACGAACTGGCACAGAAGTTGTAACTGACATGATCTTTCTGCAAAAAAGAGAGCAGGAGTTAGATCATATTGATTTATCTGAACCAGAGTTCTCTTGGGTATGTACAAATGATCAGTATCTTAGAAACTACGCAGTAGATGAAGATAATGAAAAAGCATATCAGAATGTAAGAGTTAACAATTACTTTATTGAACATCCTGAGCAGGTGATCGGCACACAGTATGCTAAATCTACAGCTTATGGTTTTAAAGCCTGTAATTCTATAATTGATAATTTTGATTCCTATTACAGAGATGGTATTGATAAACATACAGAATTCGATGCAGAATTTATCTCTGCTATTGATGCTGCTTTAAAAAATATCACTACATCTCAGTCTTTAGAGTATCATCCTGTAACTCAGTCTAATGTCATAACTGTAAGAAAAGATGTAAATACCGATGTTTTAGGTGCTGAATTTGTTAATGCACGACCTTTCTCATATTATTTAGATAGAAACAATAATATCTACTATAAGACAGATAAGAATACAGAGCCCGTACTTCAAACTGATTTTTCTGGTAAATCTCAGAAAATTGCTGTGAAATTAATTCAGCTTCGTGATACTTATAGAGAGCTTCGTGATCTTGAATTATCTGACAGCACAGAAGATGAAATTACAAATGTCAGAAATCAGCTGAATACTCTTTATGATGATTTTTATAAAAACTATGCTAAGGAAGCTGACAACAGTAAAGCATATCTTTCTGAGATTCAGGGACAGCATAAGCCTGTAATGGAGTATTTTGTTTCTATAAACAGAACAACTAAAAAACTCTTAGGCTCTGACAATTCATTTAATTCGCTTTTGGCACTTGAAAAAGTAAATAATGATGGCGTACTTATTGGCAAGGCTGATGTTTTCTCTAAAAGAGTTTTAAATTACAGAGAAAGAAAAGAGCATGCTGACAATCCTCAGGATGCTCTTATCATGTCTATCAATGAAAAGTGTAGAGTTGACATTCCATTCATGGCAACGCTCTTAAAGGAGAACGATTATAAAGAGCTGACTTCTCAACTGTTTAATCAGAAGCTGATTTATCGAGATCCTTCTCAAATTGATTTTGATGAAAATGGTAAGGTTGTGCCTTTTTCAGGTTATGTAACTGCTGATGAATATCTTTCAGGCAATATCTATCAAAAGATTGAAGATGCCAGAAAGGCTAATGAAAAGTTTAATACTGAACTCTTTAATTCACAGATTGCTGATTTAGAGAAAGTAATTCCTCCTAAACTGACTTCTTCAGATATTTCAATTGAGATTGGTGCTCGTTTTGTTGATCCTGAGATTTATCTTCAGTTTTTTAATGATCTGATTAAAGCAGAGATAAATCATAAACTCGTTTATAACAAGCACTTACATCAGTTTGCTTTTGACGGAGACAGCAAATATCCTGGTGTCTATAATTCTGAAATATCTTCAGTCTATGGCACCAAGACACTTAATGCACTTCAAATCTTTGAAAAGATGCTTAACTTTGAATCTGTTGAGGTTAAAAAGTCTATTGATTCAGTTGATAAAAATGGAAATTTAACCACTATTTCTGTAATTGATCCTGAACAAACACAGGCAAATCAGGCAAAAGTAAAGCTTATTCAGGCTAAATTTAAAGAGTGGATCTTCGATAATGATGAAAGAAGAGAATATCTTGTAAATAAATATAACCGTCTGTATAACGCTATTCAACCTCGTGAATATAATGGTGATTTATTCTCCTTTGACGGTATTAATCCTAATATTCATTTAAGACCACATCAGAAAAATGCGATTGCACGTACCCTTTTAGGCGGTAACACTCTGCTTGCTCATGAGGTTGGTGCTGGAAAAACATTTGAGATGTGTGCTTCTGCCATGGAAAAGATCCGCTTAGGTTTAGCTCACAAGTGCGTTATTGTGACTCCAAATCCAGTTTTAACTCAGTTTTCTAAAGAGTTTTATACACTGTATCCTAATGCGAATATTTTAACTGCAACCAAAAATGATTTTAAAAAGGAAAATCGTGCTAAATTCCTTGCTCGTGCAGCTTATGGTGATGCAAATATCATTCTGATGTCAAAAGAGCAGTTTGAAAAAATACCTATGAGCTTTGAATATCAGGAAGCTTTTATCAATCATCTTATTGAAGAGAATGATGAGGCTTTTAGAACAGCTAAAAGTATCGGTTTAAACGTAATTTCTAAAAAATGTGAGCAGAGAAAAACCACTCTTTTGAATAAACTTCAAAAGCTTAATGAATCCAACAATTCTAAAGATTACTCTCTTACATTTGAAGAGTTAGGTTGTGATGCTCTGTATGTTGATGAAGCTCATAATTATAAGAATGCTGAGGTGTTTACACTTATCAAAAATGTGCCTCTTGCTTCACCTTCAAACAGAGCACGTGATATGCAGATGAAGTGCCAGTATCTTAATGACAAATTCGATAATAAAGCTGTGGTATTTGCAACTGGAACAGCTATCTCAAATTCTGTTGTTGATCTGTATACCATGCAGACATATATAAACAAACATAATCTTGAAGCAGCTGACGTAGATTCACTTGATTCTTTCATTGCTCAATTTGGCACTATTGAGTCAAAAGCTGAGCTTGATGCAACTGGTCAGAACTTTGTGATGAAAAAACGTCTGCGTTCTTTCAGAAATATTCCTGATGTGATGAAGATCTTCGGTGAATGTGCTGATATTAAAACTCAGAATGATATTAAAGACCTTTTGTCTTTACCTAAAGCTCATTTTCATTATGAGGAATGTCCTGCTTCAGATTTCCAGAAAGTCTATATTCAGGATATAGCAATTAGAGCAAGAGCTGTAAAAGAACATAAGGTTAAACCTAATGAAGACAATATGCTGAAGATCTCATCTGACGGTCGAAAGTTAGGTCTTGATCCTCGTATCATTGATGCAGATGCTCCTGATGATCCTTACTCAAAGGTCAATAAGTGTGTGCAGAATGTATTTGATATTTATGAAAAGGAAACTCCTAACAAGGGTACTCAGCTTGTATTCTGTGATATGTCAACACCTTCAAAGTCAAGAGATCCTGGTACTTTCTGTCTGTATGATGATATTAAGCAGAAGCTCATAGACAAAGGCGTAAAAGAGGATGAAATAGCTTTTATCCACGACTTTGAAACTGAAGATGCTCGTGATGAACTCTTTGACAATGTTAAAAAGGGTAAAGTCCGTATCCTTTTAGGTTCAACCTCAAAACTTGGTACTGGTGTTAATGTGCAGACACGCTTAAAGGCTGTACATCATTTAGATATTAACTGGAAACCATCTGATTTAGAGCAGAGAAACGGTCGTATTATCCGTCAGGGTAATATGAATTCTGAGGTTGATGTCTATAACTACATCTCAAAGGGTACCTTTGATGCGTTTATGTATCAGACAGTAATGACTAAAGCAAACTTTATCAGCAAGATCATGAAAAATCAGGATAATGTTGAAAGAAATATCTCATTAGACGATGAAGAGCCTACATTCTCGTATTCTGAATGTATGGCAGCTGCTGTGGGTGATGAAAGAATTAAGCAGAAGATTGAACTTGAAAGCAAACTTGAAGAGCTTAAGCTTGAAAAAAAGATCTTTGAAAAGAATCTTATGCAGGCTAAATCTGATCTTAATGTAAATCTTCCAGCTCAAATTTCTAAACTAAAGTCTCAGGCTGAAGGTTATAAAAAAGATCTTACTGCTTTAGACAAAAATAAGCAGGTTAGACTTGATCCTAAGTCTTTTGTAATAACTATAAACAACAAAATCTACACTGATAAAGCTTTAGCTGGTAAAGCTATTTTGAGTGCAGTAGCTGCTTTGGATATTAGTGCAGGAACTATTGAACTTGGTTCTTACTGCGACTTTAAGATCTTAGTTTCAAAGAAAAAAGGTGTGTCTACTAAAGATAATCCTACTGGATATATCAATTACATGCAGTTGATCGGACCATCTTTATCTTCATCAGATTTGATCATTGGTCCAGATGCTGTCGGTAATATCACTCGTATGAATAACACCTTAAATATGGCTAATAAGAAACTTGATGATGTGGTTAAGGAAGCTCAGACTCTTCAGAGTAAACTTGATGTTGCTCGTGACATTGTTGAAAATCATAATGTCTGGGATGGTCAGGCTGAATATGAGGAGGTTGAAGCTAAACATCAGCAGCTCTTAAAAGAACTTAATATTGAGGCTTCCAAAATCATTGATGCTAAAGCTGAAGTAATTGAGGAATCGCCTGCTGATGAACAGGATGATTTACAGTCTCAGGATCACAATTATGAGAATGATGAAGCTCAGGAATTACCTCAGAGTGTGATTGAAAAGAGAAAGAGCATGCTTAATGATCCGCATGTGATTGTGGTATCAGCTCCTTCAGCTTATGAGGTAAAGGAAGATGATCATAGTGATACTATGACAGAGTCTGAACCTGAAATTGAAGAGTATGAAGACAATTCAAAGGCTGAGGTTAAAGATCTAAATATCTATCAGCAGGCTCAAAATCTTATCCATCAAAAAATTACTGAGGATTGTCTTGAGATTGAGAGCAAGTCGCTTTTAAAGTATGAATCATTTTTTGATCAGTACTATTATTTTAAATTTGATAATGAAAAATGCCTTTTAATTCCTAATGCAGAATCAGTTTTAATACCTTTATCGGAAGTTGAGAAAATGATGCAAAATCAAAATGAGAGATTTACTGAAATGCTTTCAGATAAAAATTTAACATTTGCATATCGAACACCAACTAATCTTATTTTGAATAGTGCTAATGCTTATTCTTCTCCAACTGGGGTAAAAGAAGAACTTGTTGATGCTATCGAAAATATTAAAAAATTCAATATAAAGCGTTCAAACGGTTATGAATTTACCTCTAGTTGGGTTTATACACAAGATTCCGATAAACAATTTGACATTATTAATAACAACAAACATATGGATCAAGCTGTATTTTCCTCATCTGATATTATTCAGAATCGCAAAAAAATGCTTCAGGTACCTTATAGAAATAAAAAAGGAAAACCTATTGGTATTGATGGTATTGATGCTCAGGTTTTCTGTAATCTACATGAAAAAGAAAGCTTACTTGTTAATGCTTCCAAACATGAGGATTTATGGAATTCTTTTAAAGTTATTGGAATTTGGAATGAAGCTGCAGGTATGCAGCAAATTGCTAAAAGATATCTGATGTCGGCAGATCTTGATATGTTAAGTCATCGTCAAATATATCAAAGTCTTGATGATGCAGATGCTTGCAAACCTCTGACTCATGACGATCTTGTTAGATTGCAGGATGAGGAAAAGAAAAAAGATCTTGTGAATATACAAAAGGCTATAAACTCCATGTCTAAAGGCATGTAGTTTCTGAAATACCTGTTATATGGGGAGGTAACTCCCCATTTTTTTAGCCACGGCTATCTTTTTAATTAAATCTCTTATGATATACTCTAATATATATAAAATAATATGAGGTGTTCTATGTCTGATGATGTCAGTCTTACTTTATCTAAAATGAAAAAGTATTTATGTTTTGCATCTTTTTTCTGCATGTTTAACTGTTTTCTTTTTCTGTGCTGGATGCTTTCCAAAAATTATGCTGTAGAGCTGTATTCAATCTTTTTCTTTGCGCTGTCTTTTATTCTGCTGCTGTTTCTTATATGGAAACTCAATGCTGACAGGTATCTCATTTCTCATTTGCAGATCTTCTTTGATCTTCTAAATGGTAAAAAATATCCAGAGAAATTAATAGACAATTTTTTTGAGGAACTAAAGCCTTCTTCAAATGAAATTAAATATCTATTATTAGAGCACTTTAGCAATGTCTGCCGTTTTACTCTGGTTTTAAGCGTTATTTTCTGCTTAATGGGGATTGGTTTCTGCAATATTCTACCGTTGAAAATAGTTCTTGTTTTATCTCTTGCTGTTGCTCTGTGTTCAGTGGGGGGTGTTTATTCTGTTGAATGTTTAAATCGTCTTATCTTTAAGATTGATCAGGATTTTCTTTTTGATGATGATAAGAAAAATGACATTCTTAACAGTTTAGATCAGTTAAAAAATTATAAATTCTCTAAATAATGAAACATCTTGTATATGAGCAGAGCGTTTTAAAAACATCTGACAAGATCATCAACATTCTTGCTGAAAGAATTAAACGCTCTGGACTGCCACTTAGGCAGTATTCCAAAATGACAGGTTATACGCAGGCTTATATCTCTAATTTTATAAACGGAAAATACCGTTCAGACATGATCAGTCTCGGTACTATCATTAAATTTGCTGAGTGTTTGGGGTTTAAGGTTTCGCTTGAATACTCTTCTGGAAAAATTCAATTTTATGAATGATCTTTTGAGGTGATTATATGATTATTAACAATCTGTTTTTATCTGATACCGTTCAGGAAGGTTTTCTATATCTGATGCTTTGTCTTTCAGGTTTTTGCAGCCTTCTCTTAATGAGAATATCTATAACAGACTCTGATCATGCTCTAAAAATAGGGAAAATGCTAAATTTAGGTCGTACAGGTCTTTTCTGTACAGGTGCTTTTTTTGCCGCCTGCTCTTTTATTGCGGTTATAGCTTTTTATAAAGGTTTGGGGGGCTTCTAATGACAAATTTTTATGACTTAATATAAAAAAACCGTGCTTTAGTATGACCTAGAAACTTAAGTGATCAATAATGGGTTTCATACTACTTATGCACGGTTTAAAATTTTGCTTTAAGCTGTTTTATCTCTTCCTTCTTCCGTTATCAGGGATGTTGTATTTAATTTTACTTACTAGCAGAGTGTTATAGCACAGAGCTGACAGCCAAACATCTGGTTTATGTGTATGCTCGTTTTCATAAACCTGAAACTCAGGTTTCTCATACCTGAAAATGTCGTCTTCAGAAATTCTTGGCATAAATCTTAGGCATCTCGATGCACGATTAAATGCAAAAATCGGTGTGACCTCGCTTTTGGGTCTGACGATGGCGTTCTGCTCTATAAAGATGTCCTGCAATATCTTGATCCGCCTTCCAGTGAGATTGATTATCATATCAAACTCTCTATCAGACCACACAGCAGGCTGTTCTAGGTTCGGATGATTGATAATTTGCTTTAATAGATCTCTTGAGGCGCAGGCAAAAGTCTTGACTATACCTCCATGAGTATTGGCAATGCAGATTTTATATGCTGGCAGTTCAGAGCTTAAATTGGCTCTGTCTAATCCTACGATGTACATATTTTCTCCTGTGAATATTCTTAATTTAATTTTTAGCAATAATTAAGTATGATATATTGTAATTTATAATATAAAATACTATCATTAACAAAGAACACTTGAAAAGTTCTTTTTATTATATAGAGATCATGATACAGGAAAACGTACAAAAACAGAGATCTATAAATCAGATTATTGGTTTAATGCAGCAGTCAAAACTCAGTGATCAGGGAAAAGTCATAACTCTATATGATCTTTTTTCTGATCCTTTAACTACTGATTTAATGTGCAATGCAGATGGTAAAGTTTATGTCGATAAACTTTCTTTAGGTATGTATCACGTAGGAGAGGTTGACGGTAGAATTGTCCGTTCAATCATTTCTAATGTAGCTGGATTTCACGATTCTATCTGTAATGAGGAACATCCAGTCTGTGAAGGGGAATTTCCTGTTGACGGCAGCCGTTTTGAGGGCTGTCTGCCTCCGATTGTTTCAATTCCTAGCTTTGTTCTGCGTAAAAAAGCCACTAAAATTTTTACTCTTGATGATTATGTAAAATGCGGAACCATTACTCCTCATCAGCGTGAAATTATTTCTAAAGCGGTCGTAAATAAAAAGAATCTGCTGATTGTGGGCGGTACTGGCTCTGGTAAGACAACCTTAATCAATGCTGTGATTAAAGAAATGGAAGAGCTGTGTCCTGCTGATCGTGTTCTAATCATTGAGGATACTGGTGAAATTCAGTGTGCCGCTAAAAACAAAATTCAGCTACATACTGCGCCTTTAAGTCATATCTACATGACAGATTTATTAAAAGTGGCTTTACGTTATCGACCTGATCGCATACTTGTAGGTGAGGTGCGTGGACCAGAAGCTCTTGATTTATTAGATGCATGGAATACAGGTCACTCAGGTGGACTTGCCACATTACACTCTAATACAGCAATTTCAGCTTTAGACAGACTGAAAGGTCTGGTTACAAGAAACAAATACCATCCAGATGATATAGACAAAATCATCGGTGAAACTGTTAACTACATTATTCATATTGCAAGAGTTCCAGGAGGGAGAAAATTAAAAGATATTATCGAAATTGAATATTACGATGTTTCAACTCGTAAATATGTTTTTCATCGTGTTGAATAATTTTCGGAAGTAGCCACGGCTATAGTTACATTTTTGTTTTTTAATTAAAGAAGTGATGTCTATTATGGAATCTATAAAGTCTCTATTTACATATAAGAATTTGTTTATATTATTATCTTTAATCGCATTTATGTGTTTTGTAAATGCTGGATGGTGTGGTACTACATCTGGCGGTGATATGCCTTGGGAAAGTGGACTTGAAAAGCTTAAAAAGTCCATCACTGGACCTGTGGCAACTGGTATCGCTTTAGCAGGTATCGTAGGATGCGGATGCGGTCTTGCATTTGGCGGTGAAATGAATCAGGTAATGAAGACCATGATTGTACTTGTAATCGTTGTTTGTGTCATTATTCTTGCAAACAAGCTGCTATCAGCTTTCACCGATTCTGGTGCAATATTACCAGCTGACAGTTTAAATTCAACTTTAAGTGTTGAAAAAAATACTTCTGTGCTTGATGTATTGCATAGTGGCGATCATTTTGACAAGTTCAGTCAGTGTACTTTAGGTTCTAATCACAGCTACTGTTATTAAAGAAAAATTTAAAAGATTGGAAGACTTTATATCATGGAAGATACAGAATTAAATGTTAATTACGTATACAAGATAGGTACTCGAACTGCTTTAATTATGGGCTGTGACAGAAGCCTTCTGATCTTACTTTTTACTTTATGTGGCGTATGTGCTTTTGCTTTACAAAGCATTATTGGATGTGTGATTGCGATAGTTATCTTTTTAGTTTGTCTGTCTTTATTAAGACAGGTGGCAAAAGCAGATCCAAGGATCAGTGAAGTATACATTAAGCACATTAAATTTAAAAAATATTATCCAGCACACGCTACTCATTTTGGTGTTTGCAACAAAACTTATAAGTAAAAAATATGAATAATGATATTGCACTTGTTGAAGCTACTGAACAGGTAGAGATCATTCTCTATGTAACCTGCTTTCTGTGCTTATGCCTTGTTGGCGTAATTGCAGCTGTTCTTGTAAAGATTATTAAAAAGCAGTCTTTATCTAAATATCAGAGTAAAGCTGCATCTATGGCTGATTTGCTTAATTACAATGTTGAGGTTGAAGATGGCATCATTCTTCTAAAAAACGGAGGTCTGATGCGCTCTTTTATGTATTCTGGACCTGATGAATCAACGCTTGACAACCTGCATCGAAATATGATTTCAGAGCAGTTAAACAATATTTTTAAGAGTTTTGACTCTGGCTGGATCTGTCATATTGATGCCATAAGAAGACCTGTGCCTAATTATTTTGATCCGTCAAAGTCATTCTTTACATCAAAGGTAGCGCAGGGTATTGATGATGAAAGAAGAAATTTCTTTGCATCAAAAGAGTCAATGTTCTCTGCAACTTACATTTTCACTGTTACCTATCTTCCACCTAAACTTGCCAACCGTAAACTTGCTGAAGCGATGTTTGAAAAAGACGGTTCAGAAAAGAGAAGCCAGTTGCAAAAACAGAAGGCTATCATTGAAGAGTTTAAGATTAAATCTAATCAGATTTATGATTGTCTTACCAACATTTTCAACGATGTGGTCCCTCATGTGGTCCCACTGGTTTCTTTTGAAGAGCCTCAGGGGTTCAATGGACGTTCTGTAAGATATGATCCTCTTTTAACCTATCTTGAATTTTGTATTACAGGTGAGTGGAATGTAATGCAGGTTCCTGCAAATCCTTGCAATCTTGATGATTTGCTGTCTGTTGATACCAAATTTGGTGTCGTTCCAGTTATTGATAATAAATACATGATCTGTGTAGGACTTGACAGCTATCCTAGTGCTACCACTCCAGGTATTTTTAACATTCTTACACAGTTTGGTTATCAGTACCGCTGGTCTACACGTTATATCGGTCTTGAAACTCATGAAGCAGCTTCTGAAATGAAAAAGCTTCGTAAAAAATGGGAGCAGAAAAAACGTGGCTTTATTGCCCAGATGTTCCCTCAACTGCATAATCCTGAAAAAGATAATCAGGATGCTGTGGCAATGGCAGCTGAAGGCTACGATGCAGATTCACAAATCAGCCGAGGTGATATAACTTTCGGTTACTGCACTTCTAATATAGTACTAATGCATAAAGATTTATATACACTTAAACAACAGGCATCAAATGTGGTCAAAGTTCTTGCCTCAATGGGACTAAAAGGCAGAATTGAAACTATCAATAATTTTGATGCCTGGCTAGGTACTCTGCCAGGTCACGGAGCTGAAAATGTTAGACGTCCTTTGATGTCGTCAGCTAACGTTGCTGATATGTTACCTGTTTATTCTCCTTGGTTAGGTCAGATGACATCTCCATGTCCATTTAAGGGCTATGAAGGAGCACCTGCTTTGATGATGGGCGTTACAGGTGAGGCTTTAAATACTCCATTTGCAATAAATCTGCACTTCGGAGACTTGGCTCATACCATGATCTTAGGTCCTACTGGTGCTGGAAAGTCAACATTACTTGCAACACTTGTAGCTCAATTTATGAGATACAAAGACATCAATATTTTTGCCTTTGATAAAGGTAAATCTATGTACTGTCTGTGCAAGGCAACCCATGGCAGGCACTATACACCTGCTGGCGAAAACTCAAATCTTGCCTTTGCGCCTTTGAATAATTTAAAGACAGAAAAAGACAGAGCCTGGGCATCGGAATGGTTGCAGGCAATAGCAGAACTTAACGGAATAGAGGTTAATCCTGAGATGATCAATCAGATCAATGAAACTTTAAAGAATATGATTGACAATCAGAAACGAAATCCAAATTATTCAATTACACTATCTGATTTTACTAATGAAATTCAAGATCTTGATCTACGTGAGGTTTTACAGCAGTATCTGTCTGGCTCTGCTTTAGGTAATTTGATTGATGCAGAGTCTGATGGTCTTGGCGATGTTAATGTAGCTTTATCGGTTTTTGAAATTGAAGATCTGATGAATTTACAACCTAAATACTGTCTTCCTGTTTTAGACTATCTGTTTCATGTGATTGAGAATAATCTACAAGGTCAGCCCGCTGTGATTGTTCTTGATGAGGCTTGGCTGATGTTAGGAAATTCTGTCTTTGCCAGAAAGATTAGAGAGTGGCTTAAAGTTCTACGTAAGGCTAACTGTGCTGTTGTGATGGCTACTCAGTCCTTATCAGACTTGGAAAAATCAGGCATCATGGATGTCTTAATTGAATCATGTCCTACCAAAATCTTCTTACCAAATGAAAATGCGGTACAGGAAGAGGCACAGAAGCTTTATAAAAAATTTGGTCTTAATTATTCTCAGATTGATGCTATTTCTCGTGGTATTAAGAAGAGAGATTACTTCTTCTTAGGTGATAATGGTCATCATGCCAGAATGTTCCAGCTTGCCCTTCAAAAGTTTACTTTAGCTTTTGTGGCTGTATCTGATAAAGATGCACTTGCAAAAATTGATGAGCTTATCGAAAAGTTCGGTGAGAATGGCTGGGTTGATGAATATCTGAAGATGAAAAATCTTACATATCCTCAGGTAACAGTTTCTAATTTTTAAGGAAAAATAATTATGCAACTTCAGGTTTCAAAAACTCCTATTAAAAAAACTAAGGTTCAAAAGACTAAGACTGTAAATTCAGCAAAAACTAAAAATACTGTCGTAAACCCATGGCTTGATGCAAAAAAAAACTGGCGTGACCGCTACTCTCAAATTGCATCTAGTCAGCTATGGTATCTTATCATCGCTATTGTCTCTACTATTGTGATGTTAGCCGCAATGGCTGTTAGTATTGAGGCAGCCAACCGCAGTCAGTTTGTACCATATGTTGTAACAGTTGATGATCACGGTGTAGCTATCACATCTGGCATTGCCAAGCAAATTACAAAAACTGACGATCAGATTGTAGCCGCTACACTCTCACAGTTCATCGTTGATGCAAGAAGTGTGACTGTAGATATTTCCTACATTAAAACAGCGATTGAACGCTTGTACTCTCATTTAAAAGAGCAGTCTCCAGCACTTGCCTTTATCAACGAATATTTCATGGCAGATAAGGGAAAAAACAACCCTGTAGTTCGTGCTCAGGAAGAACTGGTTTCCGTTAAAATCAATTCAATTTTAAAACAAGGCAAACAGACTTATGTCATTGAGTGGACTGAAACTACCAGAGCAAGATCAGGTGAAAAAATTAAACCTGATATGGCTATGAAAGCTCTGATTTCCTATGAGTTTGGTGTCAAATCGAAATCTGATGATATTAAAGGTATTATCAATAATCCTTTAGGTTTATATATCAATCAGATTTCATGGGGCAGAAAGTCTTTATAAGATAAGGAGCTTTTAATGAAAAAATTTTTGACTTTAAATTTATTATCGCTACTCATGTTTTCATCGGTAGCCATGGCTGCTGATAACACTCAGGTTTCTAAGAATGAAGTATTAAAACAGTTACAGCATTCGGCTGATGCTCAGGAGCTTGCTTTAACAGAAGCTGTAAAACTAAAAAATAAAAAGAAAGAGCAGGAAAAATTATGCAGAGAATATTTTAATTCTGACAGTTTTGTAAGACTTAAGCGTGAGCAGGCTGTATCTTTTGTGGTAAGTAACTTTACCAAAGCAGTTTATTCATATTACTGTGATCAACTGGCAATCAGAGAGAATCTTCAGAAAGCATATTCTTTTGTGTTATCTGCAACTCCTGCTATTGAGAAACTTAATGCCATTGCTTTTGGCAGAGTTCAAGACAAAACTTTTCATTATCAGAAAGTTAATGTGATTGAAATTAAGACTGTTGATGAGAGCAATATGATCTATGAAGCACATCTTCAGGTGGTCGGAAAAGATCTTAAAGAGCTTTCTGATTTTGTTGATTTTGAACGCATGACTCCTAAAGATTTCTTTGTAAAATTAACTTTAATTCATGTCCCAAATATCAATAAAAATACTAATATAGTAGAAAATTCAGGTATAATATCAGTTAATCCTAAGATGGCAGCTAACCCTTTCAATCTCTGGGTTAAAGACTTTGAAATTGTAGCTAATAAAAAACAGGATCATTAGTTTATGTTTAGAAAATTTACAACAATCGCTGTAATGCTGTCAGCTGTTTTAAGTGCTGAGGTTATGGCAGCTCAAAGTAATAACGATTTAAGTTTACAGCAGGGGCAGAGTGCAGCTAATGCTACATCAGGAGCTGCAAATATGAAGCATAAGACTCCAGAGCAGTTAAGAGCTGAAATTGAAGGATTAAATGGTGGTACTAAGGTAAACACCACTGTTTCTCCTGTTAATCAAAATTCTCAAAAGTCTGTTTCTATGGAAAATCTGGTGTTTGAATCAGCAGATCCTCCTAAAATAACCGATATGCAGAAGCAGACTTTAGGTAAACTTAATAACTATAAGAAAAGTCCTGTAAATAACACTGTTTTCGTAAATCGTGATAACGTGGTATTTTCTTACGGAAATCAGACAGCTAATGTTATTACATCTGTGCTAACTGTAACAGATATTGAGTTAGAGCCAGGTGAGGTTGTCAATTCAATTAACTTAGGTGATACAGCACGATGGAATGTGGAGCCTGCAGTAACTGGTATGGGCGATCAGCAGATTCAGCATGTGATTGTTAAGCCTTTAGACATTGGTTTAAAAACAAATCTGATTATTTCCACTGACAGACGTGGATACAGAATTGAATTAACCTCTACTGCAAATCAGTATTATCCACATGTTTCTTTTTCTTATCCTGAGAAACTTTTAGCAGCTTTTCAGGCTCAAAGAATGATTGAACAGAAACAGAAGGATAAAGAATCTATTACTGTAGTTAAAGATGATGGTTCACGCTCTAAGACCTATTTAGGTGATTTAAACTTCAATTATAAAGTTGAAGGCTCTGTAAGCTGGAAACCAGTGCGTGTTTATGATGATGGTCGTAAAACTATCATTGAATTACCTAAAAAGGTTGAATACGCTAAAGCTCCTGCTTTAATGCTATTATCTAAAAAAGGTGGAGTTTTCTCTGATGAAAAAACTGACATCATCAATTACCGCTTACAGGATAACCGCTATGTTGTTGATGGCATCTTTGAAACTGCTATCTTAACTATGGGCTTGGACTCTCAACAGCAGCGTGTAGTGATCACCAGAGGTAACTAACCATGCTGATTAAAAAGTATTGTTTAAAATTATCCAGCCTGTTTTTTAAAGATGTTAAAACCTTAAATGTTTATAATTCCAGTTATAAAATGGGTATTTCAATCAAAATTTATCAAACAAATTTAAAAGTTTTAGATGACTTTGCAAAGCTTGTATATTCTATTCAATACAAAACAGAAAATTTAAAAGATTTTACTTTTGATTTATATTCTGTTTTAGATGTAATTAAGCATACAAGTTACTTTTTTAGAACTCCTTATTTAGGTGGAGAGCTGAATATGCCTTTAGAGTGGGTAAAACACTCTAATAATGAAGAACATATTCGAACCAGATGTCCTCCTTTTGTACTCAAAAATGATTTTAAAATTGGAGATCAGGATTTGGACTTTGAAGAGTTTGTAGATAAGTTCTGTCAGATATTAAAACTGAATTTGAAGAATAATCGTAATGAAGTCAAAAATCTGATTAGAAGTGCTTTTTCTTAGGAGTTTTTTTTATGAATCGTTTATTAAAAAAAGGAGTAATTCTATTATGTGCTGGTATGCTATGTTTCTGCCTTGGCTGTCAGAATATTAATAGCTTAACTAATTCTAAGCCTAAAGTTCAGGATACACTTCCAGTAGGGACTTTTGCTGTTGATAATCTTTCAAAGCAGATCACTAATCTGATTGTAAGTCAGATGTTGCCTGATGACGATACGATTTCTGTATTGTTTACAGAAGCTAAAGAAGCTAAAGAAAAACTGCTATGTGAAAATGTAGCTTCTGCTTTAATTCAGAAAGGCTATGCAGTCGAAAGAGTTTTACCTAAAGAGGAAAGGCAGAAAGGTGATGTCTCACAAATGTCTGCTTCAGGTGTAAGACTAACCTTAAATATTATCAAGCTTATGGAAAGTGACAATTACTTTAATATTGCTGTCTCTTTAAAAGGCATCAAGTATTATCGTATGTATGCTTTGGTAAGCGGTAATTTAGAGCCTGTTTCAGCATGGTCCATGCAGAATTTGTAATTATTTTTTTAACATATAGGAAATGAAAAATGTCTGAGAATATTAACAATTCAGTAACTTTAGAGAAATTGTTTAATTTAATGAATGCAGCTCCTGAAAAGAATCGTCAGGACTTAGTAAACAGGGCTTATGAAGCTATCAAGCCCAGAATTACTGAAATTATCGAAGAGTACAAAGAGTTCTACGTGTTCTTCGAGCAGTTAAAGGCTTTCTGTATTTCAACTGGTGAGAATTATTCTATATCAATGCCTAATGATATTGACTTTAATAAGGCAAAGTCTGACGGTTTACATGATGAGGCTTTAGTTGAGGAAGAAAACCAAAAAGAGGAAACTACAAAAACTGAACAGGACTCTTCTGAAAATTCTTCAGAAGATAAGAAATCAGAAGGAGATGATACTAAGCCTGAAAACAAGGATAATGATCTTGAAGAAGATTTAATCGAGAAGGAAAATATTCACCATGAACCTAATGATGGAACAGATGCAAATAATAATGAAAATTTAGAAACAGAAGTACAACATGAGAATACATCTAAAAATACTGCTCAGAAATTAGAAAGTTTCTTTAAATTATTATTTAAAGAAAATCCAGATGCCTTACAAGAAAGCGGTTTGTCCGAAAATGAGGCTTTAGAATTTCTTTCTTCTAAAACAACATCTAAAGTCGTAGCGTAATATCAATTGTGCGCCTGTGTAGTCATGATTTTAGCCGTGGCTACATGGGCTTTTAGTGTTTTATAAGGGTTATTTATGTCTGAAAATAATAATAACGATCTTGTATCTGAGGCAAATCTTGATGCAGGAGCAAATGCTGGACCTAAAGCACAGCATATGTCTAAACTGCCGATCATTATAATCGTATGTATTCTTGCTTCAATACTTTTTATCTGTATGTATGGGATCGGTAATTCTGCTCAGGATGATACTCATAAAAATCAAACTGAAACACCTAAAGAGTCAGAAGATGATTTTAAAAGTAATGTTAATCAGGAAATGTTTTCAGACGTAAATGGCTCTGGTACTGTTCAGGAGAAAGTCACTAAAGAAGAAAGTGCTGATAAACTTAAAATCGATGATCAGAATTATGGAATTGCTGGTGAACAAAATGGCAGTTCCCATACTTCAGGGAAAACTGATCCTGAAACTCAGAAAAGATTTGATGAATTAGAAAAGAAATATAATGAGCTTCTCTTAAAATCACAGCAGCAGTCTTTAAAACAGCAGGGGCTGGGTAATCAGGCTGCTCTTGATGAACAGAGATCTTTAGGTGAATTAAAAAAAGAACTTGCAAATCAGCGTAAAATCCGTTTCTTAAATGGTTTAAATAACTCTTCAAAAACCAGTTATCAGGCTTTATCCAATGGCAGCGGAGATGCTAATATTAACCGCTCTAAGGCACAGGCTATTATTCAGGATCCAAAGGCATCTGTTGAAAGTAAAAGAGCTGCTGCTGAGTTCTTACGTCGTGATGCTGCCTCACGTCTTGCCAGTGTGAACAATCGGAATACTGGTACTTCTGTTCAGTCTTTTGATGGTGGTCTGCCTTCTCGTGGTGGTGCCATGGGGGATTACAGCGGAGATTCTCCCCACCGTGGCAGAGGTCTTAATTCAACCCTTGATGCCTATAATGGCATGAACAGAAACAACAGCTGGGATTTAGGAAACTCATTAGAAAAACCTGCTAATGAGTTTATTGTAAGAGCTGGATTTGTAATTCCTGCCACTTTGGTTTCAGGTATCAATTCAGATCTTCCAGGTCAGGTGATTGCTCAGGTAAATCAGGCTGTGTATGATACAGCAACAGGTGAGCATCTGCTTATTCCTCAGGGTACAAGATTAATCGGTCAGTATCAGTCTGGTGTGATGTACGGTCAAGAGCGTGTCATGATCTCATGGCAGAGACTTGTATATCCTGATAACCGTACTATTGATATAGGCTCTATGCCTGGCACTGATACCTCAGGTTTTTCAGGTTTTGCGGACAAAGTTAATAACCACTGGTGGAAGCTCATATCCTCATCTTTCCTAATGTCTGGCATCACAGCATCTATCAGCATTGCTACTGATGATAGCGATGACAATAACAGTAATAACAATAATTCTACATCTAACACTGTTAATCAAAATATGAAAGATGCTCTTGCTGAGCAGATGGGTAATGTTATTGCCAAGGTTATTGAAAGAAACCTCAATATAGCTCCAACTATTGAGGTAAGACCTGGTTACAATTTCAATGTTATGGTGACAAAAGATCTAACTTTTGAAAAGCCTTATGAGATGTTTGACTATAAGGAATAAGGAGTTAATTATGAAACCTCGTATAATTTCTGCTGCAGTTCTTCTGACATTAAGTACAACTTCTGCTTTTGCCATTTCAGATGGTATCAGAAGAGATAAAGACAATGAATGTGCACTCTATCTGTGTGTGCCTGGGGGCTTTATTTCCGACTCCTGTCGTGTTCCTCACAAAAGGTTTATTGAAAGAATTACTGACATCAATTGGAAAGGTGGTTACAACTATACTCCTTTACCAAATTATCTTTTCTGCAAATCAGATGAAAATGAAGAGAATAATATCGTAAATAACGCCTATGCTCAGGTAAATCAACCTGTACCTGAGGCAATGCAAAAAGCAGCTACAGTAAATTATGTTTGGCGTGTTGATGCTCGCATTCCTGAACATAAGGAATGCCGTGGCTGGACGACTGCCTATGTCTGCACTAATGGCGATGACAGTACCGAATACAGTTCTCGTGAACTGGCAGAGCGTAAATGTTATCGTAGCCAGTCATCTAATTATGTCAAAAAGATCACTTATTGTTCTTCATGGGAGACAATACCTAAGCATTTTGTTGAAAATTCTGGATGTTCAACTGGTCATGGTATTCCTCATGATGGCGCTCCAAATTATTATGCACATTCAGCTTTCAAATACGATGATAAAAATCAGAAAGTAGACAGCTATAATACTCCTAAATGGTGTGACCGTTCTCTAGTTACTGTTGGTGTAACTCTTGACGGCAAGCTCTATGGTCAGTATTTCCGTGAAGATGAAGATAATAACAGTGTAGGGGATTCAACTAATCTTCCTGAATTATCTGAAGATGATTTGGCTTTTGGTAGTGATCTTCAATCTGTGTTAGATGATCCAAATGCAACGGATGAAGAGAAGAGAGCCGCTCTTGATGCTTTAAAACAGCATGCAGGCTCTATGCTTGAAGAGGGTAATTCTCAGAAAGATCAGATGTCTGATTTTGGAAGCTATGATGATCTGCTTCACGATTCAGACGAATTAGAACATAGACAGTAAATTTTTCTACTACAAATTTAATTAAACCGTGCTGTACTTAGCACGGTTTTTTACTCTCACGCTATCTTAAAATGGTGGTTCTGAATTCTGAACATATCCTGCACCGTTGCCGTATCCGTAATTATTGTTATTATTACGGTTAGGAGCAGGCTGCTGATACTGAATATTATTGCTATTATTCAGGTTGGTTTGCTGAATGTAACTTCTACCATTTTTTGAGACAACATTCTGTTGCTGTTGTTGAAACTGTGGCTGTGGTGTGTACTGTTGCAGCTGATTTTTTTGCGTTTGAGATGAGGCTGTATATCCAGTTTGTGGAGCTTCAGGACTTAATCCTTTCTTTCTTAAAAGTGAAATGTTATTGCTCTGTACATACATTTCTGAATGTTTCTTACCATTTCTGTCTGTGTAATTGTTGTTTTTTAATTTTCCTTCTACTACTACAAGATCCCCAGTATTGATGTACTGTGACACATATTTTGCAGTGTTTCCAAAAGATGTTGTTTTGATCCAGTCGGTTCTCTCTGTGTATGTTCCGTCTCGGTTTCTGAATTTTTCCTGTACTCCGATAGAAATATGGGTAACAATACCACTATTGCTGTTTTTAATGTCAGGTTTTGCACCTACAAAGCCTATTAGATTTACTGTGTTTAAGGTTGAACTCATCTTTGTTTTCCTTTCGTTAAATTAAAAAACTGGTCTTATCTTATGTGTAATTTCATCTTTTAAGATGAAACCGAAATACCTGCTGTCATAACCTTCTTTATGATCTGTATATACAAGATAGCTGTCAGCAGGTACTTTCCCTGTATATGTGAAATGTTTTGCTTTGGATGAAAGTGCTTTAGTGTTTTTTATGAGTTTGCCATTAACACTTATTCCTTTTTTATCAACAATTACATTATCACCAGGCACTGCCGCTATTTTCTTTAAAAAAGCTAACTGACCATTGTCACAGTTACCTGTGTCTTTTTTGTAATCAAAAATTCTGTAAAAATCTGTCACTTTTGAATACAGAGGGCAAATCCTTACATAATCATTGTGCTGTAAGGTTATATCTCTTGCTCGTGATTCTTTATAAAAGAGATGCTCAGGGAGTGAATCAGTGGTGTTGATTGAAAAGTAGTTTTTTAACAAATTCATACTAACAACAAAAACTAATATCCCTGTAACTGCAATAAAGTTTGTTATCAATTCTGACTGATGACTGATTTTTTGCATTTTTTCAAGTTTTTCTAAATCTTCAGTTAAAGATGTTTCATCTTTTGTTTTTTCTTCCATAACTGATCCTATTTTTTTTCTATGATATACTTTAATATATACTTGTTAAAGATAGTTAAACTATAATATAATTACTTTCAAGTTTAAAGATAAATGAGTTATTTTTTATTATTATGAAGATGTCTTATAAAAGATTTTTTAAATCTTTAATTCTTGGTTCTCTCCTATGTTTACAGGCTCAGTCTTCAGCTGAGACTGCTCTTAAAGTTAATGGTACAGAACATGCTGTAGCCATGGCTACAACTTCAACAAGTGCCGTCTCAGATCTTGATAAAATAAATGCCGAGGTTACAGCCAATTCTGCATCATCAGTAAAGAGCAATAATCAGAAAGTATCTCAGTCAGTAACTCATTCTTTACCTTCACTTCCAGTGCAGTTAGAAAAAGATAATTCTGCACTTGATAATGCTAATCTTAATAAAAAGTCTGAATCTGCTAATACAACATCTTCTAACGGTAATAAGACTAAAATTAAATGCTCATCAGATTTACCATGTATACCTATGTACAACAAGTATGTACTAAATCTTGATGAAGATCCTCAGAAAGTATCTACTGCTAAAAATGGTAAAAAGTCAGATCATGATAATGATCCTCAATTATCTTCAAAAAACTATCATGCTATAACTCAAAATGTATTACCAAGTCTTGATTTTCTGAATTTACAGAAATCAGCTAGTAATCAGAATGTTTCTTTTGTAAAGAAGCTAAATGAAAAGAATACACCTATAGTTCGTAAACCTTCTTATCAGACAGCTGGCAACAGTACTGAAAATTATGTAAGCAGTTCTCCATTGGTTGCTAAGATGCTTGATAAGGGACTTATTATTGGAGGCGATGTACCTGTAATTCCTCAAACTAAACTTCCAACGGCTGATGAACTTAAAAATAAGAGCACTGATGAACTTATTGACGAAAGTCAGAAACTTTACAAAATCATTGGTGTGACTGGTAATTTTGTGCGTTCATATTCTGAGGCTGAGGATAAAAAAGAATTTATACAGAATTTAGGTATTTCCAAAGTCAATGGAATTATTGATTCTCATTTAAATGAATACCTTAAAGCCTATGATGGTGTTAATGCTGAAATCAGTTCACGTCTGAGTGTATCTAAAGGTAACTGGAAGTTACAGCCTGAAGGTAAGCTATTAGTTCCTTTATGGTCCAAACCAAAATCTTTTACCTATATGCAGACTGGTCTGACTACTGGCACCAGTGATCGTAAAATTGCTCATTTAGGTATAGGTGAACGTATCTATCCTCAGGCTAAGTCTATGAAAGATTTAGGTCACCACATGCTTGGCTTTAATGCTGTAGTTGATAAAGATTTAAGTCGTGGTCATACTCGTGGCAGTATTGGTCTAGAGTATATGCACGATAATTTAAAACTCGTATCAAATATTTACAGACGTTTAAGTTCGTGGAAAGATTCACCTGATTTTGAAAAAGGATATGTACAGGAACGCCCTGCTTCAGGTTGGGACTTTTTTGCTGAATACTGGTTTAAAGCTAAACTTGCTCTTAAGGCTGGTGTAACTCACTGGATTGGTCGTGATATTTCTCCTTTTGGTGATACTAATGAAAAGAATTTAGAAAATGATCCTTATATTTATGAAGCAGGCATTAAGTACACCCCAGTACCAGCTATTTCTTTAGAAGCAAAGCATCAGCATACTAATCATGGTAATAATAACAGCTATATTGGCATCAATTTTAATATTCCATTAGGTGATAATTTCTCCTTTGAAAACGCTTTTAATCCAGATGCTGTAAATAAAGCTCAGGGTAACAATATTATGACTTCACGCTCAATGTTTATTGAACGTGATTACACCATGCCTTTGCAGTACCGTTCAAAGCCTGGTATGTATTACATTACCTTTATGGGAGCTTTGGGTAATAACCGTTATCAGTTTAAAATTGAAGATGGCTTTAAGCGTGCTGCTCCTAATCTTCCTGTATATGTAAAAGCTAAACATCCTTCAGTTAAACTATCAAATAACGGCAACTATATTACCAATATAGCAGGTATGTTTGTGGTTGAGGTTACACATTCAGCTGTACGCAATACTACTTTAACTGTAATAGCAGGATCTGTTGCTAACGATTTTAATATTACTATTGATAAAGTTGATCTTTTGATTAAAGCATCCAAAACCAAGTTTGAGCGATTTGAAGAATCTTTAATTACTTTGTATGCCGATGCCGAGGTGGATGGTCTGGAAGGCACTAAAGTAAGTTTTAGAATTGCTGATGGTGCTCCTGGTACTTTGGTTGATGCTGAACATACTTTGAACTCAGCAGGTCAGGCAACTGTTATCTATAAACCTGATGAAACTAAAACTTCAAACTATGATGTAAAGGTAATTGGTACTGTTTTTGACATTGATTTTCCGATCACTCTTCATGTAGTTATTTATGGTAATGATGCTGACAGTTTTTCAGTAGCTCCTAAAGTTATTGATGGAGGTCAATACGCAACCATAACCTATACAAATTTGAAACCTCATTCAATATTAACCATAAGTGCTACTGGCAAATGCAATTTAACAGATACAAAGCCAGAAAAAGCTCTTGAAACTCAAGCTGCAGGTGATACTCCTGTCAAGTTAGAGCGTGAAGCAGATGATGAAGGTAGCGTGGTAGCGTATGCTGTAGGTGCTACTGATATTGGAGCTACTGGTTCTTGTTTAATCGAGACTAAAACACAAGATCCTTATTTCCCAGCTCCAAAGGCTGAAATTCAGAATCAGGTTTATGATCCAGCATGGGAATTACCAGCATCTGTACTTTATTTAGAAGCTTTTCCAGCAAAGTTAAAAAATCTTAAAAATACAACCGAAGTCGATTTTTCTATCGGAAATGATTCTGCTGATCTTGAATTTAGTAAAACTGTTAAGAATTTAGAAAAACAGCAGGCACAGCCTGGTGTAGCTTTAATGAGATTAGCCGTTTCTCCTAATAATTCTGGAGCGGTTAAAAAAGTTATTGTAGAAAATAAACAAGCAAGTGCTCATTATATGGTTACTGGAGATTATTCAGTACGAGATGTCGAAGGTATTAAAGCTGTTTACTACCATGATGCTTTTAATACTCAGGCTGAAACTACAGCATCTGTTTTAGCCATTCAGCAGTTCACTCCAATGTTTGTTATGGATGAAAGCGAACAGTCAAAACTTGATGTATTCTCAGGTAATGATGAAATTGTTGCTACTGTAATTAACGGTCAGCCAAATAGAACTATCAGTTTCTTTAATGATGAAGATAACATTGACTTAGAAGCTCCTGAACAGTTTGATGCTTCAGGTACTGCTCTCATCAAAATTAAAGGCTTAGACAAGAGAACAAATGAACCATTTACTCTTAAAGCCTTATGTCTTGGCAAAACCATTGATCTTAAAGATGCAGTTGGTCAGCATCCACTTTCCTATCATATCTATGCTCCAAAGGTTGCAGGATCTTCTGTGTCAGGTGGTTCAAATGTTCGAGCTGATTTAGCTGGAAAACATTTTGACGGCTTACCAGTGTTTGATAACAGTGCTGATACTCTTGATTATGGTACGGAGTATACTGTTACTTTAAATGGTCTTTTACCTAATTCAAAGGCTTCCATTTCTTCTAATCAGGAAGGTGTAAAGGTTTCACTACTTTCAGAAAAAACTGATGACAAAGGTCAGATCCTGTTTAAGATCTCTGAAATTAAAGATACTGCCATTAAGAACTTAAATCTTGTTTTAAAGTATCATCAGACATCGTCAGATGAGGCTGTTTTAGATCAGAACTATGAGTTTAAGCTGTTAGATTACAGCTCTCAGTTAAGACTTGAACTTGATAAAGATGCTGTTTTGAACAACGGTCAGGTTACAGCTATCCTCTCTGGCGGTAAACCTGGTGAAGACGTTAAGTGGTCAACCGATGGCTCTGCTGCTATCGTCTCAACTGAAGACAAGTTTAACGAGCAGGGTGTTGCTACTGCTGTAGTTCGTGGCGATCCTGTTGATCATAACGGTGTTGCTGATGTTCAGTCTGGCTCTGTGATTGCTGAGTCTATGTCTCTGCCTTCTTTAAAGAAGGACTTTACTGTAAATCTTACTCAGTATAAAGCTCAGTTCAATCAGGCTCCTTTAAGCTCTTATCCTCAGTATCCTCTGACAAATGGTGTAACCAATGATATTTCAAAGGTTGCTGTCGATTACAAGACAGCCTACACCAACGGTGAGCTGAAGATTGACAATGTTCTGCCTTCATCTGCTATCGAGGTTGTTTCTTCAACCAATGATTTAATCTCTTCTGTTGGCGGTAAGGCTGATGAACACGGTGTGGCAAGCTTCAATATTGCTCCTGTTAATGATTTATCCTTAAAGCAGATTTCTTTCAAGGTTAAGTACTATTCAACCGAAGTCGGTACTAAGGTTTCTGAAGACTTTGTACTTAAGATGGTGCCTTACGCTTTAACCTTGTCTACAAATCCAGAAAAAGATACTTTAACTGGTTATGAAAAGGTTACAGCTATCCTCTCTGGCGGTAAACCTGGTGAAGACGTTACATGGCATAATATCGGTAAGATTGTCATTGTTTCTCAGGAAAGCGATTCTAAGTTTGATGCCAATGGAAATTCTCAGATCGTGATTGCAGGTGCACCTTCAGAAAATAACGGTAATGCTGTTCAGGAAACTGGCTCTATTACAGCCACTGCTATGACAAAGCCTACCTTACGCAAGGATTACAATGTAGTAACTAATGATTATATGATGGTGGTAACTGCAGCTCCTACTTTCAGCTATCCTTCTGCTGTAGCTCTGACATCTGATTTAAGTCAGGCTGAACTTGATTATAATCGTGAGTACTCCAACGGTACAGCCGTACAGTTGAGTGGCATGGCTGCCAGCAGACCTATCAGAGTTTCTGAGGTAAAAGCTGTCACAAAATCAGGCTCTGACATGTCGCTGCCAGCCTCCACTGTAACTGTAGCTTCAAGAAAAACAGCAACTGACGGTACTGCTAAACTCAATATTGCAAGGATTACTGATCCTGAAATTAAAAAAGTAAAAGTAAAGGTTAGATATCCTTCAACTGAAACTGGTTTTAAAGATTCATCAGAAATCGTACTGCCACTACATACATATAATCTTGCTGTAAACTATGACAAGTCCGAAATCGTGGGCGATGATACAGCTAAGGTCACTGTCTCTGGTGGTAAACCTGGCACTGCTGCATCTATTTCACTTGCAAACAATATCTCAGGTACTGCTCCTGCTACCTTTGACAATTCAGGTAATGCTGTATTTACTGTCAAGGGTGTTTATCCAGATGCTACAAAGGGTTTTACAGGCACAGGTACTGTAACTGCTGCTTCTACTCTTGCATCTTCAAATGTAAGCAAATCTATCAATGTTAAGCTCAATCAGTTTAACTGCAATTTCTCTCAGGGTCCAAGCTTTACCTATCCTTCAACAGTAGCTACAACTAATGCAGAAGCTAGTGCTCAGATGGATTATAAGAGAACCTACACTAACGGTTTAGTCTTAAAAGATATGGCTCCAAACCGACCTATATCAATCGCTAGTCAGCAGTTGATTAAAGCTGATAATTCACGTGTCAACTGGAATGGTGTGTCTTTAGCATCAGCAACAACTGCTGCTGATAAGACTGCAAAATTAAATCTTGCTCAGGTTACTGATTATCAGTACAAGAAAGTAGCCGTTAAGGTTAATTATCCTTCAACCGAAATCGGTACTTTAACTTCAAAAGAATTTATTATTCCATTGCACCAGTACAATTTAGCTATCGCTTCTGACAAGTCCGAAATCGTGGGCGATGATACAGCTAAGGTCACTGTCTCTGGTGGTAAACCTGGGGAGACTGTCGCATGGTCAAATACAGGCTCTGGTAAAATTTTAGACGGAAAATCAACAACTTTTGATGATAAAGGTAATGCTTACGCAACTGTTCAAGGTACAGCTCCGTTTACAGGTACTATAAATGTCTTATTAAACAAGAACTCAGTATCATTAAAAGTGAAAAGGTTGGAATCTTTATCTTTTATTTCAGCCTTACCTCGTGGTGCATGTGGTCAAACAGCATCACTTAATAAAAGTTTTAAATTATCACCATATATAGAAGCAGGACTTATAAAATCAATTACAGTCACCAGCAAGTTTGATGATTATGGGAGTGCATCAATAAACGGTAAGGGCGTAGGATCTTGTAATTTAGGGGTATACCAATCCTGTTATAATCAAACTCAAACTTCAGTGATTGATAAGTCAAATTTAAAAAACATAAACTCTTTATCTGCTTATGCTACATCATGGAATGATCCTTTTGGTTCATGTGCATCTAATGGTAATGCTACAAGTGTGTATGTTACTATAAAAATTAATTATTATTAATTAATCATGTTAATAACACTTTTATTAAAAATATATTTACCAATACCAATGAATTGTAAAATGATAATGTTTTCCCATATAAGTGATGTTCCAAGTATCTACTGAACCGCTATGTGACTGTTGTGTACAGAAATTCGAAAAAGTTAAATTACCGTTTGCATCAAAATACATAATGCGGTTTGAATAATTAGGATCATGACCTGATGATGAGGTAAAGTCTACTCTTACAGCCGTATTAGGAAAACCGCCAGATACTGTTGTAATATAGTCAACTCTTGAAAGATGTATTTCACACCACCTATCTTGAGGCGAAATTACCAAATTAAAAGGTAAAGTTATATTTACAGACTGATATTTTGTCTCAGCCTTTACATTACAGTCAGGATTAACCGTGTTTATAGTATCTGTAAACTATTTAGATTCTGTTTTAATCGTTAAAACAGCTGAATAAATCTCTGCCCAATAATCATTCTTAATAGAATAAGCTTTAATTAGAAGATTATTAGTTTTTGATGTCAAAGAATATTCAAAAGAATGTAATGAAGGGATCCAATCTGATTTATTTGTACAAGAGCCATGATTACAAACTGATGCAAATGTTGTTATGTTCGTTCCGTTTAAATAGAATTTAAAGCCATCATCAGCTTTTCCATATATACTAAATTCAGCAACTGCTTTAGCATAATTTTCAGGGTTACTTAAAATTGAAGCATTTAATGAGACAACATCATATTCCCAATAACAATAACCTTCACATCTTCCTGTATCAGATATTATGTTAGAAATTCTGGTTGTAAAAACAGTTTTTAGTACTATTTTTAATGAATTATTAAAGCTTCCTAAACTTTTTAATGTTGGAGTTACAGTGTCTGTAAACAAGAATTAGTTTACAGACACTATAACCTCTAAAGTCACCCAACTATTAAGCAATTCAATTAGCACTAATTTAGCTATTCAAAATCAAGAAACTTTTACTTTTAAAGCATTAGATCCTGGTTCAAATCAAGTAGTCGGTTATAGCAAAAGTTATATTTTTACTAAGAAATTAAGAGCATCTTTTAAATATGCCAAACATATTATTGTTAAATTTTCAGGAACTGCTAATGATTATGCAACAATCAATCTTAATTTAGGGGGGAATAATTATAATTATCAATCTAATGCATCATATTATTTTGCAGGGTGCTATTCTTCAGTAAAGCCTGATGGTTCTTTTGTAGATTTTGTTAATTATAATTTAGATCAAAATATTAATTTTAATAATAATCAAGTGAACGTAAAAATTACACAACACGGAACATGTGCTCTTTGGACTGATATTTCAGTACAAGGATCTATTCTTGTACAATACAAATAGTTTACAGATACTATAAAAGTTTTATGCAATAATGCTTCTAAACAAATATTAATTTCTAAGCCTTTCACAGCACCTACATCTACAAGTGAAAGATGCAGACAATATGGCTATTATTATGGTATTCCAATCGAAGATTTTGTTGGTTCATCAGGAGCTGCTAGCCAAACTAAAACATTTACAGCGAGTGATTTTTTATATTCAGAACATATAAAAAAATATGAAGTTAAATTTGCTTGTGGTAATGGCACCTGCGTTTTTAGAATAAATGGAGAAATAAAATATAATAAAACCATGTGTGCAACATGCCCAGATAGATCTTCAGGGATCACTGTATCAATGCCAGTAACAATATCAAGTAGTAGCAGTCTTAATAGTGGATTTGCGCAATCAGCTTTTAGAGTATGCGCTTTCTATTAGTTTACAGGTACTATAAATGTAAGCGCTCAAATGATTTCTTTGATAACTACTTTACCTATCAATTTACTATCTTATAAAAAAGGAACTATTTATATAACCTACTTTGGTAATTATTTACTTTCTGGAGGCTTGTTATGTGGTGGTGTTATTGGAGCAGGTGGCGTTGGAAGCGGAATACAAATAACTATATCTGGAATAAATAGTTCACAACCTTTTGTTAATACGTCAATAACTAACATAAGTTACTCAAAAAAAGATAATTCATGCTACTACTCGAATAATAATTATTTTTGGTCAAAAGGTTTAAGTCTTGGAGTTACTGTATATTGGATTGCTAAAATAAAAAACAAAATTGTAGATAGTGGCAGTACATACATACCATATAACAATAATATGCCTTCATCAATCAGTTCATCAGTATGCGTAAACCCATAAAATCTTAGTATTATTTATAATTAATAATACTAAGATAATATGATTATGGGATAGTAAATACTCCACTTTGACCGTAAGCAGGTATTCCCATATTACCAGCAGGAACATAGCAGCTAACTGAATATGAACCTGTCTTTACAATTTTACCTGTTTTGGTATATACAACAGCATAATCTCCGTAGTAAGAAGCTGTATGTGAAGATACAATAATATTCTCTGAATGATTACCTCCAGCAGAAAGAACTCTTACCGAAAACTCTGAAAGTGTTGTCCACATCGAAATAGAAGAGCTCATTTCAGACAGACAAACACCACCCATACAGCCAATTACTGAGCTGTAATTTATTTGAGCTTTTACTTCACCATTGAAAAATATGTATGTAACAATATTTGAAAGTTGTTTATTTAGCGTTGAGATCTCAATTGATATATGATTTAAGGTATCTGTAAACAAGAATTAAAGTTTACAGATACTATAAGAGCTAATTTTGATAACTTTAATTCAAAATTATCAATACCTATAAATATTAAAAATTATGATGATATTAATATTTCAAAAGTAGAGAACTATTACTGTAATGGTAATTCATTAACCTTTCAACCTCATATTTATAATTATAAAATTGCTTATTGGCGAGTAGTAAAATCAATTGAAATTGAAATTTCAGGTCAATCTGATGATTATGCACAAGTAATTGTAAATAATAGCATTACTGTACATCCAAATTTACAAGATACTTTAGGAATAAAAGATGGTATTTATATTTGGGGTAAAACACAGTCTTCAGACTATGTAAAAGAAAAACATCCTTTTACAATGACAAATGAAAATTTAAATATCCAATTTGGAACTGTTAATACTCTGCCTACTGTTTGCTATTTAAAAGCATCTTTAAAGATTAGGTTATTTTTTTAGTTTACAGGTACTGTAAACTTAGTTTCTACTTCAACAATTGCAGTAATCGAAAAAGTAGTTGACGTCTTTTATCCTGTCAAAGTTTCTGTTCAAAATAATTTGCCTGGTGTAATGCCTGCCAAATATCCTGGCTCTGGATCGCATTATGGTTCCTATCTTGCTAAATATTCTTCAGTAAGTTTATATGGTTTACCAAATACACCTTACTATTTTAAAATTGTAGGTCTTACAAATAATTTTGATTCAGGATTGGTAAAGGGAACAATAGATAACTGGACTCGTATTTTTGAATCAAACAGAGGAGAAGGTGGGCTTTGTTCTAATTCTGATCTAGTTGGAACTGAATGCTATATAGGTAATAATTTTAATCGTTATATTGATTTAATTACCGACAATACAGGTTTTATCTCATTACTCTTTCTGCATTGTGGGCATATAAAAGAGCATGATTTATACATAAATTTAGAAATTTATGAAAAACGTAGAGAAAAGTACGCAAAAATAACTTCAGCATATGTTTATGTTGATCATTAAAAAGAGATCACTAAAGTTTTCTTAAAAGAATAATCTTTATTATTGTAATTAAACTTAAAAGTAAAATTGTAGCTTCCGTTCATGTTATTTCTATTAGATAAAAGAATATTTGCGTTTGAAAGTGATGTAAACCAAATTGGAGATATAGTTAGATAAAAATAATATCCATCTTTTCTATGTGTAGGAAAACTAGGATTATCATTTCCTTGATGATATTCATAAAAAGGAATCATCTTATCTATTGTTACCTCAAAATTCTGAGGTATATTTACATTCCTTCCATCACTGAATTTCAGACAGGTTAAACCGTCATGAATATCAGAATTTAAAAAAACTATATCTGCACCTGAATTTAAATAATCTGACCAGTCAGCTGTTTGTGATGTTACTGTTTTAACTGTACGATCTGCATTCCAAGTCCCTCTTAATGCATCTGAATTATCATCACCAAGATTCGTAAAAAAATAACCTACAGGAATGTCTTTATTTATAGTGGCGTAACTACTGTTAGATGATAGTTTTACGGTACTTGTAAACTTTAATTCTTGTTTACAAATACCGTAAAAACTTCTGTATCAACATTTTCTGCTAATTTAAATAACAGCATTCAATTAGTAAATATCTATACAATTAAAGGTAGTAATGTTGCTGAATGTCATGTTTTTGATATAGTTGATGTGTGGAAACTTTTATATATCTTAAATATTTCTGTTAAATCAAACAATATTGAAAAGGCTTATATAACTGCAACATTAACAGCAGAAGGTGATGATGAATTTATCTTTAAATTAAATAATTCTTATAATATGTCCTTACCTTCTAATGCAGGGTCGTGTATGACTTGCTCGGCTTGCGGTAATTATACAAATTTTTATAAAAACTCCACTAAGACCTTTGATGTAACACAATATTTGCAAGATACAAATTCTATTTATGTTTATTTTCATAATTTTACAGGAGGATATAGTTATAAAATTTCAAATTTAGAATTTACTATAAAAACATATTCTAAATTGTAGTTTACAGATACTATAAGAGCTAATTTTGATAACTTTAATTCAAAATTATCAATACCTATAAATATTAAAAATTAT
>OIYQ01000049.1_pt1 | contig 46165 bp, 33 predicted proteins | sample 1588311 | NCBI WGS metagenome assembly OIYQ01 (sample SAMN03283244) | human gut metagenome | biome: human-associated habitat; material: feces | host: Homo sapiens | place: Peru | collected 2012
CCTCTTACCATTCCATTTACAGCAATGATAAACTTTATTAAAGCAACAAGTACCAGTAATGAACATGTACGAATAGTGTCATCAGAGCAATGTCATTACAAAAGCGGTGATATTGTTAAGGTGATAGACGGAGAATTTAAAGGTATTACAGGAAAAGTTGCGCGCATTGCAGGTCAACAACGTGTCGTTGTGGAAATATCTGGGCTATGTTTGGTGGCAACGGCTTATATTCCAAATGGATTTTTAGAAACAGTACAAAATCAATTATAAATTAAAAGATTCCTACAATGAAAAAATTGTTCGTATGTACGTTTGTCATTCTTTGCCTTAGTGTAAACATGACAGCGCAGACTACAAAAGATGTTCGTAAAGAACGCCAAGAGATGCGTAAAGCGTCCAAGAGTGAGTTAAACCAAAAGGCATCTAAAGCTGCAAGAAAAGATGCCAAGAAACTAACAAAAGAAGGTTGGATAACTGCACCTGGTGCCTTACCTTTAGAGAAACAATTGGACAAGTCCTACATGATGCAGATGGAGTATGACGATGACATGTACCCCAAATACCTTATGGGGGAAGCCATGAGCATTGGAGAGAACTACGATGCTGCAAAGATGCAGGCATTGGAATTGGCAAAGCAGAATCTTGCAGGCCAGATACAAACAGAAGTGACCGCTTTAATTGAGAATTCTGTTGCCAATAAGCAACTTGCAAATGAAGAGGCTTCGTCATTGACACAAAGTATTATGGGGGCTAAAAATCTCATATCTCAAAGTATTGGACGTACCATAACAGTCATGGAATGTTATCGTGTAAAGGCAGACAAGAACAAAGAAGTGCTTGTTCGTATCGCCTATAATGGAGCAATGGCAAAGGCTGCTGCGAAAAAAGCAATACAAGACGAGCTGAAAGGTAAGAGCGAGGATATTCAAAAGAAACTTGATGATATATTAGGGTGGTAAGAAAATTATTATTTCTGTTGTTTGCTTGTCTGTTTCAATTTCTCAGTTATGCACAAAAGATTAAGGTCGTAAGTGGAGAATACATTTATAATGTCCCAGAGAATGTTGATTTGGAAAAGGCAAAGCAGACAGCTTTGGATCGTGCTAAGATACAGCTTATAGCGAACGAGTTTGGAACTATAGTCTCTCAATCAAATTCGACATCTATAAAAAATGACAATGGAAAATCCGAAATAGACTTTATTTCTGTTGGCGGAAGTGAGGTTAGAGGCGAATGGATAGAAACCATAGGTACTCCACAATACAAAATATCATATGAACAAAATATGCTTGTCGTCAATGTTTTTGTAAAAGGACGGATTCGAGAAATAACTTCAGCAAAAATAGACATAAAAGCTAAGGTTTTGCGCAATGGGATTGAAGACAAGTTTGAAAGTAAAGATTTTAATAATGGTGATGACCTGTACCTTTCTTTTGTTTCCCCTGTAAATGGCTTCCTCGCTGTTTATCTTGTCGATACAGACCAAAAAGCGTATTGCTTGTTGCCCTATCGCAGCCAAACTGATGGTATATATAAAATAGAGGCAAATCGCCGTTATTTGTTTTTTAGCATCAAAAATGCACCCAGACAAGAACAACAGTATGTTGACGAATACGTTATGACTTGTAATCGCTCTCCAGAGCAGAACCAGATTTATATAGTCTTTTCACCAATACCATTTGTAAAGGCCGCTGACAATTCCTTATCAGAAGTCCTACCAAGAGAACTTGGTTTTAAAGATTTTATTACTTGGGTGTCAAAATGCAAGACAAGTGACAAAGAATTGCAGGCGTTGGTTATTCCAATAGTGATAAAACAATAGAATGTATTATGAGAGAATTATTGAGGAAAATCTATTTTAGAATAAAGATATTCTTCTTGTGGATAATGAAGTACATTTGGCAACTTCAGCTCATTGTTGCAATTTGCCTTATTGTGTTCAGCTCATATTTATTGTGCGTTTGGTATAGAGTTCCTGTAAAATCAGTTACATATGGCGTAAAAACGTATGGATGTATAGGGTATCCCAAATGTAAAATCATAGGGAGCATGAATTATGGAAATGATGTTAGAATAGACTCTACAGGTTTTGTTTTTATATTGTATCATCCACTTAGAGCAAACTCACCATCCTTATTTAATGGGGACATATTAGGAACTATGAGGAGAAAAACATACATAACTGAATATGAACCCTTATGCTATAAGTATTGTTCTGTAATAGACTCTGTTTCCACGCTTTATAAAAGCACAATAAGTATAGAATCCAATCTCTATGATACAATTAAAACAAAAGATAAAGAAAAATGGGAGAATAAGAGAGAAGTTACAATATGGCATCATCCTGTATCTATAATAAATAGAAATGTTTCTAAAAGTGAATGTTGGTTTTATATGAAACGGTTGCAGAAGCATTGGAATCTCAATATTGATACAATTGAAGTGGCTCATGGTCTGAAAACGGATTTAGATAACTTTTCTCCGAAGTGGTATTCTGTAGGTGATGCTTCAAAATTAGATTTTCGTTTAAACTTGAATTTGCGTGACCTTATTGACTGTCAAGAAGTACTGATAAAATTCAATGGACCATTCACTTTAGCCTCTATTACAATGGAGCCGGACAATAAAGGCTACAACTATATTAGTTTTACAAATCCATATAAACTACATATAATAGGCGAAAAAGGTTTGAATTTCTATGCGTCATTCCCACAAATGGAGAAAATTCAACAGATTCGTACAACTGTACTTCTTTTAATTTTTCCAATTTTCATTTCATGGCTAATATTCTTAATAAACAAAATAATAAAAATTATAAAAAAATGAATACACAAAATAGAATCCTATTAATTTACATATTTGCATTAATACCTTTCTTGTATTGCAAATCACAGGTTACTGCTGAAAATGAAGAAGTTACTATGAGTTTGGCTAATAAGCTTAAACAAGTTCCTAAGTTTGACCAAAAGACCGGATACTATTATGGCTACAACCGCATTACCATGAAAACAGGTGTATATGATAAAAATGGGGAAGAAGTTGTACCATGTATTTATAATGTCATCGGTCCATTAGAATGGATAGTAGATTATAGCATATGTAGTGTTTCAGACTTTAATAGGGAAAATGTGGCGTTCTATGATGTAAGGAATAAAAAAGAAATAAATCTCGACTATGATGAAATGTCATTATTGGGAGATGCTAAATATAGATTTGGTAGTAAGGACGCATTTTTTTTGATAAAAAAAGACAATAAGGAAGGGATTTGGCTTGCGCAAACTAATAAAGAAATTGTACCTTGTAAATACGATAAGGTTATATTTTACCCTCTTGAAAGCATCAAATATTGGAAAGTTAAGAACAACAATAACTGGGGTATAGTTAAAGATGGTATAGAAATAATACCATGCGGTAACTATGACAAAATTGATATTTTAGATTTCGCTGACATCGCAAGAATATCAACAAATGGGAAATGGGGAATAGCCAATCTAAAAGATGGAAAAACTTATCCGTGTAAATACGATGCTATCGAAGAATACGGAGAGGGACTTTTAGCATGTAAGTTAAATGGTAAATGGGGATTTATTGATTGTTTTTCCAATGAATGTGTAGAACCAATATATGATAAAGTCAGAGGATTTAAAGATGGAGTTGCACAAGTAATCAAGGATGGTAAAGCTTCATTTATAAAGCATCCTATTAAAAATTACATTTTTAATTCAGACCATGTACCTGTGGATGAAAATATACCTGTATCAAGAAATCAACGATTAGAGACTTTTGCCTTTGTGGTTGCAAATGAGAATTACAAAAATATTGATGGAGCAGATTATTCTATAAATGATGGAAAGGTTTTTACTGAATATTGTAAAAAGACGCTTGGAATTCCTGAGCAAAACATAAAGTACTATGAAGATGCTTCATTTGGAAATATGAAAAGTGCTGTCAAGAGAATAAGCGACATTGCTGATGTGTATGATGGGAGTGCCGACATTATTTTTTATTTTTCAGGACTCGGTTACTCAGACGTTAAGACTAATGAAACTTATATTCTTCCAATAGATGTAACATTGGAATCTTTAAATTCCACAGCTATTTGTTTGAACTCATTCATAAATGAGTTAAGCAGATTGAACACAGATAGAACACTGATTATCATAGATGCGCCATTTAATGGAACCAATAAGCGAGGAAATATTATTGGCAATTCCAGAGGTGTTCGTATTGCACCCAAGAGGTTTGATTGTAAGCAAAATATAATTACATGGATAAGTAATATAGATAACACAACGTCCATCAGCTGTTCTGATAAACAACATGGAATATTCACTTATTATCTTTTAGAATATTTACAAAATAATTACAATTCTATCTCTTTTGACAGATGGGATAAATACGTAAAAGAAAGAACGAGAAAAGAATCGTTAGAGAAAAATAAAGCTATACAAACACCATTTATGTATACAGATTCATCAATTTTATCCTTTTGACAATAATGAAATATACATTCTACATTATAATACTTGCACTTTTATCTTTTACAGAGATAGATGCTCAAATCATTGGTATAAGAAGCCATGAAAACAAAGTTGGATTTGTGGACAGAAATGGGAAGTGGATTATCACCCCTATTTATTCAAGTGCAAAATGGAATAATCTACAAAAAATAGGAATCTTTACAGAAACTGGTTCTAATAAATATGGTGTCGTAAATGAGTCGGGGGCAGTAATAATCCCATGTGAATACGATGAAATACATGAGGGATCATTTGATGAATATCAACCTTACGTATATGTTTCTAATAAAATCAATGGTATTACATATACAGGTCTGTTTAATAAAAACGGAGCCAATATAGTTCCTTGCTCGTTTGTAGAAGTATTAGCCTATAAAAATGGAGTAACAGTAAAAGATATAAATGGTAAATATGGTGTGATAGGATATAATGGTCAGAACATACTTGATGTAAAATACTCAAATTTCATTTGCTTAAACTCTGAAAGGGAATATAATATAAGTTTAAATATTGGAGGGACAGGCAATGAATATCGCCCCGATGGTGGAAAATGGGGAATATGCAATAATTTAGGAGTAATAATAATTCCATGTGAGTATGATGCTATAAAACTTGTTACAAATGATGTTTATACTGTCTGTTTAGATGGGAAATGGGGACTTTGGGCAAGTGGAAAAGAAATATTTAGTTGCATTTATGACGAAGCAATAACTATTCAGGATGGTGTAGCACGAACCAAAAAAGATGGAGAAATTAGATTGATAAAAGACCCAATCAAATATAGTAACATCGCTTTGGGAAATAACACATCGATTAAAATTGGAGATAACAAGGTTGAAAAAAGAAATAAAGTAAGAAATGTTATATCACGTTATCCGTCTCCAAATTCAGATGTAGACATTAATATACCTAAAACGCAAAATATTAATGATAAAACTTTTGCTTTTATTATTGCAAACGAAAATTATCCAACAGCCCCAGTTCCATATTCTCTGAATGACGGACGCATGTTCAAAGTATATTGTAATATGGCCTTAGGTATTCCTAACAAAAATATCTATATGTATGAAGATGCGACATTTGGAGATATTGTCTCTGCTATAGAAAGGATGAAAAAAATTGCAGATGTATATGACAGCGATGCAAATATTATTTTTTATTATGCTGGACATGGCTTCCCTGAAGAAAACCAGCAAACAGCATATTTACTTCCTATAGATGGCAATGTCTCGGACATAATAACGACGGGGTATAGTCTTGCACAATTATATAAAGAATTGGCATCGCTGAATTTGAAACAGTCTATCGTTTTTATTGATGCCTGTTTTAGTGGTACCAAGCGCGAAGACGTTATGCTGTCGAAGTCTCGTGGAGTGGCCATAAAGGTGAAACAGGATTATCCAACTGGTAAAATATTAGTGTTTGCCGCGTCACAAGGTGATGAGACAGCCCACCAAATAGAAGAAAAACATCATGGACTTTTTACTTATTATTTGCTAAAAGGCATGCAGTTATTCAGGGAAAATATAAAATTAGGTGATTTGTCTGAATATGTTATAAAAAATGTCAAACGACAATCTGTCGTTATTAACAATAAGAAACAAACGCCTACAGTTATTCCTTCAACGACAATTACCAACAATTGGAGAAACATAGTTATTGGTAATTAGTCAACTCGTTAGCTGAATTAAAATGTTCCCAAAATTAGATTTTTTTATGCGCATTCAAAAATATGTCATTGCAGCTTCTGTATTAATATTATATAGTAATGTTATTTGCGCTCAAGTAGTTGACCCTCGTAAAAGCTACGAGGATTTCAAAAATCAAGCAAAGCAAGCATTTTATAATTTCCGAAAGCAAGCTAATGAGCAATATGCTATTTTTTTGGAAAATGCATGGAAACAATATAATACCTTTCCTGCTGTACCAAAACCTAAGGATGAAACAATACCTCCTATCATTATTCCAGATGAAGAAAGAAATAAACCTATTGAAAATAATCCTATCCCCATAAAAAATGTTGTGACACCTCCAACTCCTGCGCCACAACCAAAACCGATAGAACCCATAAAAGAAAAAACACAACCAAATGAAAGAACTATTCAGTTTGTCTATTGTGGAACAAAATGTATAGTTCGTATAAATGATGAAGCTAAAGATGTCTTGTCTAATTTAAAATGTGACAACAATCATTTATCAAAAGTATGGACTTCACTTTCCGAAAAGGACTTAATGAATAATACAATTAGAGATTGTCTTGCTCTCAGAATTGAAAAGAATCTGTGTGATTGGGCATATCTAAATTTATTGCATTCATTTTCTAAAGCTGTGTATGGAAATACCAATGAAGCAACCATGTTGACTTCTTATATTTTTAGTCAAAGTGGTTATAAAATGAGAATAGGAAGGAATGGGCAACGTATATATTTATTGTATGCAAGCGAACATGGAATTTATGAGATTCCATACTTTAATATTGATAATTTGAATTTTTATCCATTTGAATGTAACGAGAATCAACTTGAAATATGTGATGCATCATTTCCGCAAGAAAGACCTTTATCCTTGTATATTCCGCAAAATCAAAAATTTGAATATAAGGCAAGTGATTTGCGAACTTTGACATCTAAAAGATATCCAAATGTTCAAGTACAAGTTCAAGTTAACGAGAACCTAATAGATTTCTATAATACATATCCAACATCAGAAGTAAATGGTAACTTTATGACAAGATGGGCAATGTATGCCAATACACCATTGGATGAGCATGTAAAGGCAATACTATACTCAGCACTAAAGGATAAAATCAAAGGATTGAGCCAATTGGAGGCTGTAAATAAGTTGCTTAACTGGGTTCAAACAGCCTTTGTTTATGAATATGATGATAAGGTCTGGGGACACGATAGGGCTTTCTTTGCAGAAGAAACCTTATATTATCCTTATTGTGACTGTGAAGACAGATCTATACTATTCAGTCGTTTAATAAGGGACTTATTGGGATTGAAAACTATTTTAGTGTTTTACCCAGGACATTTGGCAAGTGCTGTATGTTTTACAGACAATGTTTCCGGGGATTATATTTCTTTAAATGGAAAACATTATGTCATTACAGATCCTACTTATATTGGTGCACCAGTTGGAATGACAATGCCTGATATGGACAATAGTCAGGCACATGTTATTCTATTAGAATGACACAATAAAAAAGGTATTTAAAATGCAAAGATAGCGGATGGAGTTGGTTATACAACAACCATCCGCTTTTTTCACTTGTCTATGTATGATGCTACAAAATAGGCAATAGAAATGACCGTATAAAGGAAACACGGCAAGAAAATCCAAAGTAACCACCAAAATGATTCCCATCCATCTCACAGAATAAACACGGCGCAGGGCTTGAAATCATTATTTTTAGGTATTGTACGAATCGGGGGTTATCAGTACCTTTGCAGCCCAAAATACAAAAGATAATGAACAATAGAATGAACAAGCACTTTACATGGAAGAAATACCACCGCTGGTTCGGACTCGTACTGTCCGTATTCATGCTGGTATTCTGCGTTTCAGGCATTATCCTGAACCACCGCCAACTATTCGCAGACTGTGCTGTGAGCAGAAGTTTACTGCCTCCTGCCTATCATATCCGCAACTTCAACAATGGTATCATCAAAGGCTCTACCCCATCGCCTCTGGGCATCCTGGCGTATGGCTATGCAGGCGTATGGCTTACAGACAGCAATATGCAAAACTGGGAGGATTTCAACAAAGGACTTCCGGAACAGGTGGATGAGCGAAACATCCGCCATCTGGTCTGTACCAAAGATGGAAGAATCTGGTGCGCAGCCCTTCGGGACGTTTATTATTTCGAAGCTGACAAGGCGAAGAGGAATGATGTTCGTGGGAAGAATGCCCTTGGAGGAAGATGGATCAAGTTATCTCTCCCTGATCATCATGAAAGGATGGCAGACATCACACTTACTCCAGACAGCATGAATGTTATAGCCCTGACCCGTTCTGCTATTTACGAAATTACGACCCACAAAAAATCGGACAGTTTTGTAAAAATACAATCCGCACATTCTGAAAATAGTTTTTACACAAAAAGAAGTATTATTGCCCAACCAGATGGTTTTATTCCAACGGAATCATTATTCAAGACTGTCTGGGCTTTGCACAGCGGAGCCTTCTTCGGACTTACGGGCAGACTGGTGGTAGATGCCATCGCCATCGTACTCATCATCCTATCGCTAACGGGTATCGTTCTCTTTGTTTTACCCTATCGCATCCGCAGACAAAAACGTTTGCTGACAAACGGACTGCAGGATAAGAAACTGAAGGAAAGCGAACTGAATCCTACAGAAATCAAGGAAAGGATGAAGGTTCTCGGCAAGCGGATGGTGTGGAATGCGAAATGGCACAACAAGATAGGTTATACCACCATCATTCTCACCCTCTGGCTGGCGATTACCGGTATGTGCCTGCGCCCACCACTGATGATTCCACTGGCTCTCAACAAGACAGAACAGAAGATAAAAGACGGCAATGTATGGAACGACAAGCTCCGTGCCATCCGATGGAATGCGGCTGAGAACAACTGGCTTGTATCTACCTCTGAGGGTTTTCTCTATGTAGATAAATTCTTCAGTCAGAAGCCACGACTGCTCGACAAAGACCAGACTCCAAAGGTGAGTCCGATGGGGGTAAACGTATTTGAAAGCGACGGCAAGGGCGGTTGGCTGATAGGATCGTTCAGCGGTTTGTTCCGCTGGTATCCGGAGCAGGAACTTATCCTGGACTACTCCACAGGGAAGCCTCATCATGACAATTCGATGATTCCGATTTCCAGTACACTGACCAGCGGTTTCTCCAAGGATTTCTTCGGTGGCAGAGCGGTAGTTTTTGATTATAGCAAGGGCGCAGACATTCCTGTTTCCACGCCTGAATTACTATCCCACACTCCCCTTTCTCTCTGGAATGTAGCCCTCGAATTGCATGTGGGCAGATGCTATTCTCCCCTCTTGGGTCCGCTTTCCGACCTCTTCGTCTTTATCTCCGGACTGCTGATTTCCTTAGTGCTAATATCCGGATATATTATTTTACATCGAAGAAAGAAGAAGAAATCAAAAAACAAGGAATAATTTCACACAAGAACAAACATAAAAAGAGGGTGTGTCGTAAATCCATGACACACCCTCTTTTTATGTTTATTCATACTTTTTGTGGAAGACCAGCAGGCAGACGGCTCCCATCAAAGCCATAGGTACACCGATAAGAGCAGGGAAATGATAACCCAATCCCATTGCCACAGGTATTCCTCCGAAGAAAGCACCAAGCGCATTTCCCAAATTGAATGCCGCCTGAATGCAGCAGCCTCCGAGCATCTCGCCACCCTCGCTATGCTTGACTATCAGGAACTGTTCTGGCGAACCGATTCCGAAAAGACAGGCACAACAGATGAACATCATGGCTGCCGAAACCCATCCTATGTGGGAAAGGAAGAAAGTGGCAAGCAGGGCTGCAGCTGCCAAGAACTGGAGATAACAGGTAAAACGTCCTGGCTTAAACCTATCGGCAAGCAAGGCACTCACCTGATTGCCTACCACCATACCCAATCCTGCAAGAATCATCAGTGCAGAAATGCTGGCAGCACTGAACCCGCCATTCCACTGCAATAAAGGCGAGATGTAACTGAACCAGCAGAGTATGCCGCCATTGCCTAAGAAAGTGGCTGCGATGATGAGCCAGGGAGCCAGATGGCGCATGAACTTGAACTGTGCTTTCATTCCCTTATTGGGCAATGCCTCTACATTAGGTACCCAGCGATAGATCATATACAGAGTGAGCAGTCCCAATATCACAGACATCAGGAAAGGAACTCGCCAGGACATCGTATGACTGAGAAATGTACCGAGCGGAACACCCATCAGGTTGGCGAAAGGCATTCCGGCGCACATCATTGCCACCGCCTTGGTTTCCTTGCCTTCCTTGGCCATTTTCACAGCCACGATCGTTGCCGTTCCGAAGTAAGCACCATGTGGCAAACCCTGGATAAAGCGGGCGCAGAGCAACAGCCAGTAGTTAGGGGCAACAGTGGCAATAATGGCTCCTATCACCACCAACGACGTAAGAAAAAGCAGGATATTCTTAGGGCGATACTTGTGCATCAGTATCAGGGAGAAGGCTCCTGCACAAACGCCCAGGGCATAAATGGAGATGAGATGACCCACTTGCGGGATGCTCACATTCATGTTGTGTGCCACATCTGTGAGAATTCCCTCGATAATAAATTCCGCCATTCCGAGGGTGAAAGTACCCAAGGCGAGAGCAAACAATCCTTTTTTCATTATTCTCTGTGTATTATCCTTTTATATCAAATCAATCTTATTTTTTCGGGGTGCAAAATTACAAAAAGAAAATGAAAAGCAGGGAGGAACGGATTGTTTTTTTTAACTAAAGTTTCGCAAGTGAAAATTCACAAGCGTGATTTAACGTAATTTTGGAATAAAATATGATTGTCCCGGAGGCTTTTTTGGTTATCGTTACTGTCATGGCATATATCTATTAATCAAAACAAAAACTCCCTGATAATATGAACTGTAATTTTTAGTTGCACAAAACAGCCTTTTTCCGAAAAGAATCAGATAATCCACTAAAATTTTACATATAATCCACCATACTTAGCCTCTTTTGGCGTAATTTTGCCATCACCAAACGTATTTTCTGAAAAAGGAAAGCATTGAAAAGTCGATGCTTGATTACGGATTAGCAAGAGAATAAACAATTACAATTTCATATAAACCGAAAGTAACCAATGAAAAAGAATGTTTTAATGACGGCTGTTATACTGCTTGGCATCATGTCAGGTTGTACCGACAGCTTGGAGCAGCAACTAACTCCTGCGGCAGAGGTTGAAACTGAGTTGGCAACAAGAGCTTCTTCAGGTCGCCTTAGTACTTACACTCCTCCATCGTATATTGATGATTATGCATCAATGGCAGGTTGGGACCAGCGTGGCAGTTGGAATTTAGCCAACGTGCATGACCCTACAGTCATGAAGGCTGATGACGGCTATTATTACATGTATCAGACTGATGCCTCTTATGGTAACAGTTTGGATGGACATGGCCATTTCTTCTGCCGTAAGAGCAAGGACTTGATCAACTGGACTTGGGTAGGCCCCACTATGAGAAGACAGCCTTCTTGGGTGGCAACCAAGGTGAATGAATATAGAGCAAAGGAGGGTCTTCCTGCTATCAAGCATTTTCGTTATGGATTTTGGGCGCCATGTGCTCGCAAGGTGAGAAATGGCTTGTACCGAATGTACTATTGCATCGTGGTTGATAATTACATCGGCAATGGCTTATATGCCGATGCAGCCAATTTTGACAACACCTGGACAGAAAGAGCTTTCATCGGCATGATGGAAACTTCCGATCCAGCAAGCAACCATTGGACAGACAAGGGCATGGTGGCTTGCTCTTCCACTGACCGTGGGTTCAACTGGAGAAGAAATGGTCAAGGTGACTGGAATGCATATTTCAAGTATAATGCCATCGATCCGTCATATATCATCTGCCCTGATGGCAAGCATTACCTCATCTACGGTTCATGGCATTCTGGTATTGTTGCCATGCGCCTGAACCCGAATACAGGTATGCCTTATGAGAATATCGGTGACCCATGGGGAGACATCAGCAAGTATGGCAAACGTATCTATACTCGCAATATCAATAGTCGCTGGCAGGCATCTGAAGCTCCGGAGATCATATATCACAATGGCTACTACTATCTTTTTCTGGCCTACGATGAACTTTCTGTGGCTTACAACACTCGTGTGTTGAGAGCCAAGAATATAGAAGGTCCCTACTATGGCAAGGATGGCAGAGACTGTACCAACAAGGGTGGGGAGGCATATCCAATTCTGACACATCCGTACAAGTTCAACAATAGTCCAGGTTGGGTAGGAATCTCTCATTGTGCTGTCTTTGATGATGGAGAAGGTAACTGGTATTTTTCATCACAAGGTCGTTTGCCGGCAGGAGTAAATGGCAATCCATATTCAAACGCCCTTATGATGGGACAAGTACGTTCCATTCGATGGACACAGGATGGCTGGCCAGTCATTATGCCTGAGAGATATGGTGATGTGCCACAGCTTACCATTCTCGAAAGTGAATTGAAGGGAACCTGGGAGAATATCACCCTGGAGTATAATTTTGGTCAGCAGTGCAGTTCTGAAAGCATGACATTGGGTAGTGGTCATAAGATTACTGCAGGTTTCCATGCTGGTGGCAAGTGGTCCTACGACAAGGCAAATGCCATTCTCTACATAGATGGCATACCTATGTATTTGCAGAGAGAATGTGATTGGGAATCCAATCCTAGAAAATATACTATTGTATATTCCGGACTCAGCAACTACAACAGTATAAGGAACCGCAAGTCATATTGGGGCAAGAAGAATTAAGACATCAAAGGAATTAAGGTAAAAAGTAGATGACAAAAAGAAAGTTGCTGACTTAACTATCAAGTCAGCAACTTTCAGCTTTTGCAAGGGTTAGCACTTCGCACCCAGTTTTTGTAATTGCATGATGATGGAAGTTTGCCTTCTGATCAATGACGCAAATTGTTGATGGAAGGAGAAACAGATATCCATTTTTTTCGCAATACCGATGGGTGACAGGGGTGACAGCCCCCTCCACAAAAAAACAGAAAACTCGTGTCACAGGTGTCACCCAACAAACTGGCTCCAATAAAAGGCTCGGCAGAAAACGGTGACAGGTGACACTTTTATATACTCTTTTTTTTATGACTTACCGCGCGAAAATAGATAAAAGATTGATAATCAGAGGGAGACATCCAAATTGGAGGGTAGTGTCTCCAATGCATAAAAAAAAAGATGAAAAATAGGTGTCACCGTCACCTTTTGAAAATCTTGTAAAACTTTACGCTTCTCAGAAATAACCTATTTGCTGGAACGAAATGACTTGTTTACGAGTCCTAAATGACTTGTTTACTGGTCCTAAATGACTTGTTTACGAGTCCTAAATGACTTGTTTACTGGTCCTAAATGACTTGTTTGCAGGTCTTAAATGACTTGTTTACTGGTGCCAAATGACTTGTTTCCAAACACACTTCTTTGGGAGAAAAGCATCAAAAGGGATAGAAAGGGATAGAAAAGCATCAAAAAGGATAGAAAAGCATCAAAAGGGATAAGTAACTCGGAAAATATGTGTAACTTTGCGCCATCAATCGAAGGATTGGAAATATTAACTTTCAAAACGAACTCAGAATGAAGAAAACGAAAAAGAACATTTTATCGGCTGAAATATGTCTTCTACTCCTCCTGTTATCCTGCCTCTCACTGAAGGCTCAAAATCCGGGGGAAACCGTTTCTGCGGCAACCATTAGGAAACTGGGCGAGGCGCATTTCTTCTCCGTTTCTCCTATACCTGACAAAATATTCCAGTTGATGCAGGGAAAGACATACAAGAAGAATTGTAGCGTGGCAAGAAGTGAACTGCGATATTTGAGATGCCTCCATGTGGATAAGGACGGCAGAAACATCGTGGGAGAGATGGTGGTAAACAGAACGATAGCAGCCGACGTGCTTGATATCCTCCGCAAACTCTATGATGCCAAATATCCGATAGAACGGATGCGGCTCATCGACTATTGGGATGCTGATGACGAACGGGCGATGCGGGATAACAACTCCTCCAGTTTCAATTTCCGATTCATCTCACATACCCACACCGTTTCAAAGCACGGCAGGGGACTTGCCATCGACATCAACACACTCTACAATCCTTACCACAAACGACTCAAAAACGGCAAGGAAGTGGTAGAACCTGCTACAGCCCGTTCCTATCTCGACCGCAGCAAGAAACATGTGTACATGATTCGGAAAGGCGACCTCTGCTACCGCCTCTTCAAGCAAAAAGGATTCAGATGGGGTGGCGACTGGAAATACAGCAAGGATTACCAGCACTTTGAGAAATAAAGAAATGGGGAAAGAGGAAGCGGAAGAAAGAAGCCTCAACAAATGAAAAAGCAGAAGGGGAAATAGGAAAAAGAAAAAGACTATGTATCAGTTGGTGCAAGTCTCAACTTCAACATAGTCTTTCTTTCAAATCTATTATCCTATCATTGATAATCCAATACTTTCTTACAAGTTAGCAGGGACCCGCTTAGTTGTACCATATTGAATTATATTCTCTGCGCTCATCGTCCTCATTATAGACGTTCTCAAACTCAAGGTTGTTGGCCTCGAATGCTTCCAATGTTCGTTTCATAATCGGCCCTCCCATTTCTTTAAGTTAATAATCTGTTCTACGTTTGCAAATTTACGAAAAAAACAAGCAAGTTATGTCAAGGATTCCGAATACTTTTGTAACTTTGCAGAAAAAAACAAAAATCAGCTACATGATACGACTCAACTCACTACATATCAGCCGATTGAAGTGGCGCCACTGGGTATTGCTGGTGTTACTCAGCCTCATCACCCTTACGAAGTTGATTCCTTTATGGGGATTCATCTACACCACCCGTATCTATCCGATAATCGGCTCTTTTCTCTCTCCCATCTCCGGACTTTTCCCTTTTGCTTTGGGCGACCTCTTCATCGCTCTCAGCATAGTCTGGGTCTTTTTCTATCCCATCTACGAAATAAAATGGAGGAAACAACTGGCCAAGCGGTTCTTTTTTCTTGCAGCAAAGAGAGGCTGCTATCCCAAGAAGAAGGTAGTTTTCGGAAGAGTAGCCGAATATCTGCTGTGGGTATATGCCTGGTTTTATATAGCCTGGGGACTGAACTACTCGCAGCCGAATATCTACTGCAGAACGGGCATGAAACCCGCAGAAGTAAGCGAAGCTAAATTCAGGGAGTTCGCCTACAGATATGCTGACAGCATCAACTATTTAAGTGAAGAAACAGCGTTCGACGGCCAAAGGGAAAGTCAATTCAATGGTATGGTGGATGATGGATTGAAGAATCGGGTGCGGGATGCAGTTCTGAAAGGTTACAACGAAATCGGGGCCAAGGAAGGAATCAATGCTCCCTTCAACCAGCATCCTCATGCCAAGACCATGCTCTTCACTCCACTGAGTTCGATGTCGGGCGTAACGGGCAGCATGGGGCCATTCTTCTGCGAGTTCACCCTGAATGGCGACATCCGTCCGCACGACTATCCTGCCATCTATGCCCACGAGTTTGCCCACTTACTCGGTATTGCCAATGAAGGCGAGGCAAACTTCTACAGTTACATCGTATGCACAGCCTCATCCGACAAAGCAGTGAAGTTCAGCGGATATTACCACATTTTCTTCCACGTACTCCGCAATGTCTTCGATATTTTAGGCGAGAAAGAAGGCGAGAAATTCCTGAAATACATCCGACCAGAAATCATCCAGTTGGCAAAAAGTGACCGCAACTACTGGCTCAGCAAGCGATGCAAGGTGCTCGATGCAGCTCAGGACTTCATCTTCGATCTTTACCTGCGGGGCAATCATGTGGCGGAAGGAAGAAAGAGTTACTCGGGAGTCGTAGGACTGATACTGGCATGGGAAAGCCGTCATGCGAAATAGGCTGATGCTCTCACGAGTACCAGCCTATTTACTAGAACTACTTCTGTATTAACAAACCTTCGTTATTTATCTGCGATGCGGGCAATCTCTTCGAAAGAGAGTTCATCGTAGTAGCGCAGGTTGAACGCCAACTGCTGCTTGGGTGGAAGCGTGAGAATTGCCTTCTGAGTTCCATGCTGTTTTATGGAATCTTAATTATGGAACAGATGCCGCAAAAGAGTTCGTAAAAGAAGATGCTAAGTTCGCAAAAGAGTTCGTAAAAGAAGATGCAAAGTTCGTAAAAGAGTTCGTAAAAGAAGATGCAAAGTTCACAAAAGAGTTTATAAAAGCTCAGAGGATGATTTATAAACTCATTTCAGAACAACCTCATTCCAGTGCAGCTATGATGGCTGAAAAAATAGGTGTATCATCTCGCCAAGTTCAGAAATACCTTAAACAACTTTCTGATTTGCACTTGATCGTCAGAGAAGGTGGACGCAAAAATGGCATTTGGAAAATCTTAGACGATGAATACGAAGATTTCTTCAAAAGAATATAGATAAGAATGTTTAAGGTCGCAATTTGCGACCTTAAACGAAGGACATTGGTAATACTTAAAATGTATGCAAGAACTTATCAAATGTTATTTTTCAAATCCCAATATCTACTTTAAAATTCCTTTTTTTCTATATCAGCTTAATTTTCTCCCTACTTTTTTCTTTTAATACAATATAAAAAAGAAAACTGGAGCAAAAACTCCTATTTCTCAAAGAAAAAGTATATATTTGCAAACGAAATGAAATATCGAAACGATATGGGGAAAGAAAAGGATTTTTCAAGGAAGTCTGATCTCTCACAACTGTCTGATGATGAGATTCTTCAAGGCTTCAAGGATGCTGATGCAAGAATAGTAAGGGAGTATTACTACGGATACTGCCGGGTGGCTTATTGCATCTACGACAAGCGTTACGACCTGCAATCAAAACCGGGCATGGACTTTTATTCATTAGCTCACGAATACTATCTCTATCTCTGCGAGCATGACTTCAAGCCTTTGGAGGACAGGAAGCCAAGTATGTCGCTCAAAACCTGGATGGTGAATGGTTTCCGATTCCTCTTGCTGGATAAATTGAAGGAAGTGAAGAAGGAACATCGATTTGAGAGTTTCGAGACCAGACAGGAGAGCCGGAAGATGAAGTTTGATATAAGCGACAACCAGTTTGAGCATGAACTTTATCAAACGATAGAAGAGATTGGCAATCTTTATTATGGCAGAGACAGCAAGAACAGCATCATCCTGAAGATGCTCTATATCGAGGGATTCAAGGGCAAGGACGTAGCCATGCAGTTGGGTATGACCGCCTCCGCCGTCACCCAGCGATGCCAGAAGATGATGCATGATGTGGTGATTCCTTATTTCAAGAAATACTTCGATGCTTCGGAATACAGAAGCTATCTGTCGTTCGGCGACGAAGACGCATCCGTTTCAAGTACTCCTAAGATGTCGATGCCGAGCATGATGGATTCGAGAATGTGCTGCGAGGAAGCGGCTGATATTAGCAATAACATATTTAATAATAAGAAGAATATGGAAGATATGAAGAAGGGAAGAATTACTCCTCGCTGGATTGATTCTTTGAAGGAGAACGAGATATTTGTTTTTGGCAGCAATCTGGCTGGCATGCATGGTGGTGGTGCTGCACGTATTGCCTGTCTCCACTTCGGTGCTGTCATGGGCAAGGGTGTAGGCTTGCAAGGTCAGAGTTATGCCATTCCTACGATGCAGGGCGGCGTGGAAACCATCCGTCCATACGTGAATGATTTCCTGGATTTTGCCAAGCATCATCCAGAAATGCAGTTCCTGGTAACACCTATCGGTTGCGGTATCGCCGGCTTTGAGGCCGAAGACATCGCCCCATTGTTTGAGGAGGCAAAGCAGATTAAAAACATCAGTTTGCCTGAGAGTTTCTGGGAGGTGATAGAGTAAAAAAATGGAGTAAGAATCATTAAGACATAAGATGATGTTAGGAGCAATGATTGGTGATATTGCTGGCTCAAAATATGAGTTCAACAATACGTTTGATTATGATTTCGAGATGTTCGGCGAGGGATGCGACTTCACCGATGACACCATTTGCACGGTGGCGATTGCCGATGCGATATTAAACGGGCGAAACTATCAGGAAAGTCTGTTGGATTGGTGCCGCCGCTATCCTTCTCCAAAAGGAGCGTATGGCGGAAGATTCGCAGCATGGATTTGCTCTCTTAATCCGCAGCCATATAATAGCTTTGGCAACGGTTCTGCAATGCGAGTATCGCCAGTAGCTTGGCTATTCAACGACCTGTCGCAGGTTTTGGAAGAGGCAGAAAAGACGGCTCTTCCTACTCATAACCATCCCGAAGGAATCAAGGGAGCCAAAGCTGTAGCTCATGCCATCTGGTATTTCCGCAAAAGCAAATTCTCAGAGGAATCTAAGGATTCTGAGAATGAGGAAACGAAGGGATTGAAAAATGAGAATGCTAAGGCTTCTAAGGATGAAAATGAAACAATACAGGGGTTCATGTCCATCGCCCGCAGCTATTACGAGGATTTCGACACACGAGTTTATCCAAAGGGCAAGTTCGATGAGACCTGTATGGATGCCGTGCCCTTATCCTTCTATCTCCTCTCGCAAGCCTCATCCTTCGAGGATGCCATTCGCCTCGCTATATCTCATGGCGGCGATAGCGATACCATCGGAGCCATCGTTGGCTCCATCGCCGAAGCCCGCTTCGGTATTCCGCAAGAAATGAAAGAGAAAGCTTTGAGCTATCTGCCGGATGACATGAAAGATATATGGAACCAATTTGCAGAAAAATCCCAAATAAAGCAAGAATAATTTGGTGTTAACGAAGAAAAGCCGTAACTTTGTGGCAATTAAAACAAGTAAATATGACGAACCATGATTTTTGGATGTCCATCAGTGACATAATCAATGAAGGATTTACATCTGAAGGTCTAGCAAAATTAGATGATTATGCAGAACAATTCAGTACTGGAAAGATCTTATATAAACGATTTTCACCGTCAGAGCAGCTTGGCTGCGTTAAAGGGGGAACAATACATGTTATTGCATCCTTACTCGCGGGAGCAGAAGTTGGCTCAGATCAACTCACTGCGCCAGAACACAGTTTCAAAAGAGAGCAGCAACTTGGAAAGATCCAAGAAAAACGCATAGAAAGCTGGGCGAAAAAGGCAGGATGCTGGATAGATGACACTAGCGTCTACAACCAAACCTTGGGCGATAAATTAGCGCAAGGCGGTGAAGCTATTGTATATGATAATGGTAATTCTGTACTAAAAGTAATCGGCCTTGACTATTTCATACAGCCAATTTTTGCTTTGGACAGAATTTCGTTACACAATGCTTACTTTGAACAAACCAAGATGTTTGTATTGGGATTCGGTAGAAACTCTATGGGCGACTTTATGATTATTGTTACCCAAACTTTCTTTCAAGGTAGCCAAATGACCGAAGAAGATATTGAAGAGTATACGGAACGTATTGGATTCAAACTGGTGAATCCGAGAAATTGGACATACTCTACGCCAGATATATACCTAAGTGATATGCACAACGAGAATGTTTTTCGTGGCCATGATGGAGTGGTTTATGTAATAGATTGCGACATCCGAATAAATACACCAGAGCTAAAGGCTGGTGGCACACGAACTTTAACTACAGAAGTTGAATTTATAAAAGAATAAAGACATGGCAATAAGAGCTATATTGGCAATGATTGAAGAATTCGAGAAAAGAGGATTGATATAAAAAATAGCAAAAGCAGCACGATTTATCATGCAGCTTTTGCTATTCCCATTTTATTTAGTTTACTCGCTTGCAGGTAATTCTCTGCTTATACTGAGGTCCTTCTTTATTCCTCCTCGAAATAACTACCCGGTTCCATCACGCAATCCGTTGCACAGCACTTGACATAGCGCTCTCTCGCCCTATTCTCTCTTGCAAACATCTTCTTGGTGCCTGCCTCATCTTCCGAGAACTGGAGATGATTGTCAATACCCATATCAAGAGCGATATTCTCCACATCCAGATCGTCAGTACCGATGAAGGTAAAAGTCCAGTTCTGCTTCTTCAATTTCTCGATAAGATTCTTGATCATCTTCAGACTATACTCCTCGCTGCAGTTCTCCTCGCCATCCGTGATAATAGTTACCAACACACTGTCATCCTCGGTGGTCAGGGCGTTGATCTTGGCGATACCCATTCCGATGGCATCGTAAAGAGGAGTGGCACCACAAGGATTATAATCCTTTGCCTTCAAAGGATTGGCATTAGAGGCACGCACGTTATCATAGAACACATTGGTATGCGTGCTGTCAAAAGTGATGAGCGTAACTCGCTGCTCCAGATTCTTATGCGTCTCCTGCATTTTCTGAATCGTAGTCAGCGTCTCATTGATTCCTACCAAAGCATGACGCTTGATAATGCTCATACTGCCACTCTCATCCACGACCAAAAGATTGAATACTCGTTTCATAACTTTTTCTCCTATTATTTTAAAATGTTCAACAATTCTTTATTTATTCGAACCTTTATCCAGGAAAAGCAATCCCGGGATTACTTTCCTGCTCCTTATATCCATTAAAAGAAAAAGGAAGAGGAAAAATTAAGCATGATATTTTATTTTTTCCAGAAATCTTTTGCCTAAGAGAAATAAAACATGTAATTTTGCACTGCAATAAGTAATCGGACACCGGCAGAAAAGGCTCTGCTAACTTGTCCATGCAGCAATCACAAAAATATAGAAATGAAAGAATTATTACTGGTCAGTATCGGCAGCTTCTTCGGAGGCGGCATGAGATTTTGGATTTCCAAGATGGTGCAATCATATACATTCATCGCATTCCCCTTCGGAACGATGACGGTAAATGTATTGGGATGCCTCATCATCGGTTTTTTATCAGGATTGAACTGGAATGGAGGAGGTCTTTTATCCCCATCCGTCAAAATGCTCCTCACTACAGGCTTTTGCGGAGGTTTTACCACCTTCTCTACCTTCATGAACGAAGGTTACGGACTGATGAAGGATGGAAATTATACCTATATGATGGTCTATCTCTTCGGAAGTTTAGTTTTGGGACTTTTAGCAGTCCTCGCAGGACATTATTTGGCTAAATGCATCGCATGAAAAGAGGGAAATCCACACATGAGGAAAGAGTGCATCTGCATCATAGAAAAGAAAAAAATATATCATTTTTATTATTTTATCCATAAAATGGGGTAAGTTACGAAAAAAAATCGTATTTTTGCACCTATGAATTCATTAGATACAAACAATATAAAATGGAGCGAGAATGTTATCATCGCTGACGCTGACTACATTGACAGAGTGGCTTTCGACCTGACTGTCAATTTCGAGCGTATGATCAACCGTCGCATCCAACCGGCCGACATGGCTCAATGGGCAGTCTGTATTGCCCTTGACGGCGGTCTCAGAGAGGGTGAGCACGAAACCCAAGTGGTGCTTATCCACGACAAACAGTCTATGGCAATGAAAAACTTCCGCCCTTCCAATTATGAGAAAGATCTGAACGCACAGGCTTTCAAGGACAACAAGTTGGGCGAGTTTATCATATCTTCTTATCCTACAGAGGAAAAGATGGTGGGCAAGGATGATTTCCTCGTGGATGTTGCCCGCACGGTTTGCAATGCCAAGGAGGTAAAGCGCGTCATGATCATTCCCAACTCGGAAGATGGAGATGCCTACGACCGCCTGCGAGAGATATTGAGAAAGGTAGAGGATGACGACAAGCGCATCACGCTCTTCGCCATGCAACCAATGCCTGGCGGCAATTTCCGACAGGAGATTCTCGGATATTCACTGATGAGTGCCTTGGGCATCTCTGCCAATGAAATAAAATAAACAACAGACGATAAACATTAAAATATATAAAATATAAATGAGTAGAGTACTTATGATTGGCGCAGGTGGCGTTGCTACCGTGGCTGCCTTCAAAATCGTCCAGAACCAGGACGTTTTCACCGAGTTTATGATTGCTAGCCGTCGCAAGGAAAAATGCGATAAGTTGGTAAAGGATATCCACGCCAAGGGTTACAAGATGGATATTCAGACGGCTGAGGTGGATGCCGACGACGTTGAGCAGTTGAAGGCTCTCTTCAATAGCTACAAGCCTGAGCTTGTCATCAACCTCGCTTTGCCTTATCAGGATCTTACGATCATGGATGCTTGTTTGGCTTGCGGTTGCAACTACATGGACACAGCCAATTACGAACCTAAGGACGAGGCTCACTTCGAGTACTCATGGCAGTGGGCATACAAGGACAAGTTTGAGAAGGCTGGTCTTTGTGCTATCCTCGGTTGCGGTTTCGACCCAGGCGTTTCCGGTATCTTCACCGCATACGCTGCCAAACATCACTTCGATGAGATTGAGGTGCTCGACATCGTGGACTGCAACGCTGGTAACCACCACAAGGCTTTCGCTACCAACTTCAACCCTGAAATCAACATCCGCGAGATTACCCAGAAGGGACTCTGGTATAAGAATGGTGAATGGATTGAAACAGACCCTCTGTCTATCCACAAACCTCTCACCTACCCTAACATCGGTCCTCGCGAGAGTTATCTGATGCACCACGAGGAGTTGGAGAGTCTGGTAAAGAACTACCCTACCATCAAGGAGGCACGCTTCTGGATGACTTTCGGTCAGCAGTATCTCACCTATCTCGACTGCATTCAGAACCTCGGCATGAGCCGTATCGACGAGATTGAATACGAGGCTCCATTGGCTGATGGCTCTGGCAAGACTGCCAAGGTGAAGATCGTTCCATTGCAGTTCCTGAAAGCCGTATTGCCTAACCCACAGGATCTCGGTGAGAACTATGACGGCGAGACCTCTATCGGTTGCCGTATCCGTGGCAAGAAGGATGGTAAGGAGCGCACATACTATGTTTACAACAACTGCAAGCACCAGGAGGCATACAACGAGACTGGCATGCAGGGCGTAAGCTATACTACTGGTGTACCAGCTATGATTGGTGCCATGATGTTCCTCAAGGGCATCTGGAAGAAGCCAGGTGTATGGAACGTAGAGGAGTTCGACCCAGATCCATTCATGGAGCAACTCAACAAGCAAGGTTTGCCTTGGCACGAGGTATTTGATGGTGATTTGGAAATCGACTAATTGCAACCTCAAACAAATATAAAATATAACAGTTTAAAACTATTATTACAATGGCGAAAAAGGAAGAAATAAAGGAGGGTACTTTAAATCCTAATGAAGGTAAACTGAAGGCCCTTCAAGCTGCCATGGCGAAGATCGAAAAGGACTTCGGCAAAGGCTCTATCATGAAATTGGGTGATGAACAAATCGAGAATATAGAGGTGATTCCTACCGGCAGTATCGCACTCGACAATGCGCTTGGCGTAGGTGGTTATCCTAAGGGACGAATCATAGAAATCTATGGTCCGGAATCTTCTGGCAAGACTACTCTGGCCATTCATGCCATCGCAGAGGCACAGAAAGCTGGCGGTATCGCTGCTTTCATCGATGCTGAGCACGCATTCGACCGTTTCTACGCAGCCAAATTGGGTGTAGATGTGGACAATCTGTGGATTTCACAGCCAGACAATGGTGAGCAGGCTTTACAGATTGCAGACCAGCTGATCAGTTCTTCTGCCATCGACATTCTGGTGATTGACTCTGTAGCAGCGCTGACTCCAAAGAAGGAAATCGAGGGTGACATGGGTGACAACGTGGTAGGTCTTCAGGCTCGTCTGATGAGCCAGGCTCTCCGCAAGCTCACTTCTACCATCAGCAAGACAAACACCACCTGTATATTCATCAACCAGTTGCGTGATAAGATTGGTATCATGTTTGGCAACCCAGAGACGACTACCGGTGGTAATGCCTTGAAATTCTATGCGTCTGTACGTCTGGATATCCGCAAGGCTTCTGCCATCAAGGATGGTGAAAATGTTCTTGGCAATCTGGTACGTGTGAAGGTGGTGAAGAACAAGGTTGCTCCTCCTTTCCGCAAGGCTGAGTTTGAGATTACCTTTGGTGAGGGTATCAGCAAGATTGGCGAGATTATTGATTTGGGCGTAGAGCACAACATCATCCAGAAGAGTGGTAGCTGGTTCAGCTATGATGGTTCTAAATTGGGTCAGGGTCGCGATGCAGCCAAGGCTTTATTGAAGGACAATCCAGAATTGGCTGAGGAAATCGAGGCAAAGGTTCGTGAAGCCCTTGCTGCAAAGAACGAGAAATAAAGTTTTCTAAAAGAGGGTGTGTCATTAGTCCATGGCACATCCTTTTTTCGTTTCTTCATAGTTTTTCTTCATGTACTTATGGCAAAAGCTATAATACAATAAAAGCACACAACCGAATCGTTTCCTTTTCAGTTGTGTGCTTTAATTATATATTAACTTAACAACTCTCTTTTGAGAGAGAGGAGCATCTATGAGAGGCTCCTCATCGGCTGGAGATATTACTTAACCTCCTCGAAAAAACTTTTATTGACTATCAATGCTCTAGCACTGGATGTTGTAAACATGTTGAAAAAACGAAAATAATTACTGATAGACAACATGTTACAAAATCGACACAAAGATATAGACTTTTACCCCTAAAAACACAAAAAGCATTATTTTACTACATTTTCTTGATGCATATCATCGTTTTGCAAATTGAGATTGTAACAAACTCAATAGTATGCATTCTTGCAGTTCGTTTCAAATTAGAGGATTGTGATTTATCTATAAATACAATGTGTTTATACGAAAATCCAACTCCATTTTGGCTCAAAATATGGGCAAAAAGAATTTTTGAATGAATATTCTTGTCAAAAACAGGAAAAAGTTGATCAAAAATTTGCTTGTTCAAAATTTTATTCGTACATTTGCCTCAGTATTTTAAAATACCGCACGTGGATACGTGCTGATTAGGGCATGGTTAATCCGCCCGAGGACAATAAGCCAGTGGATACTGACTAAGGAAAAAGAAAAATCGGAAGTAGGCATCTTGGATCAGATATTGGCTATTTGTCCTTATATACATTATTAATATAATAGCAGGCTTCCATGTATTCAATGAAAGAGACAAATTCACTTATTATCAAGCTTGAGCATGGCAATAATGCTCAAAAATCCAACGAGGGAATCAAAATTCAGCGTATTTCCTCTAGCATTTCTCCCTATCATTTTATTCGGCTTGTTGGCATAGCTGACAATCAAATTAATCCTCGTGCTGCTCGCGAAAACGGTATTACTTCTGATATTCGTGAGACCCTAACTTATTCTCCAAATATCTTCTGGCTCAAGAGTAAAGGTATTCTGCTTGCAACTGAAAATTGCAAGTTACTTGATCGTGGTCGTATTTCTCTTACTCTTGATGGTGATCGTGAAGGTATCATGGATGGTGGTCATAATGCACTGGCAATCGCACAGTTTATAATCCTCGAGTTATTCCCAGACCGCAAGATCATGAAGAGCTGGCAGGAGTACAAGGATTTCTGGCGAGATAATGAGAAAGAGATTATCAAACGCTTTAATAACGCAGGAGGTAATGATCACTTCCAATTTAGCATACCAATTGAAATCATTTTTCCAGGAGATGAGGATGGTGCTCTTGATGAGTATTATGAAATGATTTCTCAGATTTGTACAGGTCGAAACACTAATGTCCAACTAAAACAGGCAACCCAGGATAATCAGGTTGGCATCTATGAAACGCTTAAGGACAATCTCTCTTGTGCTGATAATGTAGTGTGGAAATCAGGACAAGCTGGTGATATTAAGGTCGAAGATGTAGTAAGTATTGCGGACATTCCTCTTATTTTCCTTCAAGAAAAAGGTCGTTTGCCTAAAAACATCAAGACTCTTAATGCCGTAAGTGTTTATTCACAGAAGAGTAAGTGTGTGGACTTTTATGGTGATGTCCTCAAGCATTCTGCTATTTCCACGAAAGTAGAAGACAAATACGAACTGAACGACCCTTTGGTGCGTTCTGCATTAGCAATGATTGATGACCTCGTAAAAGCATATGACAAGATGTATTTGACATTCCCGGATATTCACAATAATAATGCAGGTAAGTTCGGCCGCATTAATGCTGTTGATCAAAAAGGAACCAAGTCCGTCAAGGTTCCTTTCCTAACAACCTCGCAGAAGACTGATTACAAGTACTCAGCAGGCTTCTTCCTTCCTCTGTTTTGTGGTGTTCGTAGTCTAATGTATATTGACGAAACAACAAATACCCTCAAATGGAAGAAAAATCCAGCAGATCCCACAATGGATTTCCACGATCTCAAGTGTGCTAAATATATTGAGATGGTGAAGTTCTTACAATATGATCCACTCAAGGTAGGCAAGGCATCCATGATGTACCTTGAGGGTTTGGATGTGTTTGCTGGTATTTTGAATAATGATTAATAAGGAAACAAAACTATGAGTAAAGATAATAATAGCAAGTGGAATTTTGTAGAAATGCCTGCTAATGTGCCTTCTCGCAGCGGAGAAGACTCTACTTTTGATCATTTCCGTTCAAAGCCATATCGCTTCATCGTGCGAGAATTCATACAGAATTCGATGGATGTGCCAGTTGATGCTACTTATGCAACACCTGTAAAAGTCAAAATAGGAACAGGGTTCATCAATACAAGCGAGTACGATCAATTGATCGGCTCGCTTAAGGAAAGAATGCAAGCTTGCAAGGAACGTTGCGATGAAAATGAGAATAGCCGAAATCCATATACGAACAAGGTTGCATATCTTGAGAACATTGAAGGGAAAAATATGCCATACCTCGTTATCTCTGATTACAACACTACAGGAATGGAATACACCAACAATAAGCAATGTGGCTTTAATGCAGGTGTTAGGCAGATGGGTGCAAGCCACAAAGGAACAGGCAATGCAGGTGGCAGTCATGGATTGGGAAAAGTTGTAGGATTTGTTGCATCAGAAATCAACACTGTTTACTACTCAACAATGACAGCAACTGATAATTCAACATATGGGGAGGGTGTTACGAGATTATGTGCTCATAGTGTTAGAGGGACAGAATTCTTTCCAGATGCTTTTTATGATTCGCATGAAGGAAATCACCCAGACTATGCGCTTGACATTCCTGAAGATTTTCGCAGAACAGATGCTGGTACAAGTGTCTACATCTTGGGCATACACCCGAACAAAAATGATATAATCACGATGAAACAAGAAGTACTCAGAAGCTTTTGGATGGCGATTCATCACAAAAAGTTAATAGTACTGATCGATGACGAAGTATTCTCTGCAGAAACATTGTCCGATCTCATGAATAAGTATCTTTCTGAATCCACTTATGGTGAATATGATATAAAATCATACAGATTATTGGTTGAGAACTTCAATCCCAAACCTTATTATTTCAACTGTATTATTGATTCTGAAAACGTTGATGAATCTCATTTTGTCTTTGAAGCAGCCTCTTCAAAATATCCAGTCCTCGAACATGCAAAGCTCTATGTGTATAAAAATGAATCTATAAAGAATTACACGGAAGACAGAATTGTATGTATGAGAGACAAGGAGATGGTAATTGAATTCTATCGTCCTGGTACGCGTAAAGGTTATTATGCAGTACTCATTTGTGATGGAGAAGGCAGTAAGTATCTTCGTAAGATGGAGAATGTTACACATGACAAATGGGATAAAAATGAAGTTAAAGAGTTAGATGCAGAGACAAGAAAAAACTCAAATACTGTTCTAAAAGAAATTAAATGTTTCGTTAATACATCCATTAATAGCATTTTCCCTATTACAGACGATACAGAATATAAAGTACCCGTACTTAGCAAATACATTGTAGCAGCAGGTAATAAGACACAATCAGACAGAGGTTCTTCTACTAGTGATACTCAAAACTCGTCAAATAACCCACAAGCTCCAATTTCTACGGTTTCTGATGGAATCATGAGAAAGAGAGTACAAGCGAAGAAAGTTGGGCGAGTAGTTATTAGAAAGAAAGGTGGCGTTAAGAAGAAAAAACTATCAATACCTGTTGATGATGGCATGGGAACAATAACTCAGCCTATTGAGGCTCCTGTTACAACTCCACCGACTCCTCCTACTCCACCATCTAATCCTCCTACTCTTCCTGCAGATCCACCAACTCCATCAGAGGATGACCCAAATAAAGTTCCACCAACTCCTAATAATCCAACATCAGGGGTAGTAGGTCATGAAACCGCAAATGGAGGCTGGCATATGCGCACTAAATCGGGTAAACATGCAGAGGATATCATTGCTGAATTCCGAGTTATCCCTCAGCCAAGTGATGTGGGACTGGTTCATCGCATTATAATAAACTCTGACGACGATTATAAATCTTGTTCTATGGCAATTACTATCGCAGGTGAAGACAAGGACACAACTCTTCGTTTCGAGCCAGTTAACAAGAATTACCGAGTCACAGGTAAAGAGATGAATATTCTTTCTGATTTTGACCTTGTCAAAGGAAAGAATTACATCGATGTAAAATTTGAGGACAATGACTATCACAGCTTAAATATCAAGGCTTATGAAAATTAATTCTAACACTTCATATCCATACCCTATATGGGGGTGGAAAGACGATTATAAGTCTACAATCAATGATGAAGATATTCTGATCACCGAAATATCGGACAAGGATAATTTCGTATATGAGTTGGAGTTACGTGCTCAGAATGAGGATATAGAAAAACTCATTGAGCAAGGGAAAGCCATCTATGCATGTGTGGGTATTTGTCAGACAACATTCCATCACTATTACTTTACCAGTGAGAATGCTAAATTCACAATCGCCATTCCCCGTAAAGAAGTAAACAATAAGATAGAGTTGAAGTGGATGGTGCTTACAAAGGAAGCTATACCTGATTATCAATCATCATTACTTAACGATGACTATCAAGGGTTTGCGACTTTCCCTCTGGGAGCTATGATAGGGTATATAACATCATTTGAGATTAACGCATCTATTTGCGATGAGCTACGCTCACTTGATGAAATATTCGTAGTTGTCAAAAATATCGAATCAAATGATATAAGATATTCCTTCGACGAAAGGAAAATTAAAGTTAAACTTCCAGAATCGCAATTAGAAATTTTCAATAATTATGGAGGGAAATATCCTGCCATTATGCATTCTACAATTGTTTATCAGGCTTTAGTTCTGGCAATTACCAAACTTAAGGACGAAGATGACTCGAAGGATTGGGTGTATATCCTTAAACAATATATAGATGTTATGGATTCCGAAAATATTCCTTCAACTGATGAAGCTGGGGATGAGGGTTACACTTTAGAGCAAGCAATGGAAATAGCAAATTATATTTTGCAGGATCCTGTTATTCGTATGTTTGGTGACATCAAGACAGCAGAACAACAAGCTGATCAGCAATCATCAATAAACTAATGTAAAGATCATGAGACAGAAAGCTTTTACAAAAGAATATGCTGAAGAATTAGAATTCAACATTGAATCTAATTTAGCCAAATACGGCAGCGATAGTTTTGACTATAATGCTAAAGCTGTTGTCGATTTGCCCTATGAAGCTCACGAAGGGCTTTTGGAAGAAATGATGCCTTTTTTGAGCACAGAAGCTAAGGTTGAGGTTGATGCTGCGATAAAACTATATGAAGCTTATAAAGATCTAACCCCACTAGAAGCTTCGTATCGTCCTTTTTGGCTTTATCTCTCACATGTCGAATTATACCCATATATGCATAAAAGATGGTTAGAGGGGGAAGATATGGAGGGGGAATCTCTAGCAGAGCATATAGATTCACACTTCTTTTACAAGCATCAAGTACTTCGAAGCCATCTTGAAGGCATGTATTGGCTAGTAAGGAAATCTGTTGAATATGACGATAACAGCATACCAGATTACACTTATACCAGATTCCTTTTCTCTCGAAGAGTTTTAGGTGATCGTGGCATTGCGGCAAGAAAATTTTTGTTTGCTAATGATCGATTATTCAAAGGAATTTTGAAGTACATCATGAAGAATGAGGACACTATTTTTTCTCACCACATGCAAGCGAGAGCCACTTATTGTGCAAAACTATTGAATGCAAAAGGAGCTGTTGTTGAAATGTCTATGTGGACAGAAAAGGATGTTGAAGTATTCTTGGATATGAACAAAGCAACCATACAGTTGCAAGATAATGATTAAGATATGGCAGAACGTCAAGATTTTATACAAAATAAAAGACCTATAACATTTGTGGATCTCTTTGCTGGTGCTGGTGGCATCAGCGAAGGGTTTCTTCAGGCATATACAAACGACAAATATTATAAATTTGTACTTGCAAGTGATATAAACGCAAATTGTGAGTTAACTCACAAAGTGCGCTATAATTACCAGCTTGGATTAGACATGAAATTTATAACAGAGGATATTATGTCTGATTCCTTCATTCCTCATTTGCTAAAACAAATTGATGGTCAAGAAATAGATGTTGTAACAGGTGGCCCAAGTTGTCAATCATTTAGCCTTTCTGGCAGAAGAAAAAAATACGACAAGAGAGACAATCTGTTCTTGCATTACCTAAAGGTTATCAAGGAATTACGTCCGAAGTATTTCGTCATGGAGAATGTCGCCGGCATTTTGACAAAAGATCATGGCAAATTCAAGGATGCTGTAATGAATGAAATCCGTTCAATTATAGATGATGAGGAAGTTCCTCAAATGATTGATTATTTAAAAGGACTTCTAATTAGAACAAAGTCGGATTTCGTCAAATCTTGCTATATTGCAAAAATCAATATGGAACTTGCCGATGACAAAAAGATGGAACAATATAGGGATGAATATTTTACTCTTATTGATAAGCAATATAAAGAACTTACAAAACAAATAGAATATCAGAAAAGTAAGAGCGATGTCAATGTGAACACCATCCGACACGGATTAAATCTTTTAAAACGTTCAAAAGAACGTGAGACAATCATTAATGCTATCATTCAGGAAAAGACTGAGGCTTATATTGACAATGACGTCTTTATGTCTCCTATGAATGATTTTATTGCATTCTTAGATGATGATAGCATTATCAAGAACATCAATGACGCTTTCGGAAATATCGAGGATTTTGAAGACTATCAGGAACAAGTTGCTGATATTCAAGAGATGATAGGGCTCTATTCGTTAACCCTTGACGAATGTCTATCAAGCCTTAGAGAATATGCCCAAAACGATGCTACCGAAGAAGAATTCGATACCCTATTAAATAATATACGTCTTTACCGAATTAAGGATCCTATTGTGGTGAATTCCTCAAATTATGGCGTACCCCAAAGCAGAGATAGAGTTTTATTTATAGGTTGTAGAAAAGATCAGCAATTAATAACTGAGATTCCAGCCATTGTAAGTAATGATGAAAAAGTGTGCATCTATGAGGCGATCTCAGATTTGGACTTTATCGGTAATGGCGAAGAGAAGACTCAATACGAAAGTACAGAAGCTATTTCTGAATATGAGCATTTGAAGCATAATCGTACAGTAGATGGTTCTATAAGTGAAGAAGGACATCTGTATGCAGAATGGTCTCGGATGGGGCGATTAAATCACCGTTTTGAACTTGAAGAGCAACCGTTCTACGTAAAAAACAATACGGATTTACTTGAAGGCAATATCACTCAAGGGCAAGAACTTTACAATCATCAAACAAGTCGCCAAACTCCAGATGTAATGGCCAGACTGGATACCATTGTGAGACATGGCGAATACAATGATGCTTGCAAACAAGAACTTCGAGAACAAGGCTTGATGTCAAACAAACGTAACTATACGGTTTTGGATCCAGCAGGACTATCTCCAACGGTTGTCACTATGCCAGATGATTTTATCCATTATTCTGCTCATCGTTGTATGACGGTAAGAGAAATGGCTCGCTTGCAATCCTTTGATGATAACTTTGTATTTCAGGGCAAACGAACAACCGGAGGAGAAATGCGCAAAGTAGATATTCCGCAATATACTCTCGTAGGCAATGCTGTGCCACCATTGATGGCAAGAGCTATTGGTAACGTTATTCTTAATGTAATTCAGTAACAAGTATATATGTAATGATTAAGCATTATACCGAACTTGAAGTCAAAAATCAAAACTTCCTTATAGGAAGAGGTGTCAAATTTGAGATGGTTTGCATGACTGCTAACATTCTTAAGCATTCGATATTTGATGCAAAGATTAGTATGCGTGCTTTCCTAAGGGAAAACTATGTGCATGATTTCTATTCTCAGACAAATGGTCAGAAATCTAAGTGCAAGGTAAAGACACATGTTTTGACTTTTATGCGAGATATTCACACAGAAACATCCTTGTATCGTGCAGGTACTCGTGGGGACTGTCGTATGTGGTTTGGTAGTGAAATCTTTCCTGTTACAGAAGTAAATGACCTTTATGTGGTGACAGCAATAGATAAAGAACTCTACATCATCAATATAACCAAAATTGACATTGAAACATGCTGTCAGACATCCTTTCCTAGCCCTGTACAAAAGTGGATAAAAGAAGTTCACAATAAAATCTAAGATTCAAATTATGAAGAAAAGATATACGATACCAGAACTTGCCCAAATGCGTGAATCAGAAGATCACGTAGAGTTCAAGAAAGGAGAAGGAGGTAACGTCTCGTATAACGGAAAAGGCAAAGATAAGCCTAATGAAAGAAGACGTTGTATATTGGATTATGTGGCTGCACTCTGTAAAGAAGGAGGTGGTCGCATTGTCATTGTCATGTATGATATGTGTCCTCATGCTGTGACTGAAACAACTCAATGCGTGAATGGGCTTGGACAAGTTGAGAGCAACATCTATAGGGATATGGGCATACGCCCTGATGTGTATGAGCTTTATGAGGAAGGGACTGGTAAGCGTGTGCTTGTAATTGAGATTTCTGGATATCCCATAGGCTTGGCTTGTTACCCATACATCCCTCCATACTAGCTTTAATATAAATGTTGGAGAAGAAGCACATATTTATTGCAACGAGTAAACAGGTTGAACTACTATGTTTAGCTTGCAAACAAGCTATGAGGATTCATATAGATAAATTGGCAGATCCATTGACTGTACAACTCAATTTTGAGATTAGATATCTGCGCCACCATAATGAAGAACCTGCTCCTATGGAAATTCAGGAGAATTTGGAAGAGTTGTCGAAACTGTGTTGGCATAGCAAATCTTATGGATATAATGAAATGTCTAAGGAATATTGGAAATCATACCATTTTTCAATGGTGCACGAAACACAGACGAAAAGAATGCACTTTACGTGGCAATGACCAGAACATATAGAAACTTGTATGTTCTGTATGATGGAATATTGCAAGAGCCACTAAAAAGTGTTCCTGAAAGATTATATGAAAAAAGAGAATAAATATGTATTTTCTTACAAGAAGAGAGAAAATGCACGAATAATCATAATAGTAAATATGTAATATGATAGAACTCGAACTACAACAATACCTCCTTCGCGAGTACCCACAAGAAAATGCTCACTGCGAATGGAAGGAATTTAAGAATCTGAAGAACTCGTTCTGTGGGGACGAGAAGGATGATGTCATATCCTACGTGTCGGCTATCGCCAACATGGAGGGAGGACATCTTGTGATTGGTGTAAAAGATAAAACGTTGGAAATAGTCGGAACTGATATTTCGAGACTTACTTTCAATGGACAACCAGCTAACACGCAGTCGGCAACGTTCAAACTCACAGAACAATGCACTTATCTTTCATCTGAAGGTCTAAGCATCGAAGAATTTTTAACAGATGATACAAACAAGCGAGTATGGATAATACATATTCCAAAGCACTTGCCTCGTCGCCCTGTCCTTGCCCACAAGAAGGCATGGCAACGCATAGAAGATTCGTTGGTGGAATTGACCCAAGAAAGAATGGCTGTCATTCTTGAAGAACCAATCTATGCAGCAAAGGACTGGTCTGCAGAAATCGTACCTGATGCTACAATAGACGATTTGGATGAGGTAGCCATTGCTAAGGCTCGAATGATGTTCAAGAAAGTCCATAGTCGCATACCTGTAGAAGAAGTGAATGCTTGGAATGTTCAAACATTCTTAAGCAAGTGCGGATTAACGAGAAACGGAGGCATTACTCGGGCTGCAATCATTTTGTTGGGCAAATACGAATCCGCTTTCAAGCTTCGTCCTGCCGTTGCACAGGTTACTTGGACTCGTAGAGACAAGAATCAGGAAGTGGTTGACTACGAACACTTCACAGTTCCATTTATATTAACGGTGGATGAAATTCTCTCAAAAATAGAGAATCTGACATTGCGTGAAATGCCTGGTGGTACGCTTTTCCCCGACACGATGAAGCAGTATGACGACTATACTATTCGTGAGGCTCTTCATAATTGTATTAGCCATCAAGACTACACTCTCCAGCAACGCATCAATTTCGTGGAGAATCCAGGATATTTGTATTATTCTAATGCTGGCACGTTCATCCCTGGTACCTTGGAGAATGCTTTGAGGAATGAAGAACCTCAGACGCATTTTCGCAATGAATGTTTGTGTCGGGCTATGGTTGACTTCAATATGATTGATACCGTAAGTCGTGGTATCAAAAAGATGTTTAATGAGCAATGGCGCAGACATTTTCCTATGCCAGACTATGAGATTGACCAAATCAAGAAAAAAGTCGTTGTCCGCATTTATGGCAATGAAATCAACAAACGATACACTGATTTGTTGAAGACCAATGACACCCTTTCACTTTGGGATTGCATCTCGCTTGATGCTGTACAAAAAGGCAGAACCATTCATGAAGAAGTAGCACATGACTTGCTCAAACGTGGACTGATAGAAGGTGAGGCTCCGCATTACAGCATTTCTCTTAGCATTGCCAAGAACACTCACCAGCTGCCTTCTTACACAAAAACAAAAGGACTGGATAAGGAGAAGTTGCGCCAAATGGTTCTACAATATCTCGGCAATGCAGGAGATGAAGGTGCCAAACGAGATAGTATATACGAATATCTGAAGGATGTACTACCAGCCAATAAGACGGAGGAACAACAACTTCGTTATGTTGGCAGACTATTAGTAGAATTGAATGAAGAAAAACAGATAGACAGAATCGGGTTAAAGTGGATATTGAAAGACTACAATCGGTCGGTTTAATCATAATCCGACCGAAAAATCCAAAATCCGACCGAAAATCCGACCGTTTGAAGATATTCCGACCGGAAACTACCCAATAGAACGCTATATCTAACACAGATATTCAATACAAACCCAAAGAATAGGAAATATATTATTAGGAAACAAAATAAGGTCTCTTAGAGACGAACAAGGAATATTGCAACGCCAAGTGGCTGCATATTTAGAAATAGTCCTTCTTTCTCAAGACAAAAAAAGCACACAACCGAATCGTTTCCATTTCAGTTGTGTGCTTTAATTATATATTAACTTAACAACTCTCTTTTGAGAGAGAGGAGCATCTATGAGAGGCTCCTCATCGGCTGGAGATATTACTTAACCTCCTCGAAAAAACTTTTATTGACTATCAATGCTCTAGCACTGGATGTTGTAAACATGTTGAAAAAACGAAAATAATTACTGATAGACAACATGTTACAAAATCGACACAAAGATATAGACTTTTACCCCTAAAAACACAAAAAGCATTATTTTACTACATTTTCTTGATGCATATCATCGTTTTGCAAATTGAGATTGTAACAAACTCAATAGTATGCATTCTTGCAGTTCGTTTCAAATTAGAGGATTGTGATTTATCTATAAATACAATGTGTTTATACGAAAATCCAACTCCATTTTGGCTCAAAATATGGGCAAAAAGAATTTTTGAATGAATATTCTTGTCAAAAACAGGAAAAAGTTGATCAAAAATTTGCTTGTTCAAAATTTTATTCGTACATTTGCCTCAGTATTTTAAAATACCGCACGTGGATACGTGCTGATTAGGGCATGGTTAATCCGCCCGAGGACAATAAGCCAGTGGATACTGACTAAGGAAAAAGAAAAATCGGAAGTAGGCATCTTGGATCAGATATTGGCTATTTGTCCTTATATACATTATTAATATAATAGCAGGCTTCCATGTATTCAATGAAAGAGACAAATTCACTTATTATCAAGCTTGAGCATGGCAATAATGCTCAAAAATCCAACGAGGGAATCAAAATTCAGCGTATTTCCTCTAGCATTTCTCCCTATCATTTTATTCGGCTTGTTGGCATAGCTGACAATCAAATTAATCCTCGTGCTGCTCGCGAAAACGGTATTACTTCTGATATTCGTGAGACCCTAACTTATTCTCCAAATATCTTCTGGCTCAAGAGTAAAGGTATTCTGCTTGCAACTGAAAATTGCAAGTTACTTGATCGTGGTCGTATTTCTCTTACTCTTGATGGTGATCGTGAAGGTATCATGGATGGTGGTCATAATGCACTGGCAATCGCACAGTTTATAATCCTCGAGTTATTCCCAGACCGCAAGATCATGAAGAGCTGGCAGGAGTACAAGGATTTCTGGCGAGATAATGAGAAAGAGATTATCAAACGCTTTAATAACGCAGGAGGTAATGATCACTTCCAATTTAGCATACCAATTGAAATCATTTTTCCAGGAGATGAGGATGGTGCTCTTGATGAGTATTATGAAATGATTTCTCAGATTTGTACAGGTCGAAACACTAATGTCCAACTAAAACAGGCAACCCAGGATAATCAGGTTGGCATCTATGAAACGCTTAAGGACAATCTCTCTTGTGCTGATAATGTAGTGTGGAAATCAGGACAAGCTGGTGATATTAAGGTCGAAGATGTAGTAAGTATTGCGGACATTCCTCTTATTTTCCTTCAAGAAAAAGGTCGTTTGCCTAAAAACATCAAGACTCTTAATGCCGTAAGTGTTTATTCACAGAAGAGTAAGTGTGTGGACTTTTATGGTGATGTCCTCAAGCATTCTGCTATTTCCACGAAAGTAGAAGACAAATACGAACTGAACGACCCTTTGGTGCGTTCTGCATTAGCAATGATTGATGACCTCGTAAAAGCATATGACAAGATGTATTTGACATTCCCGGATATTCACAATAATAATGCAGGTAAGTTCGGCCGCATTAATGCTGTTGATCAAAAAGGAACCAAGTCCGTCAAGGTTCCTTTCCTAACAACCTCGCAGAAGACTGATTACAAGTACTCAGCAGGCTTCTTCCTTCCTCTGTTTTGTGGTGTTCGTAGTCTAATGTATATTGACGAAACAACAAATACCCTCAAATGGAAGAAAAATCCAGCAGATCCCACAATGGATTTCCACGATCTCAAGTGTGCTAAATATATTGAGATGGTGAAGTTCTTACAATATGATCCACTCAAGGTAGGCAAGGCATCCATGATGTACCTTGAGGGTTTGGATGTGTTTGCTGGTATTTTGAATAATGATTAATAAGGAAACAAAACTATGAGTAAAGATAATAATAGCAAGTGGAATTTTGTAGAAATGCCTGCTAATGTGCCTTCTCGCAGCGGAGAAGACTCTACTTTTGATCATTTCCGTTCAAAGCCATATCGCTTCATCGTGCGAGAATTCATACAGAATTCGATGGATGTGCCAGTTGATGCTACTTATGCAACACCTGTAAAAGTCAAAATAGGAACAGGGTTCATCAATACAAGCGAGTACGATCAATTGATCGGCTCGCTTAAGGAAAGAATGCAAGCTTGCAAGGAACGTTGCGATGAAAATGAGAATAGCCGAAATCCATATACGAACAAGGTTGCATATCTTGAGAACATTGAAGGGAAAAATATGCCATACCTCGTTATCTCTGATTACAACACTACAGGAATGGAATACACCAACAATAAGCAATGTGGCTTTAATGCAGGTGTTAGGCAGATGGGTGCAAGCCACAAAGGAACAGGCAATGCAGGTGGCAGTCATGGATTGGGAAAAGTTGTAGGATTTGTTGCATCAGAAATCAACACTGTTTACTACTCAACAATGACAGCAACTGATAATTCAACATATGGGGAGGGTGTTACGAGATTATGTGCTCATAGTGTTAGAGGGACAGAATTCTTTCCAGATGCTTTTTATGATTCGCATGAAGGAAATCACCCAGACTATGCGCTTGACATTCCTGAAGATTTTCGCAGAACAGATGCTGGTACAAGTGTCTACATCTTGGGCATACACCCGAACAAAAATGATATAATCACGATGAAACAAGAAGTACTCAGAAGCTTTTGGATGGCGATTCATCACAAAAAGTTAATAGTACTGATCGATGACGAAGTATTCTCTGCAGAAACATTGTCCGATCTCATGAATAAGTATCTTTCTGAATCCACTTATGGTGAATATGATATAAAATCATACAGATTATTGGTTGAGAACTTCAATCCCAAACCTTATTATTTCAACTGTATTATTGATTCTGAAAACGTTGATGAATCTCATTTTGTCTTTGAAGCAGCCTCTTCAAAATATCCAGTCCTCGAACATGCAAAGCTCTATGTGTATAAAAATGAATCTATAAAGAATTACACGGAAGACAGAATTGTATGTATGAGAGACAAGGAGATGGTAATTGAATTCTATCGTCCTGGTACGCGTAAAGGTTATTATGCAGTACTCATTTGTGATGGAGAAGGCAGTAAGTATCTTCGTAAGATGGAGAATGTTACACATGACAAATGGGATAAAAATGAAGTTAAAGAGTTAGATGCAGAGACAAGAAAAAACTCAAATACTGTTCTAAAAGAAATTAAATGTTTCGTTAATACATCCATTAATAGCATTTTCCCTATTACAGACGATACAGAATATAAAGTACCCGTACTTAGCAAATACATTGTAGCAGCAGGTAATAAGACACAATCAGACAGAGGTTCTTCTACTAGTGATACTCAAAACTCGTCAAATAACCCACAAGCTCCAATTTCTACGGTTTCTGATGGAATCATGAGAAAGAGAGTACAAGCGAAGAAAGTTGGGCGAGTAGTTATTAGAAAGAAAGGTGGCGTTAAGAAGAAAAAACTATCAATACCTGTTGATGATGGCATGGGAACAATAACTCAGCCTATTGAGGCTCCTGTTACAACTCCACCGACTCCTCCTACTCCACCATCTAATCCTCCTACTCTTCCTGCAGATCCACCAACTCCATCAGAGGATGACCCAAATAAAGTTCCACCAACTCCTAATAATCCAACATCAGGGGTAGTAGGTCATGAAACCGCAAATGGAGGCTGGCATATGCGCACTAAATCGGGTAAACATGCAGAGGATATCATTGCTGAATTCCGAGTTATCCCTCAGCCAAGTGATGTGGGACTGGTTCATCGCATTATAATAAACTCTGACGACGATTATAAATCTTGTTCTATGGCAATTACTATCGCAGGTGAAGACAAGGACACAACTCTTCGTTTCGAGCCAGTTAACAAGAATTACCGAGTCACAGGTAAAGAGATGAATATTCTTTCTGATTTTGACCTTGTCAAAGGAAAGAATTACATCGATGTAAAATTTGAGGACAATGACTATCACAGCTTAAATATCAAGGCTTATGAAAATTAATTCTAACACTTCATATCCATACCCTATATGGGGGTGGAAAGACGATTATAAGTCTACAATCAATGATGAAGATATTCTGATCACCGAAATATCGGACAAGGATAATTTCGTATATGAGTTGGAGTTACGTGCTCAGAATGAGGATATAGAAAAACTCATTGAGCAAGGGAAAGCCATCTATGCATGTGTGGGTATTTGTCAGACAACATTCCATCACTATTACTTTACCAGTGAGAATGCTAAATTCACAATCGCCATTCCCCGTAAAGAAGTAAACAATAAGATAGAGTTGAAGTGGATGGTGCTTACAAAGGAAGCTATACCTGATTATCAATCATCATTACTTAACGATGACTATCAAGGGTTTGCGACTTTCCCTCTGGGAGCTATGATAGGGTATATAACATCATTTGAGATTAACGCATCTATTTGCGATGAGCTACGCTCACTTGATGAAATATTCGTAGTTGTCAAAAATATCGAATCAAATGATATAAGATATTCCTTCGACGAAAGGAAAATTAAAGTTAAACTTCCAGAATCGCAATTAGAAATTTTCAATAATTATGGAGGGAAATATCCTGCCATTATGCATTCTACAATTGTTTATCAGGCTTTAGTTCTGGCAATTACCAAACTTAAGGACGAAGATGACTCGAAGGATTGGGTGTATATCCTTAAACAATATATAGATGTTATGGATTCCGAAAATATTCCTTCAACTGATGAAGCTGGGGATGAGGGTTACACTTTAGAGCAAGCAATGGAAATAGCAAATTATATTTTGCAGGATCCTGTTATTCGTATGTTTGGTGACATCAAGACAGCAGAACAACAAGCTGATCAGCAATCATCAATAAACTAATGTAAAGATCATGAGACAGAAAGCTTTTACAAAAGAATATGCTGAAGAATTAGAATTCAACATTGAATCTAATTTAGCCAAATACGGCAGCGATAGTTTTGACTATAATGCTAAAGCTGTTGTCGATTTGCCCTATGAAGCTCACGAAGGGCTTTTGGAAGAAATGATGCCTTTTTTGAGCACAGAAGCTAAGGTTGAGGTTGATGCTGCGATAAAACTATATGAAGCTTATAAAGATCTAACCCCACTAGAAGCTTCGTATCGTCCTTTTTGGCTTTATCTCTCACATGTCGAATTATACCCATATATGCATAAAAGATGGTTAGAGGGGGAAGATATGGAGGGGGAATCTCTAGCAGAGCATATAGATTCACACTTCTTTTACAAGCATCAAGTACTTCGAAGCCATCTTGAAGGCATGTATTGGCTAGTAAGGAAATCTGTTGAATATGACGATAACAGCATACCAGATTACACTTATACCAGATTCCTTTTCTCTCGAAGAGTTTTAGGTGATCGTGGCATTGCGGCAAGAAAATTTTTGTTTGCTAATGATCGATTATTCAAAGGAATTTTGAAGTACATCATGAAGAATGAGGACACTATTTTTTCTCACCACATGCAAGCGAGAGCCACTTATTGTGCAAAACTATTGAATGCAAAAGGAGCTGTTGTTGAAATGTCTATGTGGACAGAAAAGGATGTTGAAGTATTCTTGGATATGAACAAAGCAACCATACAGTTGCAAGATAATGATTAAGATATGGCAGAACGTCAAGATTTTATACAAAATAAAAGACCTATAACATTTGTGGATCTCTTTGCTGGTGCTGGTGGCATCAGCGAAGGGTTTCTTCAGGCATATACAAACGACAAATATTATAAATTTGTACTTGCAAGTGATATAAACGCAAATTGTGAGTTAACTCACAAAGTGCGCTATAATTACCAGCTTGGATTAGACATGAAATTTATAACAGAGGATATTATGTCTGATTCCTTCATTCCTCATTTGCTAAAACAAATTGATGGTCAAGAAATAGATGTTGTAACAGGTGGCCCAAGTTGTCAATCATTTAGCCTTTCTGGCAGAAGAAAAAAATACGACAAGAGAGACAATCTGTTCTTGCATTACCTAAAGGTTATCAAGGAATTACGTCCGAAGTATTTCGTCATGGAGAATGTCGCCGGCATTTTGACAAAAGATCATGGCAAATTCAAGGATGCTGTAATGAATGAAATCCGTTCAATTATAGATGATGAGGAAGTTCCTCAAATGATTGATTATTTAAAAGGACTTCTAATTAGAACAAAGTCGGATTTCGTCAAATCTTGCTATATTGCAAAAATCAATATGGAACTTGCCGATGACAAAAAGATGGAACAATATAGGGATGAATATTTTACTCTTATTGATAAGCAATATAAAGAACTTACAAAACAAATAGAATATCAGAAAAGTAAGAGCGATGTCAATGTGAACACCATCCGACACGGATTAAATCTTTTAAAACGTTCAAAAGAACGTGAGACAATCATTAATGCTATCATTCAGGAAAAGACTGAGGCTTATATTGACAATGACGTCTTTATGTCTCCTATGAATGATTTTATTGCATTCTTAGATGATGATAGCATTATCAAGAACATCAATGACGCTTTCGGAAATATCGAGGATTTTGAAGACTATCAGGAACAAGTTGCTGATATTCAAGAGATGATAGGGCTCTATTCGTTAACCCTTGACGAATGTCTATCAAGCCTTAGAGAATATGCCCAAAACGATGCTACCGAAGAAGAATTCGATACCCTATTAAATAATATACGTCTTTACCGAATTAAGGATCCTATTGTGGTGAATTCCTCAAATTATGGCGTACCCCAAAGCAGAGATAGAGTTTTATTTATAGGTTGTAGAAAAGATCAGCAATTAATAACTGAGATTCCAGCCATTGTAAGTAATGATGAAAAAGTGTGCATCTATGAGGCGATCTCAGATTTGGACTTTATCGGTAATGGCGAAGAGAAGACTCAATACGAAAGTACAGAAGCTATTTCTGAATATGAGCATTTGAAGCATAATCGTACAGTAGATGGTTCTATAAGTGAAGAAGGACATCTGTATGCAGAATGGTCTCGGATGGGGCGATTAAATCACCGTTTTGAACTTGAAGAGTCAATGGTGCTTCCTTTCTCCTCTGTAGCCTTAACAAACAGCTTTGCTAAAGAGACAGTAAATGTAGATAGCGGTAGCTTTTTATTGACAACAAGTAGCTTAGAACGGTTGTTGTCCTATACGGCAAAGCAGAGATTGAGGGCTCAAGCACAGAAGATGCTTCACTTGGTTGACGACATATATTCAACTTTAGATAATAATATAAAAAGTATAGCAACTCAATATCAACAAGAGTTGCAAATGCTTGAACGTTCAAAACAGACAGATTTCAAACCCTTTATTTCAAAACAGATAGTTATGCGCCAGAAGAATTTCTTGGCGGAAGCGAATGATTATAAATATAAAGTTGAGTCTGTATGCGAATCATTAGCATCTAATGCTAAGAGTTGTATTGAAACAAAAATTGAGGGTTGTGCAAACTTAGATAGCTTGTCTGATTATATTAAAGGGAGTCTATCTGATAATATTAAGGACGAAGGGCAATCTATAATTAGTGGTACGGAAGCACAATTCCGTGAACTTAGAAAGCTTTTTAATAAAGAATTAAAGAAATTCCAAAAAGAATTTGAGGGAGAATTTGATAAATTGAAGATTCTTTCTGTTAAGTTCAATATAAAACCTAAAGATGTTGCTGTTAGACATTCTGCTCATTCTGCAAATATTGGTCCTGTTACAACACTGATTACAGAAGAACTCTCAAAAGAGAACTGGGCTTTTGGTGGTGGAGCTGCAGCAGGTGCTGCTATTGGTACGGCAATAGCTCCTGGAGTCGGTACATTATTCGGAGCTGTTATAGGATTTATTGCTGGTGCTGCAGTAGCTCCAGATACGTCAGAAGTTAAGGGACAGATAAAATCAAAATTATCAACCCCACTTCGCTCATACTATAGATCTGTCGTAAGTGACTGTATGACGAATTATAGTAATTATGTAAATGATATCAACTTATATCTTCAAACCGAAATAAACAGATACTATTCCACTTATGCTTCTACAATCAGACAAAGGATAAAAGATTGGGAAACTCAACATCGGAATATCAAAGAAAGAATCCAAAAGATAGAAAAAGAGATTAATGGTCTAAGAAATAGGCAACAGTCTATTAAAAATATAATGTCAAAAATATAAAAATAAATTATGAATACAACAGAAAAAGAAAAGTTCGAGTCTTTGTGGACTGATTTTATCGCTCTTGTAAAAGGAAAGTTAATTAGTACAGCTGCTAAGCAAAAGTTATCGACACCATTAGCTAATTTGATTCTATCTGATGCTGCGTCATCATGGAATTCAGACTATGAAATTAATGGAAGGTGGCTAAGTGGCTTGAAAGGAGTTGATTCAAAGAAAGCCGAATTAGTAGGTGAAATTTTACTGAACGATATGCGTTTTACTGGAATGAATACAAAAAGGGAATTGCCTAATTATTATAATTATATAATTCCAACAGTGGGAGCATGTACTGGTTGTGCTATCAGTATGTATTTGGACTATGGTAAATTGGTCCAAGCTGCATCTACTATAATTCCAGCAGTTTTGCTTTATCCAGCAGTAACCGCGTTTAGAAATAGAATGAATGAAATAAATAAAGACAAATGTATTGAAGACTATATCGCACAATTAGAGAAATACAAAAATAGTGTTATATCTGTGCTCAGTTAATACATATATCTTTTAATAAATTTAGGGTGGGGTAAAACACAAAAGAATGTATGGATTACGCAAAGATACTTAATGTTATAAACTCAGCCATCACATCTTCTTTTTTATCGGAGGAGAAACGGAGTTCTTTGTCTAAGCAACTGAATAGAATAAAAAAGCGAATCAGCGATAAAAAAATATATCTGGGTATTGTAGGCGAATTTTCGACAGGAAAATCTACCCTTATAAACTCTTTAATTGGTGAAGATTTTTTTGTTACGAATGCAATACAGGGTACCACAACGACAATTACAAAATTAGAGTACGGTAAAAAGATAGGTCTAAAGATTGAGTTTACTTCTGGGAAAATGCTAAGATATGACAGCAATAAGACGGAAATATTAAAACTCTATAGACCTGATGTTTATGAGCATTTGTCATTTTGGGAGAAAATGACAATGCGTACTTTGGATATGTTACACTCAAACACTTCTGACAAATTCTTGTTAGAAGTATTTGATCACATAACAACTTCAGATGAAATTTCTAAGACATTAGCCGAAGTTACCGTTTATTATCCTTCGAAACTCCTTAATAATGGTATTGTTATAGTCGATACTCCTGGTACGGATTCACTTACTCCATCACATGCAGAAATTACTCGTCATGCTATTAAGGAAATCTGTGATATCGCTTTTGTTATTATCCCTGCCACTCAACCATTGTCACAGTCCTTGATAGACTATGTTGATGATAATTTAGGTGATATCGCAGACAAATGTATCTATTTTATCACCAAAATAGAATTAATTCGTCGGGCAATAGAGCGTACACATTTACTAAATGGAGTTGTTCAAAGAGTCACAAACTACCTAAATGTGGAAAATCCAAAGGTTGTCTTTGCACCTTCTTTATTATCTTTAGAAGAGAAAGGGGTTGTTGAGAAAACAGGAATAACAGAACATCTTAGCGAAAATGAGCAAATCGAACTCTGTTCACAATTTGAATCGGATATAAACAACATTTTAGATCAGATTTATAATGAAAGAGAACAAACAATCAAAGATAAAATCCAAAGACTTACCTCATTTTTGAGAGATGAATTACAAGCAGATATTCGTTCTAAAAACAATGAGTTAAAGAAAGAACTAGAAGAAACTCAAATGATGAGAGTGACGCCTTTGAGGGATTTTATGACAGAGTTCTATTCTACTCATGAAGTTTATACGTATTCATACATAGAATCTGTAATCAGTAATACAATATCAAGTAATCGAAGCCAATTTAAGAAGTTTGTTTTTGATGAAATTGATGGATGCTCTACAAAAGATGCGACCCAGGCTACTATGGAGAATTATTCGGTTGTATCAAAAGGAAAAAATTGTTTCAATAATTGTTATGAGTCATTTAAGAGCATTTTATCAAAAACGCACTCGTCTTACACGGAAAACTTTAATGAATTTAAGGCTTTATTTACAGAGATGTTTTCGATTGATGCTATTGATTTTAGTTATACGATTCTTAATAAGCCAGATTGGCAACGTGAATATAAATTTGACTATGACAAATCCAACCTGACTACATTTAAGCCTTTTAGGTTGTTTAAATCGTTATCATCTGTGAAGGAGGAAATGAAGAATGATGTTGGTCCAAAAATAGAAAAAGAGTTTGCTAAAATGGAGAAATTTTATATTTCTCATCACTAGTGTCCGGATAAAATCTCAGAAGAGGTAACCCTCTATATATTGAGACTCCGGACTATTAATACTTAATTCTT
>OIYQ01000050.1_pt1 | contig 45242 bp, 31 predicted proteins | sample 1588311 | NCBI WGS metagenome assembly OIYQ01 (sample SAMN03283244) | human gut metagenome | biome: human-associated habitat; material: feces | host: Homo sapiens | place: Peru | collected 2012
TCGGATTCGAACCAACGACCCCGAGATTACAAATCACGTGCTCTGGCCAACTGAGCTAAAGAGGCGGGTGGGCAAGCGATTCTTATCGCGCCGCTACAACCAAGTACCCTTGCTACGTTCCCGTCCTGGGGGATTCCGAGGGAGCTGGCCGTAAGAGACTTGCCCATGTCATATTGAGGGGTTTTCTCAAATGCGGGTGCAAAGGTAAGACAAATTACGGAATAACGAAAATAATATCATGTTGAAAAAGCAATATTTAACATATTTTTTCCACTTCCCCACCCTGTCTACCTCTAAAAAATGCGTACCTTTGCACCCGAAATATGATAAACGTCATCTCTCTAATACAGCTCAAGGCCTTTGCCCGTCAGGACGGTTTTTTGCTCTTCCTGCTATGGATAGCGTCGTTCGCCATCATCGTCCACGACCCGGCTTCCTCATGGGGCAGCCTGCTTGCCATGGCGACACCATTCTTCGTGGGCTGGCTGCTCGTGAAGTTTCGCGACTACGCCCTTCAAGGCGTCATCTCGTTTCGCAGGGCACTGGCCTTCTCCGTCTTCACGTTCTTCTACGCCTCCATGCTCTTCGCCGTGGCGCAGTATGTCTACTTCCGCTTCCTCGACAATGGCGCGCTGGTGTCGATGCTGCTATCCAGCATCAAGGCCCTTGAGCCGTTCTACCGCGCCCAGGGCGTTTCCGTCGAGGGATTGAGACAATCCATAGCCATGATAGGCGACCTGTCGCCCGTGGAGATAGCCTTCGTATTCATGATGCAAAACATCTTCATGGGATTCTTCATGAGCTTCCCCATAGCCTTGATAACGAGAAGAAGCACGGCAAGGAGAGGCGCCAACCAATAAAGAAACAACAAGAAAAATGAACATATCCGTAGTCATACCACTTTTCAACGAGGCAGAGTCGTTGCCAGAGCTTCACGCGTGGATACAGCGCGTGATGAAAGCCAACGACTTCAGCTATGAGATTATCTTCGTCAACGATGGCTCCACCGACAACTCGTGGCAGGTCATAAAGGAGCTCTCGGCCAAGGACCCTAACATACACGCCATAAAGTTCCGCCGCAATTACGGCAAGAGCCCCGCCCTCTATTGCGGGTTCAAGAAAGCCTGCGGCGACGTGGTCATCACCATGGACGCCGACCTGCAAGACTCGCCCGACGAGATACCCGGCCTCTACAAGATGATAACCGAAGACGGCTACGACCTCGTGTCGGGATACAAGAAGAAGCGCTACGACCCTCTGACGAAGACCATACCCACCAAGCTCTTCAACGCCACGGCACGATGGATAAGCGGGGTGCACAACCTGCACGACTTCAACTGTGGCCTGAAGGCTTACCGCAAGGACGTGGTGAAAAACATAGAGGTCTACGGGGAGATGCACCGCTACATACCCTACCTCGCCAAGAACGCCGGTTTCGACCGCATAGGCGAGAAGGTGGTGCACCACCAGGCCAGGAAATACGGTCACTCCAAGTTTGGCATCAACCGCTTCTTCAACGGCTATCTCGACTTGCTCACCCTGTGGTTCCTCAGCGGCTTTGGCAAGAAGCCAATGCACGTGTTCGGATTCATAGGCTCGATGATATTCCTCATCGGCTTCATCTCGCTCGTGTGGCTCATCGTGGAGAAGGCCATCGCCCTCTGCAACGGCATCTACGGCGACTTGCTTGCCGACCACGCCTCGTTCTACATAGCCTTGACGGCGCTCATCCTCGGCTCGCAATTCTTCGTGGCGGGATTCTTGGGCGATCTGGTGAGCAGGCAGAACCCGCAGCGCAACGATTACCAGATAGAAGAAACCATCTGAAAAATGAGGAGGCTCCTGTATCTTTTAATAGGGGTGGCGACATTGGCGGCATGCTCAACCATCGACTGTCCGCTCAACAACACCGTCTACGCCAAATACGTGCTTCGTGGGTCCGTGACGACGTTGCCCGACATGCTTACCATCTCCACGATGATAAGCGGCGACTCCGACTCCGTGCTCATCAACCAGCAGGAGAACACCGACTCCTTCTCGCTGCCCATGAGCTACAACAGGCCGGAGGACGTGCTCGTAATGCAGACCAACAACCTCTTCGACACCATAAAGGTGGAGAAGACCAACACCCCACACTTTGAATCGGTGGACTGCGGAGTGAACTATTTCCACACCATCACCAACGTGACATACACGCGCCACGCCATCGACTCGGTGGTCATTCATCACAACTTCGTCAACTATGATGCCTCGCAACAGCATTTCTATATCTATTTTAAGGAGAGTCGCCAGTAGCCTCCTGCTGCTGCTCGCCCTCACCGCCACGGCGCAACGCCCGCAAGGCACGGGGCAGCAACGTCTCTCCAAGGACCAGCAGCTGAAGCTGCGCATGAAAGCCATCGACGACTCCATACCCTTATGGCGCGGCATCCAGGTGAAGGCCGACCTCATGGGCGCCGTGCAGCGCGGACTGTCGTCGACGGGACAATACGAGGCGGGGGTGAGGGCCAACCTCAAGGACAAGTATTTCCCCGTGGTGGAGATAGGATTGGGCCAGGCAGACAACACCGACCTCTCCACAAGCACCCACTACAAGACCTCGGCGCCATACTGGAAGGTAGGCATGGACTTCAACATCATGAAGAACAAGCACGACATCTACCGCCTCTTCGCCGGCGTGAGATACGCCTTCACCAGCTTCAAGTTCGACATAGACCGCCCCAACGTCACCGACCCCGTTTGGGGCGACAAGGTGCCGTTCTCCCTCCACGACGTGAAGGCGCAATACCACTGGATGGAAGCCGTCTTCGGCACCGAGGCCAAGATAGTGGGCCCCGTGAGCCTCGGCTGGACATTCAGGTACAGAAGAAGGATAGCCCACAAGGACGGAGGCTACGGCAACCCCTGGTACGTGCCGGGGTTCGGCAAACAAGGCTCGTCGAGGATATGGGGCTCGTTCGAGCTGATGGTAAACCTGTGAAACTTAGATTCCACACACTATAATGAAAAAGAAAAACATCGTCAAGGCCGCATTCCTCGTTGTCTTGATAGTGGCGTCGGTAGCCATCATCTGGCAGCAACGCTCCACGCCATACCAGCACGACACCGGATTCATCTTCGGCACCACTTACAGCATCACGTACCAATACGCCAAGGACTTGCAACCCGAGATAGAGGCTGAGATGAAAGAGGTGGACTCCGCGTTGTCGCCGTTCAACAAGCAGAGCATCATCACCGCCATAAACAACAACCAGAAGACAAGCCTCAACAAGAAATTCACGGAGGTGTTCAACCTCGCCGAGAAGATATCGCGCGAGACCGACGGCGCGTTCGACATCACCGTGGCTCCGCTGGTCAACGAATGGGGCTTCGGCTTCAAGAAAGGCGTGGACCCGAGCAAGCACGCCATCGACTCGCTGCGCCAAATAGTGGGCTACCAAAAGGTGGCGCTCAAGGACGGCAAGATCGTGAAGCAAGACCCACGCATAAACCTCGACTGCTCAGGCGTGGCCAAGGGCTATGGCTCCGACTGCGTGGCTAACCTGCTGCGCCGTCATGGGATAGAGAACTTCATGGTTGAGATAGGCGGCGAGGTAGTCACGTCGGGCATCAACCCCGACAGGGTGCCTTGGAGAATAGGCGTGACAAAGCCCGTGGACGACCCGACACTGCAAGGCGGCGAGCTGCAGACCGTGCTCAACGTCACCGACAAGGCAATGGCCACAAGCGGAAACTATCGTAATTTCTATTATAAAGGGGGCAAGAAATATGCCCACACCATAGACCCAAAGACCGGCTACCCGGTGCAGCACAACATACTGTCGTCTACCGTGGTGGCCGACAATTGCGCCACGGCCGACGCTTACGCCACGGCGTTCATGGTCATGGGCCTGGAAAAGGCGAAAGCCATATTGGACAAGCATCCCGAGCTAATGGTATATTTCATATATAGCGACAAGGATGGGAAAAACGCCGTGTGGTTTTCACCGTCAATGAAAAAAGTCATAACACAATGAGATGGGACTCACTTGCTTCTCTGCCGCTCTTCATCGGAATGAGCCAGAAAGAACTTGAGAGCATAATGACACAGACACGCATCGACTTCAACAAGGTCGATGCCGACACTGTCATCGTGAGACGCAACCAGAAATGTGGCAAACTGGTTATCGCAATCTCCGGCGAACTGCTATGCGAGACGTGCTCAGACGACAACGCTTACAAGATTGAGGAGGAGATAAGCGCGCCAATGGTATTGCAACCGGTCAGCATATTCGGAAAATATCAAGTGTTCACGAAAACGATAACGGCCGTAACGCAAACCAACACCATCACCTTCGAGAAAGACGAGCTGCACAGGCTGCTCGACAAGTCGCTGATTTTCCGCATAAACCTTATCCGCATTCTCGCCACGCAACTGCAAAAACGAGAACAGCAATTGTGCAAACAGGTGTATCACCCGAAAGGCAATACTCCGGGTGAGCAACGAAACGACTCGCTGGTTTACCGCATAAAGCAATTCATAAAATGCCGTTGCGTCACTCCTGCCGGACGGAAAGTGCTTTACGTCAACATGGACGACTTGGGCGATATGCTCGGGCAAAACCGCCAACAAATATCCATTGCGCTCAACAGCATGGAGCAAGAGGGGCTGCTCAAGAGCTTACGCGGGAAAATCGTGATACCCCAACTGCAAGACCTTTAAGCTCACAGCGAATTCTTGCCCAAGGCGCCATAAACTATCTTCGCTATCAACGGACGCGACGTCTCCTCGGTGAGGCCATGACCGAGCCTGCCATAGATAAACGGCACCTCAAGGCCCTTGATGCAATAATGAGTGATGTCGGCTACCATGTCCACGTTTTCAATGTCAAACTCACCGTCGGCCTTGCCTTCGGCATAAACCTTCCGAAACAGCTTCATCTCGTCCTCATCGAAATTCTTGCGCACCTTCTCCACCGTCCAGATGTTACGGAAGAACTCGGCGCGGAGATTGCCGTTGCGCACCACCGTTTCCCTGATTGACGTAAGGTGGGTGTAGATAAGCTCTATCACCTTGTCCTGAGGCGGTATGCGCTTCGCGGCCACGGCGTCGAGCTTGTCGCTCAAGCGTTCAAGCTCCGACTCTATCACGGCATAGTAAATGTCCTCCTTGCAGTTGAAATAAGTGTAGAGCGTGCGGCGGCCCTTGCCCGAGGCCAACGCGATGTCGTTCATCGTGGTTCCATTAATTCCCTTCTTGGCAAACAGTTGACGCGCCACGTCAACCAGCTTCTGGCGAGTTTTGGATATTGACATTATTATATTTGCTTTACGTGTTCTTTTTATTATCTGCCTTTTCGCGCCCAATGATTGCACACGCGCAGGGCGTGTGCAGGTAGACACGTGCAAAATTATCAATTTTAATTGAATGTCACAAGCAATACGCCAACAAAGAACGCCACGTTTTTTAATAAACTTGATGTAGAGCACGGTGGGACGCGCCATTCACATATATCAAAAGTGGCGAAAACTGGCGCGACCTGAAGCCATCGCGATTAAATTTTTACAAAAATAGTAATATTTTTTTGCACAGAAGATACAGTCTTTGCGATAATTTAAGTAATTTTGAAGCCGAAATCCATATACGTGACAAAGATAGAGACTCGTGGGCAAGGACATAGACATAACCGACATCAGCCGCCTTATGGAATGGGACGAGACCTCGTTTCATTGGCTCTATCGTGAATATTACAAGTCGCTCGTGGCCCACGCAATGCGCCTCATCGGTGACGCGCCTTGCGCGGAAGACATCGTGGAGGAACTCTTCGTACACATATACGACACCCGCCAAACGTTCACGTCTTTCCAAGCCCTTCGCAACTACCTTTACAGCAGCGTGTATCATCGTTGCATCGACAACCTGCGCCATAACAAGACCGTAAACCTTTTCGCCCAAGACCCCACGCTGCGTGGCGAGGCCATGACGGAGGAGGACGACGAGGCCAGTTTCCGTGAAGAGTTCTACCGCCGCCTGTTCAAGGTCATCGACTCGATGCCCCCACGCCAGCGCGCCGTGTTCGTGGCGGCCATGGAGGGCAAGAGCAACAAGGAGATAGCCTTGGAGCTCGGCGTAAGCGTTGACACCGTGAAGACGCAGAAGAAACGCGGCATGAAGACACTGCGCGAAGAGATGGGCGACGGCAGGATGGCAAAAGCCCTTAACCTGCTGTTGCTTTATTACATCATTACCCCAAACTGACATTTTTTTGTTTTTTTGTCACCCTATTGTCTTTTTTAATCGTTATTAGGTTTAGAATAACGAGATAAATGGACAAGAAAAACGACAATCTGAAAGATTTGCGTTCGGAGAACCCGAAGCTTTTCAGCCGCCTCATGCAGGAGCGCGACGCCGCCTCACGCTATGATGTCTATGAGAAGATAGACAGCGACAAGGCGTGGCAACGTTTCCGCGACAGACACTTTAGCGGCAAACCGGCGGAAGGCCATCGCGAAGCCAAGCGGCGCATGTCAAGCCTGAGAATATGGAAATACCCCATAGCCGCCGCCATAGCCTGCGTTCTTGTCGTGGCCGCCACGCTCACGCTTGACCATTCGCTGCGAGTGGAGCCAACGCAAATGGCACAAGAGCAAAACAGCTCAGAGCCTTGCAACGGCGAGAACACAGTGGCCCCCTCCTGCAAGCGGAGCCGAGGTTACCAGAATACGCTGCCATCTGCCATATTGCCGTCAGCCCCCATGCCAGAGGAATTTTTCGAGAGCGACGCGCCTGTGGAGGTGTTGTCGAGCACGGCCAGTGAGCGCAAGCTGCACCTCTCTGACGGCACCACGGTGTGGCTCAACAATGGCGCGAAGCTTAAATACCCCGCGTCGTTTGAAGCCGACAACCGCACCGTGTATCTTGAAGGCGAGGCTTATTTCGAGGTACGCCACCAGGCCGGCCGACCATTCTACGTGCGCACCGACAACGGCATCGTGAAAGAGTATGGCACGAGCTTCAACGTGAACGCCACAAGCCACAGCACCACCGTGACACTCGTGGAAGGCTGCGTCAGCGTGCTTGCCGAAGGCTACACCGAGAGGGTCATCACGCCGGGAGAGCAAGTGGTAGTCAGCCAAGATGGCATCATCGCCGGTCACCGCGACATAACCAACGACATAGCCTGGAAGACAGGAATATACAAGATGGACAACGTGAGCGTGGGCGAGTTTGCCAACTATCTGAAAGAATGGTATGGCTACAACGTAGTTTTCCAGTCGGAGGAGACAAGGGAGGCAAGGTTCAGCGGCATAGTGAACCGCAACAAGTCGCTCTCCACCCTGCTCGAGGCCGTAGCCTACGCCACGGGCATAAGGATAAGAATAGCGGAAAACTGCATAATATTCGAATAACACATTATTATAATAACATTGTTTTAAACTTAAAAGAGAGATTATGAGAGATTATTTCAACTTTAGGCGCGCAATGGCGTTGCTGACAGTGGCTCTTGTCATGAGTTTGCTGCCGACGTCCGCAAGCGCCCAATCATGGAACAAGAGAATCTCCATCCACCTGAAGTCAGTGGACATCAGCGAATTTTTCAAAGCCATCAACGAGAAGAGCGGATTGGAGTTTATCTCTTCCTATGCCGAAATCAAGCACTCGCCCAAGGTGAGTGTCGACGAGAGTGACACTCCCGTGCGCACCATTCTCGACAAGGTGCTCAAGCCCTTGGGATTTTCCTATCAAATAAGCGATGGCGTGCTGTCGGTGCATGGTCGCAAGCCCGCGAAAGACATGCGCCTCTTCAGCGGCACGCTGCGCGACGTGGAAGGCCAGCCCCTGCCCGGAGCCCACATCCACGTGGTGGGAACCAAACTATATACCATAGCCGACGGCGACGGCAACTTCGCCATAGACATACCCACAGCGGAGACGCGCATAGAATACAGTTTCGTGGGAATGCGCAAGAAGGCCTCCATCGTCAAGGCCGGTAACAGCGATGAATATCGCGACGTGGAACTGAAATACGACACCGACATCGACGAGGTGGTGGTGACCGGCTACCAAGACTTCGACAAGAACCGCATGGCAGGCTCAGTGGGGCAAATATCAGCCAAAGACCTCACCCTCAACGGCTTCAACAGCGTGGAGCAAGCCCTCCAAGGCAAGCTCGCCGGCGTGGCCGTGACCAACGTGTCGGGCATGGTGGGCCGCACGGCCAAGACCCGCGTGCGCGGCACGTCGACCATGTTCGGCTCGCAGGAGCCAATCTGGGTGGTCGACGGCGTGATACAGGAAGACCCGCTGCCTTTCAGCACGCAGACGCTCGACGCGCAAGGCGGCATCACGGAGAGCAACTTCGACTACATACGCAACTTCGTGGGCAACTCCATATCATGGCTCAACCCCATGGACATAGACAGGATAACCGTGCTGAAAGACGCCTCGGCCACGGCAATCTATGGCACCAAGGCGGCAAACGGAGTAATCGTGATAAACACCAAGCGGGGCAAGGTGGGCTCGCTGGCCGTGTCTTATTCGGGCGGCATGCAAATTGGGCAACGCCTGAGCCACAAGGCCGAGGAGATGATGAACTCGAAGGAGCGCGTGGACGTGAGCCGCGAGATATTCCAGCGCGGCCTGACAGCAAGCTGGTCGAACAACAACATAGGCTACGCGGGAGTATTGCAGGATTATCTGTTCGGCAGGATAACAGCGCAGGAGTTTGAGACGCAAGTGGCCAAGCTTGAGACCAACAACACCGACTGGTTCGACTTACTTTTCCGCAACCCCGTGAGCCAGAACCACAGCGTTTCACTTTCCGGCGGATCGGAGATGGCACGCTTCTACGCCTCAATGTCGTACAACCAGACCAACGGCACGGCAATAGGCAACGACCAAAACAGCTATTCGGCCCACGTGGGCCTCAACATGGACGTCTCAAAGAAGTTCAGGGTGAGCGTGGACGTCAGCGGCAACAGGTCGAAGACCAATGGCTTCTACAAGTTTGACGCCTACACCTACGCCCACAACGTAAACCGTGCCATACCAGCCTACAACGAGGACGGCACGCTGTTCTATTACCAAAACCGAAGCCTGAAGACCGGCAGCAACAGCGGCGGTTACCTCTACAACGCGCTCAACGAGCGCGACAACACGGGCAACCAAAACGTGAACCTCTCGTTCAACACCTCGGTGAACGCCTACTACGACATTTCCAAGGACTTCCAGTTCAACTCCCTGTTCTCTGTCAACGCCTCATCGGTGAAAGGCGAGAGCTGGGCAACGGAGAGGAGCAACTACATAGCCGACAAGCGCGGCTACGACTACGGCGAAGTGCTGCCCACGGACAGCAAGTACAAGCTGTCGGGACTGCCCGTCGGCGGTGAGCTGAATACCTCAAACACCAACCAGACGACATGGAGCTGGAGAAACTCCTTGCAGTTTGACCACGTTTACAACAAGGTACATGCCCTGACCGCCATGCTCGGAATGGAGATGAGCTCCACACGCTACAAGGGCTACAGCGACACGCGCTACGGCTACCTGCCAGAGAGAGGAAAGAGCTTCGCGCAACTGCCGGCCACGGTGACGAACCCATACAGCAATTCAGCACAGGCCAACCCACTCTACGAGAACTACGCCGGCCCGACCATCACCGACACCAAGACCAACAACATGGGCCTCTATCTCACGCTCAACTACGCCTACGACAACCGCTACGTGGCAAACATGAGCGTGCGCGGAGACGCGAGCAACCGCTTTGGACAATACCACAACGAGAAGTTCAACCCCGTGTGGGCAGGCGGACTGCGCTGGAACGTGGACCGCGAGAAGTGGTTCCACGAGCAAGACATCGTGTCGGACCTCTCAGTGCGCGCGTCGTGGGGTTACCAACGCAACATGGCAAGCAACTTCAGCCCAAGCCTCATCGTGAAGATACCTACTGGCGCGGCTTCCAACATCACCGACATGCGCACGGGCGATTATCTGCTCACCATATCCAACCTGCCATACAATGACCTGCGCTGGGAAAAGACATTCTCGCAAAACTATGGCGTGGACTTCGGACTGTTTGAGAGCAAGGTGCGCCTCAGCTTCGAATATTACACCAAGAAGGCCACCGACCTCATTACCACACTCAACATCCCTTACGAATATGGCATGGAGACGATGCCCGTGAACGGCGGCAGCATGAAGAACTCAGGATATGAGTTCACCGTGGGATTCACGCCCGTGCGCACAAAGAACTTCACATGGAACGTAAGCCTGAACACGTCGAAAGACTTCAACGAGGTGACAAAGGTGGGACTGCAGAGCCAGTCGTACTCATACGTCACGTCGGGCAACTTCTACAAGAAAGGTTATGCGGCTTCCTCGTTCTGGGCATTCAAGTATGGCGGCGTGGACCCGAAGACCGGCTACCCAATCATTGACCTGAGCATGGCCGACAACCTGACCGCCGAGGAGAAGAAAGACCCGACCAATTTCATGGTGTACGCAGGAAAGATAGACCCCGACTTCACCGGAGGCATAAGCATGGGATTCAGGTACAAGGACCTGTCGCTGAACACGTCGCTCTACCTGCGCGTGGGCGGCAAGACGTTCTTGCAGTCGGCTTACCAAAGCACATACCTGCCATCAGAGTTTGAGAACCTCACCAATGAGCTCGTGAACAGATGGACACCCGAAAACACCAACTCAAGACTGCCCGGACTGCCCGACATCAACGTGAAGAGCCAGAAGCTGCCCAACGGCGAATACGCCACGGTGTACCAGATGTACAACTACAGCACCGACCGCATAGCCTCTACCACGTCGCTCGCCTGCAACAACCTGGGACTGAGCTACAGCGTGCCCTACAAATGGGTGAAACGCCACCTGCGCCTCCAAAGCCTGTCTATCGGCGCATCGGTGACCAACCTCTTCATAATACACACCGGCGACTTCAAGGGACGTGACCCAGAAGTGGCGATGGGCCAACAGCCAAGGACACGCTCGCTGTCGCTCAATCTCAATGTGGCTTTCTAATCATTAACAACGCATAAACGACAATAAAGATGAAAACTATTATATCAAGATGGTGTCTCGCCGGGGTTATGGCCATGGCATTGTCTTCCTGTGGCAGCTTCTTTGAGGAGTCGAGCCAAGACGAGATCAAGCCTTCCACAGTGGAAGACCTCCAAGCCACGTTCTTCCACGATGGCTATCCCTACAACTTAGTTTCCGACTCATACCTCAACCTCCTGACCGACGAGATGCAGAACAACGGGTTGACCGACGACCACTACGCCGACCGCCTGAAGATTGGCCAGCCGGTGTTCACCTACAATCCCGACATGTTTGAGGGCACGCTATCGTTTATAAACGACGAGAACTCATGGAAAAACTATTACACCCTCGTAAAAGGTTGCAATGTGACTCTCGACTATGTTGATCAGATGACGGGCAGCGCCGAGGCTAAGCAAAACCTGAAAGGACAGGCGCGGCTGCTCAGGGCATACTATTTCCTAAAGCTCGCGTCAATATATTGCCAACCCTACGCCAACGACCCCGACAACAACCTTGGCATAAGCCTCATAACGTCGTCGGCAGTAGACGACGCCTATCCATCACGCTCAACGCTGCGCCAGACGTATGACTTCATAGAGAGCGAACTGAAACAGGCGAAGGACGAGCTGAAAGACTACAAGCCCACCACACACTACCGCGTGACGGCCGAGTGCGCAGACCTGCTCCTCTCACGCCTCTACCTGTATGAGGAGAAATGGGACGAGTGCATAGCCGAGGCAGACGAGGCCATAAAGAACGGCCCACAGCTCACCGACTTCAACTCACTCATCGGCAAGGACGCCATCGTTTACAACGCGTCAAGCTCGGAGGTTGTATGGAACTACGGAGGCAAGTTCTATGACAGCGAATACATAAACAGGAACGACATCTGGAGCACGGCCATTCCTTATACGCTCGACATGAAAGTCGCCACGCTGTATGACCAGACAAACGACCTGCGATATAGTAAATACGTGAACAAGTATGCGTCTTCATTCTTAGTGACCAAGGTCTCCTTCAACTCGCAATATGATGGTGAACACGGACTGCGCATGGCCGAGGCTTACCTCAACCGCGCCGAGGCTTATGCCAGGAAGAGCGTATCGGGCGACGCGTCTGCCGCCGCAAAGGCCTTGGCCGACCTCAACGCGCTGCGCGAGAGCAGATATGCCAACGGCACATACACTCCCGTCTCCGACTTGCAAGGCCAGGAACTGCTGCAATTCACACTTCAAGAGAGACAGCGCGAACTGGTCTGGGAAGACGGATTCAGGTGGATGGACATAAAGCGCAACCACCTCAGCGTGACCCACGTCTACACCGACGATACCGGGGCGTCGCACCAATACACGCTCAAGGCCGACGACCCACTCTATGCCCTGCCAATACCGGCATCGGCAATATCACGCAACCCCAACCTACAACAAAATCCAAGATAACGACAACAATAATTATGAGATACATAAAGACAATGATGGCATTCACCGCACTGGCTACCACGGTCACGCTGGCGTCATGCGACTACGATGAAGACGAACTGACACCATCCGACGAGACATCGTCTTACCAGTTGCCACAAGGCTCACACGACTACGATGCCACGATACAGAAATTCTACGACGATAACGGCGTTTACCTGCTCTACAAGTTTGCCGACAAGGACGCTTACTGGACACCTACGGGCTGGACCAACGGCACGCCCTCGGAAGGCGACGACGGCAAGCAAGGCTTCACAGTGAAAGCCGCCGACGAGAACTATGTGGGACAGCAAATAAACCTGCTCGACGAGGTGTGGTTCAGCAAGCTGAGCGCCACGGCCAAGAAGCGGCTCCTGCCAACGCTCATACTGCTGTGCTCCGAGGTAAACGACGTGGCATACATGTACACCTTCACGCCTGTTTTCAAGGCATACTACGGTGAGTCGCCCTTGCTGTCGCACTACAACTACGACAACATTTGCGTCACTTACGGCTCATCGGCCGTGACCTCGCTGACCGAAGAGCAAAAGAAAGCCTACGGCAGCAGCATATTGGTATCGTGGGCGGAATATATATCCGAGCACAAGGCCGAGCCATCGACCGAGTTCTCCACGTCGATAGACTACAGCAGCAATGACATAACAAGCAAGTCGAGCCCGACCGACTGCTGCGCCGCGGGAACGCTCAACGCAGGCTACAGCACATCCGCCATCAAAGACTGGCAACTGTTTCTTGACATGATGATGCTCTATCCGGAAAGCTACCTCACGGAGGACGCCGGCGACTTCTCCAGCGTATGGAGCTTCACCAACTATGTGAACGGTGGATATGTCTACGACTATGAAGGCATATTCCACGGCATACTCAACATCAAGAAAGACACCAAGGGGCTTCTGAAACAACGCTACGACATCGTGAGAAACTATTTCATAAACAATTACGATTTCGATCCTCAATCAGTAGGCAACAGCCGTAAATAATCAATGGAAAACAAGAACAAGACTTTCACCATTGGCTGTCTTGCCGCCATGGCCACGCTCGCGCTCACGGCGCGGCCTGCCATGGCGCAACAGCCAGCGCAAGCCACGGCCCATAAGGAAAAGGCAGACAGTGGCTTCATCAAAAAAGACGCCATCGTCTCGCAAGGCTTCTTGAGCAGCTACCAACAAGATGGCAAGCATTACCTTGCCATACCCGACTCAATCTTCGGCAGGGACATACTCGTCACCATCACCATCACTAAAGGCGCATACCGTAAACAACGCCAAGACGATGAGCGCTTTGGCTATGCGGGCGACTCCATGTTCAGCAAGATGATACGATTCGTGAAGACTGGCGACACGGTGTCGCTCGTCTACCCTGACGTGGTATACACTGGCAACGGAACCGAAAACCTTGGACACCTCGCCACCGACATGCCACCCATCCACAAGGGATTCAAGGTCGTGGCAAAGGACAACGGAGCCGACATCATCGACATCACCGACATGATAATGGGCGACGACGAGCTGTTCTCGCTTCGTGGCGGTGCCAACGACTTGCATATCGGCGCGGCGCAAGAACTGCACAACAAGGTTGAAAGCATACGCGCGTTTCCACGCAACATCAACTTCCTCAGCCTTCGCTCCTACACTCTCGCGCGTCCGGTGAAGGGCGAGGACACGAACTCGAGATGGGAAGTATCGTCGAGCTGGCTTCTCCTGCCAAAGACCCCGATGACACCACGCATAGCCGACAACAGGGTTGGATATTTCATCTATGGACTGCCTGGGCTGACCGGTGACAACAACTTTGAGCTTAGCGGAATGGCCATAAGATGGCGACTGGAACCCAAAGACGAGGACATGGAGAAATATCGCAGGGGTGAACTGGTTGAGCCGAAGAAGCCAATAGTGTATTACATATCCAAGACGGTGCCAGAATACCTGCGCCCATATTTCATCCAGGCCGTGAACAACTGGGAGCCGGCTTTCAGGAAAGCAGGATTCAAAAACGCCATACACGCCGAGATGGCGCCCGACGACTCGCTCTACGACGAGGGCGACGTGCGCTACCCATTGGTGTCGTACAAGGCATCGCCAATACCCAACGCATATGGACCCGCCGTGGTGGACCCACGCTCCGGTGAAATAATAACATCGCACATCGGCATATACCACTCCGTGCTCGACCTCATACAGAGATGGTATTTCGTGATGTGCTCACAGGTTGACCCGCGGGCGAGACAGTATCCACTCGACAAGAAGATAATAGGCAAGCTCATGGAGACCGTGTTGACCCACGAGGTGGGCCATACCCTCGGCTTGCGCCACAACTTCATAGCGTCGACAATCTACGACCCGGACAGCCTGCGCGATGAAAACTTCGTGAAGGCCCACGGACTGGGAGGAAGCATAATGGACTATCAAAGGTTCAACTACATACCACAGCCCGGAGACAAGATAACCGACTACGACAACCTCCTGCCACGTATCGGAGATTACGACAGGTTCGCCATACAATGGGGCTACACTCTTGACCACACAACATCGCTCGCGAAAAACACCAAGGCCCGCAGGCAATGGGTGACGGAACAGCGCGCCAAGCACAATTGGGCAAAATACATAGAGGAAACGACACTGGGTGACCCACGAGTGCAAAGCGAGGACAGCAGCAGCGACGACATAAAGGCCAACACCTACGGCATGAAGAACCTGCAATACATAATGAATCACCTGGAAGAGTGGACCAACACGCCCGACAGCGACTGGTATCCGCTGCGCCGCCGCTACCTCTCGGTGATGAACCAGTATTGGAACTACATAGGCCATGTGATAAGATATGTGGCTGGCGTGATGGACGACAAATGCGATGACGGCGAGCACCTGTACGTGAACCAGCCCGTGTCTCTAAAAGACCAAAGAAGGGCCTTGGACTTCATCAACGAGTATATGATAAAAGACCAAAAATGGCTGTGGAGACCGGAACTGATGAAAAAGACCGGAGTGGACTGGAGCTACGACTTAAGAAACGCGTCAAAGGACCTCGCGGTAATGTTCTTGAAATATGGCAGCATAACCAACCAAAACAAGAATAAGAACACGCTCACCACAGACAGCCTTTTAAATTTCATATTCAACAATGTCTACGCTCAATACCCAGCAGGCAGGAAACTGTCCGTCCACGAGCGCATGCTCCAGCGCAACTTCCTTGCCGACCTCACGCTCAGCGCGGAAAACCTTACCACTTTCGGCACTGGCGTAGGACTGCAACTCAAGAAGATGCTTGAAAAGGTAAAGGCTTATGCCGAGCAAGGAGAAAAAGGCGCGAAAGACGACATAACGAAGGCTCACTTCGACTCGATGAAGAATTTCATCACGACATGGCAAACCGGAGACAACAAAGCACTATTGACTAAATAAAAACATGAAATACACAATACCAACACTCGTGGCGTTGATGGCACTGTCCATGCCAGCGTGCGCCCAAGGCAAACAGCAAGCAGCCAAGGCCACCGAGGCAAAGGCCGACACATTGCCTTATACATACAAGAGCTTCATGGCCCAAAAGGACGTGAAGGTGACAAAAGGACTGAACAACGCCGACGGTCTGGCTCTCAACATCTACCAGATTGGCGACAAGTATTATCTTGAGATTCCTCGCAAGGCCCTGGGCAGGGACATTCTCGCCCTCGCCATGAGCCACAGGGGCAGCAGCTACCTGTCGCCGGCATCGGGAACGTTCAAGCTAAAGGAAGGTGCCAACAAGCACTCACTGTACTTGACCTACAACCGCAGCCTTGACACTCAGGCCGACTCCACGCATGCCAAGGCCGCCAACGCCGCCATGATGGAAGCCATACACGCGAGCAACATGGAGCCAATCGACATGAGTCTCACCGTGGTGTCGAGAGGCGAGGACGGCAAGTCGTATATAGTGGACATCTCGTCAAACATCAACTCCGCGCCGGGACTGTTCGACGTGTCAAAGAACTCGTCGCTCAACCATCCCGACATGTCGCGCTCCAGGGTGTTGTCGATAGACGCCATAAGCGGAGGAGCCGTGTTCGACCTCTACCGCTCGCAGAGCGACATGGTCAACGTCACCATGACCGCACAAGCGGAACGAGCCACGACCACGCCTTTAAGATTCGTGTTGCAGATTCTGCCCAACAGGAAAGACAAGCTGAAACTGAACTGCCCGTTCTATGGCTTCAACACCTTCGAAAGGCAAGAATACGACACCAAGACGTATGTGTCGAGGCGCAGGCAATATGTGAGCCGATGGAACTTCGACGAGGGACCCATCACGGTCTATATCAACCCCATCACGCCAAAGCCATACAGAGAGAGCATAGTGAAAGCGTTTGGCGAATGGTCATCGGCCCTCAACGCCGCTGGCGTGAAGAAACCGTTTACATTCTCTTACGACGCCAAAGACGCGCAGATGAGCTATCGCCATATCTATGTAGACTGGTTCGGGGCAACCACTCCCACAAACAACGTCGTGCGCGACGCCAAGTCGGGAGAGATACTCGCGGCGAGGATAGACGTGAGCAACTGGGGCATGGATGAACTGCAGAAAAACTATTACATCACCTGCCGTAACATCGACAAGCGAATCGCAAAGGACATGAACAGCACGGGCGTGTTGCAAGACATGATACAGGCTCTTGTGGCAGGTCAGGTAGGCGAGGTGCTGGGATTGAAGCGCAACGACAACGGCTACTGCCAATTCACGCCCCAGCAACTGCGTTCCAAACAATGGCTGCAAACCAACGGCACGACATCGTCGGTAACTGGCGGGCTTACCTTCAACTACATCATACAGCCTGAAGACGGCATAGGCGCGGAAGGTCTGTTCCCAAAGGTGTCGGTCTACGACCGTGACGCCATTGCCTATCTCTATGGCAAGAGCACGAAAGTGCCTCAAGGCGAAGCCGGTTTCTACTTCCAGTACAACATGTCTGACTACAAGACAAGCTGGAAGAACCCAAAGGCTTATCTTTCGAGCGACTTCGTGGAGGCGGCACGACTCGGCATTGCACAACTCAAGCGGTTGTACAACTCGATAGACAACGACATGAAGAAGTTGCCAAACACGCAAAACAGCATCGCACAAGAACACAACGTCATTCTCAAGACCTTGGGGCAATATCAGCAACTGATAAAGAACGCGACATCGGTAGTTGGCGACAAGAAGACCTACCCCGTGCAGCGAGGCGTAAACGAGACTCCAAACGCCTACCCAACCAAGGCCTACCAAGTCAAGGTGCTCAATTTCCTGAACAAGGAGATACTGCATGGCGTGCCGTCGTGGACCGACAATGCGGTAGCCAAACGCGTTTGCGGTGGCAACGTTGACGGCATGATGCGCGCCGTGGCGGTGGAAGCATACAAGAGCCTGCTCGACGAGGCGAAGATAAACAACCTCATCTCCGCAGAGGACGAGCTGGGCGACAAGGCTTTCAAGGCCAAGGAGCTTTTCGACTTCATAGACCATAACCTGATGTGCGACTACAAGGCCAATGAAGCCGTGCCTGAGTATGTGCGACTTATCCAAGCCAACGTGTTGCCCGACTTGGCCGAAAATGTCTTCAATACCGACATTTCCACGGCGATAAGCAATGAAGGCGCTACCATGCTGCACGCCTATTTCGTGAACCTCGCCAATAAGGTCGACGAGCTTTCAAGGACAAATGTCGACGAGAACACTCGTGAAAACTATAAGTTTATCATGATGCGCTTCAAGCGCAACTATTTTGACAAGCGACACTGATGCATAGACTGCAAATTCTCTCTGTTTTATTTTTCATTCAGACAGCCCTTGCCGCCCAGACGGCGGCAAGCGGCATTGTCTTGAGTGGCGAGACGAAGGACACCGCAAACGTAGAGCGTTACGATGACCCAAAACTCGAGCCGCTGGTAAGCAGTCTGGAGACGGTGCCTTGGTTCCATAAGAGCAAGGACCGGTTTTGGTATACGTGGCACAAGGCCGGCGGAGACACGGAATACTATGCCTGGGAGAAAGGCAAGGGCAAGTGGAAGGTGACACGCCACGGGGCTGATAGCTTAGTGGCAAACCGATGGCCGAAGATAAACCCCTACGGCACAAGCAACGACTCCGTATGGAGACTGTCGGTCGACTCTTCAAAGAACCTCGTCTTGGAGAATCTCAAGACCAAGACCACGGCAACGCTTTGCCGTGGCGTGGAACAGGACTTCCCTTTTGAGATAACCGACGTGAAGTGGTTGCGTGGCGACAAGTTCATATTGCCACGCGTTGACCATCGCGGCGTGAGGAAGTTTGGCATGATGTGGTGCGGTGCCTACAACACGCCCATGGCCTCCTCCTACGAATATGAGATTCCCGGCGACACGGTGGTGAAAACCACACATTATTATATAGGCGACTGCGAACGCGGAACCATGCGCGAGGTTGACGTAAGGAAATGGAAATGCCAGAAGATTGTGGCGCAGAAGGCGGAAGGCGTGGACGACCGCATATATTTCTGGAGAAAGAAGAAGACGCGCGACGTGTCGCAACTGTGCAGCATTGACAGCGAAGGTAACCTCAGCGAACTCATTACCGAAAGCGCCAAGCCCCGCGTCAATCCCGACATGTTCGAATGCAAGATTGCCAACAAGGGCAACGACATCTTCGTTTGGAGCGACCGCACCGGATGGGGACACATCTACCACTACGACGGCCACGGACGCTTGCTCAACCCTGTCACTTCAGGCAACTGGACGGCAGGCCGAATATGCGCCATCGACGAGAAAGCCAAACTGCTGTTCTTCTATGGCTACGGGCATGAGGCCAGGCGCAACCCTTACTACCAGCACCTGTACAGGGTCGGGTTCAACGGCAAGGGGTTGAAGCTGCTGACACCCGAAAACGCCGAGCACAAGTTGTTTGTGAGCCCCAACTGCAAAATCATCGTAGACAACTACAGCACCGTGAGCGAGGCGCCGACCATCGTCGTGAGGGACGCTAACGGCAAGAAGCTCGACATGCTGGAGAAAAGCGACGTGAGCAAGCTCTATGCCTATGGCTGGAAAGCTCCCGAGCAATTCAAGATAAAGGCGGCTGACGGCAAGACCGACCTCTACGGACTGATGTGGAAGCCTTACGACTTTGACCCTTCGAAGAAGTACCCCGTCATATCGCAGGTGTATCCTGGGCCATTCACGGAAACGGTGTGGAACGACTTTACGGTGTTCGACAAATACCACAACGCCGCGCTCGCCCAACGTGGCTTCATCGTCGTGGTTTTCGGACATCGTGGCAGCAGCCCGCTACGCAGCAAGGCCTACAACACCTTTGGCTATGGCAACCTGCGCGACTATCCTCTTGCCGACGACAAGGCCGGCATTGAGCAGATAGCGGCCAAATACAGTTTCGTGGACTTCAGTCGCGTGGGCATCGTCGGGCACAGTGGCGGCGCGATGATGGCGGCCGCGGCCATCATGACCTACCCTGATTTCTACAAGGCTGCCGTGGCAAGCTCTGGCAACTATGACAACACTGTCTACAACCGCATGTGGGGCGAGACTTATCAAGGCATCGCTGACGACAACGCGAGGTTTAGCGTGAAGACGGTGCAAGAGCTCGCACCACGACTAAAAGGTCACTTGATGCTCGCCACGGGCGACGTGGACCAGAACGTACATCCCATACACACGCAAAGATTGGTGGAGGCGCTTATCAATGCCAACAAGGACTTTGACCTCCTTGTCTTGCCAGGGCAGCAACACCACTACGACTTCACTCATCAAATGTATTTTGAGCGGCGCAAAAGGGACTTCTTTGAAAGGTGGCTCAAGTGACGCTGACATGGGTTAACACAGGGTGCGCTATTGCAATATGAAAACATTATTGGGAAAACGCTTGCGAATTTGAAACAATTGTGCTATTTTTGCAAAAGCAATAAAAGCCAAACAAAAAAGAACAATATTTCATCTTTCAATGTGTAACTCATGAAGAAGATTCTACTCATCTTAAACATCGTCTTTGCCGCCTCACTGCGGCTGTGCGCACAAGCGCCCTTGCCCGCCAACCCCACGTTCAAGAGGGTGTTCACCTACGGCAAGGCAATAGGCACAAGCGTGCAAGACATGGCCATATCCGGCGACACCGCCATAAGCTTCACCCACGCCTTGGAGAAGGTGTATCTCTTAGACCTCACCAAGAAGAAAAAAATAGGCAAGCTGCGCATTGAGACTGACCCTAAAGTCCACTGCAACACCGTGTCGTTTGGGTCACGATACGCCCCGACCGACAAGTGGCCCCTGCTCTACGTGGCGCAATCATCAAACAGGCATACCTCCAATGTGTACCGCATGGTGGGCAAAGACTTGCAACTCGTCCAGACCATAACATGGGCTGGATACAAGAATGCCCTCACGGCCTTCGACAACGCCGACAAGAGCCACATATACGTGATAGCATGGAACGGAAAGGAAGACCGCAACCCGCGAATCTTCAAGATTGCCACACCAAGCATAAAGGAAAGCGACATCTCGATAGACCTCAGCAACGAGACCGACTATTTCTCGTTCAACTACATCAACAAGTTTGAAGTGGTACAGGGCGTGACCGTGAAAGACGGCATGATGTATCAGGTGAGGGGATTCAAGGACGGTGGCCAGCTCGCGGTGTTCGACCTGAACGCGAAAAAGCAAGTGCGCCTCATCTCCCTTCCCCTCTTGGGCATCACGGCTGAGCCAGAGGGCATAGCTTTCCAGGGCGACAAGCTATGGATATGCGACCAGCAAAGCAACATGTTCGTAATGCAATAGCACGACAGCACGACAAGAATCGCATGACACAAGTATAACCAAGGCCATACAAACCGAAAGGCCGCTCACGTGAATATCGTGGGCGGCCTTTTTGCTTATTGGCGCTGGTCAACGCCTCTCATCGTCAACGCTATGCGATGGCGACGACTGTCAACCTCCATCACCCTGACGCGCACGTGCTGGTGAAGTTTCACAACCTCGTTGGGGTCGCGCACGAACTTGTCGGCGAGTTGCGATATGTGGACAAGTCCGTCTTGATGCACGCCTACGTCAACGAAAGCTCCGAAATTGGTTATATTGGTCACGATGCCTGGCAGTTCCATCATTGGCACGAGGTCTTCCGGGGTGTGAACGCGAGGGTCAAACTCAAAGGTCTCTGCCTGCCCGCGTGGGTCGCGCCCCGGCTTCTCCAGTTCCTTCATGATATCGGTAAGCGTGGGCAAGCCAACACTCTTGGTAACATATTTATTGACGTTCACCTTCTTGCGCAGCTCCGGGCTCTTGATCAGCTCCTCCACCGTGCATCCGCAGTCTGCCGCCATCTTCTCCACTATGGGATAACTCTCCGGGTGCACTGCCGAGGCGTCGAGCGGGTTCTTGGCGTTGGGTATGCGCAAGAAGCCTGCACACTGCTGGAAGGCCGCGGGACCAAGCCTCGGCACCTTCTTCAACTGCGCGCGCGAGGTGAAAGGACCGTTGGCCTTGCGGTAATCCACGATGTTCTGGGCAAGCACCGGACCGAGACCCGACACATAAGTGAGCAGGTTCTTCGACGCCGTGTTCACGTTCACGCCGACACCGTTGACGCAAAGCTCCACTGTCTGGTCGAGGCTATGCTTGAGCTTGCCTTGGTCAACATCGTGCTGATACTGCCCCACCCCGATGCTCTTCGGGTCAATCTTCACGAGCTCGGCAAGGGGATCCATCAGTCGGCGGCCTATCGACACGGCTCCACGCACCGTGACATCCTCGTCGGGGAACTCCTCACGCGCCACCTCGGAAGCTGAATATATGCTCGCGCCATCCTCTGACACCACATAGGTGGGGATGTCCTTGATTTGCCGCAATATGTCGGAGGTCTCGCGCGACGCCGTGCCATTGCCGCACGCTATGGCGTCCACTCGCCACTTGCGCGCCAAGTCGGTGAACTGCTCAAGTGGTGTCTGCCCGTTTCTGGCGTGGCGGTCGCCCACGGCGAACACCACGGTGTGATACAGCAAGTTGCCTTGCGCGTCGAGCACCACGACCTTGCATCCCGTGCGTATGCCAGGGTCAACGCCCATGACACGTTTCTGCCCAAGGGGCGCGGCCAGAAGCAGCTGCCTCAGGTTCTCCTTGAAGACACGTATCGCCTCGTCGTCGGCCTTCTCCTTGCTCAAGGCCGCGAACTCATTCTCTATCGAAGGCTCCACAAGTCGTTTGTAACCGTCCTCCACAGCCTCAGCCACAATGGTTTGGCACGAGCCGAAGCCACGCACGTAATGGCGCTTCAGCCTTTCCACGTTGCCCTCGTCATCGCCAGTGATGCTCACCCTGAGCACGCCTTCGGCCTCGCCGCGACGCATGGCGAGAAGCCGGTGCGAGGAGCAGCGGCGCAGCTCTTCGGAGAACGCGAAATAATCGCTGTATTTCTGCGCCTTGTCGTCGTCTTTCATCTTCGCGACGACGCGCGACACTATCGTCGCCTCATGCTGGAAGTTGCGGCGCACCGTTTGCCTCGTTCCCTCGTCGAGCGATATGTCCTCGGCAATGATGTCTTGCGCGCCCTTTATGGCCTGTTCCGCGTCTTTCACGTCGCCCTTGACAAACTTCTTCGCCGCCATGTCGGGATAATGCTCCTTTTGTATGAGTATAAGCCTTGCGAGAGGCTCAAGGCCCTGCTCGCGCGCCACCTGGGCGCGTGTGCGTCGGCGCGGCTTGTATGGCATGTAGATGTCTTCTATCTCCGTGGCGTCCCACGAAGCGTCTATGCGCTGGCGCAGGTCATCGGTGAGCTTGCCCTGCGCCTCTATGGTTTTCAGGATGGTCTCCTTGCGCTTCTGCAGTTCCTTCAACTTCTCATAAAGGTCGCTCACCGCCGCCACCTGAACCTCGTTGAGGTTTCCCGTGGCTTCCTTGCGGTAACGGCTGATAAAAGGAATTGTGGCTCCGGCGTCGAGAAGGTCTATTACCGCCTCGGCTTGTTCCTGCCTGATGTTAAGGCTCTTGGAGATGAGAATGGAATATTTGTTCATTTCTTTATTATCAAATGTGTGTGAAGACGAAGGCCGTCTTTATTGCCTTATTATCTCACGCGCTTTCTCTATCATAGAATCCTTTCCGCGGTTGATGTCGGTGGACGAGAGGCCCACATACACGTCGGGGTCCATACCGTCCTCGGTGCTTCGCATGTCGGTGTCGTAGATGGGGCACGCCGAGAAGCGTATGCTCCAGCCGTTTGGCAACTCGGAGGAGAACGGCAGTCCGGCACCGCCGCCTGTCCGGTCGCCAACGATGACCACCTTGGGGAAGTGGCGCATGTATTTCACGAACTCGTTGGCCGCGGAGAACACCGAACGGTTCACTATCACCACCACGGGCTTGTGCCAGCGTATGCCCTTGGCGGGCTTGAGCGTCTGCTTCTCCAAGCTGGAGAAGTCGTCGTGGCCTTTTCCCGTCTTGTGGCGCATATAGCCCACAAGCGTCTCCTTGTCGGTGAATCGGGCGGCGAGGCTTTCGGCCGAGGTCAGCATTCCGCCGCCGTTGTCGCGAAGGTCTATTATCAAGCCAAGGCAAGGCTGGAAATAAAGCAGCATGTCGTCGAGATTGCCCGAGCCAAAGGTGTTTTCAAAGGTGGACACGCGCAGATAGCCCGTGTTGTCGTCGAGAACTCGGTAGCGCATGCCGTTGGATATGCGATAGTCGGTGCCAAGATAGGCACGCACGAGCGAGTCGCTGTAGTTCTTGGGATAGTTCTCGTGGAACCCCCAATAACGACTGTAATCGAAAGACGCGAAGAGGTTCACGTGCCCGTCGCGCAACTCGGCGAGCATGTTGCCAAGCACTTCCAGTTGTTGGCCCTCGCTCATGCCATAGTTGAACCGCGGTTGGTAAACGGCGTGGATGGAGTCCCAATCCACGCCTTTCTCCTTGAAGAAACAATAATGCTCGTCCATGATGCGCCACAGGGCCTCGAAGTTGCCTTGTGGGGAGTCGTCGTACTCATCCTCCGACACGCATGCCGCGAACATGAAAGGCAGGAGCAAGAGGACAAAAATGCTAATCGCTTTTCTCATGGGTCAATACCTCCATCCTATTGTCACCGCGTGGGTGTATTGATGATACTTCAAGCTGTTGGCGCTCAACTGCCTTATGTCGTTGAGATAACCCACGGTGAATGTGGTGCGCCAGAGCCGGAAGTCGAGCAAGAACTGTTGCTGAATCTGGAGGCCCGAGGCCGGCGAGGTGAACACCACGTTGTGGTCGTAGTTGCCACGCGTGAAAATCTCGTAGTAGCTTTGCCCGTAGTTTGGCGAGAAGGCCAAGCCCGCCACTGGCGCGGAAGCCTCATAGCGAAGGGCAAGGGGCTTGCCCTTGACGTTGAAGCGCCATATTGCCATGACCGACGGGGCAACGCTCAACGCGAGTTTCAGCTGCGCGGGATTGTTGCTGTTGCGCGTGTTGTAGATGCCTCCCAAGGTGAAGTCGCCAAGAAGTCCGAACCGCACGTTCAGCCGGGAGCGGTCCACGTTGTAATGCCAACCCAGGCGCAAGTTGTACATGGCGCCCAAGAAGGAGTTGGAGTTGCCACGCGTGCCGGCCTTCGACACCAGGGCCTCTTGCGACACGAACGTGGACCACTTGCGCAGCCGCGTGCTGGCGGTGTCGCCACACGCCACAAGCTTGCGGTTGAGCCTCTCCTTGTTGTAGCGCAGCTCCAAGCCCGTGGCTTTTTCCTGCGAGAGATATGTGTCGAGGATGTCGACATGGCCAACGCTTATCAAGCAGGCCTTCTCTTTTTGTGCCTTGGCGCTCGCGCACGCCATGAGCAATAGCAAGGCGAGAGCGATGTGGCCGCCCACGCGAGCCTTGGGTCTTATCGTGCCGTTTGCCATCAGCATGTGTCTTGTTTATTTGCCTTTGTCGTCGAAGAGGTTCAGCTGGCCCGTTATCTCGTCTATTATCTGCTGGCGCGACTTGCCCGCGTCGGGGTCAAGGTTCTCGTCGTCGGCAGCTGACGCCTTGGCGTCGCCGTCGCCTTGCGGCTCGGGTTGCCGAAGCGGTTCCAGTTCCTCCACTTTCTCCACTTGCCAAGTGCACACGCGCTTGCCCTTGGCCTTAAAGCCCTTGACGCCCACAAAGCTCTCGGCGTCTATGTCCATCGGGGCCCTCACGCCGTCGGCTCCGCCAAACGTCACGCGGATGTTTGGATATGGAGTGTCCGTGAGGAGCAGCAAGCGGGTCTCGCTGTTGTCGCCCACATAGTTTTGCGTCATCTTCCTCGCGTCGAGCAGGAAACGCTTTAGATAGAGGTAACCGTTGTTGTCGGCATCCAATAGGAGGGCGGTCCACACCTTGTGAGGGTCGTATTTCTCTATGAGCGATATGTTGTCCTCGAAATGGTTGTTGAGGTCGAAGTCGGTGATGTAATAGTTGCCGCCACTGAGCATCACCAGCACGGCGTCGTCGTCGTTGAACTCGCCGAGATACTTGCCGTGGGCGTCGTAGTTGAGTCGCCTCACGTCGTTGTCGAACCACACCTTTCGGCCTCCGAGCGTGGAGTGTCCGTGGCTCTTCAGCGTTATGCGCTTCACCTGGCGCTTCGTCAGGATGTTGCCCCTCACCGTTCTCGCCTTGATGAGCACGTCGGAGAAGTCTTTTTCTATGAACAGCGCCTGCCGCGTGTTCACCAGGTCTGGCTCAAGCGTCACCTTTATTATCTCGGCCTCGCCGTTGGGGTTGGCGGTGAAATAGCACACGCGCGACCCCGGCTTGCCCAACGTGAGGTCGTACTCGCGATCACGGATGACCGACGTGACGTTGAACCTCTTGATGTAGTAAGGGCCTTTCTTGCCGTCGCGGTACACCACGTTGTAGATGGTGCGCGAGTCGTTTCTCTTGAACACCTGCGCCCACAACACGTTCTTGCCCACGAAAATCTTGTCGGCCACCCTTATGACCTTGTACTTTCCGTCCTTGAAGAAGATGATTATGTCGTCGATGTCGGAACAGTTGCACACGAACTCGTCTTTCTTCAGTCCCGTGCCTATGAATCCGTCCTGCCTGTTGATATACAGTTTCTCGTTGGCGTCCACCACCTTTGTCACCTCAATGGTGTCGAACGAGCGCACCTCGGTGAGGCGCGGATGGTCTTTGCCGTAGGTGTCTTTCAGGTGCTTGAACCACGCCACCGTGACGTCGGTCATGTGTGCGAGGTCGTGCTCTATGCCTTTCAGCTCGGCGTTGATTTTCGCCATGAGCTTGTCGGCCTTGTCCTTGTTGTATTTCAGTATGCGCTGCATCTTTATCTCGAGCAGTCGCAAATAGTCGTCTTCGCGTATCTCGCGCAGCAGCTTCGGCTTCCACGGCGTGAACTTCTTGTCGAGGAACAGCAACACCGCCTTTTGGTCGGCGGCTTGCTCGAAGGCTTTTTCCTTGTACATGCGCTCCTCTATGAAGATGCGCTCCAGGCTGGCGAAGAAGAGTTGCTCCTCAAGCTCTCCCTTGCGTATCAGCAGCTCTTGGCGCAGAAGGCCCATGGTGCGGTCGGTGGAGTGGCGCAGCACCTGCGACACCGTAAGGAACTGCGGCTTGTCGTCCTCGATGACGCAGCAGTTGGGCGAGATGTTTATCTCGCAGTCGGTAAAGGCGTAGAGGGCGTCGATGGTCTTGTCGGGCGACACGCCAGGAGCCAGTATCACCTGTATCTCCACGTGGCGCGCCGTCATGTCGATGACCTTCCTGGCCTTTATCTTTCCCTTCTCGATGGCCTTGGTTATGGAGTCTTGCAACGACGCGGCCGTCTTGGAGTAAGGCACCTCGCTGATGACAAGCGTCTTGGAGTCGCGCTTCTCTATCTTGGCCCTGACGCGCACCACGCCACCGCGCTGCCCGTCGTTGTAGCGCGACACGTCGACGGCTCCACCCGTGGGGAAGTCGGGGTAAAGGTGGAACTCCTCTCCGCGCAGGTAGCTGATGGCGGCATCGCAAAGCTCGTTGAAGTTGTGGGGCAGCACCTTGGAAGACAAGCCCACGGCAATGCCCTCGGCACCTTGCGCCAAGAGCAACGGGAACTTCACGGGCAGGGTCACCGGTTCCTTGTTGCGCCCGTCGTAAGAGAGCTGCCACTCCGTGGTCTTGGGGTTGAACACCGTCTCCAAGGCAAACTTCGACAGGCGCGCCTCAATGTATCGCGGCGCGGCGGCGCGGTCGCCGGTGAGGATGTTTCCCCAGTTGCCCTGGGTGTCCACGAGCAGGTCTTTCTGTCCGAGCTGCACCAAGGCGTCGCCTATAGACGCGTCGCCGTGAGGGTGAAACTTCATGGTCTCGCCCACCACGTTGGCCACCTTGTTGTATCTGCCATCGTCCATGCGCTTCATGGTGTGAAGTATGCGGCGCTGCACGGGTTTCAGGCCGTCCTCGATATGAGGCACGGCACGCTCCAGGATTACGTATGAGGCGTAATCGAGAAACCAGTTCTTGTACATGCCAGAGAGGTGATGCACGGCACTGGCGTCGAAGCGATCAGCAGGCTGATAGTCGGAATGTTGATCCTCGGCAAGCCCGTCGTCTTGGTTGGTATCGTTGTTTCTTGTCTTATCGTCGTCCATGTAGTCGTATGATTTCTTGCAAAGTTAATAATTTATCCACCAAAAACGGTAAACAACGGAAACAAAATTCACGAAAAACGCCATTGCAAGGCATGGCCATGACCGGGCGACATGTCCACGGGAATAATCGCCACAGAAAAGCATCATGATAACAAATCAGCGGGAAACGGAACACAAACGACAAAAAATCTACGCAAACACATGCAAAACCTTGTTGATTCCAACTAATGCAATTTGACACCATGCGTCGACATTGAATTGTAAAATATTATTGCCAAAATTTAACACTTGACAACAGGGGCAAATAGAGCGGGAAAAGGGTAGCCTTCTGCCTCTTGGCAACTGCTTCGGGCGGTTTTTTGCCATTGACTGTTGCCGTTACGGTGTAATCGCGTCGCCGTTACACCGTAATGGCGACGCGATTACACCGTAACGGCGACGCGATTGCACCGTAACGGCACTGCGATTGCACCGTAACGGCAACGCGATTTTAGCATAAGAATGGCTATCGAAAACCACAGAAATCATAATATGCTGATATTCAATATATTATCAAAATAGCCCATAATCGCGTCATTTGCGACCAAGAGACAGGTCGGTTGAAAAAAATCGATTCTCAGACGACCATTTGTAAAATATTATTACCCATAATAAATGGTGCGCCGACCCAAATGGATCGCGAGAGCCCTTTGTCGCTAACATATCATTTATCCCGCCTCTTACAAGATAAGCATTGCCGTTTTTCAAGGCGAATAGGAACCATGGTCGTGTGATTAGAATTTTCCATACAGAAAGAGAGAGTTACTCGGAGTTTATTCTTAATTTTGCATACGCTTTCAACTCTATACTTTCGCTCTCTCCCAAAAGCAACATGGCGATTTATAAGAATAAAGCGCATATATCAACAAACAAACAACAACAGACAAATGAGAACATGGATGCTTAGACTGGCTATTATCGCGGTCTCCCCGACTTTAGCCACGCCAATGACGGCACAGCCTAAAGACTTACAAGCAAAGGTAAAGGAGGTGTTCCTTCAAAAGCTCGCCCAACAGGAAGTGGCGGCAACGAAGGGTGCCGACGATTTCAGGAAAGGCTTTTCCACCGACACCGAACTGCGACAAGACATCAAAAACAAGCAGATAGCCGACTACCGGGAAATGGTTTGGACGGCTTGGCGTGAGGCCAACCACGACTTCAAGGAAGACAAGCTAATAGCGCCACACGCCTTGAAAGCCAAAGAGCACGGCGCATGGCACCTGCCGGCCGCATTGGAGCCAAACGCCACAATGCCTTTCTATTTCGGAAGCAAGAAAGACGCACAGTCGCCCGCGCCCCTGTTCGTTTACTTGCATGGCTCTGGCCCCAAGGCGCAAGAATGGGAAGTGACATGGCAATGGGCTCAGATATTCGACGACGCGCCAAGTCTCTACTTCGTCCCGCAGATACCCAACGAGGGCGGCTACTACCGCTGGTGGCAGCTGTCGAAGCAATATGCCTGGGAGAAGCTCTTCCGCCAGGCCCTGGCCTACGGCGTGGCAGACGCCAACCGCCTGTATGTATTGGGCGTGTCGGAAGGCGGATACGGAAGTCAGCGCCTCGCCTCGTTCTATGCCGACTACTGGGCGGCGGCGGGACCAATGGCTGGTGGCGAGCCACTGAAAAACGCGCCGGCAGACAACTGCGCCAACATTGGCTTCTCATTCTTGACAGGCGCCGACGACATGGGCTTCTACCGCAACGTGCTCACATCGTACACGCAGGCCATGTTCGACTCCTTGCAGCTGGCGCATCCCCTATCGGCCGACAAGCAGCCTCTCTTCCGCCATCGCATAAACCTCGTGCCTGGCAAGCAGCACCACATAGACTATCGCCCCTCTACCCCATGGCTGAAGCAGTTCTGCCGCAACCCTTACCCAAAGACAGTGTTGTGGGAAGACTTCGACATGGACGGTCGCCATCGCTCCGGCTTCTACAACCTGCAAGTGTTGGCGCGCCCATCCGACAACCGCACCAACTACGAGATGAACATCAACGGCAACCACGTTGACCTGCGAATAAGCGACGTGAAGTACACCACCGTGCAGAAAGACCCGCAATGGGGCATCGAGATGAAGTTCCATCGCGACTACTCAGAAGCCACGGGCGGCAAGGTGAGACTGTATCTCTGCGAGCAGTTGGTAGACTTGAGCAAGCCTGTCGAAATCACGATAAACGGCAAGAAGGTTTTCAGCGGCAAGGTGAAGGCGAGCCTGCAAAGTATGGTCAGCAGTTGCGCTGAATATTTCGACCCGTGCCGCGTCTACCCAGCGTATATAGACTTGGCTTACTGAATTACCGCGCAACGACGGACGTGCAGGGTGCGGGTAGGGATGGTTAGGGGCCGGCATAAAACCGAAAAAGGCTTGTCCTTCGCTCACGCGGAAGACAAGCCTAAGAGAGAGAGAATTTATACTAAACTGATGTAAAAATAGAAAAGCCTTGCTTTATCGCTGCAACGGATACACAAGCTCAGGCTTGCGCGAGCCCTTCATCGTCGGCACCGACAGCTCCATGTCGCCAATGATGACACTGCTTGGGGTAACCACCGAATAGGTATAAGGCCTTACGCAGTTGACTACCTGAGAAGAACTTGAGATAGCCTCAAGGTGCTTCATCTGGTCTTGTGTGGGCAGCGTGATGAGATTGGTCTTAACCAAAGTGCGCTCACCCGTCTTCAGGTCAACCCTGTACAAGCGTAACGACGCGTAATCCGCGGGTTTGCTTATGACGTATGCGCAATCCACCTTGGCCTTCTTTGCCAACTTCACCAATGTCTTCTTCATCTTTGCGGCATCGGTGGTACCAGTGGCAGAAACGGTCAATGTGCCTATGCCGACACCAGGAATAGCCTGTGCGGGATCATTATACCATCGAGCCGAGCCAGTGCTCTTCAACGCATACTGGGCAGGAGTGACACGGTTGAGCATCATCTTGAACACGCCCTTGTCCACAATTGTCATTGTAGGCTGTGGCTTGAAGCCGTCAGCGTCGACAGTATAGTTGCCGTAAAGAGGCGTGCCGTTCCAGTCTGTGCGCGCTGTCTCGTTGGTTATCGTCAAGCGCTCATCCATAATTTTCTTTCCTATCTTCAAGCCAAGCGACTTGGGATTTTCAGCGAAAGAGGGTTGGGCGTAGAATTTGTCTGGTATGAGATAATTCTCCGTGAACACCTGACGCGCCGCGTCATCCTCATACATCACAGGGCCTTTATAGTCCTCTTTCAATGCAGGGGCGTTGCGCATAGCAATGCAAGCGTCGGCAAAGCGGCGAACCTTGGCCACGAGAGTGTCAAGAGGTGGCAACTCTGAGAAATGCTTATACTGCAAAACCATGTCGTCGGCAAGCCTCACGCGGTCTTCGTCCATGAACCGTGCGCTCACCTTAACGGTAATCATGTCGTGTGGCTGCTTGATGTTCACGTTTTCTGACGTGCTGCGATAAGAGTCAAGCTGGTCGCCGGAAATCTTTACCGACGTTCCAGTCAAGTACTTGTAATCCTCGAATATGGCAGAGAGGGTCTTGGCATACTGTTGCAGTTTCGCCATGTCTATCTCGCTGTCACGATCCTTGCTGTCAAAGACATAAGTACCGGGAGCAGAACGCTGCATGTCTGGAATCTTCTCCAAGGCAGTTGGCAATGGGTTCTGGCTCAGATAGTTTTGCTTCCGCGCCATCATGTTGACGCTGTTCACGTAGGCCATGAACGAAGACTGCCAGAAGGAGCGGCGCAGTCCATTGTAAGAGAGCTCATTGTCTGACGTTCCGCCAATAATCAACGGTTGCATTGGCACGTCGCTGTTATGACGATAGTCGCCAAGCAGCACGTGGGTCATGGTATTCGTCATCCAAGGCGTGATGATGGCATCAGAGATTCCACCCAACTCACCCGTGACGCTGAACGAGCGATAGCGGTTAGTGATATATCCAGTCCAGAAAGGAGCGAGAGTGCCTTCCACACGCAAGCTGTCGACCGTGCGCTTCATCTCGTCTTTCATGGCAGAGAAGATGACGTTGTCCACGTTGTCGTTCTTCTCCGTGAAAGCCGGAGCCGGGAGCGCTGGCGGAATGTTAAGGCCTTTCTTCGCACGCTGCGTCTCTATCTGGCTGACGAAGATGGCGGGCGATGAGGCCGTGACTGGCACCCAGCCCGACTCCGCTCCGCAAAAGCCTGTGAAAGTACTTGGCTGGTTGCCACCAGCCTGAATGTGAGAGAACATCGAAAGTGGTGTGCCGATAAGGCTCACGCCACGCACGAGCTCATCTTTGCGACCGTCCACGAAGACACGATACACCTCCACAGGAGTGACATTGAACGAGTTGATGCTTCCACCCTCACCCGTCATGGTGTAACCGCTCGTCACGGTGCGGAAATAGTAACCATACTCCTTGCCCTGCTTCTTTGCCTCACGGCGAAGCATTTGGCGAAGTTGATCCTCAGTGTATGGGCTCTTGGTCTCTACCACGAGGTTAGACTGGCGGCTCACCGGGTCGTTGCCAAAAGAAGCGCGTCCATGACCGTTGCTGACAGGGAAACCGTCGAGCGGCACCCTGTTGACAAGGAATGAGCGCAATACGCCATTAACGACATTGTCAACACGGCGAGCCTTAACACCCTCACTGTCATAAAGGTAGTAACCATTCATGTCGGTGCCAGCGTAATGGTTCATGGTGGGGTCGCAGAACACCTGGAAGGAAGTCGGCAATACCGACTTGCCCACCATGTTCTTGAACGTCTCTCCACCCTCTTTCAAGCGATGACCCTCAAGCCTGTGACCGAAAATCTCGTGGAAGAACACGCCACTGGCCGGGCCTGACAATATGGCCGGGCCTGTGTAAGGATTGGCCACGGGAGCCTTGCGAAGTGCTTCCACACGCGTGAGCAAGTCCTTAGCCGAGGCAACCAGAACATCCTGCGATGGCAACGAGTCTGGATTGAAAGCGAAGTAATCTTGCATCAACGGCAGCTGCATGCCGTCGTCGGCAATGGCCTGCACCATCAGCATGATCCTTGCGGAGCGACGGTTCTGGGCTACCTCCGTGCCATCGGTGTTGACAACATACGAGCGCGACACCTCATAGTCGAGAGACACAGAGCCATTGGTGAGGCTCGCGTCTGCCTTGAACACGGCTGAAATGGCGTTGAGACGCTCCTGCCATGCCTTGTCGTTGAGCTTTAACTTATCAAGGTCATAAGGGTTCTCATAATATTTCTCCACGGGCGCGTCAGAGAAACAAGGAGCCTTGTCTTCTTCCGCCGTACTTGTGGATGCCTTGCTCTTCGCCTGTTGATATGCGGCAAGCGAATAGTTGTAGCGCGAAAGCGTCGCTTCCCACAGGTTTGTGGAGATGCCGTCAGTGGCGTTGTCGTCGTAAGGTATGGTCACCGTGGAGGCAGACCTTCCGTCACGACTTGGCATGCACTGCGAATTGTACTTGAAATTGTCGAACGACTTTTCGCCCAAACGAATCTGCGGCGTGACGTAGCGCCTACGGCTCTCGCTGTCGGAAGACGTTTTTCCAAAGCTGCTGCTTATCACGTGCTTATAAACGTCGTCGGCACGATAGCTCATGAAGTAGGGCTTCACCTGCTGCTTCTGCAGCTGGGCATAGTTGTGCGCCAACTCAGCCTTCAATGTGCCAAGCAGCTTGTCGGAAGAAGCCTGAGCGAAACCGCTGGCGCTAAAAAACGCCAACGATACCGCGAAGACAGTACCTCTTGTAATTAGTCTACTTTCTTTCATCGTTATAATTCTACCTTAATTCCGCAACACTATTATAAATTAAACTTTTTAAGTTCCTGAGCAACAAAAAGTTGTCCGGGATTTTGTCATATCGAAGATTTCACTTATCTTAGTGTTGCAAATATAAACAAGAGAATCCGACGGTAGACATGGCAAAAATACGAATTAAATCTGTGAAACTCACTCCTTTTGGGGGAATATTTTCGGGTCATGGAGCAATTTGACTCCACATTGTCATCTGTAATCGGGCACCCCTAATGCTTAATTGATTTCAAAAAAATAAAGAAAGTCCACTTGCCGTAAATTGTACCATATTACACATCATTATATATATACATTATATTTATATACACGAGGATTGATTCCTGACCACAAATTTACGCTTTATTCTGATAATCCGCAAGCTGAAAGGCAAAATTAACGATTTTAGGAGCGGTAATAGGCAAAAAAGCAGTAACTTTGCGCAAAATGTATACTCATTAGATATAAAATCATGGCAGAAGACGCATTCAAGAAGATTGTAAGCCATTGCAAGGAATATGGCTTCGTATTCCCAAGTTCCGAAATTTATCCCGAAGGTCTCTCGGCAGTTTACGACTACGGACCAAACGGCGTGGAACTGAAAAACAACATAAAGAAATATTGGTGGGACTCCATGGTGCTGCTCCACAACAATATCGTGGGCATCGACGCATCCATCTTCATGAACCCCACGGTGTGGAAGGCGAGTGGCCACGTTGACGCTTTCAACGACCCTCTCATCGACAACCGCGACTCGAAGAAGCGCTACCGCGCCGACAACCTCATTGAGGACCAGATAGCGAAATACGAGGAGAAGATCGACAAGGAGGTGAAGAAGGCCGCCAAGAAGTTTGGCGACGCTTTCGACGAGCAGAAGTTCCGCGAGACCAACCCTCGCGTGCTGGAGCACCAGAAGAAGCGCGACGAGCTGCACGCTCGCTATACCGAGGCCATGCAAGGTCCCAACCTTGAGGAACTGAAGCAGATTATCCTCGACGAGGGAATAGTGGACCCCATCAGCGGCACGAAGAACTGGACCGACGTGCGCCAGTTCAACCTCATGTTCTCCACGGAGATCGGCTCAACCGCCGGCTCCACCAACAAGATTTACCTGCGTCCGGAGACGGCCCAGGGCATCTTTGTCAACTTCCTCAACGTGCAGCGCACCACTCGCCAGAAGCTACCGTTCGGCATTGCCCAGATTGGCAAGGCTTTCCGCAACGAGATAGTGGCACGCCAGTTCGTGTTCCGCATGCGCGAGTTTGAGCAGATGGAAATGCAGTTCTTCTGCCAGCCTGGCACGGAGATGCGCTGGTTCGAATATTGGAAGAAGGCTCGCCTGGCATGGCACGAGGCTCTCGGCATGGGCAACGACAACTATCGCTACCACGACCACGAGAAGCTCGCCTTCTACGCCAACGCCGCCACCGACATCGAGTTCAAGATGCCGTTCGGCTTCAAGGAGGTGGAGGGCATCCACAGCCGCACCAACTACGACCTCTCGCAGCACGAGAAGTTCAGTGGCACGAAGATGCGCTATTTCGACCCCGACAAGAACGAGAGCTACGTGCCTTACGACGTGGAGACATCCATCGGCGTGGACCGCATGTTCCTCTCCGTGATGTGTCACGCCTACCAGGAGCAGAAGCTCGACAACGGCTCTACCCGCGTGGTGCTGTCGTTGCCTGAGGCATTGGCTCCTATCAAGTGCGCCGTGCTTCCATTGGTCAACAAGGACGGACTGCCAGAGAAGGCGCAAGAGATTCAAGACGAGCTGAAGTTCCACATCACCACACACATCGACGCCAAGGACTCCATCGGCAAGCGTTATCGCCGCGAGGACGCCATCGGCACGCCTTATTGCGTCACCGTGGACGGCCAGACCCTGGAAGACAACACCGTGACCTTGCGCCACCGCGACACCATGGAGCAGGAGAGGGTGAACGTCAACGAGCTGCGCGCCATCATCGAGGATCGCGTGAGCATCACGTCGCTTCTCAAGAAACTTGCCAAGGAAATCAAGGACTTCTAAGACAAGAACAAGCAAGTGTTTAAATATGCTGAATAAAAAAACATCAAGAATGGGCAGGAAAGCCATGTTTTTCATGGCTTTCTGCCTTTCCTCTTTCATTTTCCTGCTTGGCTCTTGTTCGGAATCGGACAACACGGTAGAGGAATTTCCCGACTGGAAAAACACCAACGTCAATTATTGGGACAAGCTCTACGCCGAGACACAGGCAAAGGTAACGGCTGGCGATGCCTCCTGGAAAGCTTTCAAGAGCTATAGCATCGAGGACAGCCTGCAATCGCCCAACACAGATTACATCATAGTCAATGTGCTCACGGCCGGCAAGGGCTCCGGATGCCCTATCTATTCCGACTCGGTGCGCGTGCGCTACACGGGCCAGCTCCTGCCCTCCACCTCATACCCTCAGGGCTATGTCTTCGACACGACCAACAAGAACGGAGCCACCGACGCCACGGCTGGTGTTGTCGACATGAAGATAAGCGACCTCACGGCAGGCTTTGCCACCGCGCTGCAACGCATGCACATTGGCGACCAATGGGATGTATACATACCATGGACATTGGCCTATGGCGAATCGGGCAGCAGTTCGATACCCGGATACTCTGTGCTGAAATTCAAGATACAACTCTTGGCTTACGCAAGGGCCGGGGCAAGCCTTCCGCCGTTTAAGTAAACCGCTAAGTTAACGTCTTAAATTTCAAGAAGATACTCATTTTATTGACCATAAAAGAGAATATGACCATAAAACAAATTCAGTCGAAAGGCAAAGGACTGTTGTTTTTCTTCCTGCTCCTTGTGTCGGCCACGGCTATAACGTCGTGCAGCGACGACGAGACTTATGCCGACCAGGTGAAACGCGAGCGCAGCGCCATAAGCGCCTATATCGCCGACTCCGCGGTTAACGTCATCTCGGAGGAGCAGTTCCGCAACCAGAACTACACCACCGACGTATCGAAAAACGAGTTTGTGCTCTTCGAGTCGAGCGGTCTCTATATGCAGATCGTGAGAAAGGGCTCGGGCAAGCCCATCGCCTCCGGCGAGTCGGCACGCATACTGTGCCGCTACACCGAGCGCAACCTCATGACCGACTCCATACAGGCAAGCAACACTATATCGCCTTACTATTATCGCTATGTGGAGGTGATGAGCGTGACCAACAACTCTGGCACGTTCTCCGGGAGCTTCGAGCAGAACACGAGCTTGATGTACCTTTTCTACAATAGCACCGCCATACCAAGCGGATGGCTTGCAGCACTGCCCTACGTCAACATTGGCAGGTATGTCAACGACGGCGACGAGCTGGCAAAGGTAAGGCTCATCGTGCCGCACGACCTTGGACAGCAATATGCCACTTCCGGCGTGTATCCATGCCTGTACGACATAACATTCCAAAGAGGAATATAACTTTCAAAAAAACAGGGGTCGGCCTTGTGCCGGCCCCTAATAATATGCATAACCTTTGAATCAAATAAAACCAAAAGAAAAATGACTCTAATCAAATCTATTTCCGGTATTCGCGGAACCATTGGCGGCCACACGGGCGACACGCTCAACCCTCTTGACATAGTAAAGTTCACCACAGCCTACGCCACGTTCATTCGCCGCAGCAAGCAGTCGGACAGCAACACCATCGTGGTGGGACGCGACGCTCGCATCTCGGGCGAGATGGTGAAAAACGTGGTCTGCGGAACACTCATGGGCATGGGCTACGACGTGATAAACATTGGCCTGGCCACCACGCCAACGACAGAGCTGGCCGTCAGGATGAGCCACTCTGCCGGCGGCATCATCATCACCGCAAGCCATAACCCTCGCCACTGGAACGCGCTGAAGCTCCTCAACCAGGAAGGTGAGTTCCTCACCAAGGACAATGGCAACGAGGTGCTCGCCATCGCGGAGAAGGAAGACTTTGAATATGCCGACGTTGACCATCTCGGCAAATACACTGAAGACAACTCGTACAACCAACGCCACATAGACTCGGTGCTCAACCTCAAGCTCGTTGACACGGAGGCCATCCGCAACGCTCATTTCCACGTCTGCGTAGACTCGATCAACTCCGTGGGCGGCATCATCCTGCCTCAGCTCCTCGATGCCTTAGGCGTTGAGTATAAGTTCCTTAACGGCACTCCTAACGGCGACTTCGCCCACAACCCTGAGCCATTGGAGAAAAACCTCGGTGGCATAATGACGGAAGTGGCCAATGGCGGCTACGACCTTGGAATAGTGGTTGACCCCGACGTTGACCGCCTGGCCTTCATACAGGAGAACGGCAAGATGTATGGCGAGGAATACACTCTCGTCAGCGTTGCCGACTACATACTCGACCACGTGAAAGGCGCGACCGTGAGCAACCTCTCCTCCACTCGTGCCCTACGCGACGTGACCGAGAAGCATGGCTGCCAGTATTTCGCTTCTGCCGTTGGCGAGGTGAACGTCACCACGAAGATGAAAGAGGTTGGCGCCGTCATCGGCGGCGAAGGCAACGGCGGAGTGATTTATCCCGAGAGCCACTATGGTCGCGACGCCTTGGTGGGCATAGCCCTCTTCCTCAGCTCCATGGCACAGAAAGGCTGCAAGGCTTCAGAACTGCGCGCGTCGTACCCCAACTATTTCATGGCGAAGAACCGCATCGACCTTCAACCTGGCACCGACGTCGACGCTCTCCTGGTAAAGGTGAAGGCTAAGTTCGAGGGCAGAGACGACGTGAAGGTGACCGACATCGATGGCGTGAAGCTCGATTTCGCCGACTGCTGGGTTCACATGCGCAAGTCGAACACGGAGCCCATCATCCGCGTATACTCTGAGGCGAAATCCATGGAGGAGGCCCAGAAGATAGCAGAGAAGATGGCTGCGGAACTTAACAAATAATAAACTTCTCGTAGGTACGCAATACCTCATAAATTAAGTCGGAACACAGTTTATGTATTCCGGCTTATTTTTATTCCCAAACATAATACCCAACTGCATACGCCAACAAGAGGTTTATGCCAACCGAAAAACAGCCTCACCATTATACGGAATTAAATTAGACCATATTTAACGATTTGTGTTATTTGTAGATGTTGGTTTTCATACCCAAAAACACAAAACATCTTGGACTATGGCAAGAAGACTTTACCCTATCGGAATACAAACGTTTGAGGAGTGAAAGACAACTATACACATACAATAAAAGAGAGCGACCCGAAAGAGCCGCTCTCTTCTTATTTATTTTCGTCAAAAAATAGTTACGTGGTTGTCATATTTATACCTGAACGTCCTTGTTCACGTTCTTTGAGAGGAACGCGGCATAGCAGAACATGTAGACCACTCCGATCAGAGGCACGATGTAGGAAAGCATGTAGTTGAGCGTAGCGTCGGCCACCGCGTTCTGGATAAGAGGCAGCACGCCACCACCGACAACCATCATCATGAAGATGCCGCTTGCCTTCTCGGTGTACTTGCCCAGGCCCTCTGTGGCGAGGTTGAAGATAGACGACCACATGATGGAAGTGCAGAGACCGCAAAGCACCAAGAGGATTGCGCCAAGAGGCAAGGTCACGACCTGGAAGCTTGAACCGGTGAACACTGGCAGCGAGCCCGTGATGGTCTTAGGAAGGAACATGGCCAGGAGAATGAGAATAATGGCTGTGCCCGTTGTCGTCAACATCATGGAACGGCTTGAGACCTTAGAGGCAATGAAGCTTGAGATGAGACGACCCACAAGCATCAAGAACCAATATGTGCCAGCGGCAAAGCCTGCTACGGCAACTGCCTGAACGGTTGGGTTGAGACCCACCACGCCGGCACCCGCGTCGGTAGTGTCGGAGATGTAGAAGTTCAATGTGCCGGGGATGCCACACTCCACGCCCACATACACGAAGATGGCGATAACGCCGAAGGTGAAGTGACGGAAGACGAAAGGCGTATGCTCGAACTTCACGTCGCCCTCCATCTGCTTCGGGTTCTCGATTGGGACGAAGAGCAACACGAAGAACGTCACGAGGAACACGCCCATGGCCATGTAGAGCACGAGGTTGACATCGCTCATGGCCGTGTCCTTAGTCACAGTGCCGATAAGCGCGCCCACGAGCATTGGGGTCATGGTGCCGAGCAGGGAGTTGAACGTGCCACCGATGAGGTTGAGCTGGTTGCCACGGTTGCCGCCTCCGCCAAGCTGGTTGAGCATCGGGTTGACGACGGTGTTGAGCATGCAGACGGAGAAACCGGAGATAAAAGCACCTACAAGGTAGATGACGAAGCCCGTCATGCCCTCAGAGAAGCCGGAGAGGAACTGCACGAGCACGCCGAAGAAGCCGAAGGCTATGCCAAGGAGAGCAGTCTTCTTATAGCCAATCTTCGTGAGCAAGTTGCCGGCGGGAATACCCATGAACAAGTAAGCGAAGAAGTTCATGAAGTTACCCATCATGCCGAGCATGTTGCTACCGCCAATCACGGGCTGATTCTTCCAGATGACGCCGATAGGAGCGGCGAGGTTGGTCACGAAGGAAATCATTCCGAAGAGGAAGATACATGCCACGATGGCGATGGCGCGACCGTTGGTGTTTGTTTTTGACATTATGATATAAGTTTTAGTTAATTAAGTTTTTAAAAGAGTTTATTAGGATATACGCCCTCGTCCACGAGTTTCTGTATCTTTGCCACCACGCCCGGACGGTCGGCTGAATAAGTCACGCCAAACCACTTTGAGGTCGTGTCGAGCACCTCGCAAGTAGCCTTTCCGGCCTTGATGAGCTTGTCTACGACCCAAGGGATAAGGTATTCGGCCTTAGGATTGGCCTTTGTTGTAGGCAGGTCGAGGAACTCCTTGAAAAGCTTGTCAGAATACTCGAAATACTCTGGAGTGAAGCCCCACACGTTCATCGAGACAGGAGTGTTGTCGGCAGTAGTCACCCACTGGCCGTTGTCGTCCTTGTAGCTCACCTTGCCCTCTGCGTTGCGGAGGATCTCTGTGCGCTCCACGCACGAGGTGAGGTGACCGTTCTCGTCTTTCTCGCACACGCCACGGCTCACGCTTCCATTGTCGGACAGGGTGTTGGCCACGCGGAAGCCCACCATGGCATACTTGCCATTGCTGCCCTCTGGAAGCTCGGAGAGGAACTTGCCGATGACCTTGAAGCAGTCGCGGTTGTAGAAGTCGTCGCAGTTGATAACGCAGAAAGGCTCCTTGATGACATCCTTGGCCATCATCACGGCGTGGTTGGTGCCCCAAGGCTTCGTGCGACCGTCGGGCACGCCGTATCCCTCGGGAATCTTGTCGAGGCTCTGGAAAACTATCTCGCAAGGGATATGGCCCTCATACTTTGAGAGAATCTTCTCGCGGAAGTCTTGCTCGAAGTCTTTGCGAATGACCCAGACAATCTTTCCAAAACCAGCCTGAATGGCATCATAGATGCTATAGTCCATTATGGTCTCACCGTTTGGGCCCAGTCCGTCAAGTTGTTTCAAACCGCCATAACGACTACCCATACCAGCAGCCAATAACAATAATGTAGGTTTCATAAATCCGTATATTTTAATGATTGGTTCATTTAGTCTTATCAGTATGCAAAGATACCCTTTTTATATGATACATTCACTAAATAACGCCAAAATTTTGTAATTTTGTAACACTAAAAAGAATACCATCGCATGCCCATAACAGAAATACACAGTTTAGACGCCGCTGGAGTGGCCGTCTACCACCGTTTGACCGATCACCAGCTCCGCAACCGCCTCCATCCCGAAGACAGCACGGTGATAGCCGAGAGCCCCAAGGTCATCAACGTGGCTCTCGACGAGGGTCTCCTGCCCATATCCCTGCTCTGCGAGGCGCGCCATATCGAAGGCGATGCCGCCGACATCATCAAGCGTTGCGGTGACATACCGGTCTACACCGGCAGTCGCGAGCTTCTCGCCTCGCTCACCGGCTACACGCTGACGCGCGGCGTACTCTGCGCCATGCGGCGGCCACAGCAGCCCACGTGGCAAGAGCTGTGCGGGAAGTCGCGCCGCGTCGTCGTCCTCGACGCGGTGTGCGACACCACGAACATCGGGGCCATCTTCCGCTCCGCCGCGGCCCTTGGCATAGACGGCGCGCTGCTCACCACCGACAGCTGCGACCCTTTCAACCGCAGGGCCGTGAGGGTGTCGATGGGCACGGTGTTCAAGTTGCCCTGGGCCTGGCTCGACGCCCCGCTCCCCACCCTTCGCGAATGCGGATTCAAGACCGTGGCCATGGCGTTGCGGCACGACAGCATCGCCCTCGACGACCCAAGGCTCAAGGCCGAGCCACGTCTCGCCGTAGTGATGGGCACTGAAGGCGATGGCCTGCCCACCGAAGCCATCGACGATGCCGACTACGTGGTAAAGATACCCATGGCGCGAGGTGTCGACTCGCTCAACGTGGCAGCAGCGTCAGCCGTGGCATTTTGGGAGTTGGGAAAAAAGTAACTCTCCATCTTCTACCCAAGATGGGAAAGGGGAATGTCACAACCTGTCGCGCTCTTCGGAGTTGGACGAGTGGAAATTAGCCTTCCGCTTGTTAAACGAGGTGCCAAACTTCTTCGTAAGAGTGATTTCCACATACCGAGTGTCATAATAATTGTCGAAGTCCTGCCTTATTCCGTTGGAATAGTAACAGTATTTCGGATCGGCGTTTTTAAACAAGTCCTCGGCCTTAATGCTGACCATCAGCCCACTTTTCTTGTCAGCATATGCAAGCCCGATGTTCACAAGCAATGAGTTCTTGTTTTTCCTGTAATTATAATAACCTGGGACATCATCCTCAACATACAAGGACGAGAAGATTTTCTTGCTTAAATAGAAGGTATTATTCATCGAGAAAACGCCTCCCCACCCTGTGGCATTCTTGAACGCCGCTTGATTGGAAGCATATCTTGAATACGTGACATCACCAGAAAGGTTAGACTCCAACCACGAACCGACTTGATAGTTGTATTCCATATTGGCACCAAAAGCCGATATGTTCAAAAAGTTTCCTGCTCGTTCTATCTGGCTTCTTATGTTTTCAGAATCCAATATGACCATCTTGCCGAAATCATTGTTTGTTCGCGTGAAATACATTTCGGCATAAAGTGAACTTCCGTGCATACAAGTAAAGCTGACGTTATGGATATAAGATGGTTTCAAGAAAGGATCTCCTTCTGAATAATCATATTTGCTTATATACCAACGGAAAGGATCAAGCAACCGGAATCCTGGGCGCTTGACCCTTTCCGAATAATTCAAGTTTAATGTATTATCGTCATCAATGGAATATTCCACCCCTAAAACAGGAAACATCTTGAAATAGTGATTACTATTGATATTGTTCAAAGCATAAGATATTCCCTTGGTATTTGTCAATTCCGCCCTTAAGCCCACATTCAACCGTAAATCCCCCAACGCTCTCTCGGCATTAGCATAAAACGCATTGCAATATTCCCTATATCCAAACAAATTAACAGAAGCGGCATCGGCAACAAGTCTTGAATCTTCTTCATTATAAGAATTGGTGTGTACATAAGACAATTTGTACCCCTCGCTGCATTTCCAATTGCAAAGGACATTGTCGAAATCGGCTTTCAAAGTATAAATGTCGTTCTTCTGGTGCCCTAAACTGTAAAAGGATTCTTCGTTGGTTGACAGAGTCTTGGTTGTCTTTGATGTCCAGTTTCTAGAATCTCTTTCATAACTGTTTACATAGCCAAGTGTAATGTTGAGATTCGATTTATTTGATAAAGCACAAGTATAGTTGACTTCAAAATTGTATTGGTAGTCTGCCGAATGCCCTTGGCCTTTCGACGACATCAAGGAATCTTCCTTATTGTTTAAAGCATAATATCTTGTGTCATTGGACAAATCTTGGTTTATTGTCCTGTTAAACAATGGCAATTGCAATGTGGCCGACAGTTTATTCCGTTGGTTCAGTTCCCAATATAGTGAGGACATGGCGGTAACACCCTTGGGAGTTGATTTCTTGGGATTATCGGTCGACACAAGACAATCGGCAAAAGTATTTGTATATCTACTATGAGCATATTCACTTGCCCGGCTCCCCAACAGAATTGTTTCAATACTGAATCTTTTGCCAGAGTAAAACAACTTTGCCGAACCACTTTCTTGATGTCTCTATCTCTATAATTCCGACGTTGCCTTCGGCCTCATAGCGTGCAGGAGGAGTGGTGATGACTTTAATCTGCCGTATGTTGTCAAGACCTAAAGAATTCAGATAAGTCATCAATTCTCCTCCTTTCAAGAACAACTTGTGATGATTAATATAAACAATCACGCTATTCTTACCTGCCATGGATACGACATCGTTCTTGACACTCACCAATGGCAATTGTCTCATGATGTCGGAAAACAGTTTCCCATCCTTGTTTATGGCATTCATATTGACAACAAATCCATCAGCTGACATTTGAATAGGCTTTTTCCTGCCGACTATTTCCACGCCCTCAAGGGTTAGCGAAGCATCATTCAAGTAAATGTCAACAACATCTCGTTTAGAAACAGGAACCACCTTATCCAAACAACCAATATAACTGCAAGTAAGACTGTCGTTTCCGCTCACTTGAATCTCAAAATGGCCTACGGAATCAGACAATACGACCTTATGAGAACTATTGTTCTTTACGGAAGCATAGGAAAGAGGATGAGGCTTGTCTTGAAAATACACGTGACCATTCAGCATATATGATTGCGCCATGGACATGTCAACGCATAACGCTGACACTATAACTAATATGAACCTCTTCATAATGATCAGTCAATGAAATTAATATTACCTTTTATGTATGGACGTACTTTGATATAGATTTCAATAATCGCCTCCCAGTATGTATTGTTCAATAGACAAAGATACATTGCATTTTGGACTTAACAAAACAAAGCCAAATTAATTTATATCTTCTTAAATTTATTTTAACGACAATAGAGACAATAGAGACTATAAGCTTTGCCTTGCCGATATATATAATTGTAGAAAAAAAATGTCTCTATTGCCTCTATTGTCGTCTTTTTATTCGTATATCAAGGTTCCAGAAACGCACCAGTAGCTGTTGCTGCCGCCTTCTGGCGCGCCCTGCGGTATCTTGACGTTGACGGTATGCTTGCCTGCTTTCAGGTTGCCAACATAGATATATTCAGGATTTGTCACTGTGCCTGGACACCAGTTGGAGCGACTTAGGTCAGACGAACTAAGTCCGTTGGAGAAGTTGCCGGAGCAAGGGTTGTTGTTGCGATAAGTTCCGCAATCGTCGCGCCAAGGGATGAACGTTATTATCTTCTGTCCGTCCACGTAGATGGTATTGGGCTTTTGGTT
>OIYQ01000051.1_pt1 | contig 45154 bp, 44 predicted proteins | sample 1588311 | NCBI WGS metagenome assembly OIYQ01 (sample SAMN03283244) | human gut metagenome | biome: human-associated habitat; material: feces | host: Homo sapiens | place: Peru | collected 2012
AATGGTCGTGAGAGCTTGGCAGGAATCATCCGTGAAAAAATGCAGCATGATTCTTATAGTTATGATGAAGCCTTCATCTTCTATTCCAAGGATTACCGCAAGGTTAAAATATTACATTATGATATCAATGGTTTTGTCTTATACCAGAAGTGGTTTGATGACGGTAAGTTTCTCAAGCCTCGCTTCTTGGAGGCAGCTCGCTGTCATAAGATAAGCCGTGAGACATTGATACTGTTGCTATCAACATCCGTACAAACGGAAATCATATTATGAATACTGATATTAAGAGTTTGATACCATCCATGCATGCAGAACTGAAGCGTATGCAATCTCGTGTTGCAGAGCTTCAAGTATCATTGCAGCAAGGTTCATCTGATGAAAAGGCGATTCGAGAGGAAATTTCTCGAATGAATCTGCGTCAGGTTGAAATCATGGATGCGATGGTAGAGATACAAGAGTATATTTTGGGCAAGCAGGAAACACTGCTTGCTCTATTGAGAGAGCGCAAATCTCTTCAGACAGCAAAAGAAGCTTTGGAAAAGAAAAACAAGGAATACGAGGAAACGTTGTTCTTGAAATCTTGTAAGCTTCTGAAAAACAAGTAGTTGTATAACTTTTCTTAACAGGAAACAGTTGTATATGTCGCAGAAATTTAGTACCTTTGTACACATGATAAATAACAAGAGTAACATAGAAATGCAGCTTGCTACGTATAAGTCAATGTTGACTAAAGCTAGCAATGACCTTGCCAAGTCCAAACAGCTTGTTGGCTTGCTCAAACAGCAGATTGAGCAAGGTGATACAGAGTTGTCGGAGGAACTTGACAAGGCAAACGAGCGTATCTCTATGTTAAGCGAAGATTTATCAGATGCAAATGCTCGTATCTATGTGTTGGAGGTGGCTTTGACCCAAGCGGAATCTGATAACTCAGATTTACGGGTAGAGGTATCTCAGCTTCATTCCAAGGCAGATGATTATGAAAAGGCAAATGCCTTGTTGGATATAGCAGACAAGGCTCAGGTTGATTATAAAACTATCATCGAGGTTCTCCTTCATAGAAAGTTTGCTCATAACTCAGATATGACCAATCTCTTGAATGGTATGTTGGATACATCCGATGCAGAGGTCAATGAGTTGGGGCTTGATGGATTGAAAAAGAAAATCAGTGATGCTGCTGACGAGGCGTTGGATGAAAAGCATAAGGATGAAGAGTCTAAGGCATCTTCAGCTCCAGAGCAACCAGCTGTAAAACTGCCCAAGAAAACAGAAAAAGAAAAGCAGGAATCAGATAGTCAACTCCCTCGCAAGCGTTATACAACAACAGCTAGAGTCTTGAAGTCCTTTGGCATAGATAAATCTGATCTTCCTGAGAATGCAAAGGTTATCATACGTAAGGGTAAGAAGGATATGTGGGTAGTCCGTCTGTTCTTCTATCAGAAACAAGAGGTTTATTGTAAGGAATACAAGATAGCACGCTTTAATGTACCTGGCTCTGATCCTCAGAGCAGCAAGTATCCTCAGAGTATCATCAAGGGTAATCCTTTGATGCCATCCTTCTGTAGGTTCTATCTGGAGTCGAAGTTTGCCTATCATCTCTCCGAAAACCGCTTGTTGGATATGTTGTCACAGATGGGTATGAAGGTAGCTCAGTCAACCTTGAACGGTTGGATGCAGCAAATCATGACTTATCTTCGTGAACGCTTGGGACCTGTGATGCTTGAGCGTATCCGTCAGTGTGTCTATACCCAGAATGACGAGTCAAGAATCGTGGTTCGCAGTCGTGAGAGTAAGGAAGATAAGTTTAAGTACAATGTGGAGTACATCCATGCAGCCCTCTCCATGGAAGCCAAGCTTTGTGTGATGGAATATAAGGAGGGTAGCCGCAGTCACAGTGTGCAGGAAGATGCCATCTTCAAGGACTCTTGTATAAGGGTGTTTACTGCAGACAGGGCTGTCTTGTATGAGACAATTGAGAAGGATTTGGAGGAAATGGGACTGGTGCGTACAGCTTGCTGGTTCCATGCCCGCCATCGCTTCGTGGATGCTTATATCTCTGACCATCGTGTGCGTGTAATCATCTTGATGATGAACTACCTCTTCCAGATAGAGCGAGAGTCGAAGATACGTAAGCATACTGCAAAGCAGCGACGCCGATTTAGACTTAAGTACAGTGCATCGATCGTTGGCAAGTTGATGAAGTTGTTAAAGAAGATCAAGCTTGATTCTTCTGTATATCACCATTGCAGCGTAAGGTTTTAACACATTAAGTATTTACCTTTGCATCCGAATTCTTAAAAATCAGAATTATGGAAACAAAGGAATACTTCGAAAAGGTGATGCAGGACTTTAACCAGAACCGTAGAGGTCGAAACCTGCGTAAGTATTGTAGTGATGAAGGAATCGACTACAAGTGGTTGTCTGAATACAAAAAGCAGTACTCTTCTACCAAGGGTAAGGTGGAGAAGGAGGAAGTACCTTCGTTGATACCTCTTCAGGTTATTGATGAACGCTTCTCAGAACAGCCAGTTGTACAGCCAGAGGCAAAGTGGTGCGTAAAGCAACTGGTGATAGCAAGTCCTACTGGAGATGAGTTGGAGATAAAATGTTCAAACTTGTCGGTTGTTGTAGAACTGCTGCGTAAAATGAGTATGTAGTATGCTCAACTTTACGTCACGCACCAATTTCTATATCTGCAGCATCCCAACAGATATGAGAAAAGGAAGAGAAGGATTGGCAACGATAGTCCGTGAGTATTTTCATCGCGACCCTACTGCCTACGGAGAAGCCTTCATCTTCTATAACAAGAAATATGATACGGTGAAGATCCTTCACTATGACTTGAATGGCTATGTGATTTATCAGAAATGGTTTGATGATGGCAAGATGCTGAAACCAAAGTTTATGGAAATAAAGAGTTGTCATCTTATAACTCGTGAACAAGTGACTTTGCTTGTATCAAATGCCGTTCAATCTAAAATGTATATTTATGATGATTGAAACAGAAGATCCTGACTTTGTTGCCTCTTGGCAGAAAGTTGAGGAGGCTCTAAAGCGTCTTGATGAAAATCAGGTGGAACGTTTGTTCTCTAAGAAACATGCGTCCTTGGCTGATTTTCACCAAGCTCTAACAAAAGAGTTGGAACTAAAGGCTGCGGCCTTGGAATCTGCTGTGGCTTCTTTGAAGGACGAGAGTAAGGCTATAAAGCAGGAAACCTTAAAAATCAAGTCAGAAACAAAGAAACTTCGTGAGGAAAGAGAACGGATGAGTGAAGAATTGTTGCAGAAAAAGCGTGAGCTAGACCAGTTAAAAACTCGCAGGAAATGAGAGAGTTAGCAGATGAAAAACAGTTCAAAAAATAAACGTTCTTTAACTCGTAAAATGCTGATTTCTAGAGATTTTTTTGTACCTTTGCATATATGAAACAGCAAGAGAATATGATATTAAACCAGCTCAATCAGTACAAAAATCTGTACCTTCAGGCGAGCAATGAAAATGCTCACTTGAAGCATGCTGTGTCTAAGCATGAGGATGAGTTAGAGACCAATCGCAAGACGATTGAGTCTATGGATAGTCGTATTCTCGAGTTGGAGGAGAATCAAAAAGAATGGGATAAGGAAAAAGCACAACTCCAAAGTCAACGAGACTGTTATAAAAAGGAACGCGATGAAGAGCGTGAGTCTCATTCCCAGACTAAAAAGGAACTGGCAAAAGCCAAGGAGGAAATAATGAAACTCCAAGAGTCCAAGGAAGCCAAGGAACTTAGCGAGGAAGCCAATGTGGACTTGCACAGTGTGGTTCTGGTGCTCCAACGCCGTCTCTTCAAGACAAACAGCGATGCCAGTTCCTATATGAAAGGCGAGGTTGAGTTCGATGAACGTCGAATGAACGACATGGAATTCTCTGATGTCGTTGACGAAGCCAACAAGTTGGCCAGTGGAATTAATGAGGAAGTTGACCAAACCCCAGTTGACACAGGTAAAGAGCCAAAGTTACCAAAGTCCGACAAAAAGAAAGAAAAGAAAGACAAAGAGGACAAGCCTAAGCGTAGAAGAAACGTCTTCTCCATCAAGGTTCTTGACTCTATGGGCATTGATACGAGCAACTTGCCTGCCGGCTTCAAGCTAATCCATCGCAAAGACAAGATTACTGGCGAGGACGTTTGGACGGTGAGAATGTACGATTGCTATGCTCCCTTGGCTGGTTGCATCGAGTATGAAATCGGCAGGTTCAATGTTCCTGGACATGATCCGATGTGCAGCAAGCATCCAGACCATATTGTAGGTAAGAATCCATTGCTTCCAAGCTTTGCCCGATTCTACCTTGACATGAAGATACATTATAATGTAAGTGAGAATCGCATCTTGGAGATGCTGAGGGACATGGAGGCATTTATGCCACAGTCCTCGCTCAACAAGTGGATGCACGAGATAATGAAGTGCTTGCGTGAGCGATTGCAAGGCCTGATGCTGGAAGTGATAAAGTCATCGACATATACCAACAATGATGAGACTCGTATTTTGGTTCGCAACTTGTTGGAAGACAAGCCTGACAAGTACAAAGTGGAGTATATCCATGCCGCCCTCTCCTTGGAGAAAAAGCTGGTTGTCATGCTCTACGGCGAAGGCAGTCGTAGCCATACAATCCCTGAGGAACAAATCTTCGAGCACTCGAACATCAAGTATTTTACGGCAGACAGAGCCAAACTTTATGATACAGTAGTCAAGAGCATCGAGGAAAAGTATGGTGTGAAGATTACTCGCACGGCTTGCTGGTTCCATGCCCGTCATTACTTCGTGGACGCCTTCATAGCAGACCATCGAGTGAGACCAATCATCAAGCTTATGAACTACCTCTTCTATATAGAGCGAGTTGCAGATGAAAAAGGCAAGACAGGTGAGGCTCGACTAAAGTTCCGCTTGAAGTACAGTCGCTTCGTCGTTCAGTCCATCATGAAGGCATTGCAGAGAATGAAGGACGAGAAGGGCGTGAAGAAGTATGGCAAGATGGTGATGCGAGCAGTCAACTACGTGCTTGATGATAAAGAGGCGTTTCAAGTCTTTCTCACTAATGGTGATGTAGAAATCCACAACATAGCCATTGAGCGATGCTTCCGGCATATCGCCATGGGACGTCGCAATTGGGGCAAGGCAGGTAGCCATGAGGCTGCGGAGAACTTAGCTTTTATGTATTCTTTATATGAAAGCTGCAAAATGAACAATTTAAACTTTGGAAGGTATATTGAAGACATCCTTACCCGCATGAAAGATGGGGATAAGGACTATAAGTCTATGCTTCCATGTTACTATGTAGAGAAATCCGATGAGGTGAAGGAGTGCGCTTAGGCAATCCTTCACCCTAAAAACGATAATAAAATAACTTTTTTCGAAAACAGATACGTGTAACTACTTGTAAAATAGTGGGGACGCTGTAATGGTGATATACGATAGACATATACAACGAGTTGATGCACAACCCACCTTTCCCTGGTTGGAAAGATGGACTGGAAGAATTATGGAACTGAGTTAAGCAGGAAATTCTTTGTAGCCTATGGTAAGGAATCGCTCAACATACAGGAATTCAACGTTTGATATACCATCGAACCGCAATTTGTGGCTGACATTGGGGCAGTATGACGCTCTGGTCGAATACCAAGAGGTTGCCAGTAGATATTATCTTGGAACTTTTGATGCTAAGAAAGAATCCTTTGACTCCTTTCTCAGTCGCACTTCTATTGTTACAGGTGTGAGGTTAAATAACATAAGTCTTGCAAATTTTAGGGAGAAACAATTTCAGGGCTATCTTGTGTTCCCGAATGCAAGTTTCGATGATTTCATTACTGATTTCGTCGATGATGTAAAGTTCTTAATAGATCCAGCTTTCTCGTTAAGCAAAATAGATGGTTCAAAGTTTAATAAACTTGTGGACGCACTTTTGCAAATTGGGATAAGTCCTTCGATTGAGAAGTTCAAGAAAGACCTGTATGACTATTACAGGTTGTTGCGTAATGACGTGGCGCATAGCTTGAATCAAAACTACGAGAAGGAATATAAAACTCTCGACAAGAAAGCTATTGCTGCTTTTTATACGACTCTTAGCGAACCAAAGGAAAAATCAAAGTTGTCGTTTGATGATTTCATACTGTGTACAGCAAATATTAAAAATATTGCAGATCTTCTGACCATTAGTCTATTACCCAATATTAATTGGGAGAAGTTAGTGCTTAACAACAGGGAGCAACTGATTCCAAAATATAAAAGATTCGTTCACGGAGGTGGGACTAAAAGACTCCAAACTTACGTGTTAAACTGCATAAGAACACTTTACGGATACACACTCGATGAATTGACGATAAACAAAATAATCGGCTCATTAGAATAGATGGTAGTTCATCCCCCTTCAGGGTAGGCACATAATCGTGGCTATGCTGAAGGGGAAGGCAGAAGTTCGAATCTTCTATGAGTCACTTATAGTTTAATAAAATGGAAGAAGCTATAGTAAATAATACGCAGGAGCGTGAAGATGACCTGTTAACGGAGCAGCAGGACATTTTCTCTTATTATCGTCGTCTTAGGAGTAATCTCTTCTCAGACACGGAAGTTGCGTATGAGACTAAACTAACTCCTGAACTCTTCGACCTGAAATTGCAACAGCTCTCTCAGGACAAGAAACAGTCGGAGTTTGAGAACTTTGTTCTGGTGCTGGCAGCGCGACTTGTGACTCCCAACATTAAGCCACAAACTGGCCCCGATGGAGGAGGTGATGGAAAGGTGGATGGTGAGACATACCCTGTTGACAAGGCAATATCTGACAGGTGGTGGGTGTCTGAAGGCAGTACAGGCGACCAGAAATGGGCGATAGCCATCAGTGTACAGAAGAACTGGAAGAGCAAGATTGAGGGTGATGTCAAGAAAGCCGTAGAGACTGGACGTGGCTATACGAAGGTGCTGTTTTTCTCCAGCCAGAAAATCAAGTCAAGTAAACGTCAGGAGGTAGAGGATGAACTTTCGAAACAATACGGGGTGGCAGTGAGTATCTTTGATGGGAAGTGGTGTTCGTTTGCAGCGTTTGAACAAGACTGTTATGACGTTGCCACTGAGAAACTGAATTTTTCGGAAGAATACAGGAGAAAAACCGTTAAAGTAGGTCCCCAAGATAAGCGCAGAAAAGAAGAACTCGAAAAGTTAGAGAACGACTTGTTGTCACGACAAGTGGAAAGTCTCGATACAGACTATATTGATGACCTGCTCCAGACCTGTCTGTTAAGCAGAGGTCTGGAACGCCCGCGAATGGAGACCGAAGGACGTTTCAACCGTGCGCAGCGAGAAGCAGAGGCACATGGTTCACCTGTGCAGCGGTTCAATATAACCTATAATCATGCTTGGACATCGTTTTTCTGGTTCCACGATGTGAATGCCATGTATGCAGATTATCTGAAGTTAAAGGAATTTGCAAAGACGCACACAACTGTGCATACTATAGAACTGATGACCAATATCCTCACGAATTTGGAAAATGCGGCGGGCGTTGGCTTATTCGATTCCGAAAAGTTTTGTGAGGAAGTTAAGGATTTAAAGACGATAAAGGAGCGAGAAGATCTTTCGCAGGCGAGCCGTCTGTTTCTTGAACTCTTCTTCACAGAACATAGGTTACTCCAATTGTTACACTATGCGCAAGACCCAACGTCAGAGTTAAAGAAACTGTCAGAGTTGATAGAGGCATGTGCCAACTATCCAGACATTAGTTTTAATGCTCAGATAACTATCGTAGAGATAATGGGACGAGTTATAGATGACAACGATGAATATGAGAAGCTTATCGACAAGATTTCAGAGATTTCGTCTCAGCGCAAATCAGAGGTTGAGGGTGCCTTAATACATTTCAATCGTGCACAGACCTTGATAGACAAACAACAATACAAGCCTGTGGTGAAGCATTTAGGGCACTGTGTACAGGCATTTCAGAAAGAAGGCTATGAGTCCGAACAGGTTAAAACATACGGCTATATGGGCATAGCTCTTTATAATCTTGAACTTCCATATAGTGGAAAGGCATATCTAGTTAAGGCAGCGTCGATACTCGTCAAGGAGTTTTTTACTAAGGGATCTATCAGTCATCTGCTGATTACTGTATTGTGGAAACTCTGTGAAATAGAGCTGATGATAGGCCGACTGGTGATGTATCTCAACTGGCGAGAACTGCTGTTTGTCATTGCTCATAATGGTCAAGAATTTGAGCGTAAAGATTTTGTCGAGAAAGATGTACTGTTCGATGGAGGCTGGGCGTGTCATTTTGCTACAGCCGACCTCACTAAAGAAAATATTTCCATCTTGCCCGATATCTTTGCACGTTGCGACATGCCCATTTCAGAAAACTACCTGAAATACGCATTAGGGTACAAAGACTCTGTAGATGAGCAGTATATTCATCTTGTCAATGATGATTGGAATAGTTTGCTTAGGCAGCAACCTATACACAAGCAGTTCCTAAACTCTCTAAATATAGCGGAAGAAGGGCTGACTTCTATTAGCACCCTGGCAAAGGGCTGTCGTTTCACTGTAAGTTATGAGAATTCAGTTAGGAACCAAATGGTTGCTGAGACATTTTTAGCAACTGTGGAAACACTGCTTGCCACTTTTGACACACTGGAACTTGTGGTGATGAGCCAGGAGATTCAGGTGGAAATTGTCTTAACTGATGGACAATCAGAACTGGAAAGAGGAGAAAACGGAACAAAATATGTGTTCAAAGTGAACCACGCCTCTCTTGATGGAGAAACATATTGGCGTTGCTTTGCCTTCTTTATGGCATGTTTCATGTCCATTAATGCAGTATCAAACACAGATGTTGGAGAGTTGGTGGCTCTGCGACACGAAAAAGAAAAGTTGATGGACAGGGTGACTGCTATGATGGAACTGAACAACTCAGTGTATAATGTGCTTGGCGATAAGTTCAAGTATTCTGTTCGTCAATGGCAAAATGCAAATGACAGATCCTATGTTTGTAAGTCTGATGCAATGGGTGAAGCCTATACAGATCAGAACTCACATACAGAACAGTGTGGTGTACAGACTTTTTGCATCTCGAGCACTATGGAATGGTGGGAAGAAGCAGGATGGACGGGTGTGTGCTTCATGTACGACCGATGGTTCGCTGCTCCACCTATAGTGGGCCTGGCATTCAAGAACTTGGAGGCTGGCAGAAAAATCATCCATGAATGGAAAGAAAAAATAGCAAAGGGTGAACCAAGTATAGAACTGCATCTGATAAGAGGCATTGACAAGTCGCATCCCTCATGGTATAGAGCTTGTGTTACTCCAGAGATACCTTTTGATAAGATTACAGTAGGTCGATATGTCGCTGTGATGTGCCGGAAACATACAATGACCCCAAAAGACACGTCGAATCTTGATAATTTTGAACGGGTATATTCTCAATTTAACAAATGCCAGCTGGTGGCAGTTGAAATTGACGACCAGATGCATGTTAACATGAATATCGATTTTAGCGAGGCCATTGAGCTTAAAAGGGTCATCATTACTGATGCATGGAAAGTATCGGCACACGAACCTACGAGAAATGCATTGGAGTGGGACGATGACCCTATCATTCCAGAGTCAGAGACCACTACAGCCCCTGTCATTGAATTAATGAAGAATTTGCGTGAAATTCATGATAAGATGGGGGAGGGTAATTAGTTAGGAGATGAACGATTATGAAAACCTGTTTAGGAAAGAAGAAAACAAATTCGTTTGCGGATGTGCTGAAGGACGGTAATGACTGATTTTGTAAGCTACGCCACAAGCTGGTACAGTCTTGATGAAGAACAGACAAAACTACTTGCAGAGTTCCACAAGCATGTGTGGAAGAATTGCAAGATAGAAACTGTTGGGCAACTGACCGAATATGAGAACTTATATCTGCAGTATTCTGAAAAGTTTGACTTTGTCTATGATACAGAGGTCAATGAGTTTGGATTTGTGGATATGAATGATGGTAAAGCGTGCTTACTCTCCAAAGGAAGGTTTGAACAGTTATCAAAGAATCTGAGTACAAGCGAATTTGCAACGAAAAGCTGAGAGTATGGGCTTTCGGACTTGGAAATTGTGGTCTTACTTAGTTTTCTTGCGGATATACTAACCTCGGCTACCAGAACCGTCGTTCTGACCATCTTGCCGCAATGTGGCAGATTGTCAACTGGGATGTTGTTGAACAACGGAATAATTAATAAATACATGGAACTGCATGAGAAAATCTCAATGGAAAATATAGATAAAATAGAGAAGATATTTAATGTAGAATATTCTGATACTGTTAAGTATGCAGTACGTTATGGTTACAATTATCGAATAGAGGCAGAGCAGAAGCATAATTCCTATTCCCATGCTTGTTTACCAGATACATCTGCAATTCTTCTATGGCTTGGTCAAAAAGTAATTGACGGAGTTATATGGGATTTATTCAAAGTAGCTGCAAAAAAGCTTTATGAGAAGTTTGATAAGTCCAATAGTTATCTTTCGGAAAAACTCAGTAAGTTCCTGTCAGATGAACAAGACCTCAAAAGATTCTATACTTACGTAAAAGAATTCAATGAGCAGAACATGACAGTAACAGAGGAACAGTTCACATATATTCGAGAAGAAATAATTGCAGATTTTCTTGGAAAGGAATGTGGAAAGATATATGAGCAAGAACATCGCCTACCTACAATCCAAGAATATATGAGGATTAACCGTGAGGCTTTAGTTCATGCAGATAAACTTATGGTGCTTCAGAATTAGGGCGTTAAATTCTGCGGTAACCATCTATTTCTCCACATATTTCCCACTAAAGAATAAGTAAGTGGATAAACTCAACGGCGAGTTACAGGCTCGCCGCCGCAAGATTAAGTAAGCGCCCAGACCACAATAACACCATGCAAGCTGATGGCACTGGCACCGCTAGGTTTCTTTAGAGGTTTCTTTGACATGGTAGTGGCGGGAAGACAAGATTATCCTGACATGACGAAGGCGTAACTACTCAGCATCCCTATGGGCATGAGTAATCGTCTTACTGTTGTACGACAGCAAGAATTGCATTGAATTTAGATTTTCATTCTTCATGGCTGTTTCCGCTATGGAATGTAGCTTGGCAAAATCATCGGCACCTTCATCGGTACGGAAGCATCCGCTGACTTTCTGCTTTATCTTAGTCTTTCTCACCCCTCGTTCGCTGGCATTATTGTCATAAGGTACAAGTGGATTGGAGAGGAAAGTGAACAGATAGTCTTTTACCTTTAGGATGCCTTTCTTGAATCTCTCAAACTCATGCCCTGGGGGTACTGAGTAGTTATAGGTACGAAAAGAATAGTGAAAAATGTTGATTTTCGTAGAATGATATTAATTTTTTAACACGCATAATTTGCTAGTTTCCAACAATTTTCGTATTTTTGCAAGGAGATTCTGTGTCTCTTATATCGAGATTCAGATGAACGACATCAAAAAACGAACTTGATTCGCATGATGAAAGAGACAAATATACAATCACAGGTTACGTCCACTATTGCAGGGGACGACGGCGAAGCCATGGCAAAAAGTGAAGGATATGTAGCTGAAAATGGTTTTGTAGCAACAGATCCGACGCACTTTGGAAAGACGTATCATGATAAACAGTCGAGGTAAACGTGTTGTCCGTGAGGCTGTTTTCTTACCACCTTTGTCTTTGTGAGAGTTGAGGACAAAAATCTTAATGAAATCCGCTTCCGCTCCGATGTTTATAATAAGATGCTTTCGGAACCAGGCAAAAGTGTCCCATATGCTATCCCTGATACCAAATTCGACAATTTCAGCGAGCGAGAGTTTGAAGAGAAGATCTCTCCTATCCTGGGTCACAGTGTTCACTTCTGCCAAGACAACGAGTCAATGAGTAGCTATGGCGTAATGCGAGGCATGCATTTCCTGCGTACCTTACACGCAAAGCAAGTTGGTGCGCTGTGTAAAGGGTAGAGTGCTCGATGTGGCAGTGGATATTCGTAAAGACTCCCCTACCTATGGCAAACATGTGGCTGTAGAGCTGACAGAAGACAATCATGTCCAGTTCTTCATCCTAAAGGGCTTTGCTCATGGTTTCGCAGTTCTCTCAGAAATCGCATCTTCCAGTACAAGTGTGATAACTTCTATCATCCAGAGGCTGATGGAGGTATCAGCATCCTTGATGACACTCTCGGTATTGATTGGAAGATACCAACCGAACATGCCATCCTCTCGGAGAAAGATACAAAACATGATGTTTTAAAGGACTTCGACAGTCCTTTCGTCATTAACATAGATTTATACAAATGAATACAAAACAGCAAATAGCACAGCAACGTGCTAATTTGGCTATAGCTGAATTCTTGAAGGAATTGTTTACTCCTCCGTATGTTATTAGTGAGTCAACTTTTGATGAAACGAAGGAATCTGCGGTGGAGTGTGCCAAACAGAATGTCGATGCCGCATCTCTTACTGAAAGAGAGAAAGAGGTAGCGAAGGAGTCTGTAGAACTATTTGCCAATGATGTAGCACGGAAGTTTAAGGTTGCTATGAAACAATCTGGTAAGATTGTGTGAATACCCTTTTTGAAATTATGGCACGTAATATAGACAAGTATAATCTCTATGATCATATACTTTTGAATGAGGGAGCTTATTTCTTTAAGAGAGGTAATGCAAGTATTTCAAAAGTAAGTATAGAGGAGTTGTTCTCTTCTGTTGCGGAGAAACAGGTTGTATTGGCAAGAAAAGTAAGGGTAAGGGAAACTGTTCACGAAAAAAGTGTCTTTTGTTCTTTGCTTGTAGTTAAGATGTCTGCAATACCTAGTTTCTTAAATGAAGCTGATTTGCCAACATCTACCAAAAAAGCTGTTATGGAAACAAAGCTAGGATATTTGCTGATAGTTGAGGATGATGACTATATCGTTATAATTAAAAAGAATGTCTCGCATTTGTCGTCTTTCTTAAAAACTCTAGAGGTGATTGATGGAGATGTCTTGTCTGGCATATTGGTTGAAAACACTACAGAATTTCAGAAGATGAGCTTGACAAATATGAATATTAATGATAATGGCGTGAGAAACAAATCTGTAGAGGCGAATGATTTAGCTAACGTTATGTCGCTTTTTGGAGCCAATCAAAATATTGCTACAGCAACTCGCTTTGTAACGGATGGTGAAATATGTACATTAAATATTAGTACATCTAGGCTTGCAAAGTTTGGTTGTAAAAAGACTAAGACTGAGTTGTTGGAATGGATTGATGATATTGCAAGTTGTTTGGATACTTATGTAGTTCAACCTACATTCCTCTCTAGGTTTGCTAAGCCACTTTCTTGGAAGTCAATGGCAGATCATTTGGAACCGAATGCGTTACTTATAAATGTCTTTAACTTACAAGATTTTATAGAGTCTAAGCTCAATGATCATACCATCTATAAGAAACTTGATTCTGATGATTATAGGAACGTTACAGATGCTTTTTATCGATTGATTTCAAGAGGGGATAAGACATGGGCTTTACATGAAGCCCAATATAGACAAACAACTTGTTGGGTATCAGAAGATGAAAAACTGAGAGTTGCAAAAACTTCCACTAAAATATCACTTAAGGCTAAGGGAGGTTTGGACAAGTTATATGTAAAGCTAAATCAAGGAACTTATGTGAAGTTGACACGTATAGTTACCTCTAATGCATTCTTTTCTGTTAGCTTTCAGGATTGTTCATATATCTATACAGGGGGAAGACTATATCAAAATTCGAGCATAAAGGAAGATTTTGATTCTATCTTGCAGATTCTTTTTCCCATTACGGGAATAGAGAATGTAACTAGTGAGAAAGGACGAGGTTATAACAATGATAGTACCGATTTTGCTCAAGATAGTATGTTTCATGTTGTTGAGACAGATGTATGTGCTAATGCCCAATTTGTTGTATGCGATGATATGGGTAATGAATGGGCTGATCATATCGCAATTAATGGAGATACAATTTCATTTATTCATTCTAAGTGCAAAGGAAGTTCTAGCTTGTCTGCTTCAAATTTTCAGGAAGTAATTGGTCAAGCGATTAAGAATATCGGACATTTAAATCCGAGCAATGACGAATTAGAAAGGAAAAGGGAATCTTGGAATGGTACCTGGCAGAATACCCAGATACCAAATCTGAGAAGTGGAAATGAAGTTGGTGCTTTTATTGATGCATTCAAGGCATTGAGGGTAAATCCCAATAGAAATAAAGAAGTCTGTTTAGCTATAGATTTCTTATCAAAGGGAGAGTTAGTTAATGCGTTTGAACATATCAAACAGGATGTTGACTTTCGACAACGTAATACAGTGATACAGATGGTTTGGATATTGAATGCATTCATATCCTGTTGCAAGGAAGCTGGTTTGAAGAGTAAGATATATTGCAGAGAATAGAACTTCCCATCTTTCTTGATATTGAAATATTCAGATTAAATAATAACTTAATAAAGATATTTATGGTATTAAAAACTAGCACCTTTTGGGAGACTATGAAGCATCCTGATACTTTAGCGTATGCTTTTTGGCTATCTGTGTCATTACTGGTATTGGTCGTAAGCGTCCAAAAACGTATTTAGTGATTTGATAAAGAAAATGTAACTTTGTCGCTAGTAATTTTAAACATAAGTAAAATGTACAGCGACAAAGACATTCAGACATTCTGGTTCCGCTACAAGACGGAAGGGGAGCCACATGGAATTTTTGGACGTTTACGATATTCTATCATTCTGTATGTGATGAATGGTAAACAGAACAATAAAGGTATAAGACACGATGATAGCACCAACACAGATAATGAAACCAAAGAATTGGCAAGATTTTGAGAAGTTATGTAAACTTTTATGGGGAGAAATCTGGAACTGCTCCGATAGCATTAAGCAACATGGCAGACAAGGTCAAGCCCAACATGGCGTTGACATATATGCTTATGTGGAAAAATATGTTGGCTATTGTGGTATTCAGTGTAAAGGCAAGGATGATTATACCAAAACTCAGCTGACCGAGGTAGAAATTGACAATGAAATAGATAAGGCAAAAACATTCTCTCCAAAACTTAAAAGATTTATTTTTGCAACTACGGCAAATAAGGATGCAGTTATAGAGCGATACATCCGACAGAAAGATATGGAATGCATTGGACAAGGACTGTTTCATGTTGATGTTTTCTCCTGGGAAGATATTGTTGATCTATTGGAACGTGAACGAACAGTATATAATTGGTATTTGAATAATTGCCAATTCAAGGAAGCTACAGATGTAAAAGTTGTTTTTCAAAATGAGACGGAGAGTTGCATTATAAATCCTCTCTATCTCAGAGTGACCAAGAAATACAAGCATAAGAAACCAGAACAAAATCAATTTGGTATCAATGGGGAATTACTTCAACAGTTATATGCCAATACACTTAATGTGTCTTCTATACAAGATGTTCTCAATCCAAAAACTAAGGTAAACAAGTGTTGGTGCAAGTTATCTATAAAGATAGTGAATGTAGGCAATACTGTCATTAAATCACCCAAAATGACCGTTTGGTTTAGAGAAGAAGATATAGACAAAATTAGTGATCGGTTTTCTTATATGCAATCTTCTGTATTCCATGATCAAAATGCTGTAGCAACAATCAATGCAGAGAGAGCACGTAAGAGAGAAGTTTATCAAAAGTATTCAAATGGTGTAGAATACAAGTCTTTGGATTCAGTATTTGTTCAGAAAGATGAACGTTGTTTCTCTATTTCTATAATTCCGAAACAAGGTGTCGAATCATTTCCACTATTTTGGCAATTTTTGTGTGAAGATTATAGTAAAGATGGAACTCTAACAATCAATGTTTTACCTGAATATGAAGATGTAGTCGAAGTTATTGACGTGGAGAATAAGGATGATGAACGAGAAGAAGTATTTGTAAAACCAAAGATTATTGAAGAGTAAAAAACAGAAAACATATTAATTTTATGTTAACAAACTATTGTTATGTCACTTCAATCAAATAACAACAAGCGAATAGCGAAGAATACGTTGCTTCTTTACTTCCGAATGCTCTTTATGATGGTGGTGTTGCTGTACACGAGCCGAGTCAAATTGAATGCGTTGGGAGAGGAAGACTTTGGAATATATAATGTGGTAGGTAGTGTCGTAGCGATGTTCTCTGTAACATAGCTTCTATGTATTATCTAAAAAATCATATAATTATGACTATAGATAGTGTATTCAAACAAATCCAAGATATTGTTTCAGCCCCAACACCTCCAGTGATAGTATTGGGTAGCGGAGCTTCGATTTCGTATGGAATTGCTTCAATGTGGAGTCTTGCCACTATGTTGAAAGATTTTTTTAGTTCGAAGAGTTATGTCTCTGAATCGTCTAAAGAATGCGTAAATCGCTTTCTCTCATTATTAGAAGGGGGGAAAGGCTTGGAAGATGCATTGTTGGAAGCAAAGGTTACTGAAGAAGTAGAGAAAGATATTGTCATTAATGTTTGGAAAATGATAGTGAAGCAAGATATTGAGGTCTATAAGCAAGCAATATCTGGTGAGTCTATTGATTTGAAAGAACTTTTTGATTACCTTATCTATAATCGGGAAGGCGTAGAGTTGAATGTAGTTTCAACCAATTATGATAAAATTGCAGAATATGCAGTTTCTCAGAGTGAAGCCTATCTTAACACTGGTTTTGCCTCCAACTATTTGGGGCAATTAAAAGTAAATTTGGATGGATGTCCAACACGGCTAAAAGAATCTTATACCGGAAAGGTGAATATTTGGAAAGTACATGGTTCTTTGGATTGGTTTAAGAAGGACAATGTTACTTATTGTTTTCCGAATATGTTAGAGATTCCTGCAGGATATACCCCTTGCATTATTACTCCTGGCAATAACAAATATGAAAAAACGCAGCAACCGCCTCATCGAGAATTGTTAAGCAAGGTAGATGAGTGTTTCACAAAAGCCAAAGGTTTTCTTTGTATAGGTTATGGCTTTAACGATGAGCATGTCCAGCCTGTCTTGTTGAATAAGGCTTCAAAAAATGGTCTTCCAATAATTATTGTAACAAAAGAGATTGTTGACTCTATTCGTAAAAATGTGATGGATGCCAAACACAATTTTATTGCGATATATAGTAATGACGCAAATGGGTGCATTATAGAGACCAAAGATGATAAATTGTCAATACCCGATAAGGAATATTGGCGTTTAAAAGAGTTTTGTACCATTATAAAATAGTTGATGATTATGGCAAATGAATCTTTATTAAAATATGGCGTAAAAGAGAGCATAGGGCAAGTGAACGCTGTTGATACAGGAACAGCAACAGTAGTTGTAACAGATGACTCTGTGCTTTCTCAGTTGCAAATCAATCAATTGTTAGCTATAAAAAGTCCTCGTCCAGGGCGACATATTATAGCAATGATTATGAAGATATTTCGTAAGTCAGCTTCTATAGATACGACTGAGGAAGATGAAGAAAGCGAAGCACTTGAACAAATGTCGCTTAATGTTATCAAAATTGTTTTCATCGGAGAATTCATAGACCATGAAGGTATAAAATTCAATCTTTTCCGTAGAAATGTCAGTGCAGTTCCTTCTATTGATGCTTCTTGTTATAAAATAGAAGGAGATAGGCTTACGGCTTTGATGCAATGTATTTCTACTGATGCCGCAAGTGTGGTAAATCCTTTAAAAATAGGTCTTTATACGATGGATGAAAAGTCCAGTGCCTATTTGGATGGAGATAGATTGTTTCAGCGTCATGCGGCTATCGTAGGTTCTACTGGTAGTGGAAAATCGTATTGTGTAGCACGTATTGTTGAGCAGATGGCAGATTTACCAAATGCAAATGCTGTTCTATTTGATATACATGGAGAATATTCTACAGATTCCTTCAAGAAGGAAGGCATTGCTCATTACAAAATCGCAACGCCTTCAGATCTTGATGAGTCTGATAAATTGAGCAAAGGTATTTTGATGATTCCTTATTGGCTGCTCACTTATGAAGAAATGCAAGCATTACTGTTAGACCGTAGTGACCAGAATGCGCCCAATCAGGCTATGCTTTTGTCTAAAGAGATACTTTCTCAAAAAGAAGAGACAGTGAAAGAAAAGTCTTTAAAGGGAAAGATAACTCTGGATAGTCCTATCCCGTATAAATTGGATGTCGTTCTTCAAAATCTCACAAAATTGGATGAAGAAAGAGTGCCTGGAGCAAAGTCTGGTTCAGATAAAGCAGGTCCATTCAATGGTAAACTTACTCGCTTCAACCAACGTCTTCAAAATAAGCTTGATGATAAACGTATGGGATTTATGTTCCACATGTCAGCAGAAGAGCTATCATTGGATTGGCTGAACAACTTTTGCACGACATTGATGGGAAAAGATGATACAACTAAAAACAGAATAAAAGTTATTGATTTTTCCGAAGTTCCATCAGATGTACTTCCTTTGGTTATAGGTTTGGTCGCTCGTCTTGTATTTACTGTTCAACAATGGAGTGACAGTAATCTGCGCCATCCCATTGCTTTATTATGTGATGAGGCACATTTATATGTGCAACAGATGGAATCAAGAGACTCTGTTGCTGAGATTAGCTTGAAGAGTTTTGAACGAATTGCCAAAGAAGGCAGAAAATATGGTGTTGGCTTGGTTATTATCAGTCAACGACCATCTGAAGTGAACAGAACGGTTTTGAGTCAATGCAATAATTTCATAAGCTTGCGTCTTACAAATGTTGAAGACAAGAATGTCATTAAACGTTTGTTGCCTGACAATTTGGGAAATATTGCCGACAACTTATCACTTTTGGATATAGCCGAAGCCATCGTGGTTGGAGATGCCATTTTGCTTCCTTCAAGGATAAAAATCGACCAACCGACCATTACGCCATCAAGTCAAACAGTGAAATTTTGGCAGAAGTGGAATGAGAAAGACCTGCATCAAGATTTGAAAGTTGCTGTAGCGAACATGATTAAGCAAAGTAAAAACTAAGTAAAAATGGAGAAAGCATAGAAAAATGGTTCTTCATAAAATTGAATGGTATGCAAATTAAATTGTAGTACATGATAGATACGAAAAAATATTTTTATTTGTCAAGCTCAAATATTTATCCTAACCTTATCTTGGAAAGACCTTGGTGGTTAAACTCTATGTATTTGCGTAATGACGAAAGCAATGTGATATTTGTTCCTCGTGATTTCCGCATAGGAAAATTTTACTTTAGGGATGTGCCATTGGATCATCATGTGAATCCTTTTGAGTATATATATATTCATACTGAAAAAGTAGAATGGGGATATTTATGTGCATTACTGAACTCTCCAACTTATATTAAGCGTCTCTTTGGGAAAAAAGTACGTCCCTATTCAATGCAGCGTATGACAGAAGAAATTCTTCTAAATATCCCTTTGTTTAAGGCAAATGAAGATATTCAAAATGAATTGACAGTTATTGAGAGCATCATATTGTCCCTTCGTTTTGAACAAAACATTCCTGAAGAACATAAACGTGTATTATCTTATATTATAAGTGTTTTTGAAGATGTCAGAGAGGCTTATATATTAGAAATGGAAAATACTTTCATGTTCTCTCTTTGGGGCATAAGTATACGGAAATATTGGAACAAAATGGTACTTCGTGTTTGTACTGGAGATATGGAAGAAGACGTGTATGCTTTATTTGAAGAGTTGACGCAACCTTCAAGTGTTCTGATGAACAATATAAAGAAATTGAAACTCTATGCAAGTTTAAATAAAATATAGTTATGACTTGGAGATTAGATACAATAAGTATAACCAATTTTAAGGCTTTTAAGAATGAGCAGACTATTGAGCTTAATGGTAAGAACTATCTTCTATATGGTGATAATGGTTCTGGTAAAAGTTCCATTTTCTGGTCTCTTTACACTCTTTACCAGAGTTGTTATAAAAAAGAAGAGACAAAAGTTCGCAAGTACTTTGATGTAACAAATGATGAGAATTTGTTGAATCGTTATGTCTCAAATCCGGATAGTAGTATTGTTGCAACATTTATGGATGTTGATAATGCAGCAAATATTAAAGAGATAAAAATGAGCAACAATGACTTAAGTATAGTTGGAACGACAGATACATTTACGATAGCAACAGTTACATTCAGTGATTTCTTCAACTATCAAAAGCAATCATCTTTGTTTGACTATTGCAACAGCGAGGACAATGATGCTTTTAAGCCATTTTTAAGAGATTTGTTCCCATTTATAAAATTGAGAAACAAAATGGTGAAAATTGATGGAAATGAAGTTGATTCTGATTCTGCATTTGAGGCTTGGACATATCTTGTTGATGCTGTAGATAAAGAACTTAAAAATGACGATGGCTCTTTGATATATGAAGAGGACGATAAATATAAAAAATATCAAGAAGCTCTATATCAATTCAATGAAGACTTTAAAATTGCAATAGAAGGAATTGAAGGCAATGTAGGACGTTTATTACATTCAAAAATGGAGTTGCCAAATGTTAATCTGTTATTTGAATATAAAGAGGCTACGTTTAATGATACTATCAATGGAAATGGCCTTAAAGATGGGAAACTTCATGCAGGAAAAATATTGATTTCAGCAGAGGATACTAATATTGCTGATGCTAATAAACGAAAAATCAAGCATCCTCGTACTTATTTCAATGAGGCGACTCTATCTAAGATTGCTTTAGCAATACGATTGGCTGTATTTGAGAATAAAGCAAGTTTTTATGACTCGGATGGAGCAAAACTTCTCTTTGTGGATGATTTGCTCGTAACTTTTGATATGAGAAATCGTATTGATGTCATGAATATTTTGCTTGGTTATGCAGAATCTTATCAGTTGCTTATCTTTACACATGATAGAGCTTTCTATAATATGTTCAAGAACCATTTGCTTGATATGGAACAGCATAAAAAATGGAAGTTTGCTCAGATTTATATGCAAGGTAATGGGCATCAAGTTCCAAAAATTGTTGAGGAAAAGTCTAATTTGGATATGGCAAAGAAATATTTCGATGAGAATGATTGTGTTGCCAGTGCCGTCTATTTGCGAAAGGAATGCGAGAAAATAGCTAAGTCTTTGTTGGAATTGCGTTATTTGTGCGCTGAAAATGTTGTTATTGGGAAAATGCCAACAATGAGCTTGGGCGATTTGCTTAACAATCTAAACAAGGAATTTGATGATTGTAAACTTGTATTTAATTTTTGTGATTTAAGTATTTTGCGCAAAGATTTGATGAATATATCTGTTCACGATGATGCATATACTCAAATTTATAGAAATGAGTTAGAAAAAGCTATTGTAATTGTTGAAAAGTTAAGGAAAATAAAAAGAACAGTGATATGTGATAAAGACGAATTAGAAAGAAAAATTTTTGATTTTACGATATCTGAGCAGGTAACTGATGGGAGGCGTAGAAAGAAAAAGAAAAGTATATCTTTTAAATTCTGTTTTTTACAGACTTTTTCCAGATTTGTAAATGAGGGAAATTCGTATTATCAGAATGCGAAAGTCAAGGTTACATCTTCGGCTGTTATTGCCGAATGCCCGAATATTCGAGAACTGACTAAAAATACCATTTTGAATTTTCAAGATTTCTGCACTCTGTTAGATGACAAATTTAGCAATGTTGATCTTGGCGAATGTGTTTCATATAATGGTACTAAATTGAAAAATTATAAAAGGTAAATGTTAAATCAAACAACAGATAACAACAAGCGAATAGCAAAGAACACACTGCTTCTTTACTTCCGAATGCTCTTTATGATGGTGGTGTCGCTGTACACGAGCCGAGTCATACAGAAGGGAGTGGAATACTTCGGAATAATATTATAACTAAGAAAAAACAATATCATTATGAATGAATTTAAGAATATAAAAGTAGCAGTAGCCGGTACCGGCTACGTAGGTCTGAGTATAGCAACCCTGTTATCTCAGCACCATCATGTAACAGCAGTAGATGTAATCCCAGAGAAGGTGGAGAAACTCAACAATAAGATTTCTCCAATCCAGGACGATTACATCGAAAAGTATTTGGCTGAAAAGCCATTGAATCTCGTGGCAACCCTTGATGGCAAGTCAGCCTATAAGGATGCAGACTTCGTAGTGATTGCAGCACCAACCAACTACGACCCAGTGAAGAACTACTTCGATACAACCCATGTAGAAGAAGTCATCGACCTGGTTCTGGAGGTAAACCCAGATGCGGTGATGGTCATCAAGAGTACCATCCCGGTAGGTTACACCCGTAGCCTCTACTTGAAGTATGTCAAGAAGGGCGTGAAGAAGTTCAACCTTCTCTTCTCTCCAGAGTTCCTTCGTGAGAGCAAGGCACTCTATGATAACCTTTACCCAAGTCGCATCATCGTAGGCTATCCAAAGATTATCGAGCGCCCAGAGTTTGCGGAGGAGAACGAGGCTATCAAGTCTGTAACCAATGTCGAGATGTTGAAGGAAGCAGCTAAGACCTTTGCCGCTCTGCTCCAGGAAGGCGCCATCAAGGAAAACATCGATACTCTCTTCATGGGCATGAAGGAAGCTGAGGCTGTCAAGCTCTTTGCTAATACCTATTTGGCACTCCGAGTAAGTTACTTCAATGAGTTGGATACGTACGCAGAGGTAAAGGGACTCGATACCAAGGCTATCATCGATGGCGTAGGTCTTGACCCACGAATCGGCACCCATTATAACAACCCAAGCTTCGGCTATGGTGGTTATTGCTTGCCAAAGGATACCAAGCAACTTCTGGCAAACTATGCCGATGTTCCAGAGAACCTGATTGAGGCAATCGTAGAGAGCAACCGCACCCGTAAGGACTATATCGCTGATGCCGTACTCCAGAAGGCAGGCTATTACAGCTATGCCGATGCCAACAGCTATGATGCCAGCAAGGAGCACAACTGTGTGATTGGTGTCTATCGCCTGACTATGAAGTCAAACAGCGATAACTTCCGCCAGTCAGCTATTCAAGGCATCATGAAGCGTATCAAGGCAAAGGGTGCAGAGGTAGTCATCTATGAGCCAACCTTGGAAGAGGGCAGCACCTTCTTCGGTAGTAGAGTAGAGAACAACCTCGAAGCCTTCAAGGCACAGAGCCATGCCATCATCGCCAACCGCTACGATGCTTGTTTGGATGATGTCAAGGATAAGGTTTATACACGAGATATTTTTAGAAGAGACTAGATTTTGTAGTAAAAATATTTTTTATGTCTGATATAAAAAATGCAATGATAAAGGGTCTTGCATGGAGTGCGATAGAAAAATATTCGGTATTCTTAGTAAGTCTTATTGTCTCAATGGTGTTGGCTCGTTTGTTGGCACCAAAAGACTTTGGTGTGGTGGCAATAGCCACAGTTATCATCAATTTCTTATCCATATTTTCTACGATGGGGATAGGACCGGCAATCATTCAAAGGAAGAATTTATCAAATGATGATATTAATAATATATTTTCATTTTCAGTGATAATCTCCCTGATTCTTACTTTGATATTTTTTGCTAGCTCATGGCTAATAGCCCATTACTATTCCGAAGCCCAATTAATAACAATATGTCATGTGCTTTGCATTAATTTGTTCTTTGGTGGTATAAATATGGTGCCATCTGCTTTGATGGCAAAAAATAGAAGGTTTAAAGAAATTGCGATTAGAACTGTTGTTCTTCAGATTCTAACAGGAGCAATAGCTGTTTATGCTGCTTATAATGGTTTTGGTGTTTATTCATTGTTAATATCACCGACTGTTACTAGTATAGCGATGATGTTTTATAACTGCCACTTTTATCCCGTAAAGTTTAAGATAAATATAGATATAAAGATTATAAAGAGCATATTTTCGTATAGTTCTTACCAATTTGGCTTTGAGTTTATCAATTATTTTTCTCGAAATCTCGACAAACTTATTATTGGTAAATATATTTCAGCTAACGCCTTGGGATATTACGATAAGTCTTATCGGTTGATGCAATTGCCGGCAGGGCAACTAACTGGGGTTATAAACCCTGTTCTACAACCCATTATGTCAACATTGCAAGATGATATGACTCAAATGGCACAGAAATATAATAAAATTATAAGTTTTATAGCAACAATAAGTTTCCCTTTAGCAATTTATTTATTCTTCTCAGGTAAAGAATTAATATGTGTATTCTATGGTAATTCTTGGATACCAGCAGTCACATCATTTGAAATCTTAGCGTTGTCTTTACCTACGCAAATGATTTTATCAACTTCAGGAGGAATTTGGCAGTCTTGTAATTCTACTAAACTTTTATTTGTTACTGGAGCGATAAATACAGGTATTACTATTGCTGGATTTATCATTGCTGCGTATTGTTTTTCGACAATAGAGGCTGTGGCTGCAGCTTGGACGATTACTTCTGTCATAAACTTCTTTATAACTTATGTAAGTATGTATAGAATTGTGTTGCGACATAGTATAATGAGTATGCTTAGGCAGTTAATCTCTCCGATAGTTAATGCGATACTGTTATCTTGCATATATATAGCTTTAAAAAATGTATTTTATAATAGTTTATTTCTAGAGTCTTTAATATTAAAAACTATTTTAGGTTTTATAGTTAGTCTAGTATATCTTGGTGTTACAGGAAAGTTTAATGTGATTGTGTTTTTAAAACAAAAATGTAAAAGAAATGAAATATGATTATTTGATAGTAGGCTCAGGGCTTTTCGGAGCAACATTCGCACATCTTGCTCACAAGCAGGGCAAAAAGTGCTTGGTGATAGATAAGCGTTCTCACTTAGGTGGTAACATCTATTGTGAGAATATCGAAGGTATCAACGTGCATAAGTATGGCGCACACATCTTCCATACCTCCAATAAGAAGGTGTGGGACTTTGTGAACTCCATCGTGGAGTTCAACCGCTATACAAATTCGCCAGTGGCTAACTACAAGGGCAAGCTCTATAATCTGCCATTCAATATGAACACCTTCTACCAGATGTGGGGCGTAACCACACCTGAAGAAGCGCAGGCTAAGATTGATGAACAGAAAGCGGAAGCTGTGGCTCGCATGAAAGCTGATGGCGTAACAGAACCACGTAACCTGGAGGAGCAGGCTCAGGTGTTGATAGGAAAAGACATTTACGAAAAACTTATCAAGGGTTATACTGAGAAGCAGTGGGGAAGAAAATGTACCGAACTTCCTGCTTTCATTATCAAGCGTTTGCCAGTTCGTCTCATCTTCGATAATAACTACTTCAATGATAAGTACCAGGGTATCCCTGTTGGTGGTTATAACAAACTCATTGATGGCTTGCTTGAAGGAGTAGAGACAAAGATGAATGTTGATTTCTTTGAAAACCGCTCTTATTGGGAGAGAATAGCTGACAAGATAGTGTTCACAGGCAAGATAGATGAATTCTATAATTATCAGTTTGGTAAACTAAACTATCGTACAGTTCGTTTCGAGACAGAAATCATTGATAAACCAAATTATCAAGGTAATGCTGTGGTGAATTATACAGAGCGTGAGGTGCCATATACTCGTGTCATCGAACATAAGCATTTCGAGATGTTCGGTCACGAAGTATATGATAGTCCAAAGACCGTTATCTCCAAGGAGTATTCAACCGAGTGGAAGGATGGTATGGAGCCATATTATCCAGTGAACGATAAACTGAATTCAGAGTTGTATGCTAAGTATAAGTTTTTGGCTGATAAGGAAGATAATATTATCTTCGGAGGAAGATTGGCAGAGTATAAGTATTATGATATGGCTCCAATAATAGAGCGAGTTTTTAATATACTAAAAAGTATTTAATTATGATTAATAAAGTGGGTATAGTTGTTGTAACGTATAATCGCTTAAATCTTCTAAAAGAGGTGATAGAAGCATTGCGTTTACAAACATATAAAGATTTTCAGATAGTTGTTGTAAACAACGGTTCTACTGATGAAACTCCAAAGTGGTTGTCTGACCAGCGTGATATATATACAATTACGCAAGAAAATTTGGGAGGAGCTGGCGGCTTCTTTACTGGTATGAAATATGTTGTAGAAAATGGTTTCAAGTATTGTTGGATCATGGATGATGATGTTATCTGTGATAAAAATGCGCTTGTGGAATTGATTTCGGCAATTACTGCCAAGGCAGGTATTGGATTTGTTTGTAGTAATGTACTTGGGATTGATGGCTCTCCAATGAATACGCCAATTGTGAACATGGATAGTCGATCTGCATTAACAGGCTACGAGGATTATTTTGATTTGTCTGATTATAATATGGTAAAGGTGAAAAGGGCAACTTTTGTTTCGGTTCTTTTTACAACTGATGTCATTTCGAAAAACGGACTGCCATATAAGGAATATTTCATTTGGGGGGACGATACAGAATATACAATTAGACTTTCAAAAAAATATCCTTGTTATGTCGCTCTCAAAAGTAAGGTAGTTCATAAAAGAAAAATTCAAAAGAATATAGAATTTGAAAATGAGACAGATAAGTCACGTTTGAATTTTTATTTGTATAAATATCGTAATGAAGCATTTTCATATATTTCTAGGAAGGAACGTACTCGTCTTTCGTGGATTTTAGGATATTCATTTCAAGGACTAAAATTTTTGATAAAGGGCAAATTTAAGCATTCTAAAATATTATTTATGGCAGCATTCCTTTTAGTCTCTTTTAATCCACGAATAGTATATATAAAATCTTAAACTAAAGAGAAGTGAAATACAACTTTCATGAAAATTATTATTGCTTATGTCAATCGTAGGATTAGTCTATTTTATCATTAAATGGATAGAAGCACTTGTATTGTACTTCTTTGGTAAACAAATGGAATTTTCATCCAGTAAGAAATCTTATTGGATGGCTGCTATTTTTCCAATTATAGTTTTTGGTCTAGCAGAAGGTTTAAGATGGGGGCATATGTATGATTATAACGTATATGCTGAGAGATATGCAGCTATTAATGCTTTTTTTACAATGAAAGAGCAAAGTAGTCCTTTGTTTACAATTATAGTTTACACTTTAAAATGTATAGGAATCTCCTTTCAAGCATTTTTAGTTATACAATGCGCATTTTTGTTAACTTCAGCCTTGGTATTTCTTCAAGAATACAAAAGATATTTGCGTTGGGCACTTCCTTTGTTGCTTATTGCATTTTCTCAAAATGAAAATATAATAAGGTTTTATTTGTCTCAATCATTTATGTTTATTTCCCTTTATTATTATTTAAAGGGCAAAAGTGGTAAGAAGGCTTTTATATATGCTTGTTGTTCGTGTTTAATACATTTTGGTCAACTTCCTTTTGTTGTGATACTCTTTTTCTTAAGATTACTTAATGTAAAAAAAATACCAAAATTGTATGCTATTATAGCTTTCCTTTTTGCTACTTTTGTTATAAGTGTATCTGATATGACTTTTTTGGTTAAATGGGCAAATTTAATTACATCATATTTCGGAGGCTCTGATTATCAACTTTTTGCCTATCTAGATTCTATGGATGAAATAGTTTCGGGTGAAGCTGGAAGAATGGGTATTATTGTTGCTAAACTCTCATCACAATTAAAGTCTTTAATTTCATTTCTTCCTTTGATAATATTGGGAGAAAAGTTCCTTTCACATGAAAAATATGGCAATATGATATATAACTTAATGATTATAAATATCGTTTTAAGCCCAATCTTTGGACAAGTTGAACTCTTAATGAGATTTTGTTATTCCTTTAATATCTTCGTGGTAATTGTTATGGCAATTGTATTAAAGAAGCTATTTAAAGATAATAAAATTCAGTTTCATTTATTAGGATATTTAATCCTATTTTGCTATATGTATGCTTTCTTAAATAGCCCTTTCCTACGTCAAGATTATGAAATGTATTATATCTGGGATTCTTATGGGAAAGTAACAAATTGGGGACCATATTTAAAATAAAAAACAATTTAAATTATGAAGATAAGTATAATTATACCTACTTATAATCGAGGTAATATAATTTCTCTAACATTAGATAGTATAAAAGCTCAAACATATACTAATTGGGAATGTATTGTTATTGATGATAAATCTACAGATAATACAAAGTTAATAGTTTCAGATTATGTAAATAAAGATAAGCGTTTTCATTATATACAAAATCAAAGAAAAAAAGGAGCACAAGGTGCCAGAAATACAGGTTTATTTTATTGTGATTCAGATTGGGTCTTCTTTTTTGATTCTGATAATAAACTTCATCCAACTTGTATTGAGAAGTTGATGCAAGCTATTAGACCAGGCATTGATGTTGTCCAATGCTTTTCTAAAATTATAGATGTTGGAACTGGTGAGACTGGAAAGGTTTTTAAATGGAGTAATTTTGGAAATATATATCATAGACTTTTTAATTGTGAGACTTATGTAGATTTTAATCATGCAATTATTCGCAAGGCTAAAGTCTTGGAAATAGGTGGATTAGATGAGGATTGTCCTTCTATGCAAGAGTGGGACACTCATTTGCGTTTGAGTCGTATTGCTAATTATTTTACGGTTGAACATGTATTGGTTGATTATTATGTTGGTGCAAGAGATGCTATTTCAACAGATAACAAAAGAGAAATAAGGGGAAGATTATTTATTCTAGAAAAATATTTAGATATCTGGAAAAATCACAAAAAAGGTTTATGCCGTTTTGTAAATCTGATATATCAGCTAATTGAAAAAAATAGAGATAAAGGATTTAAAAAAGACAGTCTTAAGAAGCTGAAATCTCTTATGTCACATATAAACTTTTATATCATTCTAGGCTTTTTTGTTAATAAGTATATTGGTTTAAAATCTCATTTTAATTAAAAAATATGAAAGTAAATGATTGTAAAATAATAGAGCTTCCAAAGTTCTTGGATGCTCGTGGAAATCTCTCTTTTGCAGAAAATTTCACTCAAATTCCTTTTGAAATAAAGAGAACTTATTGGCTTTATGATGTCCCTGGTGGTGAAAATCGTGGTGGACATGCGGAAATCAACAATGAGGAATTGATTGTTGCGCTTTCTGGTGCTTTTGACATCGTTGTGGATGATGGTAAGGAGAAAAAGACCTTTACACTTAACCGTTCTTACTATGGTCTTTATCTTCCAAAAGGACTTTGGAGAGAAATCAAGAATTTTTCGACAAATGCCGTTGCTTTGGAGTTCGGAAGTATTCCATACGATGCAAATGATTATATTCGCAATTATGAAGCTTTTAAAGCTTATGCAAACTCAACTTTAGAGCAGAATGCAATAATAGGAAAATGCAACGGTACGCAATCGCATGATGTAAAAGCAATTGAATTGCATAATGTTTATGATAGTACCATTATTGAATTGGATAAACATCATAGTGAGCGTAGAGGTAACTTAACTGTCGTAGAGAATGGGCTGACATTACCATTTGATGTGAAGCGTGTCTATTATCTCTATGATGTTCCTGGTGGTGAGTCACGTGGCGCTCATGCTCATCGTGAGTTAGAGCAATTGATAATTGCGGTGTCTGGATCCTTTACCGTAACATTGGACGATGGAAATTGCAAGCGTTCGTTCTTCCTCAACCGACCATATCAAGGACTTTATGTGAAATCTGGTATGTGGAGAACCTTAGAAGACTTTTCTTCTGGTGCTGTTTGTATGGTTCTCGCTTCTGATGTATATAAGGCATCTGATTACATTCGCTCATACGATGAGTTTATACAATTTAGAAAAGAAAATAAATAATAGTTAATTTATAAAAATATTACAATAATGAATATTCCATTTTTGTCCTTAAAGGATGTTACTGCTCTTCACGGAGCAGAGATTAATGAGGCTGTAAGCCGAGTCGTTGAAGGAGGTTGGTATCTTCAGGGTGAAGACAACAAGAAGTTTGAGAAAAATTTCTCAGAATTCATAGGTGCAAAATATACAGTTGGTTGTGCCAATGGTTTGGATGCTCTCATTTGGATTTTCAGAGCCTATATTGAAATGGGGGTAATGAAGCCTGGTGATGAGGTCATTGTTCCAGCAAATACTTACATTGCAACAATATTGGCAATTACGGAGAATGGACTAGTACCAGTTCTAGTTGAGCCAAAGCCAAATACTTTGGAAATTGACGATGATTTAATAGAGTCTCATATCACTTCCAAGACCAAGGCTATTGCCATCGTACATCTTTATGGTCGAATTGCTTATACAAAGAAGATAGGTGAACTTTGTAAAAAGTATAATCTCAAATTGGTTGAAGATTGTGCTCAAAGTCATGGTTGTAAGTTTGAGGATGGCCGAATGACAGGTAGCTTAGGTGATGCTGCTGGTTTTTCTTTCTATCCAGGCAAGAATCTGGGAGCTCTTGGAGATGCCGGTGCTATGGTGACAAATAATGAGGAATTAGCTCAAGCTGTACGTGCTCTTGCAAACTATGGTAGCCAAAGAAAGTATGTTTTCAAGTATGCTGGGCGTAATAGTCGTTTGGACGAAATTCAAGCTGCTGTACTTGATGTCAAGTTAAAGTATCTTGTGCAAGATAATGCTCATCGTAAAGAGGTGGCTCACTATTATTATGAGCATATTGACAATCCTTTGATTGCACTACCAGACTTGCTTCCTGATGAACAGAATGCTTATCACCTGTTCCCTATTGTTGTTGGAGAAGGTAAGCGTGATCCGTTACACGATTATCTTGCAGCCAATGGAGTTGGGACCGTATGCCATTATCCTATAGCACCTCACAAGCAAGAGTGTTATGCCAAAGAGACCTGGAAATTCCCACAATTGTCTTTGCCTATTACAGAAAGACTTGCTGACGAAGAGTTGAGTCTTCCTATCGGTCCAACTGTTTCTCTGGAAGATATAGCCGAGGTTGTACGACTCATAAACGCTTTTAAATGAAATGAATACAAAAGTTGATGAACCATTAGTATCTGTAGGAGTTATTTCTTATAACTCCTCAGATTATATATTGGATGTGTTGGAGAGCATAAAGGCTCAAACTTATCCTAATATAGAACTGATTATTTCTGATGATAAGTCACCAGATAACACTGTAGAAATTTGTAAGGAATGGGTCTCTAAAAATAAAGAAAGATTTGTTCGTGTTGAGATTATAGTTCCAGAGCATAATACAGGTACGGCTGGCAACTATAATCGAGCTTTGTTCGCCTCAAAAGGTGAATGGATGAAATTCATAGATGCTGATGACTTGCTCTTGCCAAATTGTTTGGAAGATAATATCAATTTTATATGCAAAAATGAAAATGCAAAAGTTGTATTTTCTGATGTTGTTATTTTTGAAAATGAAATCAGTAATTCTAAGCCGTTTTTTAAAAAGGGGGCTAAATCTTTTTTTGAACAAGATACTCATGCCCAACTTATGATTGCTTTGAAAGGGAATCCTGTTCCTTCTGCTTCATTTTTTATCGAAACAGAAGTGCTTAAAGCCAATCCTTTTGATGAGCGTTTTAAGTTGTTGGAAGATGCTCCCAAATGGATAGATTTACTAGAAAAGGGCTATAGGTTTTTCTACTTTGATATAGTTACGGCAGGTTATCGAAAATGTCAGTCTGTTTCACAAAATCAGGAGTTGTATTTTAGTCCTGTATATTGTGAGAATCTTTTTCAATATTTATGGACGGAAAGAATTCCTCTTATACGAAAATACCATAATCAAGATGCATATAATACCCAAAGAAAGCAACTTTTAAAGATAGAATTAGCTTACGCTCTATTAAATAATAAAAGAAGTTTCTATCATGATATTATTTATGTTTTAATAAAAATATTAATTAGATTTTTTGTAAAATATAAATTATAAATATTGTAATTTAAAGAAGTATTCTTATTTTAAACAAAATGGAATTATTGAATATTGAACTATGGTAAAAGTAATTACATATGGGACTTATGATCTTCTTCATCAAGGACACATTAATTTATTGCGACGAGCAAAGGAACTTGGTGACTACTTAATTGTAGGTGTAACCAATGACAGCTTCGACCGAGATAGAGGTAAACTGAATGTTCGCAACAATGTTCTCGAAAGAGTTGAAGCAGTAAAAGCAACAGGCTTTGCTGATAAGATTATTATCGAGGATTATGTAGGTCAGAAGATAGACGACATACAAAAGTATGATGTGGACATCTTTGCCATAGGTTCTGACTGGGAAGGTAAGTTTGACTATCTCAATGAATTTTGCAAGGTAGTTTATCTTCCACGTACACAAGGAATCTCATCAACGATGCTGAGAGAGGAATGTCAAGAGGCAGTGAAAGTTGGCATCATCGGTTGCGGACGTGTGGCAAAACGTTTTCCTTCAGAGGCAAGTGTGGTGAGTGGAGTAAGTGTATGTGCAGCTTACGATATAGACAAGAATGCAGTGGTTACTATGTCCAAGGATAATAAGGACGTGTGGGCATACGCAGATTTAGACACATTCTTTGATGCTGTAGATGCAGTATATATTGCCACTCCTCATCTGACACACTATGAATATATAAAGAAAGCCTTGGAACAGAAAAAGCATGTGCTTTGTGAGACTCCTATGGTTTTGGATGGTGAACAAGCCAAGGAACTCTTTGCATACGCTGAGGAACAGGGTTGTATTTTGATGGAAGCAAACAAAACTGCTCATTGTCCAGCTTTCAATCACTTAATAGTGATGATTAAGTCAGGACTGATAGGTGAAGTCGTAGATATAGAGGCCTCGCTCTCCAAGTTGTGGGATGGTAACATGAAGTTGCGTGAGTTTGATGCAAATCAAGCAGGAGGTTCTTTCTTTGAATTAGGTTCTTATCCATTGCTTCCAATTATCCGTTTGCTCGGAACAGATGTGAAAAGCTTGAATTTCTATTCTCGTGTGAAGAATGATGTAGATATGTACACCAAGGGGGTAATGCAGTATGATAATGCAGTAAGCTCTTTCAAAGTCGGATTAGGAGTGAAGACAGAAGGCAACCTCGTTGTTTCAGGAACAAAAGGATATGCCTATGTGCCTGCTCCATGGTGGAAAACTGATTATTTTGAGCTTCGTTATGAAAATCAAAATGACAATAAAAAGTTCTTCTATAAGTGGGATGGATATGGTTTGCGTTATGAGATACAGGAGTTTATTAGTTGCATCGTGAATCATCGTTTTTCCTCAGCTCGCTTGCGCAGAAGGGAAAGTATACTTATGGCAAGTTTAATGCAACAGTTTGCTGAACAAAAGAATTTAATTGATATATAATTATGTTCTTGGGAAAATTCATAGGATTTATAGACTCGGTTCTAACCAAGAAGATTTGGGTAAACAAAGGTCGAAATGTTGAGATACGAAGACACTGTTTTTTTGACCGTCCCAAACAGGTATTCTTGAGTGATGGCACATTCGTGAACAGGAATTGCCAATTCCATATAGGAGCTAATGATTCTGTAAAAATTAAAATAGGAAAAAATGTTTTTATTGGTATGAATGTTTCTTTTATTTGTGTCTCCCATCAAATTGGTAACCTATCGAAAAGAGCAGGGCAGAATGTTTATGAGAGTATCAATGTAGAAGATGGAGTATGGATTGGTGCAAACTCAACGATACTTCCTGGAGTGAAATTAGGAAAAGGTAGTATTGTTGCAGCTGGTGCAGTGGTAACTCGTAATGTAGAAGCTAATTGCATTGTGGGGGGGTACCAGCTCGCATCTTAAAACGTATAAAATAGCTTGATAAAATGAAAAGGGCATTAGTGACAGGTGGAACAAAAGGAATTGGGTTAGGCATAGTTAGAATGTTGTTGAATGAGGGCTATTTCGTGACAACAACTTATGCCCACGATGAAGTATCCGCTATGGCTTTTAAGGAGGAGTTTTCTACAAAGTCTTCTGATTTTGAATTGTTGAAAATAGACCAAAGCGACAAAAATGATATGCAGATACTTGTAACACATATCAAGGAACATGGAATATTGAGCTGCTTGGTATGTAATGCTGGCATGACATTGCGCAAAGGCATCACGGATTTCTCGGATAAAGAATGGGAACGAGTGATGCAAGTGAATGTCAATGCACCTGTGTTTTTGATTCGTGATTTATTTAGCCATATTTCAAGGAATGCACGCATAGTGTTCATTGGTTCAGAAATGGGCATTTATCCTCATGGTACATCGTTGGCTTACGGTGTTACGAAAAGTGCAGTGCATGCATTGGCTAAGAATCTTGTGAAGTTCTTTGAAGGTTCTGGTACTACAGTAAATGTTATAGCCCCAGGATTTGTGGAAACGGAATGGCAGAAGGGCAAGCCACAAGAGATACGGAATAACATCTGTAAGAAAACAGCATTGGGGCGCTTCGCCACCATCGAAGAGATTGCTGACGCAGTGCGATTTGTTATCAATAATCCATTTGTCAATGGCTCTGTCATTGAAGTGAATGGTGGTTATAATTATAAATAATTCAGATGAGAAAAATTAATATAGAGCAAGAACATGAAATTTTGCTAGAAATGGCAAAAATATTTCATAATATTTGTGTAGAGAATGGCATCCCTTATTATATGTTGGGGGGAACAATGTTAGGTGCAGTGCGTCATAAGGGTTTTATTCCTTGGGATGACGATATGGATTTTGGAATTCCTAGAAAATATATTGCTAGATTTATAAAAGTAGCTGAGCAACAACTTCCTAAGAGATATGATCTTCTAACAGTAGATAATTCGGATTATGCTGTTTTGGGAATTAATAAGTTGTCAGATACAATGACTATATTATCTGAATTTTATTCTATAAAGACGGATGAAAAGCTAGGTATAAATATAGATATATTTCCTTTGGACTATACAGATAAAAGAGTTGGAATATTTTCTATGAATTGGTATGTTCGCAAACTCTTTAAATTTCAAAAGTTATTATTTGTAAGTCCAAAACACAGAACTTTTTTACGTAAGATACTGGCTATTATATGCCAAAAGATATTCCGATTGAAGAAAGAGTTTATCCCACATTATATCAATAAGCTAATGTTAAATCGTACCTCAAAGGCAGAGTGTGTGGCAAATTTGTATGGTGCATGGGCAATGAAAGAAGTAGTTCCTGTAGTTTATTTTGGCAGCCCAAAATTGTATAAATTTGAAAATGCAGAATTTTATGGAGTACAAAATTATGATGCTTATTTAAAGCAGCTTTATAATAATTATATGGAGCTTCCACCTCTTAAAGACAGACACATTCATGCAAGTGATATATATATAAAAGAGACCACTTGAAAAAGTGTTCTCATCAAAAGTTTAACATACGTTCGTTCCTTGATTGACATTTTGTATTCTGGAGTTTTTTGTACATTTGGGATTTCAAACAATAATTCAAGTTTGTTCAAGAAGAGTCCAAAGACAACGCAATTCGATATGTTCAGTTCTCCATTAGGATTGTTGTGTGAGCGTGAGGGTCGTCTATACGATGACCCATCAGGTTGGCACAATACGTTCTACAGAGACGTGACCTCTAATATAGACGAGGAGATATTTTAAAACCACTCTATACAACAGAGAAGGACGACAACCATGTTGGTCGCCCAAATGTTCCTATACGCATCCTCGTAGCCATGATTATATTAAAGAAAGGAATTGGTTGCAGTGATGAATAGCTATATGAGCATTGTCGTTTCAAATACACCAAAATACAACTATTGGAGATGATGGTAAAGGGGGCTATCCTACAATAGGGAATAATGTCTTTATTGGAACAGGTGCTATTGTAATAGGCGATATCACCGATTGGGGATAATGCAAAAATTGGAGCAGGTGCTATAGTTGTAGATTGTGTTCCTGCAAATAGTGTGATTCTTTCACCAAAAGCTAGAAAAAATGAAAAATAAGCCAAAAGTTTTATTTGTTATGCATATGCCGCCTCCCGTTCATGGAGCGGCAATGATGGGACAATATGTTCATGACAGTAAACTGATAAATGATAAGTTTGAATGTCATTACATAAATCCTTCTTTGTCAAGTTCTGTTGCTAATGTTGGTAAGGTAAGCATTGGTAAAATAGTTTTTATGGTAAAGAATATCATAAATATTATTAGAAAAGTAAAAAAGATAAAACCTGATCTTTGCTATTATACCCCGACTGCAGATGGATGGGGCATCTATAGAGATTTGGTAGTTCTGAGCTTTCTGAAATGGCAGAAGCAGAAAATAGTTCTTCATATGCACAATAAAGGTGTGAGAAATTTCTCAAATAATCACCGCTTTGCTCGTTGGACCTATAGACGTATTTTTAAAAATACTCATGTTATTTTATTGGCAAAGGAACTTTATCCGGATATTCAGGAATATGTTCTAGAAAAAAATATATACTATTGTCCTAATGGTATGCCTCAAACAAATTTTGATGTTAATGAAAGATTTATTGTTCATACACCTTATACTTTCTTGTTCCTTTCTAATATGATAGAAACGAAAGGTGTAGTAGAGGTATTGAGGGCATGCTCTATACTTAAAAGCAAAGGCGTAAAGTATGTTTGTAATTTTGTGGGTAAATGGAGTACTGTAACAGAAGAGCGTTTCTACGATTTAGTTAAGGTATTTGGTATAGAAGAGTATGTTAACTATCTAGGTGCAAAATATAATGAAGATAAGATTTCTGAGTTGAGAAATGCTGATTCATTAGTATTCCCAACTTTTTATCCTGGAGAATGTTTCCCATTGGTACTTATTGAGGCGATGGAATATAGTTTGCCTTGCATAAGTACAATTGAAGGTGGTATTCCGTCTTTAATAAATGATGGAGAGACTGGCTTTTTGGTACAATCGAAAGATACTGAGGCTTTGGCAAACAAAATGCTTTGGTTAATAGAGCATCAAGATGAAGGATTGCTGATGGGAAAGAAAGGTAGAAATAGATTCTTGGAGAATTTTACGCTGGATATTTTTGAGCATAGAATGGTTGATATATTAAGTTCTGAGCTCAATATCTGCGATAAATAATTACAGAAATATGATAGATTCAAGTAAAGCGCATTTGTGTTCATTGGACTTTTTGAAGTTCATAGCTGCTGTTTTTATCACTAATTCTCATTTCCAGCCGCTTTATGAGGGCATTAATACAGCTTTTGCAACTTTTGGCGTGCAAGGCAATGCTTTGTTCTTTTTTGTAGCTGGATTTTTGCTGATGATGGGATTTGACAAGCATAAAGGGCTGAATGTTGTGGATTGGTATAAAGCGAGAATTCGAAGGCTTTGGCCGTCTGTTTTTTTGTGGGCAATTGTTGCTGCAGCTATATGGAAAGCTCCTCTAACCATTCCTCGTTTAGTGTTAATGGATGGTTATTGGTTTTTACAAGCCATAGCTGTTGCATATCTGTTGTTTTATATATTTAGTAAGCCTTTAAAACGGTTCGGGGGGGGGTAATAAACAATTACAGTATGTGTTCCTCTTGTCGTTAGTTGTTTCTGTGGCATATTTCTTCTTAATGCCAGTTGCAGAAAGTTCACCTTTCCATACAAACTTTCATTATGTTTGTCATTTCAGTATAATGGTTATGGGTGGACTCTGTTATATACAACACGATAAACTAAACTGCAACAGATTGTGGAAAGACTGTTTGGTAATGTTTCTATCCTTTGTATTATATTTTGTAATATTGAAGATTGGAAAAGGGCAAAATGGTATTAGGTATTATGCGCAGATATTAGCATTGTTTCCTTTGCATACTTTTGTGTATTATTGCTATAAGACATGCTCCTATTCATGGTGTCAATCAATATTTCAGATACGTATTTTAGGAAGAATTATTACCGTCATTGCAGTTTTGACGTTAGAGATATATGTGGTGCAGTTTTCTGTAATAACAGATTATTTTAATCATTTATTTCCGCTTAATATATTTATCGTCTTTATCCTTATTACTTTTGCCGCATACCTGCTTAAAATTTTGACCTCATTGTTCCTAGCTGTGTTGTCAAAAGAGCATTTGGAATGGAAAGATATAGTAAAAGTATAAAGATTTAAAATGAATTATTCTAATGCTTAAGATTTTAATAAATGCCTATGCTTGCTCTCCTAATATGGGGAGTGAGCCTGGTATGGCTTGGAATTGGGTGAGTAATCTTGCCAAATATTGTGAAGTTCACATTATTACAGAAGGTGAATTTCAAGATAAGATAGAAGATGTTGTCCCTAAATTGGAACAAGGGAAAAATATATACTTCTATTATAATCCTGTTTCTGATGAGATCCGTAAAATGTGCTGGAATCAAGGTGATTGGAGATTCTATAAATACTATAAAGAATGGCAGTGGAAGACCTATTGCATGGCTAAGGATATCTGTTTAAAGCAGCATATTGATGTGCTGCATCAATTAAATATGATTGGATTCCGTGAGCCTGGGTATCTTTGGAAACTATCGAAGGAAACTGATATTCCATTTGTATGGGGACCTATCGGTGGTTTGAAACAGTTCCCTACGGCTTACCTGCAGGGTGCTGGTTTGAAAATGAAAGTTTTCAACCGCTTGAAGAATTTTTTGAATATCTGGCAATTGAAGCATGATAAAAGGGTAGATGAAGCATTTGAAACAGCAAAGCTTTTGGTTAGTTCTATCCCTGATTCATACAATGCAATTAAGAGATGTAAAGGACTAGAGTCTATTGTTATTCCTGAAACAGGCTGTTTCTTATCTGAAGACATTTCTACGGATAGATTTGATGAAAAAGAGTTTCATGTCATGTGGGTCGGTAAATTCGATTTCCGCAAACAGTTGCCATTGGCATTGAAGGTTATTGCTATGACGGGTAATTCTAATATAGTCTTAGATGTGTATGGAAGCGGTTCTAATGAGCAAGTTGCGTCGGCAAAAAAATATGTAGAAACTTTAGGTATCAAGAATAAGATAGTATGGCATGGTAATCAATCCAATAATGTTGTGATGAATGCTATGCGTCAGGCTCAACTGTTTTTCTTTACCAGTGTTAGTGAAGATACTTCTACGGTGGTATTAGAAGCTGTAAGTAATCGTTTGCCTGTTCTATGCTTTAATGCCTGTGGTATGGCTGCTGTTATTGATCATATGGTAGGCAGAAAAATACCATTAACAACACCTTCGCAGTCTGTTCAGGACTTTTCAAGAATGTTGAATGAATTGGAGGGTAACAGAGATTTGTTGAAACAAATGTCTGAAAACTGCAAGCGGAGACAGATAGAATTGTCTTGGGATGAAAAGGCTAAGACCATGGTAGGGTGGTATGAGAAGATAGTAAAAGCATAATATTTGAACATTTTATAAGTGGATGCTATGAGAAAAGGTAAACTTTTAAGTAAGGTACCTTGTAATGATGACTTGTTTGAAGGTGGTGCTCATCGAAAGCTGGCTATTGAAATTTCCGATGAGATACGAAATGATGATAATTGCACCATTATAGGTATCGATGGTGGATGGGGTTCTGGTAAATCCAACCTTGTTGGAATGATACAAAAAGAGCTATCTAACGGTATGAATGGTAGCAAGTATCATTTCTTTACCTATGATGCTTGGGGACACCAAACCGATCTTCAGAGACGAACGATTCTTGAAGAACTTACTTCAGACTTAGTGAAAGGGCAAACGCCTATCTTGAATGAAAATAGTTGGAAGGATAGTCTTGAGAATCTTTTAGCAAAGAAGAAACATACGAGTACAAAAACAATTCCTGCAATTGGAATAGGTTCTATAGTAAGTATGTTCTCAATCTTACTGACACCTTTTGTTACTCATCTTGCTTCTTTGGTTTCTGTAGAATGGTTAAAGCAAGCTGTTCTAGTTATACCTTATGTCGCAGCTTACGGCTTTTTCGGGTATCGTCATTATGGAAAGATGAAAGATAAATACAAGCAAGCTTTTACATGGGAAAAATGCCTTTCTGAGTTTTTTTTGATCTATAAAGATGATATTAAAGAAGAGACTAAGTTTGAAACAATTTCAGAAAAGGAACCTTCTAGCAGACAATTCAAAGAATGGATACATGAAATAGATGATGGGCTGAAACAAAATAATGGTATCGTTTTAGTTTTGGTTATTGACAACATGGATCGATTGCCCAAGCAGAAAGTACAAGAACTTTGGGCTGCAATTCATTCTTGTTTTTCAGAGGAGAAATATACAAATATAAGAATCATAGTTCCATTCGATAGATTGCATATACGTAATGCCTTTCAATCTGAGAATCTGGTTAGACAGTGTGATGGTAAGGATAATGCTATAACTGTATATGGAGATGATTTTATTAACAAAACGTTCTACATAGTCTATACTGTTCCACCTCCAATATTGACTGGTTGGATGCATTATTTCAAAGATAGATGGAAAGAGGCTTTTGGCAATAGTGCTATTGTGGATTATAGTGTTTTGCAAGTGTATGATATGTTGACCAAAGAGCAAAGTCCTCGCAAAATAATTGCCTTTATCAATCAGTTTGTCACCATTCGTAATTTATGTGATGTGAGAATTGATGATAAATATATTGCATTGTATATCTTTGGAAGGAGTAAAATCATAGAGAATCCTCTTGAAGAGATATTAAATCCATCGTATTTGCAAGGATTGAATTTTCTGTATTCTGATGATGAAAACATGGCAAGCAATATATCTTCTTTGTATTATCAACTTTCTTTGGATAAAGCTATGGATGTGGTCTTTACTAGAGAGGTGACTGCAGAGTTGGATGATAACAACGTGAAAGTTCTTGATCAATTGAGAGGTAATGCAAATTATTGGGAAATCTTGAATCATTCAATAACTGAGGTATCTAACATAGAGAATGCAGCCTTGGCATTGGAGAAGCATTTCGGAGATAATAGTTCTCATGAAGCGTCTTTAATATGGGATGCTTTGTATATGAGGAGTAACCCTGGAAGCGCAACGCGAGATAAACAATACGAGGAATATCATGGTATTTTACTAAAGCATATATCGGAGAAAAAAGAATATTATGCGCACTTGCTAACAGTTTATCATGCTAATATCTATGATGGCTTTGATTTGCAAAATTACATCAGTGGTATTGATAAATTACATGAGTTTATTTCCGAAGAAGATAGAAAAATATCGGACCGTAAGACAATTATTTCACCAAAACAATACTTGCAATTAGTAGAAAGTAGAAAAGATAATTTCGAGGAGTATGGTCTTGTGGTAGAAGATGAAAAAATGGATGATTACCTTGTGAATTTAGATGTAAATAAACTCGCAGATATGAAACTCTATCCTTTATTGAAAAATGAGGTAGAACTTCCAAGATATAAAGAACAAATTAAGCAGCTAGTCACTGATAATACCTCGAACTTCTCTATAGAAACTAAACTTCTTTGTAGATTGAAAGAGTTAGTCGAGGATGATAGACCGATTGATATCTCTGTCTATATTAACGATAGTGAAATTTACAATATGCTCAATGCATTGTCGAAAGATGAAGAATTATATCCTGATGTGTTAGCTATGGCTATTTCTCGATATTCTAATAATAGTAATATACGTAGTTTCTTGCTGAATAGTGTTGGCGCTTTGTCTGAAGAACAAACAGAAAATATCGCAAACTGTATACAATATTATATCAGTTATGGCAAATTGTTGCTTCAATTGGAAAACTTTAGTGCTGTGCCGTATGTTGCAGATATTGCACGAATTTTAACGACAAGTAGCTCTGGAAATTCAAAAATGAATATAAAGGATTCTTTGGTGAATTATGATAATATATATAGTCATTTGAAGTTAGATTCGCTATCTCTTCTGAGAAGATGGAATGATTGGAGTAGGTTTGTTCCTTCGATAAAGATTGCTGATGTTCCTTCATTGTCCACTCGTCTTGTTGAGGATATGAAGAAGTCTTCGGAACTCCAAATTTCAAAGCATTGCTTAGGATTGGTTGAGGAGTATCTGGAATCTATTGATCAAGAAACTTGGAAACGTAGTTTTTCTACCGATAATTATAATTTTAAACTGTTATATGTATATCATCCAAGATTACTTGCATTCTTTGTAGATGCTTTCAAGGAAAATATGCGTGTTTATGCTCTGGGTGATTCTGATACTCCGATATCAAAAGAGTTGGTTGAAAAATCAATGACTATTTTGACGGATATGGGATATGACTGTTCTATAGTCTTCAAGGAAGTAAGAGATATCTTTGTTAATAACTCTTGTGTCAATAAAGACAAATTGAAGTACTTTGGTAAATGGCTTTTCTTGTATGGTAATTTGGAAGGTTCTAAAAAGTCTTTGAATAAGATTCTACGTTCTGAATTTTTGGATGACCCAGAAATTCTGAAATTAGTATCTGAAAACAAAAGTGTTGTAAAACAGATAATAAAGAAGGCGGATGATACTTCAGACTTTACAAATAAGTTATCTGCTTTGACTAAACAGCATGATGATGACGATGGGTTAAAATCCTTATGTGCTTATTGGGGAATTGATATTGATGGAAGTAAATGATAATTCATGGAACCACAGATATCATTCTATTTAGCAGCTTGTATAATGTATAATTGGATTTGTTCCCAAATATCGCTATCTAGCATGAAGTAAGGGATAGCTTTCCTGCTATCCTCTGCAAAATAGAAAAACAGATGTTTGATGCCTGGAGCATCAGCATATTCGTAGGCTTCGATTTTTACAATGTTGATGCCTTGCGACTGAAGGGCCGCAAGGAGTTGCTGACGTTGCTTTTTCGTAAGCTGCTTATACTTCGTATATATAGTATTAATATCGTATGTCATAACCGTTGTTTCTTGTTCATGAAATGATGGGATTCTGATGGAACCCGCTGTTTATGGCTGCGAAGATAACAAAATTAATTCAAATATAGTTATGTTTCGACTAAAAACATTAACAATTTTGGGTAGTAAGGTGGAATTAGCCTCATTACCAGAGGGCAAATTGCTCATAAACACAGTAAATGCACATTCTTTTAACACCGCAAAGAAGGATCAGCTCTTTGCTGAGGCTCTGACTAATGGTGATGTGCTGATTCCTGATGGCGTGAGTATCGTGAAGGCGTGCAAGTGGATTAAGGCTAAGAGTCAGCCTAAGGAAAGAATAGCTGGCTGGGATTTATTTTTCTTCGAAATGAACAAGCTGGAGAAAAAGGGCGGTACGGTGATGTTCATGGGTAGTTCGCAGAAGGTACTCGACCTGATTGTGAAGCGTGCTGCCGTTGATTATCCTCACCTGAAGGTGGTGACTTATTCGCCTCCTTATAAGCCAGAATTCTCGGATGAGGACAATAAGGCTATCATTGATGCCATCAATGCTGCCAACCCGGATCTGCTTTGGATTGGCATGACTGCTCCTAAGCAGGAAAAGTGGACGTACTCTCATTGGAATGAGTTGAACATCCATTGTCATGTGGGTACCATCGGTGCTGTCTTTGACTTCTTCGCTGGTACCGTGGAGCGTGCCCCTATCTGGTGGCAAGAGCACGGCCTGGAATGGCTCTATCGCTTGATCAAGGAGCCTAAGCGTATGTGGAGAAGATATATCATCGGTAATAGCTTGTTCCTTTGGAACATGACGAAAGAGTAGGGTGGAGAAGCAACATCAGATTTTCTTTGATTTTTTGCGATTCTGCATTGGCTCTGCTGATGAAATACCTTCTTCCTTGAAGGAGGCGGATTGGAAGGAGCTGTATGCTATCGCTAAGAAGCAATGTCTGGTGGGTATTCTCTTTGATGGTATCAAGAAGTTGCCTGCGAAACATGTAGGGATGAAGAAGGAGTTGCTGCTCCAATGGATGGCGGAAAGCCAAATGTTGGAGAAGGCGAATGTTCGGCTGAATGATGCTGCCATCCAGGTTTCTGAGTGGTTCCGGAAGAAGGGATTCAGAACCTGTATCCTGAAAGGACAGGGGAATGCATTGATGTATCCGAATCCTTATTCCCGGACTCCTGGCGATATTGATATCTGGGTAGAAGGTGGAGATAAACGGGTTATCTCCTTTGTCCACTCTATCTCGCCTCATGAAAAGGCGTGCTATCACCACATCGAGTTCCCATCGTATAAGGGTGTGGAGGTTGAAGTGCATTATCGACCTAGCTTCCTGCTGTGCTTCTGGCATAACAGAAAGCTTCAGAATTATTATGAGAGGGTGAAGGAGGAGCAGTTCTCGCATCGGATGATGTTGGGGGAGCAAGGGGAGGTCGCGATTCCGACAGCGGAATTCAATCTCATTTTCCAGTTGACTCATATCTATGCTCATCTGATGAATGAGGGGATTGGTTTAAGGCAACTTCTGGATTACTACTTTGTTCTTTCAATGTTAAGTGTTAACTGTGAAATGTTAACTTCCTTGCAGAAGGAATTGAAGGAGTTGGGATTGTGGATGTTTGCCGGTGCCATTATGTATATCATGCAGGAGGTGTTCGGCATGCCTGCCTCTCGCCTTATTGTTCCTCCGAATGAGAAGTATGGTAAGTTTGTGCTGAATGAAGTACTGGAAGCGGGGAATTTCGGAAGGCATGATGCCCGGAATCGGTTTGGTAGGTCACAGCTTGGACATAATCTCCAAAGGGTGTATCGGGATATAAGACTCGTGAGGTATTTTCCTGCTGAGGCTCTATGCGAACCATTGTTTCGCTTTTGGCATTTCTTCTGGAGAAAATGGCATTAATAGCTTTCTTAGAATAATCTGTTCGGAAACCTATCCGTCCTTTCTTACCCTTAAGGAAGTTTTTTCTAAAATCATCCCGTCCTTCTTTGTTGATAAAGTGAGCTGCACTCGGCAATTTGAAAGCGAGCTTTCATTGCACTCATTGGCATCGCTTTTTCCCATTAAAGAAGGCTCCACCTTTCTCACCAAGCCTCTCTTCCCTCAGGGACGAGAGGATGTAACCGCCCTACAGTGCTGTTTTTTCTACCTCTCCGTCTCTCCTGCAAGGAGAGCTCCACCTCTAACCAAGCCTTCCTCCTCAGAAGGAAGGATGTAACCGCCCTCCGGTGCTCAGAACCGCTTCGCTCTAAGGTTGGCGGACCAAAGCGGTCTTCGCCATATTATGCGGGATGGGACCGCCGGGGGACAGCTTGCTGATGTGACCGCCTTACTATAGCTTGCTGATTGGGAGCGCCGAGTATCACTGAACCACGTTGCAAAGATACGGAAATGGTGAGGGGGCAATTCACAGTTGCTCATACTTGCTCATGGTTGCTCATACTTTCTCATAGATTTTCTTTGTTCTGGTGTTTGT
>OIYQ01000054.1_pt1 | contig 44328 bp, 29 predicted proteins | sample 1588311 | NCBI WGS metagenome assembly OIYQ01 (sample SAMN03283244) | human gut metagenome | biome: human-associated habitat; material: feces | host: Homo sapiens | place: Peru | collected 2012
GAACTATTGACCATTTATGATAAATCAGAAATGGAATCTATCTCTGATAAAGAATTGTTGAATTTAATGAAACGGAACGGTTTGTTTTAGAGCATAATAACGCAGAATCCTGCCGGCATCACTGCCAGCAGGATTCACTTTCAAAAACCGAACCTAAAAGTCTGCCTTGTAATTTCTATCTATGCAATATCTATTGTAACCTGAATAAGTCTAATTACCTTTAAAAACTAAATTCCTATATATGAATAACGCTGCAAAATGAACTGTTCTTTGTTACCTAATTTGGCGAAAAAAGACTGTCCTCATCTGAAAGGTTGTATCAGATGAGGACAGTTACTGTTTTTTTATCGACATGAAATCAGTTTACGCATGCCTTTTCTCGTAGGCCAGGCTGTGGTCGTGCTTGTCGATGTCGTGTTTCGACTTGCTCTTGATAACCAGCCAAACACCTGAGAAGACGAGGAGGGCGGCAAGAGCCTGCGTGCCTTTGAAGACTGCCAGGCCTACGAGCACGCTGACAGAAACAGAGACCAAGGGCTGCACATAATTGTATACCGAAACCACTGTGGGTCGGAGTGTCTTCTGACCTATCATCATCAGGATGTAGCCCAGATAAGTGCCGAAGAAGATGACGTAGCCCGTTTCCCACCATGCCGATACTGGCACCTCAGCCCATGGGATGGAAGCCACATGAGAGGCGGAGAAAGGCAGGATCATGACCGATGCCCAGGTGAACATCCACTTGTTGATGGTGAAGAGCGAATACTTTCCCACCAAGGGCTTGAAGAGCGACAGATAGAGCGCAAACGACAGTTGAGCGGCCATGCAGAGTAAGTCGCCCCAGATGTTTCCCACCTTGGCATTTCCCGCCGTGGCACTTGTCATGATGATGAGCACGGCACCGCTGCAGCCTAAGAGTACGCCAGCCACCTTCTTCCAGGTGATGGGCTCGCGGAGGATGAGGAACGACAGAATCATGGCGAAGATAGGCATCGATGTAGTCATGATGCTCGAATTGCTGGGCGAGGTGATGCTCAGTCCGATGGTGTAGCAGCACTGGTTGAATACCAGTCCGAAGAGTCCTGCTCCAGCCAACTTGATGATGTCGGTTGTAGGGATGTGCTCCCTGCGGGTGAAGAGTGAAGTGAGCCAGAAGAGGATGGCTCCGCCCAGAACGCGGAATGATACCATGTCGATGCCCTCGATGCCGTGTGTCATGGCATCCTTGCCTACAGGTGCCATCAGTCCCCAGAATGCGCCCGATCCAAAGAGACACAAGTGGGCTAAAAGTGGTTTGTTGTTACCCATTTTACCTTATTTAATATAAAAAATCGGTGCAAAGGTACAAAATTTCGGTTAAATTGATTATATTTGCCCTAAGTTTTAGAGTTAAAGTAGATAAAAGTATAAACCTATGCAGAAATATGCCGATTATATCAAGCAGATAGAGATAGACTCTCTATGGAGTGGTACCAAGCACATACTTTGGAACCTCGACCGCAGGGTGAACATCCTGAGCGGTGTGAACGGAGTGGGAAAGAGCACCATTCTCAACAAGGTGGTGAAAGGCCTGAGTGCCGGGGGCGAGTTTCCAAGCCATCTGCTCAAGGGTGTTCATCTGAAGGTGGAGCCCGAGGAGGCTAAGTGGATTCGGTTTGATGTGATTCGTTCGGTCGACCGTCCGCTGCTCAACTCTGAGATGATCAGCAAGGTGGATCTTACGCTTGTCACCGAGCTCGACTGGCAGCTCTTCCAGTTGCAGCGCAAGTACCTCGACTATCAGGTGAACATCGGCAACCGTATCATTGCCGTGCTGCAGAGTGGTGAACCCGATGCTGCCCAGAAGGCTCAGGCGCTCAGCGAGCCCAAGAGGATGTTTCAGGACATCGTGGACGACCTGTTCCGCGAGACGGGCAAGACCATCATCCGCACTGCCAACGAGATTAAGTTCAACCAGATCGGCGAGGTGCTGCAGCCTTATCAGCTGTCGGCAGGCGAGAAGCAGATGCTTGCCATTCTGCTCACTGTGCTGGTGGAAGACAATCAGTCCTATGTGCTCTTCATGGACGAGCCTGAGATCAGTCTGCACTTTGAATGGCAGAAGCAGCTTATCTCCTTGGTGCTGAAGTTGAACCCCAACATTCAGATTATCATGACAACCCACAGTCCTGCTGTGGTCATGGACGGCTGGACCGACCGTGTGACTGAGGTGAACGACATAACGATTAAGTGATGTTTTAGTGTTTAATGTTTAGTGTTTAATTGTTCTGCTTATGGCTAAACGTTTAACCGATAATATCAATTCGCAATACTTCGAGGCCATCAACAAGATGACTCCGAAGAAAGCCCGGCGCAGAATAGTAGTCTACGTCGAGAGCTACGACGATGTGTTCTTCTGGCGCTCGGTGCTTGGCCGTTATGAGGACGACAAACTAACTTTCGATATCATGCTGCCTTCGCGCAACCAGCATCTTGACAGGGGCAAGAAGGCTGCCATCTCCAATATGCTCAAGGGCGTGGGCAGAGACATGATAGCCTGTGTGGATGCCGACTACGACTATATTCTGCAAGGCGCTACGGAGATGTCGAGACAGATGTTGGAGAATCCCTACATCTTTCATACTTATGCCTACGCGATAGAAAACTTCCAGTGTTATGCCAAGGGACTGCACGAGACCTGTGTGATGGTGACGCTCAACGACCATCGCATTTTCAACTTTGAGCGCTTCCTGCAGTCTTATTCCCAAACCATCTGGCCTCTCTTTGTATGGCATGTTGTCTTTCTGCAGCGCCGCAAGATGACGATGCACTTCGATATGTGCGAGTTCAACAAGGTGGTGGTGCTTCCCTCAGTACGCATTCAGAATCCGAAGTGGGCGATAGAGTATCTGAGCAAGAAGGTGAGGGCGAAGATGTTCCAGCTGGAGCGCCGTTTCCCCAAACTCAAAGATGCCTTGCCTGAGACGGAGCGGATGTTGCGCGACTTGGGAATCAACGACAACAATACTTATCTTTACATCCAGGGTCATCATCTTTTCGACCTGGTAGTGAGTCCGGTGGTGCAGACGGTGTGCGACGTTCTGCGCAATGAGCAGGAGAACGACATCCGCGACCGTGCTGTTCACAGCGAACAGGCACGCACCGAAATAGCTTGCTACGAGAACAGCCTCGGCAAGGTGAAGATGATGATGAAGAAAAATACCTACTATCAGTTCTCTCCGGAATTCCAGAAAATCCTGGCGGACGTGGAAAGATATTTGGAAAAGGATTTTTAAAGGTAAAAAGGTAAAAGGGTAGAAAGGTAAAAGGGTAAAAAAGATTTTTAAAGGTAAAAAAGTAAATACTTTATCAGCAAGAAGGCTCTTTTTACCTTTTTACTTTTTTACCTTTAAAAATTATACGTATGTCTCGAGGAACTTCAATGTTCCCTCTACCTTCAACGTCTGGGTGGAGGCTGGAACCACGATGCTTTCGCCGCCCTGCAGGGTGATGGTGTTGCCCTCGTTGTCGGTGACGGTGGCTTGGCCCTTCAGGCCGATTAGAATCACGAAACTGTCGAGTTCAGAGTAATCGAGCGTCATAGGTTCGTCGAGATCGTAGACAGTGGTGTAAAAATAAGGGCAGCGCACGATGCTGACACCCTGATTCTTCACAGGTTTGTATTCCTGTCGATAATTGGACAGCACGGTGTAGTCGATGCACTCGGCAGCTTCCTTGGTGTGCAGCTGTCGGTAGTTGCCGTCCTTGTCCTTGCGCTTGAAGTCGTAGATGCGGTAAGTCACGTCGCAGGTTTGCTGTATCTCTGCCACGAAGCAACCCGTTCCGATGGTGTGTATTCTGCCTGCAGGGATAAAGAAGCAGTCGTCCTCCTTCACCTTGTATTGTGCCAGGACATCTGTAATGGTGCCGTTCTCTACCATCTGCTTGTACTCTTCGGGTGTGATCTTCATTTTCAGACCGTTGTATAGCTTGGCCTCGGGATCGCATGGCAGGGCGTACCACATCTCTGTCTTTCCGCGCTCCTTGCCTTGCTTGTGCGCTATCTCGTCGTTGGGGTGCACCTGAATGGAGAGGTCGGTGTTGGCGTCGATAAACTTGATGAGCAGCGGAAACTCATTGCCGAATCGCTGATAGTTCTCCTTGCCTAAGAAACGGTCTTTCAGTTCGGCGACCACTTCGTTGAGGCTTTTGCCTTTCATCTCGCCGTCAGCCACGATGCTTTCGTTGCCTGGCACGCCAGAGATTTCCCAGCTCTCGCCTACTTTCTCCTGCTGCAGGTTGAGATGCTTGAAGTTGATAATCTTGTTGCCACCCCAGATGGTAGACTTCAGTAAGGGCTCAAATTTTAATGGTTTCATTGTGTCAGTAATTTATAGCAAGATAGAATAAATTTTTTTACTCTTTTGCTTTTTTAGCTCCACACTTGTTATAGTTGAGTATTTACTATACAAATAACGAGCAGAGTACACTTATTATTTTATTTTATGTTAATTTTATTTTTCTATTTTTTATCCTTTACATGAAACACCTTATCAGCAGGAAGGCTCTTTTTACCTTTTTACTTTTTTACCGTTCCCCCCTAATTTTCCTTCCAGAAGGCTGGTGTGAAGATCACGAGTACGGTAAAGATTTCCAGACGGCCGATAAGCATCATGAGCGAACAGAACCACTTGGCCAGATCGGGCAGTTCGCTCCACGACATGGTGGGTCCAATCTCTGTTCCCAAGGTTGGTCCTACGTTTCCCACGCAACTCAGCGTGATGGTGATGGCATTGGTGTTGTCGATTCCCATCGCTATCATCGTGAACGAGATGATGACGCAGATGATGAGATAGATGGTGAGGAACGCCAGCAGCGTGACGCGTTTCTGCATGGGCACGTTCACCCCGTCGATCTTGAGCGGCAGCACGGCGTTGGGGTGCAATATCTGTCGGAACTCATTCTTCACCATGCGCAGCAGGATGACGCCACGGATGCATTTCAGTCCACCGCTCGTACTGCCCGAGCAGGCACCTATAAACATACACATCGACAGCACCACCCATGTGACGTGAGGCCAGAGTGCGGCATCGTCGTTGAAGAGACCAGTGGTCGTGATAAACGAAACCACCTGGAAGATGGCGCTGCGGAAGGCGTGCTCTATATCGTAGTTGCGCATCACGATGAGCTCAACCATAATGAAGATGCTGAAGACCGTGACGAGGAAGATGTAGAATCGGAACTCAGAGTTGCGGAACAGTTCCTTGATTTTAAACTTGATGACGGCGGCATAGAGCAGTGTGAAGTTGACACCCGATAGGAAACAGAAGAACGTACAGATGTATTCGAGCGATGGCGAATGGAAGAACTCGGTACTGGTGTTGTGGGTGGAGAAGCCTCCCGTTGCCGTTGTCGTCATGGCATAGTTGAAACTGTCGAAAAGTCCCATTCCCGCTACATAATACGACAGAATGCAGGCGATGGTGAGCACGAGATAGGTGCTCCAAATCCACTTTGCCGATGTGGAGAGACGTGGATGCAACTTGGTCTTGATAGGGCCTGTGGCTTCGGCGGCAAACACCTTGGTCTGTCCGCCTACGAGCGATGGCAGCAGGGCGATGGTGAAGAACACGATACCCAGTCCGCCTATCCACTGTGTGAGTGATCGCCAAAACAGCAGTCCGTGCGGAAAGCACTCCACGTCGTCGAGTATGGTAGCTCCCGTGGTGGTGAATCCCGACATCGTCTCGAAATAGGCATCGGTGAAGTGGTTGATGTAGCCGCTCACCATGAAGGGCAGCGTGCCGAAGAGGCTGAAGATAATCCACGATAGCGAGACAACGAGATAGGCGTCGCGTCGCGACATGGAGTTGTCGGCTCCGTGTCCTCGCCATTTCAGGATGAGTCCTCCGCCAATGGTGGTCAGCGTTGCCACGATGAAGGCAAAGATGTCTTCCTGCTGATAGTAGACAGCTACCAGCAGACTGAGCAGCAGCAGCGAAGCCTCAATGAAGAGCAGCTGCCCCAGAACCTTGTATATCAGTTTCCAGTTGATCATTCTTTCTGTTCAAGTTTTCTCAAGTGAGGGAATTTTAAGAAGTTAATGGAAGTTATCACTCCCTTCGGTCGGTTGGGAAGTTAAGAGACAACAGCCTTATAGCTACATTTTCCCATTCTCTCCCATCATACAAAGTATTTTTCTATCTTCTTCATATTGATATTGTGGCAGAATACCATGACCGAGTCGCCCGCTTCAATCTGCGTGTTGCCCGAAACGAGCATTCCCTCCTCGCCACGCACCAGTCCGCCGATGGTCACGCCGATGGGCATTCCCAGGTCCTTGACAGGCTTCTTGGTTACCTTGGATCCTTCTTTGGCGATGAACTCCGCCACGTCGGCATTGGCGTTCATGAGGAAGCGCACGTTCATCACGTCGGCGTCGAGCATCATCTGATAGATGTAGCTGGCGGCAATCACCTTCTTGTTGATGATGGTTCCGATGTCGAGGCTCTCAGCCATGCTCACGTAGTCGACGTTCTCTACGGCAGCCACGGTCTTTCTCACTCCCATGCGCTTGGCTGTGAGGCATGCCAGGATATTGGTCTCTGCGTTTCCCGTCAGCGCCACGAAAGCCTGCGTGCTGCGTATTCCCTCCTCGTTGAGCAGCGGGATGTCGCGTCCGTCGCCATGGATGACGAGTGTCTTGTTCTCGTCGAGTATTTCGTTGAGGTACTCACACCGTGCCTCGTCCTTCTCGATGATTTTGCACTCCATGTATTCGGGCATTTTCTTCACTGCTCTCACGGCCGTGCGTCCTCCGCCCATAATCATCACGTTCTTCACGTCCACATAGTGCTCCTTGCCCACTATCTTTCGGATGTAGGGAATATAGTTGCGAGTGGTCATGAAGTAAGCCAGGTCGTAGAGTTTCAGTTCGTCGTTACCGCCGGGGATGATGGTTTCATCGCCTCGCTTGATGGCCACTACGTGGTAGGGGTCGTTGGGTCCGCTGATGTCCTTGAGCGGCTGGTTCAGAATCTCGCAGGTCTGTCGCAGTTTGATGCCGAGCATCACCAGGGCGCCGTCGTGCACGTCCCATCGCTGTCTCACCCAACTCATCTTCAGTCCGTTGTTAATGTCGACAGCGGCGAGCATCTCTGGATATATCAGCTTGCTGATGCCCAGTCCCTGGAAGAACTCCTGTGCCTGCGGATCCATGTATTCGGGGTTGTCCACGCGTGCCACTGTTCGCTTGGCTCCCAGGTTTTTCGCCAGGATGCTGGCAGTGATATTGGTGCTCTCCAATGGTGTGACAGCGATGAAGAGGTCGGCGTCAGCCGTTCCCGCATCGCGCAATATCTTCAGGCTTGTAGGCTTTCCCACCATGGTGAGCAGGTCGCAGTCGGAGCCGATGCTAGCCAGCCGCTCCTCGCTCTCGTCGATGAGTGTTATCTCCTCGTTGCTGCGTGACAGGAGTCTCGCCAGATGCGTTCCGATGGCGTATGCGCCAGCAATGATGATTTTCATTCTTTTATAATAGCTTCTTTGATTGATTTCTTATCCATGTGCACGATTTCTCTGAGTTGTGCTATCGTGCCGTGTTCCACAAACTCGTCGGGCAGTCCCATGCGTGTGATGTGTGGCAGATAGCCGTGGTCGCTCATCCATTCCAGGACGGCAGAGCCGAAGCCGCCCATGCGCACGCCGTCCTCGATGGTTACGATGCGGTTGAATTTGCTTCCTATCTCGTGGAGCAGTTTTTCGTCGAGCGGTTTCAGGAATCGCATGTCGTAGTGGGCCACGCTCAGTCCCTCCGTCTCTTTCTCCACTTCGGCTATGGCCTCGGCAGCTTCGTTTCCGATAGGTCCGAGGGTGAGCACAGCCACGTCGGTGCCTTCCTTCAGTTTTCTGCCCGTTCCGGTCACGATTTCCTGCATGGGGTTTCGCCAGTCGGTGAGCACACCGTTGCCTCTGGGGTAGCGTATCACGTAGCAACCGTGGTGGGGCAACTGGGCCGAGTACATCAGGTTGCGCAGCTCGTGCTCGTTCATAGGCGATGCGATGGTGAGGTGGGGCACAGGCCGCAGCGCCGCCAGGTCGAAGGCTCCGTGGTGTGTGGGTCCGTCCTCGCCCACGAGTCCGGCCCTGTCGAGACACAGCACCACGGGCAGACTGAGCAGCGCCATGTCGTGTATGATGTTGTCGTAGGCTCGCTGTGCGAACGAGCTGTATATGTTGCAGAACGGCATGAGTCCGTCCTTTGCCATTCCTGCCGAGAAGGTGACGGCGTGTCCTTCGGCTATGCCCACGTCGAACACCCTGTCGGGCATCTGCTTCATCATGATGCTCATGGAGCATCCGGTGGGCATGGCGGGCGTTACACCTACGATGTTGTGGTTCTGCCGTGCCAGTTCGAGCAGGGTGTTTCCGAAGACGTCCTGATATTTGGGCGGCTGGTTGCTGGTGTCGCTCACTAATCGCTCGCCCGTCTCGGGATCAAACTTTCCTGGTGCGTGCCAGATGGTGGCGCTTTTCTCTGCAGGCTCGTAGCCCTTGCCCTTGGTGGTGTGCAGGTGGAGCAGCTTGGGGCCTTTCATGTCCTTGAGTTGTCGCAGCACGCGCACCACTTCGCGTATGTCGTGTCCGTCGAAGGGTCCGAAGTACCGTATGTTCATTCCCTCGAAGATGTTCTGCTGGTGGCTCAGTGCCGACTTCAGCGCGTTGTTCAGTCTCAGTATTCCCTTTCGCCTGTCATCGTTGAGGTAGCCTTTCGAGTGCAGCCATTGCGAAGCCTTGAACCTCAGCCGGTTGTAGGTATCGTTGGTGTCGAGGTTGAGCAGGTATTTCTCCATACCTCCCACGGCCCGGTCGATACTCATATCGTTGTCGTTGAGTATGATGAGCAGGTCGTTGGGCGTGCTCGATACGTTGTTGATTCCCTCGAAGGCGAGTCCTCCGCTCATGGCTCCGTCGCCTATCACTGCCACTACGTGCCTGTCGTTTTCCCCCTTCTGCTTGGCGGCCACAGCCATGCCGAGCGCCGCCGAAATCGAGTTGCTGGCGTGCCCGCAGGCAAAGGTGTCGTATTCGCTCTCTAAGGGAGTGGGGAAGGGGCGTATGCCGTGCAGCTTTCGGTTGGTGCAGAAGGCGTCGCGCCGCCCGGTCAGTATCTTGTGGCCATAGGCTTGATGGCCCACGTCCCACACGATGCGGTCGTAGGGTGTATTATATATATAATGTAGGGCTACGGTGATTTCGACGACACCCAGCGAGGAGGCGAAATGTCCGGGGTTGACCGCCACCTCTTCGATGATGTCCTCGCGCAGTTCCCTGCAGAGTTCCGGCAGCTCGTCGATGCTCAGCTTGCGCAGGTCTTTGGGATACTTGATGTTGCTTAAAAGGCTAAACTTTTCTTTGTCCATGTCTTCATCTCATGAATAACCATGCAAAGGTAGTATTTTTTTTTCAGTATATGTCATTTTTGTCCGTTTTATTTCTGTTTTCCCACATTTTCTTCGTATATTTGCATCCCGACAAATCAATAATATCACAACATAATGAGAAAAAACATCTTCCTTTTAGGAGCCTTGCTGGCCGTTTCAGCCGCCACGATGGCTCAGACCAAGCAGGGAGGCATCTCGGCGCAGATGCTCTCGCAGATCGAGAAAATGCAGAAGACATCGGCTGCCGACAAGGCGCTCTTCAATGCCATCGCTGCCAACAGTATCGACGACTTGGTGAAGAACCGTGCCAATGCCGGTCCTGTAGACACTCACTTCAGCGTGGAGACTCCCGCACAGCGCATCCACAACCAGAAGAGCTCTGGCCGTTGCTGGATGTTCAGCGGCATGAATGTGCTGCGTGCCAACTTCGCCAAGGCTCATGCCGACTCCCTGGCAGTGGAGTTCTCGCAGGACTATCTCTTCTTCTACGACCAGTTGGAGAAGGCCAACCTCATGCTTCAGGGCGTCATCGACCATGCACGCAAGTCCATCGAGGACCCTCAGGTGCAGTTCTTCTTTAAGAGTCCGCTCAACGACGGCGGAACCTTCTGCGGCGTAGCCGACCTGGCAGCCAAGTACGGACTGGTGCCAATGAGCGCGATGCCCGAGACCTATTCGAGCGAGAACACCAACAAGATGAGCCGTCTCGTGGCAAGCAAGCTGCGTGAGTACGGACTGGAGCTTCGCCGCATGGCTGCTGCAGGCAAGAACGCCAAGCAGATAGCGGCCCGCAAGACTGAGATGCTCGCCACCGTCTATCACATGCTATGCCTCACCCTGGGCGAGCCTGTCAAGGAGTTCAGCTACGCCTTCCGCAACAAGGACGGCAAGCAGATGGGCGATGCGAAGACCTATACTCCCAAGAGCTTCTACGACGCTACCGTGGGCAAGGAACTCAACGGCACCTTTATCATGGTGATGAACGACCCACGCCGCCCCTACCACAAGACCTACGAGGTGGAGTACGACCGCCACACCTACGACGGCCACAACTGGAAGTATCTCAACCTGCCTATGGACGAGATTGCCAGCCTCGCCATCGCCTCGCTCAAGGACGGTCGCAAGATGTACTCCAGCTACGATGTGGGCAAGCAGTTCGACCGCAAGCGCGGTTATCTCGACCTCGACAACTATGATTATGCCTCGCTCTTCGGTACCACGTTCCCTATGAACAAGGCCGAGCGCATCAGCACCTTCGACAGCGGTTCTACCCACGCCATGACGCTCACCGCCGTCGACCTCGACACCAATGGCAAACCGCTGAAGTGGAAGGTGGAGAACAGCTGGGGCGCCGACAACGGACAGAAGGGCTGTCTCATCATGACCAACCGCTGGTTCAATGAGTACATGTTCCGCCTCGTGGTCGACAAGCAGTATGTTCCTGCCCAGCTCCTCAAGGAGTTCGACCAGAAGCCAGTGATGCTTACAGCCGACGATCCTCTCTTCCAGTTAGAAGACTAATCTTCCCAATTTACTCAACTTTCGTACTTACGGAAGTTGAGTAATTTTTTTTATCATCACTTTTATTCTTTTTTGAATAATTTTCGTACCTTTGCCCCAAAAATAGAGAATATCATGCAAGAAATGAAGACCCGCGAGCGCATCATCGCTCTTGTCAATAAGGAAGTAGTTCCCGCCATCGGCTGCACCGAACCGATGGCTGTGGCGTTGTGTACGGCCAAGGCAGCCACTCTGTTGGGCAAGCGTCCCGACAGCATCGAGGTGCTGCTCAGCCCCAATATGCTCAAGAATGCCATGGGCGTGGGCATTCCCGGCACCGGAATGATAGGCCTGCCCATTGCTGTAGCCTTGGGTGCCCTTATCGGCAAGCCCGAATATGAGCTCGAAGTGCTCAAAGACCTCACCCCCGAAGCTCTGCAGCAGGGCAAGCGCTACATCGAGGATGCCGACATTGACATCAAGCTGAAGCAGGGCATCGTCGAGAAACTCTACATCGAGGTTGTCTGTCATTCGGGTAAAGACCAGGCTGCCGCCATCATCGCGGGCAGCCACACCCACTTTGTCTTTGCCGAGCGCAACGACGAGGTGGTGCTCGACGAGCGACAGCCCGGAGGCGCCGATGAGGACGACACCGACATACAACTTTCCATGCGCATGGTCTACGACTTCGCCATGACAGCTCCCCTCGACGAGATCAGCTTCATTCTGAAGACCAAGGAGTACAACATGCGGGCAGCCGAGCTCTCCATCAAGGGCAACTACGGCCATTGCTTAGGCAAGACCATGGACCGCCCCATGAGTCACGGCATCTTCGGCAACAGCATCTTCTCGCACATCATCTCGCGCACCGCATCGGCATGCGACGCCCGTATGGGAGGAGCCATGATTCCCGTGATGAGCAACAGCGGCAGCGGCAACCAGGGCATCTGCGCCACCAATCCCGTTGCCGTCTATGCCATCGAGAACGAGAACACCGAGGAAGAGCTCATCCGAGCCCTTATGCTCAGCCATCTCACCGCCATCTACATCAAGCAGAGCCTCGGCAAGCTGTCGGCACTGTGCGGCTGCGTGGTGGCATCCATTGGCAGCAGTTGCGGCATCACCTACCTCATGGGTGGCGACTATCAGCGCATCTGCAACTCGGTGAAGAATATGGTGGCCAACCTTACGGGCATGATCTGCGACGGAGCCAAGCCCAGTTGTTCGCTTAAGATCTCGTCGGGAGTCAGCACCGCTCTGCTCTCCTCGCTGCTCGCCATGGAGGGCCGTTGTGTCACTTCTGCCGAGGGCATCGTCGACGACGATGTAGACCGCTGCATCCACAATCTCACCTCCATCGGTGCCGATGCCATGCGTACCACCGACGACATGGTGCTCAACATCATGACTCATAAGTAACTCCTTAATAAAAAACTTATCTACTTTGCCATCGGTGCTGTGCGTTCTAACGAGTCGCTTCGTGGCTTGTTGCCTGGCGAGAATCTTGAGGTTACGATTCCTGCACCCTTGGTGTCGGGTGCTGATGGGGTGCTCCTGCAGCAACCTGTCATCGTGAGCGATTACATTCTTGCCACTCAGCATATCGAGTATGATAGTCAACTCGTACCGACTTCTATCGCTCCGCTCGGTGCTTCTGCTCATCAAGACTTGGCTTCTCGTCGCTACCACAATCTGCGTGGGCAGGCTGTGACTCCCACCTCTCTTGGTGTTGTCATTAGCCGTGGCTGCAAGTTTGTCAATCAGTAGTTTCTGTAGTTCGAAGCGGTTCTGCTATGATGTGTACTGATATTTGGGAAAGAAAGGAAATAAAAAGAAAAAGGGAAAAACGAAAGGAAAAGAAACTAAAGAAGGGAAGAGAACGGAATGGTTCTCTTCCCTTTTTGGGGTTAGTTCTGTTTCCTTACCCCAGTGGGGCAGGGCAACAGAATATCTGCTGAAAACAATCTTACACGAGTGTGGCGACAATCTCCTCGCGAGTGCCGGGGAGCATGTCGATGACTGGAATCTCGGGCATGGTGTAGCAGCCTGGCTGCAGACGGAAGGTGGCGCGAGCCACGTTGACCAATACCTGAGCAGTGAGAGCAGGGTTGTTGATGCTCATGTTGAACTCGAAACGCTGGTTCTGAGTCTTGCCCGAAACGCCCTTGCGAACGAGGTTCACACCATGGCCCATGTCCTTGACATCATCGACTGAGGCTACAGCAAAGACGTGGGTCTCGTCGTGAGCGAAGTAAGGGTCGGCCTTAATCTCGGCAGTTACGTCCTCGAGCTTGGCGCCTTCCTCCAACTCTACGTACACCATGCGGCGGTGAATGCCCTCGCCCAATGGGATGGTGACAGAGAGAGCCTCCTTGACACCCTGCTTGCTGCGTACGCAAACAGAGTGGCCCATGCTCATACCAGGACCGAAGTTGGTATAGGTAAGACCCTTAGGAGCAAGGCTTTCCATGAGCACGCGCACTACTGAGTCAGAACCTGGATCCCAGCCAGCAGAGATGACACTCACCTTGCCTGCCTTCTTGCAGTTTTCCATCTGGCTGGTACGATAGTCGAGGATGCCGGTATGGATATCGTAGCTGTCGACGGTGTTGATGCCGAGAGCCACTATCTTGGCAGAGTATTCTGGGCAGGAACGGGTAGGAGTGGCGAGGATGGCTACATCCACGTCCTTCAGCTTGGTGATGTCGTCTACTACATCATAATCAGCCAGTTCGGCTGGTTTGTTCTTGTCGCCCTGACGGCGTACGATGCCTGCAATCTCAAAATCGGGAGCTGCCTCGAGTGCCTCGACGGTGAACTTACCGATATTGCCGTAACCTACTACGGCTGCTCTAAATTTCTTCATTGTATTCTTTCTTTTATTTGTTGTTTGTTCAGTTTCCGGTTGCAAAAGTATAGCTTTTATTCGAGAAAACGAACGTTTTAATAGTTTTTTAACTATAAGAACCGACAAAAAGTTGTAAAATCATAGCTTTTAGGTATGTTTTTGTAGGATAGTGTAAGGATGGTGGGGTGAGAATGCTTACAGATTGAAAGAAGGAGGGCAAATGCAGGAGTTAAAGAATTGAACTTTTTCATGTCGGAAGTTAAAGTCCAGAACTTCCCCATTTGTGTAAGTTGAGTCTCCTGATAAAACATTTTCCCCCTCTTTGGCAATAATAGCGCCGAATGTGCGTTTATTATATAATCGTATGCGCATGGGCGCGATGACGAGAGATGTGAAATCATAAAATTATTAACGACAATCATGATTGAATATATACATGGCGACCTGACCGAGCTGACGCCGACACAGGCCGTTATCGAGACCGTGGGCGTGGGGTATGCGCTCAGTATCTCGCTCAACACATATACTGCCATACAGGGTAAGAGAGAGGCTAAACTGTACGTTCACGAAGTACTGGTGACAGGTGGAAGAGACGACTCGTTCACCCTCTATGGCTTTGCCTCGAAGCAGGAGCGAGAGCTTTACCGTCTTCTCATCACCGTATCGGGTGTGGGAGCCGGCACGGCGAGGATGATTCTCTCGTCGATGTCGCCACGCGAGCTGTGCAACGTCATCTCCACTGCCAACGAGGCGATGCTCAAGGGCGTGAAGGGCATAGGACTGAAGACAGCCCAGCGCATCATCATCGACCTGAAGGACAAGATCGTAAGCATGGGAATAGCCGACGAGCTGCCTGCCAACGGAGAAAACGTGGACATGGTGAACAACGACGTGAAGGACGAGGCGGTGAGCGCACTCACCATGCTCGGATTCTCGCCAGCGCCATCGTCCAAGGTGGTGGTCGACATCCTGAAGGAACAGCCCGACCTGAAGGTGGAACAGGTGATCAAGACGGCTCTGAAACGAATAAAATGACGAAAAAGAAGAAACGAGTGTAGATGTTGATAAAACGAAAATATAAATATGCCTTTCTGTTGATGGCATTGCTGATGGTCTCGGTCATCGGCAATGCCTTTGGCTTGTCGTACTGGCAGGACAACAGGACGCGGCAGCGAGCTGCCCAGAACCGCAATGCCAGCGCAGCCAGTAGGAAGCAGACGGCTGCCACGACGAAAAAGGCTGCCACGGCAGCAGGAAAGCCCGGCATCACGGCCCAGCCCATCCTCGCCGACGAGGACACCATACCCGACTCGCTGCTGCACACACGATGGCCTGTACAGCGCACACAGCCCATCAGCACGGGCGACCTGTATCAGAGTCCGTTAGACCTGCAGCGCCCCGACAACATGAAATACCACGTGGAGTACAACGACACGCTGGACCGCTACGTCATCGGCAACAAGCTGGGCGGCGCATGGCTCTCGGCTCCCATCATGATGACGCCTGCCGAGTACATGGCATGGAGCGAGCTCAACGAGCGACGTGCCTACTACCGCAAGCAGAACGACGAGATATACAAGGCCAAGGGAAAGGAAAAGTTCGATTTCACCGACATGCACTTTGACCTGGGACCAGCCGAGAAGATCTTCGGTCCTGGAGGCATCCGTGTGCGCACGCAGGGAACTGCAGAGCTGAAGTTTGGCATCAACAAGAAGAGTGTGGACAACCCCTCGCTGCCCATCCGCAACCGCAAGACCACGATGATGGAGTTTGATGAGAAGATCAACCTCAACGTCAACGGAAAGGTGGGCGACAAGGTGAACATGAACCTCAACTACAACACCGACGCCACCTTCGACTACGACGCGCAGAACATGAAGCTGAAGTACGACGGCAAGGAAGACGAGATCATCAAACTCGTGGAGGCAGGCAACGTGTCGTTCCCCTCCAACTCGTCGCTCATCCGCGGTGCCAGTAGCCTCTTTGGTGTGCGCACCGATATGCAGTTTGGCAAACTGAAGCTGCAGACCGTCCTGTCGCAGAAGAAATCGTCGTCGAAGAGCGTTTCGTCGAAGGGAGGCGTGCAGCTCACACCCTTCGAGATCAATGTGGCCGACTATGAGGAGAACCGACACTTCTTCCTCTCGCGATACTTCCGCGACCACTACGACGCATGGCTGCAGAAACTGCCCAACCTCACCACCGGCGTCACCATCAACCGAGTGGAGATTTGGGTAACCAACAAGACTGCCACCACCACCAACACCCGAAACATCATAGCCCTCACCGACCTGGGCGAGACCTCGAAAATAAGCAACCCCATGTGGGCGGCTGCAGGATCGGCCGTGCCCTCCAACAGGGCCAACAGCGAGTATGATGCCATGGTGAACCAGTATGTCGCAGCACGCGACATCGACCAGGCTGCCACCGTGCTCGAAGGAGCAGGACTGAAGGGCGGCGACGACTTCGAGAAGCTGGAGAGCGCCAGGCTGCTCTCCTCGTCGGAATATACGGTGAACACAGCCCTCGGCTACGTATCACTGAGGAGCGGACTGCAGACCGACCAGGTGCTGGCTGTGGCCTACGAGTACACCTACGGCGGTGTGACCTATCAGGTGGGCGAGTTCGCATCCGACATCACCGATACCCGACAGGGACTCTTCGTCAAGTCGCTCAAGAACACCAGCAACAACCCGCAGCAGGGCAACTGGGACCTGATGATGAAGAACGTGTATTACCTCGCTTCGCAGGTGGAGAAGGAGAAGTTCCGACTCGACGTGAAGTATCAGAGCGACTCTACGGGCGTCTACCTCAATTACATTCCCGAGGCGAAGGTGAAAGACCAGCCCATCATCAAGGTGCTGGGAGCTGACCGACTCGACAACAACAGCAATCCCCACAGCAACGGCTACTACGACTACGTGGCTGGCTACACCGTATCGGAAGGACGCGTCTTCATCCCCAAGGCCGAGCCTTTCGGAAGCTATCTCTATACCTATCTCAAGGGCAAGGGCATCGCTGACGAGGTGGCGAAGAAGTACGCCTTCACCGAACTCTACGACAGCACCAAGACCGTGGCGAAGCAGATAGCCGAAAAGAACAAATATCAACTCGTGGGACAGTTTCGCGGAACCTCAGCCAACGTCATCTCCTTAGGCGCATACAACGTGCCACAGGGTTCGGTGCTCGTCACGGCAGGAGGTGTGACCCTCACCGAAGGCTCCGATTACGCGGTGGACTACAATGCCGGCGAGGTGACTATCCTCAACCAGAGCATCATCGACGCAGGAACACCCGTCAACGTGTCGCTCGAGAGCAACACCGACTACGGACAGATGCGAAAGACCATGTTTGGCGTGAACTGGGAGTACGACTTCTCAAAGAACTTCCAGATCAGCGGAACCCTGCAGCACCTCACCGAACAGGCCCTCACCACCAAGGTGACCATGGGCGCAGAGCCTCTCAGAAACACCCTCGTGGGCTTCAACCTCAACTGGAAGCGCGAGAGCCAGTGGCTCACCAACATGCTCGACAAGATACCGTTCCTGCACCTCACGCAGCCATCCTACATCTCGTTCACAGGCGAGTTTGCCAAACTCTTTGCCGGACAGGCCAGCGGAACGCAGGACAACGCATCCTATCTCGACGACTTCGAGAACACCAAGAACACCATCGACGTCATGTCGCCCACATCGTGGGTGCTCTCCAGCGTGCCCTCGTCCAACTTCCGTCAGGACTACAACGACAAGACGGGGCTGACCAGCGGATTCCGACGCAGCCGTCTGGCTTGGTACACCATCGACCCGCTCTTCACACGACGGGGCAGCTCGCTCACACCAGGACACATCAAGAGCGACCTGGCACAGCTGTCCAACCACTACGTGCGTGAGGTCTATGTGCGCGAGCTCTTCCCCCTGCGCCAGCAAAGTTCCTACAGCGGAGCCACCAACACGCTGAGCGTGCTCAACCTCGCCTACTATCCTGCCGAGCCGGGTCCTTACAACTTCAACCCCGACCTGCAGCCCGACGGAACCCTCGCCATGCCACAGCAGAACTGGGGAGGCATGATGCGCAAACTCGACACCAACGACTTCGAACAGGCCAACGTGGAGTACATCGAGTTCTGGATGCTCGACCCATTCATCTACTCGCGCGAGCAGGCCGACGCTGCCCAGTATGGCGGCGACTTCTATATCAACCTCGGCGAGATAAGCGAGGACATCCTGCGCGACGGAAAGAAATTCTATGAGAGTGGAATGCCCGTCGACGGAACGTCAAACTTCACCTACACACAGTGGGGAAAGATTCCCGCACAGAGCACCGTGACCTATGCCTTCGCCACCACGAAGGGAAGCCGCGCACTGCAGGACGTGGGATTCAACGGACTCAACGACGAGGAGGAACGCGACTACTACAAGAACGCCTATCTCAGCCAGATACAGGGCAAGGTGAACCAGGCGGTGTTCGACAGCATCTACAATGACCCTGCTCGCGACGACTACCACTACTACCGTGGCAGCGACTGGGACCAGATGAAGGCGCCCATCCTGTACAGATACAAGTTTATCAACAACCCACAGGGCAACTCGCCCGACAGCGACAGCCGCACCGAGAGCTACGACACTTCCTACAAGTCGACGCCCGACGTGGAGGACATCAACCAGGACTTCACCCTCAACGAATACGAGAAATACTATCAGTATCACGTGAGCATACGACCCGAAGACCTGCAGGTGGGCTCCAACTTCATCGTCGACAAGCGAAGCTACACGCCAACGCTGCGCGACGGCAGCAAGCCCACCGTCACCTGGTATCAGTTCCGCATTCCCGTAGACCAGTACGAGAAGAAGGAAGGCAACATCAACGACTTCTCCAGCATACGCTTCATGCGCATGTTCCTCACCAACTTCCGTAAGCCCATCGTGCTGCGTTTCGGCACACTCGACCTGGTAAGGGGCGAGTGGAGAACCTACGACCAGCTGCTGGGCGCTGCCAACAGCGGCACGCTTGAGGCCAGTGCGGTGAGCATAGAGGAGAATGCCGAGAAGACACCTGTCAACTACGTGCTGCCACCGGGCGTACAGCGCGAGCAAGACCCCACGCAGCCACAGCTCGTGGAGGCCAACGAGCAGTCGCTCAGCCTCGTGGCCAAGAACCTGAGCACGGGCGAGGCCAAGGCGGTGTACAAGAACACCACCCTCGACCTGCGACAGTACAAGCGCATGCAGATGTTTGTTCACGCCAACGCCCTGGAGCAGGACGTCACCTCGCTGCAGGACAACCAAGCTTCGGTGTTCATCCGTCTGGGAAGCGACTACAAGAACAACTACTACGAGTACGAAATACCGCTGAAGCTCACACCGGCACGCAACAACTACAGCCGATACAGCTACGAGGACTGCCGTGCCGTGTGGCCCGAGGAGAACATGCTCGACGTGGCCCTCACCGTCTTCACCGCACTCAAGAAGGCGCGCAACCAGGCCAAGTCGCAAGGCATGGCTTCCTTCTCGGCACCCTATTCGGCCTACGACTCCAACCATCCCAACAACAAAATCACCATCATGGGTAATCCTACACTCGGAGAGGTGAAAACCATGATGATTGGTGTGCGCAACAACGCCGGAGAAATCAAGAGTGTGGAGGTGTGGGTCAACGAACTGCGTCTGCTCGACCACAACAGTAAGGGCGGATGGGCTGCCAACGGAAACCTCAATGTGCAGCTCTCTGACCTGGGAAGCGTCAACGCCACAGGTAAATATCAGAGCGAGGGATTCGGCGGTCTGGAGGACGGAGTGGCAAGCCGATCCACCGACACCTACAGCTCGTACAGCGTCACCACCAACCTCGAACTCGGAAAGTTCTTCCCCGACAAGGCCAAGGTGAGCATACCTTTATATTACAGCATCACCAAGGAGAAAACCTCGCCCAAGTACAACCCGATGGACACCGACATGGAACTCAAGGACGCACTCGACGCGGCTGGATCGCGACACGAGCGCGACTCCATAGAGAGCATCGCCGTGACAAAGGTCACCAATACCAACTTCTCCATCTCCAACGCAAGGGTAGGAATCTCCACCAAGCGTCACCCCATGCCATACGACCCTGCCAACTTCTCCTTCTCCTACAGCCACTCGCACCAGCGAACCACGGGCGAGACCACCGTTTACGAGAAAGAGGACAACTGGCGTGGAGCGCTCGACTATTCGTGGACTCCGGTTTACAAGGCGTGGGAGCCGTTCAAGAAGATAAAGAACCGCAGCAAGTGGCTCGACATACTGAAGCGATTCGGACTGAACTGGCTGCCGCAGAATGTGGCGTTCAACACCGAGATGACGCGCAACTACTACGAGCTGCAGGAGCGCGACATGGAGTCGACAGAGAACACGCAGCTGCCGCTCTCGTTCAGCCAGCAGTTCCTCTGGAACAGAGAGTTCGCCGTGCGCTGGGACCTCACCAAGAACCTGCACGCCAACTTCCGCAGTGCCACACACGCACAGATAGAGGAGCCTTACACACCCGTCAACAAAGACCTCTATCCCGACCAGTATCATGCCTGGAAGGACTCGGTGTGGACAAGCATCAAGCACCTCGGTACACCGCTCGACTACAATCAGACGTTTACCGCATCCTATCAGCTGCCGCTCAACCTGCTGCCCGTATTCGACTGGGTGAACGCCGACGCCAACTACAACTCGACCTATTCCTGGAACAAGGGAACCGACGACGAGGACGGTAACAACTACGGAAATACCATCAACACCAACCGTGACGTGACACTCAACGGATCGTTCAACCTGGTGAAACTCTACAACCACGTGCCCTTCCTCAAGAAGGCCAACCAGCGCTTCGACCGCGAGCCGTCGAAATCGCAACTTCAGCGCAAGAAGCAGGATAAAGCCAAGCAGAAGCAGGAGGCACAGCGACAGAAACAGGAGTTGCAAAAGGTGAGAAAGGAAGCCGAGGCTGCCGGCAAAGACCCCGATGAGGCTGAGAAACAATGGCGGAGCAAGCAGAACAAGAAGGCAGAGCAGCAGAAGAAAGCACTGCCTAAGAACCGGCGTGCCTTCGAGAAGGAAGTGGTGCTCATGCCCGACACCGTCATCAAGGTGAACCACGGCAAGAACAGCAAGCGGCTCATCGTTACCGCCAAGACTGAGGACGGAAAGGTGATGCAGCTGAAATACAAGAAGGTGAACGCCAACCAGATAAAACTCATCTCGAAGGTGGACACTGCCACCAAGGTGAAACTCACCGTGCTGGCGAAGGAACCGCTCGAGAACCAGGGCTGGTACAAGACCATGCAGGCTGTGGCACGCACGGCCATGATGGTGCGCAACATCAGTTTCACCTATCGCAACAACTATCAGCTCACGCTGCCAGGATTCCTGCCCACCATCGGCGACGCCTTCGGACAGACCAAGCAGGGCGTGCTCTCGCCAGGCCTCGACTTCGCCTTCGGTATGGTGGACGACAGCTATATAGACAAGGCACGACGCAACGACTGGCTCCTGGTGAACGACACCATCGCCACACCTGCTGCCAGCAGCACCACCAACGACCTGCAGCTGCGCATGACGCTCGAACCGGTGAGAAATCTAAAGATAGACCTCAACGCCTCGCGCACCAAGACAGTGCAGAAGAGCATGCAGTACATGTACGAGGGAACGCCCACCACGGAGAGCGGAACCTTCACCATGACTACCATCTCGATAGGCTCTGCCTTCGAGGGAATGGGCTCGGCAAGCAGCGGCTACAAGAGCAAGACTTTCGAAAAGTTTGTCAACTCGCTCGAGTCTTACCGCAACAAGGTGGAGGCGCGTTATGCCGACGCAGTCTATCCGGCAGGGTCGGCTCTGGCTGGAGGCAAGTTTGATGCTTCGCGCACGCCTGTCAACAAGTACAGCGGCGACGTGATGATTCCGGCGTTCCTTGATGCCTATACCAGCATGGGAGGCTCGTCGCTCTCGCTCTTCCCCGCACTCAGCCGTCTGCTGCCCAACTGGACTGTCCGTTACAGCGGACTGGGCAAGTTGCCCTGGCTGCGCGACCACTTCAAGAGCATCAACATCAACCACTCCTATAAGAGCATCTTCGCCATAGGAAGCTACAACACCTACAGCACCTTCCAGGAGTATATGAACGGAATAGGCTTCATCGACGACACGGCGACAGGCAGCGTCACGCCGAGCAGCATGTTCAATATTTCGCAGGTAAGCATCAACGAGTCGTTCTCGCCGCTCATGGGTGTCGACATGACGTTCAACAACAATATGACGCTCAAGGCTGAGTATCGTCAGACGCGCGTGTTGAGTCTCAGCATGACGAGTGTGCAGGTGAACGAGGCGCTCAGCAAGGACTGGGTAGTAGGAATGGGCTATCGTCTCAACAACCTCAGCCTTTTCGGCAGGGGAAAGCGAGCCGTCAAGTCGAAGGGAAAGAACAAGAATCAGAGCAACGCGGCCGCCAGCAACCGCAACTCTGGAACCAACCAGAACCTCAACCTGCGTCTTGATTTCAGCTTCCGCCGTCAGGCTGCCATCGTGCGCGACATAGCCTCTATGGTGAGCAGTGCCAGCAGCGGAAATAAGGCGCTCAAGCTGAGTTTCTCGGCCGATTACACCCTCAACCGGCTCCTCACCATGAGCTTCTACTACGACCGTCAGACCAACACTCCTCTGCTCTCGAGCAGCAGTTATCCCACCACCACGCAGGACTTCGGTCTGAGTGTCAAGTTCTCGCTGACGAGATAAGGATGTTTTGGAAAGGTTGAGTAAATAAAAACAAAACAGGGGCGAGAGTGCATCTTTGCAATCTCGCCCCTATATATATAATAAGGTGTACTCAAGTTTCGCAAGTTTTACCCCACACGCCCTGAAAGGGCAGAAGCTCCTAGCCCAGGGCAACGCCCTGGGTATAATGGCAATCAGCAAGGCGCCCTGTAAGGGCAAAAGCATTATAAATTGCCAGGAGTTTTAAAGCTTTTGCCCTTACAGGGCGACAGGTTTGCGCACAAAATAACCCAGGGCGTTGCCCTGGGCTAGGAGCTTCTGCCCTTTCAGGGCGTGCTGTTTGTATGAGTTTTAGTGCCTTCAGCCCGTACTTGAACCACTTGCGAAACTTGAGTAAGGTGTACAAAATATCAAAAATAGTGTAGGTTGTAGATTTTTAGGACAGTAAAGACTTAAATTCTCTTCCCATTAAAGCATGTTATACATAGCGAGATTGCAGCAAAGATTGCTCCCACAGCGCACACTCCCGTCCATTCTTGATGTGTCCATGCCAATCCGGCACAATAGGTTCCAAAGGAACCGCCTATAAAATAGGTAGTCATAAATATGGTGTTGGCTCTGTTGGAGGCTTTCGGCATTTCCTGAATACAACCACTCTGATTGCTAAGTTGCAGACATTGCAAGCCTATGTCTACCAAAATGATGGCTACAACAAGTCCCATGAAAGTGTCGCCAAACAGATAGGCCGCAGTCCACGCCATAAGTTGCAGGCACGCTCCATAAAAACTTATCTTTCTTATGCCCCAGCGATTGACGAGTTTACCCAAACCGCTTGCCGCAATGGCCCCGGCTATGCCGCACAGTCCCAACGTTCCTACCATCTCGCTGCCTGAAAAGAACGGAGCTTGAGCCAACCGAAAGGCAAGGCATGACCAAATAGCCATCATGCTGCCAAAACTAAAGGCGGCACGCGCGGCATAAATTCGTATGCGGCCATTGCTCTTCACTATATTAAACACGCTGGTCATCAGTCCCCCGTATGTGCCCACATAGTTGCTCTTTATCTGTGGCATCATCTTGAGAGTAAGAATCATGCACAGCACCATCACGACAGCAGAGATGAAGAACATTTCGCGCCAACCCAACCATTCGCCAACATAACCGCTAACCACTCTCGATGTGAGAATACCGGTTAGCAATCCCGACAGAACGATACCCATATTCCTACTTTTGTTTTCCTTCTCGGAATATTGTCCTGCTATCGGTATGAAAAATTGCGGAATGACGGAACATGCTCCCAAAAACAGAGAGGCTCCCCAAATAAGCCACACCTTGTGGGCAACAGCAATGACTATGGCCATCATGGCTGCTACGGTCATGTTTACTACAATTATGCGACGGCGCGAGTAGAGGTCGCCCATAGGGATAAGGAAGCACAACCCCAGCGCATAGCCTGTTTGTGTGACAACGGTTATGAGGTTCGCCTCATGTTGGCTCACTCCTATGTCGTGACGTATCATCTCAAGAAGTGGCTGGTTGTAATAGCAATTAGCCACGGTCAATCCCGCTATAACAGCCATTGCGAGCAACAAACTGCGCTCTATGCCTTCATTTTCTTTAAGTTGTTTCACCCTAATTTACGCAACACTATATTTTTATCTATTTTATAAGCACCCTGAGCAACCATATGTTGCTCGGATTGGGCCATGTCAGAAATTTCGCTTGTCTTCGTGTTGCAATTAAAAGACCAATAAAACTCTGAATGGTATGGCAAAAGTACAAATAAAATCCGAGAATTTCACTCCTTTAGGAGGCTTTTTTGATGATGGAACAATTAAGTGATGGTCAAGAGTATGATTTTGGCCATCAGCTCATTGAGGCGTATAATAATCCAAAGTTGTCAAACAGGCTGCACGGGCTGTAGGCAGGTTTGAGAAAGGTAAGAAAATAAAAATAGGAGGAAAACTGATCTGTTTTCCTCCTATTGGATAGATTTTGATTTGCGCCTCAGGGCTGCAAATCTGCGTATTCAGAAATACTGAAGCAGGGACACGCCTTCTTGGTGTCGAGGTCGTGATGTCCCAGGATAACCGACGAGGGGTACTTCTTGCGCAGCTCGGCAAGCAGCTTTCGCAGTGCCACTTTCTGTTGTGGCGTACGAGTGTCACTGGGTTTGCCGTTTGCGTCCAGTCCTCCTTCATAGCAGATGCCGATGCTGTGGGCATTGTGTCCTACGCAGTGGGCTCCTGTCGTTTCTTCTGTTCTTCCTTTCTCCACGGTTCCGTTGCGACGGACGACATAGTGATAACCTATCATGCGCCATCCCCGCTGACGATGCCAAAGGTCGATGTCCTTGGCAGAGCTCTGCTGTCCAGGACGGACAGCAGAGCAGTGGATGATTAATAATGAAATACTTCTCATACTTTGATGATGTTGTGTTGCCGTCAGACTTAGAACCACGAAGAGCAGTATCTTGAGTCTTCTCATACGCTGTCGTTATTCTGCGTCGCTTCCTCCGGTGCTGCCACCTTCGGATGGATTTCCGCCAGTTCCGGGATTGGTGGTGTCCTTGTCATCGGTGTCGTCGTTTCCGTCTTCCACCTTGTTGGTCTGCGCGTTCACAATCTTCACCTTCTTGCCGTTGCGGTCGTAGCAGGTGATGCTGACGCCCATCTTGGCGAGCTCGTTCTTGATTTCGACAGACGGGATGAAGAGTACACGGCGGCTGGTGATCAAGTGGCTTGCCACCTCCTCGGCTTTCTCCACACTGTCGGCACGAAGTCCGAAGCGCATGATTCCAAGACCTGGAATGGTAACACCGTGTCCCTCTGTTGCCCAGGCTGCCAGGGTGTCGCCAATGGCCTGATAGGCTGCGGTGATGGTTCCCTTGCTGATTCCGCTGCGCACAACAGCTTCTTCGATTACTTTACTGGCTGGCAATGTTGTGTACAACATGGGTGAAAGAACATAGCGATAAGTGCCAGCATACTTTCCAATGGAAATCTTAGTTTCCTTAGCATTAACTTTAATCATAATCTTAAGTTTTAATAATTAATAATGTGTAAGAACTCTTTGCTCTCCTCGGACTCTTTGTCTCTGCAGCGACTTTTTATCTCTGGATTGCACTGCAAAGATAGGCATAAAATGGATAAGATTTTTGGTATGGAAAGTATGGACTGCGGTATGGAAAAAATAAGGAAGCCTTGTCGGGGCTTCCTTATATGGAGAGTGCTGTATGTGTCTGTATGACTGGCTGTTGGCGAATTACTCTTTGTTGTCCAACAACTCGCTGATTCCTTGGTAAAAAGATGATTTTTGGAAACTGCGTTTCAGATTTTGGAAATCCTGCTTTAGTCTTTCGTTGCGTATGCCTTCTATTTTGAAGGTTTCTGCGTCTTGGCTATCGCCTAACAGTTGGTTCAGGTGGTTTCGCATGGTTCGGCTTGTGGCATCGAGTGCCCATACTTGCAGGTTGATAAACTCGCAGAAGGGGGTGGCCTGCTTGTTAATCACTACGCCGCATCCCACCAGTATGATGTAGAGCATGGCGGTGAAATCGCTCACGGAGTCATAATTGCTGAGGAGCTTTTTCCGTACGGGGCTCTTGAAGTACATCTCGTAGATGTCTTTCAGGCTTAGTGCCAGTTCTTTTTCATTGACGCAGCGGTGGAAACGGCAACGGGGCTGTGATGTTTTCTCCTCTGAAGAGTCAGACTTGGTGGCACTTTCGTGCTCCTTCACAAATCTGTTCAGCCGTTTCTTCCTTTCTGCCAGTTCGCGTTCGGCACGTTTTATGCTGGCCTGTTCGTTTTTTATGTATTGCACGAAATAAAGGTCGTCTCCCATACCCTTAGCCGAAAAGACGGCTCCTTCCAAACATGCTGATATGCGTCTGCTGGATTTGGCGTGGTTGACTTGCCAAGAAGGATTCTGATACGTGACAGACTTGATGATTCTACTATATGCTGCAGTCGTATCTTGTTGCAAGCGGAAGTCATGCAACACAGTGGAGACTTTTCCCACTACCTGCACGATGACTCCCTTGTTTCGCAGCTTGCTGATTTCGCTGCGGCGTACCACTCCCATTACCGTTTGTACTGAGAGCGGTTGAGGCATGTGTTTCTGACAGTTTCTTAAAACGATGCCTGCGGAAACAGGGCGTCGTGGTCTGATAGAGTTGAGGTGGACACCTAAGCGTTGCTTCTCCACCAGATGCGCAACAGTACCTGAGGGAAGAACAACTATCCTGTCGCCCTCTTCTATAGTGACAGGCTGGATCAAGTGGTTGGGATCATCAAGTCGTCCCAAGCGACCAAGGTTCAAATTTTCCATAAGACAAGATTTTTAATGTTAAGACAATATGTTTGCTTTCCCTGTCTCTAAAAGGGCTAACCATTGTTAGCTCCTGTCGCCCACATAACTTCTCGGTATGACTTGGCAACGCCATGATGTTCTATGAAATTGTATACTGCAAATATAGACAAATTATGGCTTTCCACCAAATTTTATATCAAGATTTTTCGTAAGAAATTCACTTTTAACATTTGAATGCCCCAACTGGACTAAAATAATCACCCAACTGGGAAATAATTTTTTCCCAGTTAGGAAATTTTTTTTTCATGGTTAATTCCTGTCAAAAATGAAGTCTTCGGCAATAAAATCATCTATTGTTCAAATCGTGTGTTTTTAGCTACTTGTTGTTTTTTTTTACTTTTGTGACGACATAAACATAAAAGGGTATGTTTAGGGTCGTCATTTTGCCCTGTGTTTTTTGCTGTCATTCATAAGAAAAATGTCTTTTCTCTTTGATTTGTCTTTTTATCTCTCCTTCTGTATTAATAACTGCAACCTTTGTTTACTCTACGTAAAACAAACGAGGGTGTGTCATGGATTTATGACACACCCTCCTATTGGATAGATTTATCTCAGACTGAGAGATTACAATGTAGACTTGATGGTCTGTGTGTTGCTTCCCTGTGTCAGCTTGAATACATACACGCCGTGGGGCAGGCTTGACAGACTGATGGTCTCGCCGTTGCTGTTGATAGGTGCAGAATACATCAACTGACCAGTGAGGTTGTAGACGGCTACACGAGCCTGACCCTTGTCGCTGCCAATGTAGAATGTGGCGGTGCGAGCCTGGCGGTCGGTTATGATGCGGTACATAGACTCAGTGGTCTTAACATCATCGATGCCTGTTGTGCCGAGCAGTTGCTTCAGACCCTTGATGGCATTGATACGACCATAGCCCCATGTGTTGTTGGGGAAGGTTTGTCCTGTTGGCATATAATCGTCATTCTGGACAGCTGTGTTGCCGATGACTTCGAGCACCTGTTTAGGTGTCAGGTTGGGGTTGGCCTGCAGCCAGAGAGCTACGACGCCTGCCACGTAAGGCGAAGCCATAGAAGTACCTACGTCGTTGGTATAGAGATCGTTGCCAGTGCGGGCAATGACATTGGTGTCGTCGCTCCATCCTGAGCAATATCTTGAACCTGCTGACACGATGATGCAGCCAGGAGCTGTTATGTCGGGTTTGACGCGACCATCGGCAGTAGGACCGTAGCTTGAGAAGGCTGAGTGCTCCAGGAACTTACCCGTCAGCTCCTCGTTGAGGCCGTAAGCATTTTCTGTACCCTGCAAATTGATGGGCTGGTACTGTACCTTCGAGTTGAATGAGCCAACAGAGATGACATCAGGACTCTCGCCGCCCAGCTCGCCTACTGTGCAGTTGGTGTCGCCGTTGGTCCAGCCACGCTTGTTTAAGCTGGTGAACTCGCCAGAGGAGGCATTGTTCCACATGTGTACGGTCTTGCCAGCCTCGCCAGTCACCACAACACCGATGGCAAAGCCAGTGTTGATGGAAGTGGCACGGCTCATGAGCAGCACGTTGGTGCGACCGTTGACAGGATTCTCCTGCAGCGACAGACCTACTTGAACCACAACGCCACTGCCGTCTGGGGCAACCCAGTTCACTTCTTTCGTACCATCGTTGGAAACCTCGTCAGAAGATGCGATAATCTTACCGTTGAGTGTGTTTACAACAACAGCCTTGACAGAGATTTTAGAGTTCTTCTCGCCCCAGATGTCGACGTAAGCCTGCTTGTAGGAACTGTTGTCCTGCTCGCTGCCATAGGCAAACATGGTTTTCATTTGCTTGTTGGTGGCTGTAAAGGTCTTGCTGGCGTGCAGTTTGTCAAGGCCTTCGTTGCCTGCGGCACCAACGATGATGCGGCCCGGACCAACCAGGTTGGCAAACGAGAGATCGGTGTCGGAGCTGCCGTCGTGAGGACCCATGTGTGAGCCGAGGCTGATGTTGACAACAGCAGGCTTTCCTACACTCTTGGCATAGTCGAACACATACTTGATTCCATCTACAATCTGTGCATTGGTGCTCTTGAAGCTCACGAACACAAGGTCGGCATCGGGAGCCACTCCGTAGTAAGGTGTGCTCTTGTCGCTGCCCGAGGCAATGCCCGATACGTGGGTGGCATGGAAGCCACTGGTCAGGTCATATTTGGCAGCTCTTATCTCGGCTGTGGTTTTGTATTCAGCTCCATAGCCGAAACCTTCGGGAGCATTGCCAGTGCCGTGCTGATCCCATACGCGCTTGATGCGAGTGTCGCTCTTGTCGGCATTGAGAAAGTCTACATGGTCGTACTGGAATCCGTTGTCCACGATACCGATGACTACGCCTTTGCCGGTGTAGGGACCGTTGTTCTCTGTCATTTGGTGACATTCGTCTACGCCCAACAGTTTGCGGGCGTTGTCCATCAGCAGTTTGGCCTCAGTACCTACCGAAACCGAAACAACCTCATCGAGATTGGAAATAGGTTCGATGGCAGACAGAGGCATGTCGGCAGTGACGAGTGTCTCGCTGATGCGCGAGTTCACTTTGGCTCCCAAAGCCTCTATTTTGGCAATGGCATCCTGCGACTTGACGGTGATGAATGCGCTGACAGTCTGTGGGGTAGCATTTGCAGCCTTGGCTTTCTTCTGTGCTGTTCTTGCTTCGTGAAGCATCATGCTTGTGCTTGGCGACAGCTTCTGCGCAAAGCTGAAACTGCCGACAAGCAGGAATGATGCCATAAGAATGGCTTTCTTATTCATTTCTTTATTCTTACTTTTTCTTTTTAATCTGTTTATTAGTATGCTTCTACTGCTCCGTTGTAATTGAATACCAAACGCTCCTTGTTACCAGCACCATTTGGTGTATTTTTGTTGGTATAAGTGTTGACAACATCCAGTGAGATTTCATAGTTGCCGGCAGCGTCTTTCTTGATGGATAATGTACCGTTGTCTGGAGTGTTGTTAAATCCACCATATTTGGCATCGGGAGAATACAACTGTACGTCTGAGTATTTCACCTGGAAGTTGTCGCCGTCTTTCAGCTCAGCCAAGTTAATGGTTCCGGCATTGATGAAACTCTCATCTACCTGCAGTGTTACCTTTTCGCTTCCATATTTGCTTGAGAACTTGCCGCCATAAAGGTAGAATGTGTAGATGTTGCTCTTTTGCTTAAAAAGCACCTTGCAGATGTCCTGGTTTATAAGGATGCTTCCGTCAGGGTTGTACAACTTGTAGCTGTTGCTTACCACAGCAGGAGTCATTCCATCGAGGCTCTCTACGGCAGTGGTTGCACCGTAATACTCCAACTCGATGGTACGGTTGTCGTCGAAGGTGGCGTTGATCTTGATGTAGAGCTTGCCGTCCTTGTCCTTTGCGGTGGTGATAGTGCCGGCCTTTACCTTCTCGTAGGTGACGCGTGTGGCGTAGTCGATGTACTTCAGGGTGTAGCTGTCTGCATCGGCAGCCAGGTCGATGGTTCCATTGTAGAGCTTGGAAGCCGAGATGCTTACTGCAACGCCAATCTTACCTGCCAGCAAACCATCGGCTGTGGTAGCCTCGACATCACCGAAGGCGAAGGTTGTTGCCGCACCTGTAGTGGCTGGGTTGAGCACGAGGGCAGAAGCAACGTCATAGGTCTTCACGTCGTTCACATTGGTGGTCTTGATGCTGTTGGTGGCAGAGTAAATCTTGGTGAACGCGCTGTTGGTCCACTTGCAGCGCAGGTCGCTGTAGTCGGCAGTCTCTGCCTCAAGTGTAATGGTGACGTTCTTCTTGCTCTTGTCGAAATAAGCCTTGAGCGTACCTGTCAGCTTAGGTGACTCGCCGTTGTAAGCCACCTTTACGTCCTGAGCGTCGTCAGAGCCAAGCGTAATCTTCTGACCCATGAGTCTCTGTGGAATGGTCAGCTCGAATACAGGTTTTGTGTCGTTGTCGCTGCCATAGAGTGCGAACTCGTATGAGCCGTTGACATCCTGCATGGTTACCTTGCTGAGGTCCTTTACGTCGTCGTTGTATGCCCACTGGTTGCTGAGGGTTGCGAGAGTCTCGTCGGTAAAGGTGACGTTCTCTATACTGTTTACCTTATATACTTTGGTTGTGCCATCCTTCTGGTGAACGGTCATCACGCGTCTTGTCTGTGCGAATGTGGGGAGCACTGTCGCGAGACAGAGTGCTGCTGTAGCTATATACTTTTTCATTTCTTTACGATTTTAGTAGTTTTGTTGTTTGATTTTACGATATAGATGCCACTTGGCAGGTTGGCGGTGCTGGCAGCCTTGGTGCCGTCGATGGTCTGCATGAGTTGTCCACCAACAGAGTATATTTCGGTCTTGCCGGTAAAGTCGGCCTTGATGCCTTCGATGCCGGTGATGGAAGATGGTTCGTAATTGTATTCCATCTCCTTGTCGAACTCGCCCGTAATCTGGAAGCCCTTGCCGTCGAAGAGGTTGATGACGAACTTGTAGTGTGTGTTGTCGGTCTTGCTTACGCCCACGGTTCCTGAGTAGACTGTTGCCCACTTGTCAACTACCCATGGCAGACGGGTGGCAGGGTCTGGGTTCTTGCGGAAGTGATGGTAGCGTGTGCCTGTGCGCTCGCCGTTGTTGTAGAAGTAGCCGCGGGTCATCATGAATGGAGCATACATGTTGGTCCACAGATGGCTTTCCTCCATGAGGGTGTAGGTGCCTTCGGGAAGATACTGGCTGCCTTCGGCTGCCTGGAATTCCATGCGTAGCAGATCCTGGTCACCAGTATAGTCTTGGTCGTCCTTGCCGCTTGGCGAACCGAGGTCGACAGAGAATACCTGAACACCGTTCTGCACACCGAGCGAGTAGATGCGTGACTTCTCCACGCGGTCGAACTTGAGATGTACATCCTCCTCGAGGTTGGAGTCAACGTCCTTGTCGTCTTTCTCCGACTTGTCGTAGTAGATAAACGAGATGCCCTTGGCTGTGCCTGTCACCTTGTGTCCGCGGTCGGTGGTGCAGTCTACGGTAATGTCGAAGGTTCCCTCTTTTTCGCCGTCAGTGATAGTGATGGTTCCGTTGGTGATGTAGCAGTAGTCGTAGTCGGTGTCCATTCCTGTCACGGCCTTGCGGCGCTTCACGTAGGTTCCCATTACGACAGTCATGCCGTTGTAGTCGATTTCCATACCTGGGAAGAATGTTCCTACCTTGAAGTTGCGTGCTACGGTATAGGTGCCTGGCACGACAGTGGCAGTCTTAGGGTCGCCAAAGAGACGGTTGTAGAGGTTGATGACGAGGTCGTGTCCCTTGCCTGTCATTCCGCCAGTCTGGGTGTCGTACTCTCCGTCGTAGAGGTTGAGCACCATGTTGCCGGTCTTAGAATCCATGAGGTTGCCGTAATAGTAGCCGATACCGCCATGGAAAGTGGTGTTGATGTCTGTCGAAATCTGAGGATATACATCAGAGCTTCCCGCTGACATATTGGTGAATACCATTTCGCCGACGTACGAATACTGTGTACCGTTGGCATCGCTGAACGAGAGCGTGTAGGTTACGTTTCCGTCGTTCTCTGCCTTGCTCACGGTGATGTCGCTTGTTATGTCCACACTGCCGTCGCTGTTGCCCTTGTCGTCGAAGTTCTCCACGTAAGTAAGCTCGGGATTGTAGTACAAGTTGCCTTCAGAGGCAGCGAATGTTCCTGCAGGCAGGTCGATGCCTGCTCCTTCTGGCGCATAAAGGTCAAGCTCGGCTACAGTAGCGCTTTTGGCATTGATCTGTCCTTCGTTGGCATTGTAGCTTACATCTTCCTTGTCCGAAAGAATCAAATAGTAGTTTTCGTATCCTTCTACTCCTGAGCCAGCAGCAGGATAGTAAGCCAGCAGGACACTGTTGTTGATATTGGCGACAGCCTGTGCGGCTGCGGCTTTTCTTCTGCCAGCTACGGCAGCGTCAGCGCCACGTTTTTTGATGAGCTGAAAGGTAACGCGCTTCTTGACTGTTTTCTGCTGTGCCAGTACAGGCATGGCTATGAAGGCAAGAAGGCATGTGAATAAAAGTAAAGTTTTCTTCATTATTTCTTGATGATTTTAAAGGAATGTTCGTTGGTCAGATTCAGAATATATACACCCGGTGCGTAAGAGGCCACATTGATGGTGGCGTTTCCGCCGCTTACCTTCTGTCGCTGTAGCAGCTTGCCGTTGGCATCGTAGAGCACAGCTTCGCCAGCCGCTGAGCCGCTGATGCGGATAGTGGCGTTGTCGGTGTAACTAAAACTCATTGTGGATGTGTTTACCTTTTCCTCAATTCCTGTGGAAATGGCTGTGAAATAAAACTCGGTTACATCGCTCTGTGGATAGTCGGTGGAAATCTCATTGGATGTAATCTGCAACTTGTCATCAGAAAAAGCGATGACGGGTCGCGTGCTTAACTTGAACTCTGCCGTCTTGGAGTCGGCCATCTTTAAAACCAAGAATTCTGCTTGCTCAGTCTCGGCTGCATGGATAAGCCCAAATGGGGGGGCAAAGCAACAGAGCAGAGCAAGGCTCAAAACTCTCTTTTTCATGTTGATAATCTCTTTAGAGGGAAAATTAATAGTATAAGTATTCTCTATGTGAACATTGTTTTGTCTTTCGTCTCACCCTCGTACATATTAACGAATGTCAAATAAATGTGCTGCAAAGGTAGTTAAATGTTTTAAAACATGCAAGAAAATGCAGGAAAAATTGTATTTCTTATGCCTAATTATCTTACGCTTTGTTATAAAACGCATGTTTATTGTAATGAAATGAAGATGATCGTGCTACAAAAGCGAGGTGGCGTGACAAAACAATAGATATGGATGAATTGTGTCTGTTGCAGTGTTGTAAAAACAAATTAGGGGCGAGACTGCTAAGTGCAGTTCGCCCCTATATATATTGTTCTTAAGTAAGTTTGGAAGTTAAAGAAGTTATCACTCCCTTCGGTCGTTAGAAGTTATAACCAATAGCCTTTTTGGATTATAAAGCATTTGTCTTAACTCCTTAACTCCTTTAGCTTATTTCTTGTCGTAGGCGTGGACGGGATAGTCGATGGTGTAGTGGAGACCACGGCTCTCTTTGCGCTCTATCGCCATGCGGGTGATGAGATAACCCACGTTGATCATGTTGCGAAGCTCGCAGAGCTCCTTGCTTACCTTGACACGCTTGAAAAGGTTCTCGGTCTCCTCGTACAGCAGGTCGAGTCGGTCCCAGGCACGTTTCAGTCGGAGGTCGCTGCGCACGATGCCCACGTAGTTGCTCATGCATTCGCCCACTTCCTTGACGCTCTGTGTGATGAGCACTTTCTCCTCGTTGGTCAGTGTTCCCTCATCGTTCCATTCAGGCACCTTCTCGTTGAAGTCGTACTCGTCGACATGCTCGATGCTGTGCTTGGCAGCTGTGTCGGCATAGACCACAGCCTCGATGAGCGAGTTGCTTGCCAGACGGTTGCCGCCGTGCAGACCCGTGCACGAACATTCGCCCAGAGCATACAGGCGGTTGATGCTCGAACAGCCGTTGAGGTCGACCTTGATGCCGCCGCACATATAGTGGGCTGCCGGACGTACGGGAATGTAGTCTTTGGTGATGTCGATGCCGATGCTCAGGCACTTGGCATAGATATTGGGGAAGTGGTGCTTGGTCTCTTCGGGATTCTTGTGAGTGACGTCGAGGCATACGTGGTCGAGTCCGTGCTTCTTCATCTCCTTGTCGATGGCACGTGCCACGATGTCGCGTGGAGCCAGACTCAGTCGCTTGTCGTATTTCTCCATGAAGCTCTCGCCGTTGGGCAGACGCAGGATGCCGCCATAGCCACGCATGGCTTCGGTGATGAGGAAGGCAGGATGAGTCTCGCCTGGGTGGAAGAGGGCTGTGGGGTGGAACTGTACGAACTCCATGTCGGCCACTGTTCCCTTGGCACGATAGACCATAGCCTCGCCGTCGCCCGTGGCGATTACGGGGTTGGTAGTGGTCTGATAGACAGCTCCGCAGCCGCCCGTACACATCACTGTCACCTTGCTCAGATAGGTGTCCACCTTCTGGGTCTCGGGGTTGAGCACATAGGCTCCGTAGCAGTTGATGTAAGGAGTGCGACGTGTGACGCGTGCGCCTAAGTGGTGCTGTGTGATAATCTCGACAGCGAAATGATTTTCCTTGATGTCGATGTCAGGATTGCTGCGCACGGCTTCCATCAGTCCGCGCTGAATCTCGGCTCCCGTGTCGTCGGCATGGTGCAGGATGCGGAACTCGCTGTGTCCTCCCTCGCGGTGAAGGTCGAACTTGCCGTCCTGCTGCTTGTCGAAGTTGACACCCCACTGCACCAGCTCCTTGATCTGTTCGGGTGCTTTGGTGACAACCTGCTGCACGGCTTTGTAGTCGCTGATGTAGTCGCCAGCAATCATTGTATCCTGGATGTGTTTGTCGAAGTTGTCCACTTCGAGGTTGGTGACTGAGGCGACGCCTCCCTGTGCGAATGATGTGTTGGCTTCGTCGAGCGATGTCTTGCAGATCATGCACACTTTACCTTTCTTCGCTCTGGCCACTTTCAGAGCGTAACTCATACCGGCAACTCCTGCACCGATAATCAGAAAATCATACTTATAAACCATTGAGTTTACTTTAAACTAATTTAATGGATTTTATCCTAATTGTTTGCAAAAGTAATAATTTATCTTTAAAGTGAGCATTAAAAGCCATATTTTTTGTAATTTTGCAGTGTTTTTTTGTAGAAAAGGATAATGAGAGACAGAACATTTCATAAGCGTATCACGCTTCCAGTGCGTTTGGGCATGGGGCTTTTCACGGCTTTGGCCGTATATTTCTTTTGGGTCAAGACGGCGATTTTGGGCATCTTGGTGGCTATCGTCATCGTGGGAATGATAGAGCGCATTCTGCATACCACGTACACCATCCGCCGTGTGAAACCCATCGACCGCGACGAGGAAATGGACTTCCTTATCATCGACGAGGGACGTTTCTCCACAAACCGCAATGTGCCGTTGTGCGATGTGGTGAGGGTGGAGAGCATACGGTGCTTCTTCGGCCTCGACCATTGCCTGCTCATCGAATACGGGGCTGGCAACATGGTGACGGTTCAGCCCGACAACGAGGAGGGAATGAGAAAGGCAATAGCGGAGAGAATTGGGGAAAGGTCTTAACTCCTCAGCGACCGCAGGGAGCGATAACTCCTTAACTCCTGAAAAAAAATAAGAAGAACATTACAAGATTAGAAAATGAAATACAGATATATTTGGTTGCTCTGCATGGTGGCGATGCTTTCGCTTCCTGTAGGAGCACAGGACGTGAAGAAGAGCGCTGCGCCCTTGGTGGCGGGCGAGGAGGAAGTAGTAGAGGACAGGGACGAAAGCGAGGCGGCGGCAGACACACTCTGTGCCGACTCCTTAGCTGCCGACTCGTTGGCTGTCGATTCCATCACAGCCGGCGGCTTGCGCCTGCCTTGGCCCGAGAATGTAAGGCAGGGGCTCGACCGTCTCTTACAGAACGATATGTTCGAGACTTCGCAGGTTGCCATCATGGTGTGGGACCTGCAGGCCGACTCGTGCATCTATCGCCATCGCGAGCGTCAGCTCATGCGTCCTGCCAGCACGATGAAGCTGCTCACAGCCATCACAGCCCTCGACAGGTTGGGCGGCTCTTATCAGTTTAAGACGCAGCTCAAGTACACGGGCAAGATAGAGGAGGGCGTGCTCCAGGGCGATGTGTACTGCGTGGGCGGCATGGATCCGCGATTCAACAACGACGACATGCGGGCTTTTGTGAGCAGTCTGCAAGACATGGGTGTCGACACCATCCGCGGCAGCATCTATGCCGACCGCTCGATGAAGGACGCCGACCTCCTGGGCGAGGGCTGGTGCTGGGACGACGACAATCCTGTGCTCTCGCCTTTGGTCTTTGCCCGCAAGGATGGGTTTATGGATCGTTTCGTCGACAGGCTGAAGGATGCAGGCATCGTGCTCGAGGCCGACACGCCTCAGGTGAAGCGCTGTCCTGAGAGCGCCTTCTCGGTGTGTACTCGTTTCCACACCATGGATCAGATCATGCAGAAGATGATGAAGGAGAGCGACAATCTCTATGCCGAGAGTATGTATTATCAGATAGCAGCCTCTACGGGCAACCGTCCTGCCAGCGCCAAGAGTGCGCGCAGCGTGGAGCGACAGCTCATCCGCAAACTCGGACTGGATGCCTCGCGCTGCAAGTTGGCCGACGGCTCGGGCCTCTCGCTCTACAATTATCTCAGTGCCGAACTGGAATGTCAGCTCCTGCGTTATGCTTATCGCAACGAGAACATTTATCCTCATCTTCGTCCCTCGCTGCCCATTGCCGGCATCGACGGCACGCTGAGGAAGCGAATGCGTGGCACTTCGGCAAGCGGCAACGTGCGGGCCAAGACGGGCACGCTGACTGGTATCATCACTCTTGCCGGCTATTGTACGGCAGCCAACGGGCACGACCTGTGTTTCGTCATTCTCAACAATGGCATCATGCATGCCGTCAATGCCCGCCGCTTTCAGGACAGGGTGTGCGCTTTGCTGTGCCAGCCGTGAGTTTTTTAAAGGTAAAAAGGTAAAAAAGTAAAAAGGTAAAAAAGTAAGTAAGAACTTGCTGAAGTTCAATAAGTAAATTAAAAGCGAGTGGTTATGGTGTCGAATACAACTTTTTCTTATGCGATTCTTTCATGGTTTCGCGATAACGGCAGGGCTTTGCCTTGGCGCGACACCACCGACCCTTACCCCATCTGGCTGAGCGAGGTGATATTGCAGCAGACGCGTATCGCCCAGGGATGGGAATACTGGGAGCGGTTTATGCGCCAGTTTCCCACTGTCGAGGCTTTGGCTTCGGCGAGCGAGGACGAGGTGCTGAGGCTCTGGCAGGGCTTGGGCTACTATTCGCGTGCCCGCAACCTGCATGCCGCCGCCCGTCAGATAGTCGCATTGGGACAGTTTCCCTCCACGCTCGAAGGCATCAGACAGCTGAAGGGAGTGGGCGACTACACCGCAGCAGCCATTGCCTCCTTTGCTTTCGGCATCAGGGCGGCAGTGGTGGACGGCAACGTGTATCGAGTGCTGTCGCGCCACTTTGGCATCTCCACCCCCATCAACTCCACGCAGGGCAAGAAGGAGTTTGCTGCCTTGGCTCAGTCGCTCCTGCCTCCTTCCGAGGTCTCAGCCTACAATCAGGGCATCATGGATTTTGGTGCCTTGCAGTGCACGCCTCTGTCGCCCCGTTGTTCCGATTGTCCGCTGATGGAGAGCTGTGAGGCTTTCCGCACCGGCAGGACAGAGGAGTTGCCTGTGAAGCAGCGCAAGCTTCAGATCAAGACGCGTCGGCTCGCCTATATATATATAAGGTGTAGGGAGTCGGCTTCCTCGCAGGCTTTTACCGCCATCCATCGCAGGGGCGAGGGCGACATCTGGCAGGGACTGTGGGAGCCTTTCAATGCCTCGCTTCCCGATGGCACACGTGCTGCCACGCCTGCCGAGTTGTTGCAGCAGTTGGACTGCGGTGCGCCTGATGCACATCTTCGTCTTCTGTCGCAGGGTGTGAAGCATGTTCTCACCCATCGCATTCTTCTTGCTGACTTCTATCTTCTCGAGGTTTCTCGTCGTCCGCTCCTTCCTCCCGATTACATCTGGATTCCCGAGTCGGAAATAGACCGTTATGGTGTTCCCCGCCTCATAGAGAAGATGCTGAGCGAGGTTCATGAGAAATAATTCTTTGACTCAAGTTTCGCAAGTGGTTTAAGTACGGGCTGAAGGCCCAAAGCTTCCAGAAGCAGCACGCCCTGGGAAGGTAAAGCTCCTATAAGCAGCATGCCCTGGAAAGGTAAAGCTCTTATAAGCAGCACGCCCTGAAAGGGCAGAAGCTCTTAGCCCAGGGCATCGCCCTGGGTATAAAGGCAATGAGCAATGCGCCCTGTAAGGGCAACAGCTTTATATATTGCCAGGAGTTTTAAAACTTTTGCCCTTACAGGGCGACAGGTTACCGCCCAAAACAACCCAGGGCGATGCCCTGGGCTAAGAGCTTCTGCCCCTTCAGGGCGTGTGGGGAAAAACTTGAAAAAATCGAAAGTTTCTATCATGTATGCGCGAGTGGAGTGCTACTTTCTGTATAAAGGAGGTGACGTTTTGCATCATGACAGCAGGAAGCCATGAAAAGCACGAATATGAAACCACGAAACACGAAAAGATGAGCAAACTATCATGGCGGAAGCTTTCAATGGTGATAAATTGTAATTAAAACACTGCTCATATATAGCAAACTGTAAGAATGAGTGTATTTTTAGATTTATTTTGCATGAAAAATTACTGATAAGAAAACAAAATGTCGTATCTTTGCACACGAAAAGAAACAAAAAGTTATTGAAACGACGGATAACATAACAAAAAGTCAGACAATAACAAGAAGTAGAACAAAAAGGCAAACAACAACGCAATATGAGAAGAACAGTTCATTTCACCAAGATGCATGGAGCCGGCAACGACTACATATACGTCGACACACAGCTCTACGACATTCCCGATCCCGAGAAAGCCGCCATCGCCTGGAGTGCTTACCATACAGGAATAGGCAGCGACGGACTGGTTCTCATAGGCAAGCCCCACGACGGCAGACGTGCAGACTATTCGATGCGCATATTCAATGCCGACGGCTCCGAAGCCATGATGTGCGGCAATGCCAGTCGTTGTATCGGAAAATATCTCTACGAGAAAGGACTCACCCACAAGGACACCATTCGGTTGGAAACCCTTTCGGGTGTCAAGATACTGAAACTGCATATTCAGGATGGCACGGAGGTGGAATCGGTGACGGTAGACATGCTGAAGCCGCTACTCCAGAACCAGGAGCAGTTTGTAGGTCCTTCGGTGCTTGCCGCCGACGAGCGCATCTTCGAAGGCACCTATGTCTGCATGGGCAATCCTCACTTCGTAACCTTTGTCGATGACATCGACACCATCGACATCGCGCATTACGGCAAGCTGCTCGAATGCAACGAGGCATTTCCCCAGCGCTGCAACATCGAGTTCGCGCAGCTCACCGATGCCGACACCATCCGCACCCGGGTATGGGAACGTGGCAGCGGCATCACGATGGCTTGCGGAACAGGCGCCTGCGCCACGGCTGTGGCAGCCTTCCTCACAGGACGTGCCAGCCGGAAGAGCAACATAGTGATGGATGGCGGAACACTCCAGATCGAATACAGCGAGGCCGACGGCCATGTCTACATGACAGGCCCGGCAGCCTTCGCCTTCGAGGGAGAAATTCCCCTGCCGGGGAATGAAGAGTGAAGAACAAAAATTACGGCAAACTTAAATATACATAATAAAAGGAGAATAAGAATATGGCATTAGTAAACGAACATTTCCTGAAGCTTCCCGGCAATTATCTCTTTGCCGACATCGCCAAGAAGGTGAACGCCTACAAGATAGCGCACCCCAAGCAGCGAGTCATCAGTTTGGGCATCGGCGACGTGACCCAGCCTCTCTGTCCGGCCGTCATCCAGGCCATGCACAAAGCAGTGGAAGAGATGGCTGTGCAGGCTTCCTTCCGAGGCTACGGTCCTGAGCGAGGCTACGACTTTCTGCGCGAGGCGATTATCAAGAACGACTTCCTGCCACGCGGCATCCATCTCGATGTCAACGAGGTGTTTGTCAACGACGGAGCCAAGAGCGACACCGGCAACATACAGGAGATATTGAGATGGGACAACAACATCGGAGTCACCGACCCCATTTATCCTGTCTACATCGACAGCAATGTGATGATAGGACGTGCGGGCGTCTTCGAGAACGGACACTGGAGCAATGTGGTGTACATGCCCTGCAATGAAGGCAACGACTTCACACCCCAGATTCCCGACCACCGTGTAGACATGATCTACCTCTGTTATCCCAACAATCCCACCGGCACCGTCATCACCAAGGACGAGCTTCGCAAGTGGGTGAACTATGCCATCAAGAACGAGAGCATCATCCTCTACGACGCAGCCTACGAGGCCTACATCACCGATCCCGAGATACCACACTCCATCTACGAGATCAGAGGAGCGCGCAAGGTGGCGATAGAGTTCCACAGCTATTCCAAGACAGCAGGCTTCACGGGCGTGAGATGCGGTTACACCATCGTGCCCAAAGAGCTGAAGGCGAAGACGCTGAGTGGCGACGAAGTGGCGCTCAACCCCATCTGGGACCGTCGCCAGTGCACCAAGTTCAATGGCACCAGCTACATCAGTCAGCGCGCAGCCGAAGCCATCTACACCCCCGAGGGCAAGGAACAGGTGAAGGCCACCATCGCCTACTATATGGAGAACGCCCACTACATGCGGGCAGAGCTTCAGCGCCTCGGTTTCCGCGTCTACGGCGGCGAGAATGCACCTTATCTCTGGGTGAAGACCCCTGGCAACACCCCCAGCTGGAAGTTCTTCGAAGAGATGCTCTATGGAGCCAGCGTAGTGTGCACCCCGGGCGTAGGATTCGGTCCATCGGGCGAAGGCTACATCCGCCTCACCGCCTTTGGCGAGCACGACGACTGCAAGGAGGCTATGGAGAGAATCGCCAAATGGCTGGGAAAATAAAAAAATAAAGAAACTGAACTTTCGCATGTAGCTTAAGTACGGGCTGAAGGCCCAAAAGCTCTTAGCCCAGGGCATCGCCCTGGGTATAATATCAATCAGCAAGGCGCCCTGTAAGGGCAAAAGCCTTATGTTTTGTTTAGAGTTTTAAAGCTTTTGCCCTTTCAGGGCGACAGGTTTGCGTCCGTAATAACCCAGGGCGCTGCCCTGGGCTAAGAGCTTCTGCCCCTTCAGGGCGTGTGGGGTAAAACTTGCGAAACTTGAGTAAAGAAAAATATGTAAAACGAAGAAAAGAACAAGAGTAAAGCAAATGAATTCATCACTCTTCGTTCTTCACTCTTCACTAAAAAAAATAAAGGTATGAGCAATTTAAGATTTGAAGCCGTATCAGAGGCTTCCAAGAGAAAGCCAGTTGAAGTGGCAGCTCCCGGTGAGCGACCCAGTGAGTTCTTCGGCAAGAAGGTATTCAACCGACAGAAGATGTACAAGTATCTGCCAGCCAATGTTTATGAGAAACTGGTAGACGTAATCGACAATGGCGCACGACTCGACCGCAACATCGCCGACGCCGTGGCCAAGGGCATCAAACAGTGGGCCGACGAGAATGGCGTAACCCATTACACACACTGGTTCCAGCCTCTTACCGAGGGCACAGCCGAGAAGCACGATGCCTTCATCGAGCACGATGGCAAGGGCGGTATGATAGAGCAGTTCTCAGGCAAGTTGCTCGTACAGCAGGAGCCAGATGCCTCCTCATTCCCATCAGGCGGTATCCGCTCCACCTTTGAGGCACGTGGCTATTCTGCCTGGGATCCTACATCGCCAGTATTCATCATCGACGATACACTCTGTATTCCTACCGTCTTCATCTCCTACACCGGTGAGGCACTCGACTATAAGGCACCATTGCTCCGTGCACTCCATGCCGTCAACGTGGCAGCCACCGACGTATGCCATTATTTCAATCCCGATGTAAAGAAAGTCGTTTCCAACCTGGGTTGGGAGCAGGAGTACTTCCTCGTCGACGAGAGCCTCTATGCAGCCCGTCCCGACCTGATGCTTACAGGCCGCACCCTGATGGGTCACGACTCAGCCAAGAACCAGCAGATGGACGACCATTACTTCGGAGCCATCCCCGAGCGCGTACAGGCCTTCATGAAAGACCTCGAGATACAGGCACTCGAACTCGGTATTCCTTGCAAGACACGTCACAACGAGGTAGCGCCCAACCAGTTTGAGCTGGCGCCAATCTTCGAGGAAACCAATCTGGCTGTCGACCACAATATGCTCCTGATGAGCCTGATGAAGAAGGTGGCACGCCATCACGGATTCCGTGTCCTGCTGCACGAGAAACCCTTCGCAGGCATCAACGGATCAGGTAAGCACAACAACTGGAGTCTCTCTACCGATACCGGCATCCTGCTCCATGGTCCAGGCAAGACACCAGAGGACAACCTTCGCTTCGTTGTCTTCATCACCGAGACCCTCATGGGCGTATTCCGTCACAACGGACTGCTCAAGGCTTCCATCATGAGCGCTACCAATGCTCATCGTCTGGGCGCCAACGAGGCACCTCCAGCCATCATCTCTTCCTTCCTTGGCAAGCAGCTCACCGACCTGCTCGACCATATCGAGAAGGCCGATAAGAAAGACCTCTTCACTGTGGCTGGCAAGCAGGGCATGAAGCTCGATATTCCAGAGATTCCTGAGTTGATGATCGACAACACCGACCGTAACCGTACCTCACCATTCGCCTTCACCGGCAACCGCTTCGAGTTCCGTGCCGTAGGTAGCGAGGCCAACTGCGCCTCTGCCATGATCGTGCTGAACACCGCCGTAGCCGAAGCCCTCACCGACTTCAAGAAGCGTGTAGACGAGCTCATCGCCAAGGGCGAGGACAAGACCTCAGCCATCATCGACATCGTTCGCCAGGACATCAAGGCCTGCAAGCCAGTACGTTTCGACGGCAACGGCTACAGCGACGAGTGGGTGGAAGAGGCTGCCAAGCGCGGACTCGACTGCGAGAAGAGCTGTCCTAAGATCTTCGAGCGCTATCTCGACCCAGCATCTGTCGAGATGTTCGAGAGCATGGGCGTGATGAAGAAGAATGAGCTTGAGGCCCGCAACGAGGTGAAGTGGGAGACCTACACCAAGAAGATACAGATCGAGGCCCGTGTGATGGGCGACCTGTCCATGAACCATATCATCCCTGTCGCCACCCACTATCAGAGCCAGTTGGCAAAGAATGTGGAGAACATGATCGACATCTTCGGCGAGGACGAGGGCAAGAAGCTCACCGCCCGCAACATCAACATCATCAAGAAGATAGCCGAGCGCACACAGATTATCGAGACTGGTGTCGAGGAGTTGGTCAATGCCCGCAAGGTGGCCAACAAGATCGAGAGCGAGCACGACAAGGCAATCGCTTATCACGACACGGTGGCTCCAAAGATGGAGGAGATCCGTTATCAGATAGACAAGCTGGAGCTTACCGTAGCCGACGAGCTCTGGACGCTGCCTAAGTATCGTGAGCTCTTGTTCATCCGATAATGCCGTAACATAGCAAACGGCTGCACTCCACCGTGCGTAGCGGAGTGCGCTGTTAACTCTTCATCAGATACAGAACAGAAATTGAACGATCAATCTATTTCTTTTATTGGTTGTTTAAGTTTGCGCGGAGTGTGGTTGTGAAATCGTGCTCCGCTTTTTTATGCCTTTTTGTTCCTGTCTGTCAAAGATGGCTTCCAAAGTCGAAAATGACTAATGACTAAAATAAATCAGGCTCACCCCTTATGGAGCGAGCCTGATTGTATTAGATTTCCCTGTCACGTTTCCCCAGAGTTGCTTGTCACCTCTGCTGTCAAGTCGCCCTTGGTGAGGCGGAAGGTGCGACCCTGGGCAATGGCTGCAAG
>OIYQ01000057.1_pt1 | contig 43086 bp, 40 predicted proteins | sample 1588311 | NCBI WGS metagenome assembly OIYQ01 (sample SAMN03283244) | human gut metagenome | biome: human-associated habitat; material: feces | host: Homo sapiens | place: Peru | collected 2012
CTTCACCATGAGGGTTAGCATCATGCGGAACTCTGTGGTGTGTAGGTCGCTGATTACATCACGGCTGATGATGTTGCTGTTATGTTGACCTTTGGTCTTCTTCTGTCGCGACTCGGCAGAGTTCAAACAAGTTTGACTCTGCTCTCGCTGCTCGATCAGTTCAATCACAACGGCAGCACCACCAGCTCGCTCTTTATGGCCATAATCACATGAACCACCTATCCAAACGTAATATGTAGATGTATCTTGTGTCATAATTATTTTATCTTCAATGTCCGCAGATATTCCTTCTGCTCGGGCGTGATTCTGTAGCTCTCGATGGCCTTCTGGATGGTCTTGTTGTGCGTCCAGGGAGCAAGGCAGCGTTGCTCGATGTAGGGAATCGCCTGGTCCCATTGCTTGGCAAGGGCGGTGGCGAAGAACCAGGCTACCATCATCTTTACGTAATACTCTTCACTCCTTACTGATGCAGGAATTTCAAGATATTCTGCCTTGAAATCTTTATCCAGGTAATGAGACATAAGTGTCTCTATTCCAAAGCGGCAAGTGTAAACGTGTGTCGATTTACTCCAAGTCTTAATCTTTGCCAGTAGCTCCTTCTTGTGTTTGGCAAATACCTTCGGAGACATAATGTCGCAAACCGCCCAGTTGTCCACGAATGGCAGGAATCTGTCAGTAAGACGGATGCATTCCTCGTAGTCCTTCACCTCGGAAATGAGGAGACCGTGAAGTATGTTCTCATCGTAGTATTCGTGAGGAAGCTGATGCAGGAATTCCTTGCATTCTGTCTCCTTTGTAAATTCTTTTGCGAACTTGCGAAGCACAGGAACACGAATGCCTATGAAACTCTCCACAGGTACTCCCGGTGTCAGTTTGGCTTGGAAAGCAGCATACTGCTTATCCTGCATGGCGAACAGTCTTTCTTGAAGTGAAGTCATTTTTATCCAATTAATTTAATAATCTGTTTATCCGAAGCATCAGGCAGGATTTCTTTCAGATGCTCGAAAATCCTCTGATAAGATTCCTGGGGAGTGCGGTTGCATTGGCAAGCCTCCCTGCCATAGAGATCTTCGGGAGTATTGAGCAGCGACCATCCCCAGCCATATTCATGATTGTGCTTGTCGCGAGGGTAGATGAAATCCTCGGTCACGATGTAAGTCGCCATTTCCAGTCGGGTGAGATAACCGTCAAACTTGCTTCTCATTCCCTTTCCTGTAAAACCGCAGGCTGCCCGAAGTTCTCTCGTGATGAGACTGCCAGTAGATTGAAGCGTGCAGAGAATGGCTCCTTCTATCGAGTCATCATCCGGGCGAGGGAACTTACTTCTTCTGTAATTGCAGAAGTCCGGCCACCATTCCTCGCTGATGAATCCCGCTTTCTTGTTAAAGAACTTTCCGTACATACACGGCATTTCCTGCACAATCTCGCTCTTCCATTTCCATAGCGGCCAGTCCCAACAGCCTTCAGGAAGTCTTACGTAACCGCAGTCTTCCGCCACGATGTCTTCGGCAGAGAATCCTTCAATGCCGCTATCAAGGAGAGGGAGGAAGCCGATCTTCTGAATCAGTTCCATCATGCCTGTTGCTGAATATATTTCAGGAAAATTCATGTTCATTTATTTTTATCCTTTGTACTTAAACACTTTAACCATATCCTTGTCGCCACCCACAAGCTGGCTGCATCGGTTCTGCATTCCGGTGTCAGAGAAACCGCATTTCACCATTACTCTTCCCGATGCAGGATTGCCTGTAAAATGGTCTGCCCAGATGTTTTCGAAATGTTTCTTTCATTCAAATCTGATCATTTTTGCAAGTTCCATAAAATAGTCATTCGACCAAATATCCAACTCTTTGGGATTCTTGACAAAAGGCAACACGTCTGCCTTTATTTGATTCATGTCTGTCGTGGCAAGTCTTTCATTCAGTTTTTGAAGGAACGTCTCCTTGTCAATCTCTTCGTGATTGAACTGTAAGGCTCTTTCGCACAAGTGAGTAAAGTCAAGAGGAACATTGTGGCGAACATACCATTCGAAGTCATACCAATCACGTCCCTTAACTCTGTTCTTCCAGGCACGATACACCAGTGCATGCATCTTTCCTGCAAAGAGGGCTGGCAAAGTGAAACATCGTGTCATGAAAGATTGGGGGAGCAGAAGCAACTTCTGTTCTGTTTGGAATTTCAAAGGAGGTTGAGTATCTACTTCAATCTTGATCTTAACAGATTTCTCAGTTTGGAATGTAATGTCATATACATCTGTGTTGTCTTTCAGAAAGGCAGACTCTACTTTGCCAAAGTTCTTTTTGTCCTTCTTTCTGATCTCAACCTCTCTACCCACCATAGCGAATTGGTCAATGATGGGCTGAAAATAATGTGTAAAATCAAAGTTTTCGTTCGGAGCAAGCAGGGAAAAATCCATATCCTCAGAGAAACGATGCAATCCATGGAATATACGCAGACATGTTCCACCATAGAAAGCTGCCTCGTTGAAAAAGCCACCATTGTAAAGACCAGAAAGAATAATCTGCTGGTTGACCTCAAAGATAGCATTGCGCTTTTGCAGCTCTGTCGTTATGTCATAGCTCGAAAGCATTTGATTGAATATCTCGTTTGTATTCATTTCCTTAAATATTTAATTAGAGTTTCTATGGATTTAGACTTTTTGCCAACCTGAGCATATCGCTCAAATATACTTATATCCATATTCTTAAAATCATCCATTTCCATTCGGATGTCCTCTTCCAAATAGACCTCAACATCTTTCAAATAGCGTAAGTTAACCTTGGGAGAATTAGCAATCAAATCGCAAAGTGCTTTTTCGGGGGTTGCCATCAGAAAGGCGTAACTTTGCCTATTGATGCTTGTGATTCCTATGGGAAAAGCTTCTCTTGACATGTTCTTATACTCAAAGCGTCCTACTGGAGTATCAAAACAACGAGAATGCTTTAGTGTCATCGACTGGGTAGTATATACAGCTTCTGGGATTAAGCCATAATAGCGTAAAGCCGTCTGCATTGACACATAAGATGGAGCATAAAGATGATTGGCTATCAGTTCTGTAGAAAGAGCAACACGAGACACACTTGGGGCTACTACATAAAGTCCCTTCTTGAGGCGGATAATCTTATGAGCCGCCTCAAGATTACGCACTTTCTGATTCCCAGCTTCAATATTTGTAAACAACGAAGCTATAACCGAAGTACTGACTGGTATGTTACCAATATGTTCTAAATCCAATATCATAGTGCAATAATCATGCAAGTGCGAGAGCAATGAAACTATCTCCAATTGCCGAGCCGCAGCTTATTTTATGCAAAGATAGCTAAATTTTGAACAGCAAACTAACTTTTACTTATTTTTCTGTTCTATTTTTAGCTATTTTAATAAATAATTTGGTTACCGACTTGAATCCTGCACTTTTCAACATTCCTTGCACAAGCGGCACATTCTTGTCCCCATTGATTTTATTCCAAGCCTTATCTTGCTGTTCTTTGAAAATTGATTTTCATAATTGTTTTCTATTTCTACAAGATAAAAGTGTCCTCACAATAGGTCAAAATCATCATAGGATTCATCTTGCTCATAGTCTCCTCCATCTGAAACATGAGCAGAAAGGTCATAATTGTCATTGTCAGCATCCTCCACATTTGACAGTTCATCGTAAGAATATACGTCATTGTCCTCCACTTGTGGAAAGATAAAACCATCCATCATTTCCTCAGGAAGCTCATACCCATCCTCAACTAACGTCTCATACGTTTCTTCAAGTTGGTCATTGGCCTCCATGATTTCTTGCATCTCAGGGTTTGAGGCACAAAAATTCATGAAGGCAGTTTCTTCTTCTGGAGACAAAGTACCATCAAGCCATGACGAAAAAGTATTCTCCACATCAAACGAGGTTACATCGTAATCAGCCATAATAGTTTTCCTCCTTTCTTAATGTCTTGACAAATTGTTCTTTAGCCATTTTGTGTTTGTTATAAAATGTGTTCATATTCATTCCCATCATCTGCGCAGTCTCTTCGTTGCTATGCCCTTCAAGATAGCGCAAACGAATGAGGTAACTATATCTACGATTTGGCATCAGTTGCAAAATTGTGTCCATATCACAATTATTCAAAGATGCCCCATCTATCTCTATAGAACCATAATCCACATCATTTCTTACACCCACATCACTATTTTCACAATATGTCTCTATTACATTTACCTTTCGCTTGTATCGCTTGTAGCAATAAAAAAGACAAACCGTCTTCAACCAAGTAAACAATGTACTTTGAAACTTGAACTGTTCCAACTTGCAAATGCCAGTTTTTTTGTCAGGAGAAAACAAATGAATGTATATCTCATTGATAAACTCCATGCAAGAAGAACAATCTGTATGATAGTTATCATAAACAGACTTAAACAATGGATAACATTTCTTATAAAAGAACTCACGTGTTACTACTTCATCATGTTGCAGCAACGCCTGTACAAGTTCAAAGTCATTGTTTATCATACCTATTTCTTTTTACTACCAAATATTGACTTGATAGAAAACTTACTTTTCTGATAAATCACGAGCTCTGCTGTTTTATCATAACAAGTAACCGTCAGTTTGCAAGAACGTTCCTCAGATGTACTGTTGGCAGAAGCTGTCAATATAAGAGTATTCCCATTTTTTGCAACATGAACCCATTCTGGACAAGAAAGTTTCCAATCATTATAATTGCAATTCACGACAACCTCATGTTTGTCACTAACCTTACCTGCTGCTTTAAACTCGATGTAAGATACCGAGAGATACAGATTGACAGGTTCTCTTTCTATTTTTGGAACCTTCTCCACACTATCATCCTCAACAATTACATTTTTTGACTTACGCACTTTCGGCTTCTGAACTGTTTGTTTTTGACTGAGTGTCTTGATATTGCCTTTGCATATCGCAATCTGATTGTCACACATATTCTTCTTTGCTTTGGAATCATAAGCCTTTTGTGCTGCAATAAATTTACTGATAGCTTGCTTTTGCGATTTAACAGTTTGTACCATCTGTAATTTCTGTCCTTGCGCAAACAATTTATCACCAATAGATTGAGCATAACTTCCCATTGCAGAGAGAGAGAACACCACAACCATCAATAATTTCAATATAAATTTCATACTTATAATCTATTACTTGAACAATTTATTTATCTCATCGGCTCTTTTAAGAAATTCTTGAGCCACATCGCCCATACCTTCTTCCTCAAAGCTCTTTGCCTTAGTTTCAAACTCATCCTTAGCCACTTGCAATGCCTGTTTTGCCTTGTCCCGTCCTTTGACAAACTGGAGGGTTTGTACACTTCTACCTTTCACTTTTGAAGCTGTTTTGATCGCCTCAGAATAGTCTTTATAAGCATCTATCAATGCTTTTTCATAGCCCTCGTCATGTTTCTCACCAACCAGATACTGCTCATTGGCAAGTTTATAAAACTCCGCAGCTTTCCCTATCAAGGAATCATTGATAGCTTCTTGTTTTTGCAACTGCTGTTCGGCTAACACCTGTTCTTTATGTTGCTGACATAAGAAAAAGGCTAATATCGCAACAATAACTACCACAACAACTCCCACGATGGAGAGTTTGGTGGAGAGTTTCATCGCCTTCTTTTTACCATCAATGTTTTCTATTGCCACACGCATCTGAGCAGCAGTCTGATAACGAACACTTTGATTCTTCTCCGTAGCAATCTCAATGATTTTCCGCAGTTTCTTGTCCTTTACAGTTGACAACGGCATTTTCTTATGAAGCTGTTTGTCCAACACTTGGTGCGATGGACCTTCAAAAGGAACATGTCCTACGATACATTGGTAAAGCAAGATTCCGATGGCATAAATGTCTGTAGTTTGGTTTTGGCTTCTCAGGTCTCCAAGTACCAGTTCAGGAGCAGCATACTCCGCCTTTCCCATAAAGACACCTGTTGTAGTTAAACCTCTATCATGAGTTGTCAATTTGTTGACTTGTTTACAGATACCAAAGTCTATCAACTTGATATGTCCATCCTCCGTCAGCATAATGTTGGAAGGGTCGATATCCCGATGTATATAGCCAGCATCATGAAGAGCCATCAATCCCGATAAAACATTGATACCGATAATTTTTGCAAAATGCACAGGGTCTGTTTGGTAATCCTTCAACATTTTCTTTGCAAAAGGAATCTCCTTGCCATGAACATCCGTACACTTACTTTCCAACAAATCAGAAAGGCTGACACCTGTAAGCAGTTCGCTTACCACATGATAATGCTTTTGTAATTTGTTTCCATGATAGCTTTCTGTTTCCACAAAGCCTATCATTTCCACCAAATTGTCATTTCTCAACTGAATGGATGCCTCTCTACGTGCTCTTTCTATAGCATGAGCAGGAAGGTCATCATACAAAAATTTAATCGCAACAGGACGAGTCACATTTGTGTCGGTATTGACACAAACCCCTCGCATCACCTTACCCATACCACCTTCTCCGATGGCAGGCTTGGAGGCATCTACCTCAAAGTAAATATGTTTTTGCTTTTCAGCCTCCCCTTGTAATCTAACTATAGACATAGTTCTTTCCTTTTTAGTCATTAATAAACTGGTAGTCCGTATTGATTCTCTTCATCACTATCGGTAAGCAAAAGAACCAACAACCATATGCCACCAACTATAGGTATCAAAGCTATGAAATACCACCATCCACTATGATTAGTATCATGTAATCGTCTTACGAATACAGACAGCATCGGTAAAAATAACATCAATGAAGCAAGGAATGCCCCGATATAACCAGCGATAAGCATCCCCATACCCTTACCACACAAATAGCCAATTAAGCCAAATACAATCATTGCTGCTATTTCTGTCAATATACAAAATGCCCAAAATCCCCAATATTCAGAACGAGGAGCACGCCCTCTAAATGTGGCATACTTATTTAGACAAGATTTTATAGAATCAGTAAATGTCATATCATTTAATTATTTTAAACTTTCACCCTCATTTTCCTATTCAGGTGAAAGTTTACAGTAACACATATAAGAATTATTTCTTCGCAGAAAACTCAGAAGGGGCAAACTCAACGACAACCTCTTTGTCCTCCTGCTCGAAGATGTATTTTATGCCTATGGCATGTTTTGCCAAAGTACTTGTTAACTTATGCATTTTCTTAGACGAAAGTTCTGCTGCCACACTATTTTTCAAAGATTCACCATTCACTTTGTCAAAACGCTTGTCTGGCACCTTTACATGAAAAACAAATACGCTATCGCCTTGTTTGTATTCACAACTGTCCAAGACTGTACCATTTGCAAAAGTCTTGTCGGGTTGGTTATTGATTTCCTCCACAAGATGTTGCAAAAAATCAGAACCAGTAGTCTTCTTTTCCTTACAACCACAAAATAATGCTACACTCACAAAAGAGACCACAACAAAAGTCAAAAAATTCTTCATACCCATCAACCTTATAATATATTGAAGGTGGTAGTATAAATTACATCACCTGATTCCAAAACATCGACCTTATATTCTCCAGCTTTCCAAAAGCCTTGCTTGACAGAACCAAACTGTGCCATTTCTACTAACTGAGGTTTCTTGGTCTTTTTAAGCGTCACCTTTGATTCCACCGAGACTTTCTTTCTTGGTAGATAGATAACCTGACCATTTGGTCGTGTCACCTTCAACTGAAGTTTGAATTCTGTTTCAGACTCCGTCCATGAAGCAAACTCCAAACGAGCTTGGATATACCTTGCGTTGAAACTTCTCAATGGTTTGTCATAAGCACTCTTTTCATTGCCATTTTCATCTAACAAACGGAAAGACATACTGGTAATCAAGTTGCGCAGCACACTTGGAGGAAGATTTTTTCTAGCTTCCTGTTCTGCCTTGTCCTTAGCTTCTTGCTCCGCATTCTTGGCAATTTGATATTCTTTCTTAAAATCTGTATCTACGTTGCCAAATTGAGAGAAGTACTTTGGAAATACTGCCGTAAAATCTTCCGTTTTTGCTGCATAGACCTGTATGGCAATATCTACTTTCTTTTCTTCCACAGTCAACTTGAGGTTTTTATGCTTACGGTTCACCTCATTTGCAGCGATAATAGACGGTTTACGCTTGTAGGAAGTTTCGTCGTCACCAACTTTGAAAGCCTTGCGATGAAATGTGTAAAGAATTGGAGAATCCTCATCGAATGTAATCCAATAAAGCACACCATTACGACGGAAGCACACACTATTGTCTGAGGTATCAACTGTAGGATCATACTTTGCCTTTTGTAAGTAGGCATACAAGTTACGCTGTGCTTTCTCCTGTGCAGGAGTCAAGTCACCGGCAAAAGCTGAAGCAGAACAAGCTATCAGCAAGCCAATCATAAGTTTCAATGTCTTCATCATTTTTTATTTTTATTGTTATGTAATCAATTATTAAAGGGTCGTTACCTTGTCCCGATATTGGTCATACACTTCCATCTTCAATGTCGTACCACTTGGCATCTTGGATGTCTTTTTCAGCAAATCTCTCATCTTTACCAAGACTTCTATCATTTCGTCTGTTACTTGCTCGGCACTATAATTCGTGAGAATCAAGTCAAGAACAACTACGTTGCCAACAATTACGACTTTTTCCAAGTTTATCCCATCCGCTAATTTCAAAGGACATTGTGCAGCACCTTGCCTCCAGAATGTTTTCCAAGCCATACCATGCGGCAGACTATTTTGTCCCATGCCTTTAACATCCCATTGCCCATTCTTTCTGATAGCCGTAGCTAGTTTTTTACCAGACGCAGCATACAAGTCACACTTATATTCTGTACCATCACGGAAGGTATAAACTTCACGGCTGAATCCCGAGGTATTATCAACACGTGCTCCACCAGTACCATAATAGCTTCTTTCCACGCACTGATTTTGAGAGTTGTATCTATACTTGATTGTAGCATATCCACCTGCAACCAATATTGGTTTTCCATTTACTCCCATAAAGGTAACACTGCTAGGCAAACGCATCGCATTATAAGAATATACTTGTTTATGATATTTCATCACCTTATCCATGACAGGATTTCCCGATAAAGAGTAGTATGCATCCGATGTTTTTAACCCAGCCTCATCATACGTAAACCGATGTTCGCTCCAACCATGCAAGCCTGTGGTTTTCTTTCCATATCCATCATAACAAACGAGCTTTATCATATTACCACGTTTATCATACTCTATTCTTCCTTCAGGAGCAATGTCATCCGCAGCCACAGGTTTGCCGTCACTACCAAAAGAGATTTGATGCTTTATCTTGTTTACAACCTTGTCATATTGGTTATAGTACTTATGAACTTTTGCCTGGTCATTTCCCCTTGCTCCTGTTTGAGTGAAATACACCACGGAAATCTTGTTGCCTCTTTCATCGAATTCTTTCTTTACGACTGCAAAATTCTCATTTTTAACATTGCAAAGCAAACCATTTGTACCATAATACTCCTCTTGTACACATAGATTATTGGAGTTGTATTTCATCACCACCTTGTGATAACCGCTCTCACAAACGGTTGGAGCGCCATTGGTATTGAAATAAGAACGTTCTGTAACATTGTCTCGCTCATCATACTTTAACCTTTCGTCAAACTTGCCAGAAGCGAGACTTCCATTAAGTCCTACAGGATAAATTCTTTGCTTGTTACCTCTTGCATCAAATGTCCAATTATAACCTGCGACACCATTAACCAACATTAATTTGCCTTCCGTATTTTTGTATCTTTCCGAAATACAATTTCCTTGATCATCATACGCAAATTCCAACCTAGCACAATATCTATTCAGTACACAAGGCTTCCCCTTTGCATCATAGAAAGAACGGGCTGTCTCATTGCCATTTTCATCATATTCATAGCAAGCCATGGCGATACCCTCATTGGTCATCGTCAGATTATCCTTATCATCGTAATAAGAAATCTTGGTATAATTGCCACGGGCATCATATTCCTTTACCATATAACAGATATGAGTAGTTGGCAACGTAATACGTTTTTTGTTCGCATCCATGTTGGTAACTCTGCTAACACGCCCTTGTTTATTATAAGTTACCTCTATTCCGGCATAACCATATTTCGCTGGTGCATATATTTTTCCTTTATTATCCAGGTAATACTCCGTCAAAAGATTACCAACAGAATCATAGGTGCAAGTTTTGTGAGCATATTCCACACTTTCAGACAACTCACCTGTTGCATTCAGAATCTTGACATCCAACGGATTACCATGTACATCATTGACAAACTCCAATTTAGAATAAGAAGCCTGTTGATTTTCATCATCTGCTTCTTCCGAGAAATAAGCAGCATTGCCTCTTGCATCTATATACGAACGGCTTTTGATATAACCATTCTCATCATAGCAATTCACATATCCATTGACTCCTTGAACGTAAGTCAATCCACCATCTACTCCCAAGAATCGCTGTTTAACGCAAAATCCTTTTTCATCATAGTCATAGACAACACCTGCAAAAGGATTGTCTTTACGAATCATAGGGGTTCCCTTCATATCGTAATACTTTTCACCGGTTCTGTTCCCCCACTCATCGTAGGTCAACTTAACCACTGGACAGTTGTTGCCATCGCTACTAGGTTTACCATCTACAGTTAGATACACCAACTGGGAAATATTGTCATCATCATCATAGATAAATTTCTTGATGCCAAGTCCGAACTGGGTTGCTTTAGGCTTTCCATCTTTTCCCAGATAGTGCTCCTCGACAACACGCCCCTCTTTGTCAAGAACAAAGCTTTTCCCGAAGATACCTTGTCCATCAGGAACTCTTGCATTGCCAAAGCCTGCATATTCCACTTTGGTAAGATAGCCGTCTTCATTATATTCCAAAATGTATTTGGAGATTTTTCCCTTTCCCTCCAAAGAACTGTCAAAGGCACTTTGGAAGAGATTCACTTGGGCATTCAACACCATTTCTGTGCCCAGTTCATCATCCAGTTTGAAAGTACAAGTTTTGAAGTTACTGTCATAGTCCTTCACATAAAGTACCTTTCCACTACGATTCATAAACTTTTCCGTATCCACTTTACCTGTACCTTCCGTATAGGTAAGAGTCATATCTACAATACGGTCTTTATCCTCTGAGTCGTGATGGTCAACCAAGTTGCCTAAACTATTAACATATGAAACCCTACGTAACTTATGTCGAGAATATTCAAAGCGATATGAAGCCTCACGATGCGACATTTCATTGCTACTAAGCGAACCTATACCTTGCGGAACTCCAAATACTTCTACATAATCTTTGTAATACTCCACCTTGGTTCTATAATAATCCCAAGTAAAGAAACCTACCAAAAGTAGTACTACCGCTGCAACTATGCCACCATAAAGTAAAGGTTTTGAGATAGGGTCAGGAGCTATCGCTTTTTTCACAGCCGACTTCATTTCCAGACACGACTGGTAGCGAGCCTCTGGCACCTTCTGAGTAGCCTTGTCAACTACCGCTTGAATTTTATCAGAAATATAAGGATAGGTCTCAGCCATTCTTGGCATATTGTCCTTGACCACTCTCCGCTTGATTTCCTGAGCTGTCAACAAGGTAGAATCATAAGGTGCTCGTCCTGTCAACATATTGTGAATCAATACACCTATAGAATAGATGTCAGAACGAGCATCAATATCCTTACCATATATTTGTTCAGGGCTCATATAGGCAGGAGTTCCCATGATAGCTTTGCTATCAGTAACATTCGCCTCTGATACAATCTGTGCAATACCAAAGTCCATGATTTTGATATGACCATCATCTTGTATGATAATATTGGCAGGTTTGATGTCACGATGAACAATACCTTTAGAATGGGCATAAGCAAAAGCATCCAGTATCTCGCATATCAGAGGATATGCCTTACTTTCCACTATCAAGCCATTCTTCTTACTAATGAAATCCTCAAGGGTCATACCCTTTACATATTCCATGATGAGAAAGACACCTTCTGCCGTTTCCACATAGTTCAAGAACTTTACGATGCCCGGATGGTCTAACGAGCAAAGCATCTCTGCCTCTTGCTTGAACCTGGCACGCAAGGCTGCGTTTCTTGCCACTTCTGGGCGTAACACCTTAATCGCCACTTGCTGGTCTATGTTTGTATTGACAGCAAGGTACACGCTACCCATACCACCTGAGCCCAGATGACGAACTATTCTATAATTAAGAATGTCTGTAGGAATCATATCAAAAAGATTTAGTGATTGCTTTCAAGTTAATTTATCGCAAACATCCATACAAATATGGAGATAATAGCCAAAACCATAGCTCCTAACCCCATATAACGATGAGAATCCTTATATTTATAAACTTTTTCTCCGTTACTTAGTTTTACTTTATCATTCCAAACCACAAAGCCAAAAGCTATGCCAAATACAAGCAACGCAAAAATATAAGCTGCTATAAGCCATCCCGTAGCTTCATCTGGTTCATATTGATATTCAGGCTTAGGGTTGTCTTCAACAGAACTTGACTTTGACTTTTCAAGTATTTCAGTTTTGGAATCATCAATAACCTCTTGGATAGCTTGCGCCCGTTTATTCAATTCATCAACAACTTTATCCCAATCCAAATGACCATCCACAACACCAGCCAAATATATATCTGGAGCTGGTCCACTAGCAGGAATACTGATAGATGACTTTTTCAAAGGCTTACGATTGATAACCGTACCATTGGCACTACAATCTGTAAAGACGTAGTATTTTCCACCAGTAAACTCTTTCAGCTCTACATCTGCATGATGGCGACTGATTTTTCTATCAGTATCGTTGATGATAATGTCGCACATTTCCCTACCGATGGAAATCATGATGGGAGCATTCTGCGTTCCGGTATGACTGACATGAGTTCCATTACTAAGTGCTGCCATAAACTCATAACAGTTCTGATAACGCAACATCATGTTCTTATTGGTAGCCTTGTCCAAAACCTTCTGCAAGATGTCCGACAAACCTGATTTGTATTTTGAAAGTCTTGGGAACTCATTGTTTAGAATGGCATCCTTGGTTTCAAACTCACTTGCCAATGTATTGAAAGCATGATGACCTGTGAGCATATAATAGAATACACATCCCAAAGAATAAATGTCTGAACGGAAATTGATAGAAAAACCATCGGCTTGCTCTGGACTCATATAACCATTAGTTCCTATGATAGAGCCTACTATCGTAGAACCATTGGTGTTATCCATATCCTTTGCCACCCCAAAATCAAGCAAGCAAACATTCCCATCCGGTCGAATCATAATGTTGGAAGGTTTGATGTCCCGATGAACTATATGAGCATTATGCACACACTGTAAGGCATCAAGGATCTTCAACATCAATTCCACCGCTTGTTGCTCTGGTATTGCTCCATGCTTCGTTACATACTGTTCGATGTTCAAGCCTTCCACCAGTTCCATGACGATGTAATAGTTTTGCGTAGCATCATCACGGAACGCTGCATAGAGTTTTACTATCGACGGATGATTTACTTTCAATAAGAACTCAACCTCTTTCTCTATGCGGCTAAGGATAGCCCAATCGTTGGCAAACTCAGGAAGAATTTCCTTGATTGCCACGATTTTACCTTGGCTATCCCTACCACGGAAGATTTGCCCCATACCTCCACGAGCTATGGGGGTATCTTCTATTGTGTAATTAGCGATTTGTCTCATGGAATATTTACCTATTATTCTTTTTCTTTAGAAAGATCCCCTTTGGTTACCTTTTGAGCAGCATCATTAGCTTTGTCTTGTTTTGTTTCCTTATCCAATAAATCTTTTGCACTATTAGAAATGGTATTATCCCTTTTAACTTTTGTCTTCTTTGTATTTTTTTCTTTGGATACTACCTTTTCAATTTTCTTAACCGATTCTTGTTTCACTACAACTTCAGGCTCACTTTTCGGTTCCTCTTTCTTTGCTTTCGCTTTCTGCTTAACCTTTGTTGTCACTGTAGCTTTTGGTTGTGGCTTTTCCTCTTCATGGAAATACCAATAAGCACCACCTGCTACGGCAATAACAAGCAAGGCAGCAATCAAAGAATATAACACTGCATGGCTCTTTTTCTTAGGCTGCGCAATAGCACTCGAAACAGAAGGGCTTCCCATTGGCGACATAGCCATATCCTCAGCAGGAAACTCCACAAGTTGCACCGTAATATTGTCCAATCCACCAGCTTCATTAGCTTGCTCAACAAGCATTCTTGCCCGCTCATTCAGAGACAATTCATGACGAGATACGGTATTAAGAATGGTATTATTGTTTATCATGCCACTCAAACCATCCGAACACAATAAGAACGTACTATTAGGCTCTGGAATAATAGGCATTTGTCCTATAACAGGCGGAGTCATACCTTCCACTCCCAAAGCATTCGTAATTTGGTTCTTATCTTGATGATGCTCAGCCTCAGCCAACGTTATCTGTCCTGCATCCACCAATGTCTGCACATACGACTGGTCTTTAGTAATCTGACGAATTATTCCATTGGCAATGTAGTAAATTCTACTATCGCCAATCGAGCCATAATAAACCTTGTCATCCTTGACTATCAGCATCACACAAGTTGCGCCCATACCCTGCATATCCTCGTTCATGGATGCCTTTCTCAGAATAGCCTGATTTGCTGCTAAGACAGAGCTAGTGATAGCCTCTTCTGGTGTCGCAAAAGTATTATCGGAAAGAATATCCTGAATGACGGCAACCGCTAACTGGGATGCCACATCACCTGCATTCTGTCCCCCCATACCATCACATACCGCCACGACTCTACCATTAGGAGAGTCAAAAGTTACCATGCTATCCTCATTGACTCGACGAGTTCTTCCTGTGTCAGTACAATTTGCTATAATATAATTCTCCATACTTTCCTATTTTATCCAAGTTTTGGTATTGCGATGAAAATAAAGACGGTATTACCCAAACGGATAATGTCATAGTTCTGCAACTCACCTTCATCAGACAATTCTTTATTTACAAACGTACCGTTACTAGACTGCTCGTCTCTATACTTAAACTTATTATCAACGTTACGATAAAGGATAGACATGTGGCGACCAGACATCTGATGATCCCATGGAAGAGATATGTCACAAGATTGGTCACGACCTATGAAATTCTTACCTTCATACAGATTGAAAGCTTTTCCCAATGGGTCACCATTATATGTCACCAAGAATCCGACAAGTTTTCTGCCTTTTCCTGCAGCCGCACCTTTCGGCTGACGGATAACTGTACCACCACCCACTGGGGCTTGCGGCTGTTGTGCACCAGGCTGATTAGAGCGGATTTTAGTTTCACCAGAAGCATCATCACCGCCAAACATAGCACCATTACCAACATTGCCAAACGCTTGTGCATTAGGACTTGCAATATGAGTGCCTTGCTCTGGCTGATAAGTAGCACCACCATGAGGAACGCCTGTTGACATATCTAAATTAGGCTGTGGATTGAAATTCATGCTGTTACCACCTTTAGGGCATAAAGGACATTCGTCACCATATATACTTGAATCATAAATGTGTCCATTTGGACAAACTTTCTTTGGCATAATCGTTATAGTTTTAATCGTTAATAAAAATCAGGAAACTTGAAGAAGTTCCTTGTTAACCAAGGAACTCTTCACTATTCATCATGGAGTCGAAAGAATCGTTTGGGTCAACATCAGCTTCTGCTGTATAATTTTCCACATTATCATCCTGCTCGTATGGTTCAGCTTCTGCAAGGTAAGAATCATCTTCCATGCCTGCAGAATAATTGTCATTATCATTCTGCCCATATGAATCATTCTCGGCAAGATAATTGTCATTGCCGTTATCTCCATCTACATTTGGATTGTAGTCTGGATTGTTCTCTGCATAGTCGCCATGATACGACTCACCCGTTTTCTCATCCTCAAAGTTATTATAAATAACATCTTCCTGATGAGTTTGGTTTTGTGCTATATAGTTCTGACCGTCATAGTTAGGAGTTATATCGTCCACACTATTATAGTGTTGCTCTGTCACACGAGCGGTCTGATGGCCCATGTGAACATGGTCTTCCTCGGTGTATGTTACCACCTCGTTGTCATCGAACTGACCATTATTGTCCACATCCACGGCAAGAAGGTCTGCGTGACCATCACCATCAATGTCCATAAGCGCAAATTTATGACCATCAACAGTACCTTCCTCTACAGAAGCGACCTTGTCATCACCCACATAATAGTTAGTAGTTTCATCCCAAGTTACCGAAGACTTCTCGGGCTCTTCTACGCTTGGCTTCTCCACTGGCTTTTCCACAACAACCACTTTCTCCGTAGTTTGTTCTACAACAGGCTCAGCTTGGTACTCAGAAGTAACATCAGCACCATTCACCACATCTTCTACGGTCAACGGAGCACCATCTTCTCCCTCTGATGGTTGAGTTGCTGCGTATGCAGCACCACCAGCAACAGCAGCACCACCCACAAAAACAGCAGCACCTGCTGCAACTCTCTTCGCTACATTGCTCTTCTGAACTGCCATGTTCTCATAATCGTCAATGTTTTCACCTGTGTTAGTCTTAATTGTATTCATAACTTCATTTATTAAAGGGTTAATATTCTATGATGTAAAAGGTTTCAGAACTCTATTTCTGTCCCGCTTTCATTAGTAAAGACCTTTCTGTTTTTCTTTTCTTACGGTAGGATGTTTATTTTTTTATCTTAATGATGTATTTTTCTGTTTCTGCCTCATTTATCAAAGCATAGAAACCAGGGGAAAGATAGTCAAACGATATACTACTGATTCCACCTACCAAATCTGTAGCCGATGGTGTTACCACATTGTTCTTGCGTATCTCCGCATCATATCCTTGTGTATATTCTCCATTTAGCAATGTTACATTTTCCAACGCAATCAAACTCCAAGCACCTTGGAACTTGGCACCAACAGCCTTGAATGTTGTCGTGATACCTTCTGGAAAGGTAAATACTTTCTTATCAATGAAAGCAACCTTATCACCTTCCGTTCTCGTCTTTGCTTTCTGTATATGAAACTCGTTCACATAAACCCATCCAGACTTATAGGTCTCAACATTTTGTTTTCTATAGTCTGTACGAAACTCCTTTACTTTGGAGGTCAAGATTTGCTCACTTGTTCCGTTTTCTTTTTGCAATACGACATATTGCTCTTTATCTTTTTTGCCGTAATGCTGAGACTTGATGACACCTTCTTTTGTGCTGCCATCCTTTAGCACGATAGTATTGGTATAATCAGCCAATTTATACAAGTTCGTAGAACGTGGCACAGGCAACTTGATAGTCTCTTTGAGGTCGGTAGCAGGAACTTCCACCGTGGAAGTAGAAGTCTTTATTGTTATTTTCTTACCAATCTGCTGTGAGATAATTACACCAACATAATTTTTACCTTTGGATGTTACGACTTCATCTTCTATTGTATTCTCCGTTTGATTCTTCGGTACTATTTTTCTTATGTCATTCACATCACTCCACACCAACTTATAGTTTTGAGGTTCTACCTGAACATAAGAAACTTTCGGCATCTCATTCTGCTCCACCTTTGCTAAATTGGTAAAGTTATCGTTTTTTGTCTTTATGTCATAAAGAACAATATAGCGACCATCAGCATTTCCCTGCAAAGCCTTATTTTCCAAAGCCCATCTCTTCCATTCCCGAGGAAGGCTTTCATACTTCACTTTCTTCTCTCGCTTAGAAACAATATTGGATTCTTCAATGATAAGTCTTGCACCTATTGCAGCTACTATGATATCAGTTCCTGGTCGCTGAACTATGATATTACCTACAAGGACCGAACCATTCTTCAATACTATAGTTGATTTCTGCTCTGCATTTGCAGACAAGCTGAATAAAATCATCAAAAACAACAAAATAGAAACTATCTTTTTCATATTTACCATAAAATTTTAATGTGTCACAAAATACTTTTTCACCTTGCCATTCTTCTTCATTAAAACCAATCCTTTACGAGGTTGTTTTAGACTAATGCCATCCAAGCTATAATACTCTCGCAAAGAACTCGTTTCATTCATGATAACGTTAATTCCATTTGATAGTTTTGGTACTTCCACCAACTCACTCCAATCAGATTCAAATCCATTAACAACCGATTTAACATGAACTTTAGTTGTTCCATCTGTCAACCAATCCAATCTCAAACTTGTATCAAAGACCTTATCTACTGTTTGTTTCTTTATTGTTGGAATAAAATTAGCAGAAATTTTGTAGGAATTCTGTTCTACGATATAGTACTCTGCATTAGGTACAGCTTCCCAATTTAAGATATAACCATTATCGTCTATTTCTGTAATATCCTTAACTACTGGAGTAGGGACATCTTCCGAAAAGACAATATCCATAGATATAGAACCATCGCTATTTTCCGAAACATTTCCAATCATACGATTCATACGATAGCTTTCATCAGTATTCTCATTAAAAAGATGTCCGCCTACATTGACATGCGAATCATTGGTAAGCCACTGGACATTGTTGGAACCGGGGAACAAATCTCCCCTTAATTCTTGTTCCGTTTCACCATAACTATTATCAGCAGGAATGATACTCATTCTCTGATGCTTAGCATTAGGGTTCACCACATTATTTGCCCACGCTCTTTGATCATAATCCACATGAGTAACCATCAAACCATGCATATCGGTATAGTTTCTAACATACTTAAACCATTTGGAAGGCTGATGATTTTCCAATATATAGTATTCATTTTTGTTACCTTCATTATATATAATATATGCTTCTGGTGTTTCTTCCAAGTTGGGTAAAGCATCAATATGCTGAGTTGATGTTATCTCCTTCATTTCCAGCCATCCAGCAAACCACCTTTCATAAGCAGAATAGCCATAAGGCACTTCACCATTATTTCTAGGTCCAGAATGAGAGCCAGAGTTCATAACATCCCAATAGCTCATACCAAAAGCCCCACTATAATCAGTATCATACAAATCAGGAAATCCTAAGCAATGACTAAACTCATGACAAGGAGTTCCTATACCAGCCATAACTTGACCACTATTTCCATTAAGTTCTGAAGAACATGCGTAAGTATTTATTCTAACTCCATCAAGCATAATAGAACGATTGCCTAAACTACTTTCATGAGGCCATATCGTATTAGAAGGAGCACCTGCATGTTCACCATAACCAGCATAAATTACGAACACTTGGTCAACTTCGCCATCACCATCCCAATCATAATCTTTAAAGTTCACTTTGTCATCTACTAATTGACAAGCTTCTATTATCATTTCATAAGCCCTCTTGTCAGAACCAGAGATTTCTGAATTAGCTCCATAATATGAATAATTACGGCTTACTATAACAGGACCTACTATATCAAATGTGAGATTGAATTTACCATAACTTTGATCATAGAAATAATCATGTACCGAACCGACACTACCATTTTTAGAATAACCTTCTTTATTAAACAGAGCATCGAACTCTCCCTGAGCATCAGAAGATGCCATAGACAAATTTGCAAAATTGACTAATATCACAAGCCCTTTCTTTGAACCAACAAAAGAGCCAGGAACACCTAAGGTACGTGTTTGCTGTCTTGCATTAATTCGACGCAAATTCTCAACGTTTCTTTTTTCTTTATTTTTTTTGACAAGAAAGATTCTTAGTTTATTTTGTTCTTCTACGTATTTCTTCTCATAATCCAACCTTTCCAAATTATTATGTGCTAATTCTTCTGAAATTGCTATCGTTCCATTTTCAAGTCTTCCATAACAAAAGCCGAACGAAGTTTCAAAAACAGGAATACTATCGGTTGTCATGAAAAAATGAGAATATTCATCACCACAAAGAATTACGTTCAAAAACGTACCATCAGGTTGCTTTATTTTGGAAACCTTTTTGAGTGCAGGAATAGAGAGCATCGTGAATCCATAGCCTAGCAAGATGATTACCAACAATATTTTTTTCATGATTATCTTTGCTGTTTATATATCCTCTTATATATCCTCGCTGGTTAGTTTTTCTAACCAACGAGGATAAAATATTTATTTGTTCAGATAAGCTCTCAGGAAAGCCTTAGAATTATTTTTAATTTGGGCTGCTTTACTTGAATTCACATAATTCATATCAACAAATCCTAAATTCCATTCATCCGCAACAGTGAAGAACATAACAACTGTCTTCCCATCAGCACTCATATACATATAGGTTTCGTCTTGACTTGCTAAATAGTTATAATTTGCAGTCAAATAGTTCATTATTTCATTCTTTGTAACAGTATTCTTAGAATATCTTACATCAACTTCAAATAAGCCAGAGGTTTGAGTCTTGAAAGAATAAGAAATCAAACTTTCCTTACCTTTTCCTTTATAGTCAATTTCATAAGAGCCATCGCTCATTAAAACAGCCTGTCCCGATTTACCTAAAGTCATGGAGTAGCCTTTCATAAAAGTTTGCACATTAGTTACTGAGCCTCCCCAAGTCATATATAAATCAGGAACTAATGTATTTACAGTAGTCAATGATTTATACCAAGTCAAATAATTATCCCAGGTATCAAATAAACCAGCTGCACATTTTTCATCACTTCCACCAAGATAATGGAAACCTCCATAATATCTGTTTCCATCAACTACAGAAAGTATTGTATTTGCATTTGGATAAGCCCAAAAACTCCCTATTAATTTTCCATTTTCATCTTCTTTTTGAGCTCCAAAACAACATCTAATATCACCCTCTTCCAACAAATAAATAGAAGGTGCTTCTACATTATCTAATCCTGCAGATTTATAAACATAGCCTCTTTCTATCCAAGTGTTAGTTTCATTATAGCTATCGTAATGGAATCTCTCTTCTCCTGATAATGCAGGATTTAAATATCGACCAACAGGTTGATCCTTTGTAAAGAAATTAACACACTTGTAATCTGATTGATCAAAATTCGTCATACTAGTACGCACAATTGCTCCCATTCCCTTTGGAACTATATTAAAAGACTGATTTCCTTGCCCCAGACTAAATTTGGTTGTAGAATAACCTACAGCAGAATACCAATAGGCTTTAAAGTCTTTATTTACTATTTCTAAAGTGGAAATTTTATCTTTACCAACAATCACCCAATTAACTGACTGATAATTTTCATCAGCATCTACTAACATTTCTAAGGTGATAGCAGTATAATTGCCTGTTTTTAAACTTGTAAAAGTTTGAGGAATATTTCCAAAAGTCTGAGTATATACACTATCTGATGCTGCCAAATTTCCAGTTTCATCATAAACAAATGTATAAACGCCAACATTATAGCTACCGCTCAAAAAACGATTTTTAAAATCATCAGAAACTTCAAAATCATCATACACACCTTGGGTAGAAACATTGAACGTCACACCTCCTGTCTTAATAATTTCAATATCATCATTAGAACATGATGACATGACCATTGCCAATACGGCAATCAAAGAATATAATATTTTCTTCATAATTGTCTAATTTAAACGTTATTTCTTCTTTGTACCAATACACTTGAACAAGTAACCTACGGAAATCTCGGCAGAGCTTATCTTGCCTGGGAAGTTTCCAGCAAGCTTACTTGTTCCATAGTAGTAACGAGCGTTCACATAGAAGCCATCGTTAGCCGAGTTCTTGTTTACTCGATAGCCCAAACCAACGGTAGCCTTTACGTCAAAGCCCTTCAAGTCACCAGTCTTATACGTTACGTTTTCATAAGACAAAACATCTGGGCTTGCTGACAGAGACCCAGCTAAGGTTGGACCAACCTCAATATAGAGGTTCTTCAATTGCTTGCTATTATACATCGGATAAAACTGCAGCATGATAGGAACCTCGAAATAACCAAGTTTCAGGTCGTCACCAGCCAAAGTCTTGACAGCATGGCTCTTGTAATTCAACTCCAATCCTACACCAAACAAACCTTGGCCATCAAGGTAGCGACCTCGTGAGTCCTTGGATCCAAAGCGCAAATTGGCAGCTATACCACCGCCAAATCCGACGCCACTTCCATCGTAGATTTTCAAGTCCTCACTCTCACTCATTGTAGAAACTCCAGCACCTGCACGAAATCCTATAGAAAGTTCATAGTTGTAGTGTTTGCCCTGAATGGTAAGTTTCTTGCCCTCTTTCTTGACAGCATTTTGGCTAGTTGTTCTTTGACCAAACCCATCATCACCCTTGTCGATCTGTGCAGAAGCGGTCATTGCTAAGGCCAAGAATGACAGAATAAGCATACTTTTTTTTGTCATAATTCTTATTTTTATTGATTAATAATATATATATATGTATAAAGCTCTTAGAACGGCTTTAGTTCTGCATTGCATCTTCTGGAAGTACCATCACTTGTTGTTACACTACACCATGCATTGAAATCCACTTTTTTGACATAGAACGCACTTTTTATCTGTCTCGAACCATGAGCCGGAATAGTAACAGACTGAGAAACTTTTTTGAAAGTTGCACTTTTACCACCTCCAGACAAAGTGATAGTCGTTGTGACAGGAATCGAAGAAGGATTAGAAACAGTTGCCACCACGTTGCAAATATCATTGGAATTGGCATCTGCATTGGTTATCCTTATATGTGGAATCAACTTGGTACGCTGCACAAAGCTATAGGTCTCCTCCCCTTGCCATAGTTGGATACCATTGTTCTTGATTTCAACCCAAAAAGTCTTTTTCTCTCGGGCATTCGAAGCACTTGGCTTGTATGAGAAAGAAAATATATTCTGACCTTTTTTCATCAAGTTCAAGAGATTACCAGTATCTGTATCTTTCAAGGTCACAGTGATAGCTTGACCTTTCCATTTATCAGGTACTGCTAGCTGGAACTCACAAGTACAAGTGCCACCAGCTGAGAAAATTTGGCTACTTCTTCGATTTTTGGTATAGAATGTCGATTTGTCTTCCACAACATGAAGCAATCCATATTTTCCATCATATTGAGCGATAGCTACACCATCGGAAAACTTAGCCGCGCTCTCATATTGGAATGGAGTCAACGGCTTTCCCTTTACTGATATATATGTCCACATCCCATTACGTTCCTCAGGTATCCATTGTTTTCCATAATCTTGTTCGTAGGTAGCATAAGGCACATCCAACCCGAAATCAGTATCTGGTCGATACAAATAATCAACCACAAATTCTCTACTAGAAATTTTAGACATTCGTCCATTGGCTTCCAATACAAACTGTTTTTCATCCTCATCCCAAAGATAAGCTTTTCCATCATAAAAATTAGTACCGCCAAATGGAGTCCCACCATTTGGCAACCGAAGCAGAACCTGTTCACCAGAGGCATCTACCCAATGAAATGTTTCTCCGCTTCCTACTACTGCAAATCCCTCACTGAAAGGATGTACTTCATCTGCTGTAAATTTGAATGCAGGATGACATTCATCATCTATATAGCCATATAGTCCATCAGCGTCTCTTACCGTCAGTAAGCCTTCAGAATAAAACATATAGTCAGGAAGGAGATAGTAGGTTTCATCTGCATACTTTACTGTTCCATCCTCAGAGAGCACACCTTTTACTTGCCAACCATACGAGGTACGATTGACAAAGACAGCCCTACCTTCATAAAATAAGTTGATGGCATCATACTTCGGTGCCAAAATCTCCTTGCCGTCAAAGCCGACAACACCAACCTTCCCATCCTTAGTCACCTTATACATCTTAGGACCAAAGTATTTTATTTCAGAATACTGTGGCGAAACAAGCCATTCGGCAGTCTGAGCAAATGTAGCAGCAGACAAAGTGGCTAAAGCTATTACTACAAATATTTTTTTCATAGTCTCTATGTCTTTAGTTTACAATTGGCATTTTCTCCGAACTCATTTCTTTCACCTTCATATTTTCTGTACTAGGCTTCTTGTCTGTTATCGTTTTAACATTATAGTTTCTTCTCACCTTTTTTGCCGAACGAGATGCCTTTTTCGTATTTTTTTTCTTTGTCGAAGCCTTCTTTAAGCCATCCATTTTAACAGCATCGTCCTTTGGGGCTATTTTATTGGTAGAATCTTTCGTCCAAACATCATCCTGTTCCTTTTCCTTGGAAACAGGAATCTCCACATTGTCATCTGTCTTAGGTTGATTACTCTTGTAGTAATACCAAGCACCCCCACCAATGAGTACCAACACACAAAAGATAGCAACACCCAACAAGATTCTACGAGTTGCCACATAAGGATCTTTTACTAGAGACCAATCCAAAGTCCATTGACTCCCCAAGCGCACTTTGTCTTCTCGTGTTACTGGCACAGATGCACCCTTCAATAGTTTTCTGTCGTTGACAAAAGTACCATTGCTACTGGTATCGCTTATGGTCATCTTACCCAACAACCCAAAGGAAATCACTAAATGATGCCTGCTAACATTATCTTTCTCGTCAGGAATAACAATGTCGCAATCTATTCCTCGTCCTATAATAATCCTTTTCATCTCTAACTACGCTTTACATTCCTTGATTTACCTTTTCCTTTACCTAATCGAGCTAACTGACGTTTGATCGCCAGCCCTGCCAACTTCAAGCAACCATATTGATAGGTAGATTTTTGTTTCACATCTACCACTATCGCCGTCAAATTATCATGATCTCCACCACGTTGTTCTCCAATACCATTAACTGTCTCCGTAAGATATTCTACCTCTTCTTTGGCAATACTCTTGGCAAGAAACAGTTTCATCATTTCAGGTTCTGGCAAAGTATTCCAAATGCCATCACAACACAAGATGAATCTATCCCCCTTCTTATAAGGGATTTTCTCTACAACCATATCCACCTTCGGACGAATACCCAACGCACGAGTAATGATATTAGAAAAACTAGATTGGCGAGCCTGTTCCTCCGTCATCATATTTTGGGCAACCATCTCAAAGACCTTGGAATGGTCGAAAGTGCGAAATTCTTTTTTACCTTTTCTTAGTTGATAGATACGGCTGTCGCCCACATGAGTCAAATAAGCCGCCTCTGGTGTAAGGACTAACACCGTTGCTGTCGTCCCCATTCCTCGAAGAGGAGGGTCGTTCAAGGCTCTACGATATATAGCAGCATTTGCTGCATCCACAGCTTTATATATGGCTTTCTCTCCTAGTTCTTCAACTGGTGATTCAGCTAAGATCTGTGCAATTTCAGTTACAGCAATACGTGAAGCTGTTTGTCCACCATTCATGCCGCCCATACCATCGCAAACTGTCAATATGACATTGTTACCAACACTCATACCTGTGTAATTGTCTTGGTTTTCCTTCCGCCCACCTATTCCTGTGCGCCCAAAAGCATCACACAAGTTAGTGGAAGCTATGAGTTTAGCCTCTTCCAACCCCACACTTGATATTTTTATATTGTCATTCATAAAATAGAAATCTGAAAAGGTTAGTATTTTCTAAGCAAAGCCGAAATTTTATTCACATAAACAGGATCCTCTGCCTCGGAAGCATATTTATAAGCCTTATCCAATAAATCCTTAGCATATCTCAAGTTTCGAGCCTCGCCACCTGTCAACGATGGTCCTTCGTAATAATCACAAGCCAACTCATACAAAGCAGGATAGTAGTTACCGTCAGCCTTGACGATTTCACCCAACAAGCTATGTGCCTTGGAAGGACTCTGAGAGATTTCTTTTTTCAAATTAGCTTGCATGGTAACAAAATCGTCATTAAGTGTAAATGAACCCGAAGAAACGGCATACAATCTGCTCAATATGAATTTAGCCTCAACGTTTCCGCTTGCTACCAACTCTTTCAGCCCTTGCAATCCCTTCTTTGCCTCACTTGGATTAAGCAGTTGCTTTCGAACATCAGGAACAGACAATGTACTATTCGAAACATTTTGCTGCCCTTCATCGGTAGTTTCTACATTTTCTACAACATTCGCTTCTTGGTCAGTACCAACTTTCGGAATCAAGACAACAAGACAAATGACAAGTACTATTACCGCAGCTGCGATACCACCAATAATTGCAATCTTCTTCATATCGAAAGAATTATCAGAACGTCCCATAGAGAAATTATCAAGTGCCGCTCTGAACTCGGCAGCTGTTTGATAACGCTTTGTACAGTCCTTTTCCGTGGCCTGCGCAATAATGTTTCTCAATCCTTTGCTCTTTACCTGCTGCAAAGGCATTTTGTTGCGTAGATGGGCATTGAGTACGACATTAGAAGGACCTTCGTATGGCAGATGACCAACTGCTAACTGGAACAACAACACCCCCAATGCATAAATATCTGTAGGCTTGTTCTGATTTTTCAGGTCGCCGATAATAAGCTCTGGAGCCGCATATTGTGGCTTTCCCATAAATTGACCAGCCGTAGTAAGGTTACGGTCATGCGTTTTCAAACCATCAACCTTCTTCGCTATACCAAAATCTATCAGCTTAATTTTTCCGTCACGTGTTACCATCACATTCGATGGGTCAATATCTCTATGGATGTAACCAGCGTCATGTAACGCCATGATACCCGACAACACCTTCTTGACAACAGTAACAGCAAATTGCTCAGGACTAGAATTATACAACTTATATAAGGTCTGCGCATATGGAATTGCAACACCATTCTGGTCGGTAACGACACCTTGTATCAAGTCAGACAAGGATACACCTATCAAGAGTTCACTGACTACATGATAACGAGTAGCCTTCACTCCATTAGGCATTTTGGTATCAACAGCCAAAAAGCCCATCATTTCCACAAGATTTTCATGCTGCAACTTGATGTTAGCTTCGTCTTCTGCTCTTTGAATGACATTTTGAGGAAGTCCAGAGAACATAAACTTGATGGCTACATCTCTGGTTTCATGGGTATAGACATTGATACGTCTTCCACGAAACACCTTGCCCATACCACCCTCGCCTAAAGGCGTGGAAGTATCATCAAACTCATAATATATGCCTTGTTTTTTCTCACTATCTCCCTGTAATTTTATGATTGCCATAATTGTTGATGAATATTATTTGTGTTAATACAATACCGTTCTTGAAGAATTGTCTTTGTTTTGGGTCGGGGTATAGAAGTCGTTGGAAACATTCTGATTTGTTGTATCCTCATAAGTATAACCAGTCCCCATAGAGTTTTCTGCTATCTCCTCAAAACCCACATCCTCAGCCAACCTTGCTTTTTCCACATCAAATACCTTTACCAAGAATTGATAATGCTTACCGATAGTCAGCACATCATTTTCGTTGACTGGCAATGTCTCATATCTTGCATCCATTTCATTGACAGTCGTACCATACGTAGAATTATAGTCCGTTATGGTCATATTTAGCTGAGCAGGATTTCCCTCCTTTCTTATATATAGGATGGCATGTTCCGAAGACACAGATTTTTCCCTGAGGCAAATATCACAATTAGCCGTTTGACCTATAACATTTCGCCCAAGATACAGCGGAAACATCTCTCCAAGGAGTCCACGTGAGATAGAAAAAAGGACTCCAACCACAACTCTGTTCTGTAAGGAAACCTGCCGATTTTCTTCAGTTTGTCCCAGAGAAGGTTCTCGCTGCGGCATGACTTCCTGCCCTAATTCGCCTAAAGGTTTTGACACATCAGGAATATAAGTGCGATTGTCACTTTCCTCTGAACGGCTATACAGACTACCATATAAGGAGTCGTCTAATTCGGTGTTACTTAGATTCTCGTAGTCAACACCAGGTACTATCGTTTTATTTTGTGACATTATGCGTTTTGATTCGTTACGAAACTATTATATGATACGGAAAACTAATGTTGTCTCTCCCATTCTCAGTGTGTCACCATTTTTCAAGTTCACAGACTTACCTTGCAGCACTGGATTTCCATTGACATACACCGGATTGCTATTCTTCGCAGAAGTGATTTGATATATCACTTGCCCTTGTGGCGACTGAACCGTTCGCATTCCTGCATGGATACGGCTCATGGAAATATCGGGAGTCAACTTGATTTGAGCCTTACTGTCTGAGCTTTGTCTCCCCAAATTATAGAAATTTCCATAAGGCAAGTTGATTACCCCATAGCTTCTTCCTTGGTACGACATTTGTAAAACGGCTCTTTTCTGAGGTTGGGCCTGCAATCCTGGTACAAGCCTTGTTTTGACATCTTGGTTCAAGCCTTCCACCATACGTGTCTTGTCATTTTGCAAATTATCGACAACACGTGTAGGCTTTTCATTTATCACTTGTGTTTCATTACTATCCACCAAAGTATTGTTACCAGCAACTGGCATATCATCAGCACTTGTAGAAACAGGTTTCGACTCAGACTTTTGATTATGCAATACTACACTAAATGGTACTGTAAATGAACATTTAGGACAACGGAAAGTAGTTGGAGGTTGTCGCTGCAAGTCAAAACGACGACCACAATTAGGACATTTTATAATCATCTTATATATAATGTATTATTTAACATAAACGACAACCATGCTGTCATCAAACTTACCCCACATCTGAGGATGCTGCAAACCATCGGTATCGCCAATCACTTTTGGATTTACATAATTGAATAATTCCCTAGCAGTGATTTTTCTATCCCCATTACGATCTGCCGCACCATGGAAAGCTTCCAGTATACGCTTGAAGAAGTATGAATTGTACATATCTTTCTGTTCCCATGACACCTCAGACGATCTGCTTGACGTATATAGCATGACGCTTGTTTTCTCTGTATTTCTCTTATAGGCATTGCCATTTTTCAAAGTAAGCCCACCAGAATAACATGCCATGGCAAAGATAATTTTACGACGAGCCTTGGCAGACTTCATAATATTTTGAATTTCATTATAAGAGATGACGCCAGAGGCATCCTTTATGTCATAACTTGTTAGCCCCCCTTTCACTCCATGCCCACTGAAAGCAAAAATGATTTCATCATTTACCGTTGACTTGGCAAACTGAGCTTTCAACACGCGCAAGATGTGGTCTCGGGTAGCATTATCATTTAGCAACATAAAGACCTTACTGCCATTGTAGTCATGAAAGAAATGCGATATTGCCTTTGCATCTCCTACAGAACATGGCAATGAAGGAGCCAAACTTGGATACTTGTAGTTACTCAAACCCACAGCAACAACATAGGTTGTCTGAGCATATGCCATCGTTCCCAACAGCAAAAAGCCAACCAGTAATACTTTTTTAAGAATATTAGAAAGATTATTCATAGACATCCTTTATAATTGGTTCTTATTTTCCAGTAAACTTACATCGACAACTGGTATTAGGACATTTTCCCTCAGCCAAGATGTTCTCATATAGCTTCAATCCGAAATGAAATCCACATTTAGGACAGCAATAATTTTTCTTGAAATATCTCTCGTTTTGGTCTTTCTTCTGTATGAGCCCCTTGCTCTTCATATCTACAACAAACCATGAGATACCTATAGCCAAAATACTTCCAGAAATCTTGATAATAGCACTAATAGTTTCATTACCTGCAACTTCTTTAGGTAATATGAGAGAAATCATAACGGCAAAGATACCACCCAACGACAAAGAAGCCATACGCCACATCATGATATTGGAAGTCTTAGATTCTAAATTCATCTTATTTTGGTTGTAACATTCATATACCATTCTTAGCTTGCTAATATCAACAGGTTTCTCTTCACTTGCCACAGGTTTAGCAGCTGGTTTCACCAACAGGTCTTTAACTCTAAAAGTTGCAGAAGCGCCCAAACGCACCAAGGTGTTTAACCCTACCGGAGCTTCACCTACCAAACGTTTAAACTTACCATCTCTTGCCAATATCCATGTACCATTGGTTGAGTTACTATCTTTCAGCGTCATTTTTCCTGTAGCTTCATCCAAATGAAACAAAGCATGTTGTCTGCTGATACTCGATTCTGTTAACTTAAAAGGCTGATTACCTTGTTTTCCTATAATTATATCCATATTCTAATTAGTCATATTTTCTAAAAATGCACTTGGCACATATGCCGTACATACTGTAACTAAATCATCTACCACAACTCCAACTCTCTGTTGTCCTTGCCAGCGTGCAACTCTTCCTGTCACTCCTTTAAATGCGCCATCAATAACCTTTACCAACTGCCCTTTTTCGAATTTTGGAACTTCACCTAATGACACAATGGTGTTGTCTGCATCGGCTGCACAGATGATTTTGAGGCTTTCCATCTGATAATCTGGAACTATCAATGGTGTCTTCTCGATTCTACGCCCAACATGGATGTGGCGATAATAAAAACGGAGAAAGGGGAGATTTACATTATCGTAAACAAAAGATTTAAGTTGTTCTTCAGTACCATGGGCGAAGAAGATGTTGGGTAAACGTGACTCAGTAACGACTTTGCGCTTACCTTTTATAAGTTTTACTACATTAGTGGTAGGATAGAAAGCCGTGATGCCTTTGGCAGTCAAGTAGTCGTATGCCTTTTTCTCTCTGCCATAAGTGGTACGCAAGGCATACCAATGAGAAATTTCTTCTTCTTTTTGTATCTGAGGCTTAGTGGCTATATGGGCATATCTGGTGGACACCCCTGTTTGTGAACTCTCTGCGGCTACAGTGCTTTGAGCTTCGGGGAGGGCGTTGGAGGTAAGTCCAGCGCAAGGAGGGAATTCACCACCTCCTGAGGTGTGTACATCTTCTGATGTCCATTCATCGACTTTCATATCGGTGCTAACTTTTTTCTAGACAGAAATCCGTTAAATTGCGACAAAAAAAGCGTGGAATCGTCCTGTTGTCTATTCCACTCTCTGAGGCTCTAGCAATTGCCTATTTTGGTTGAACAGACAACGTCAGAGCCCACGCCGATATGAAAATCATGTCCGTAAAGAGACCCATATAACAGATTAGATTGTACCCAAAATGGTACAATCCATGCTTACAGGTCTCCACGGGATTGATATAATCACACCCGGGACATCTACCGTTGACTACGCTCAAGACCAAAATTACTGTGAACTTGCTAGATTTACAGAGAGTCTCAAACACAGCGTCGATAAACGCCTTCCATTATGTCTGGATTGTCTTCCCACCCAATGCCCGCTTTTGTATAGATATGTCATGGTTGACTTCACTACACTCAGCACGGCGTAGGCTGCCGACTCGGTTATCATCTAAGAACTCGTCTTATAGCGACAAATGCAGTCTGGCTATACAATCCGATTGCAAAATTAAAGAAATTAATTGAGAAAAAATAAAAAAATGATAGAAAATATTAATACAATCATGTAATTTTAAGACTATTTAAGTCTCTTCACTTTCGAATCTCCGAATTCTTTTCATAAATAATAGTGCTTTTCTACTATAATTGGAGCTTTCCTGTAGAAGATAAACAATATGCCACAAGCATAGCAGAAAAGATTCACACATAAAGAAGTAATGTTCAGAATGTTTTTCACTACCGTCACAAGAGCTTTTGAGAATAACCAAAAGAGTTTTTGACAGCCGTCAAAAACTCTTTTTGCGTACGTACTAAAGGTTAGGAGAATAAGTTTCATCCCATAAGTATTGGTTATTACTCTTAAATAAGATACCTTTTACTCTACAATCGCATGATTTCACTCCCCTATTACACGATACAAATAAGTGGCACCCACCTTCTCGCGAACCATCTTCGGAAAATCTCCTTCACAAAAACCATCAAGCACTTGGCGAGCATGATAGTCTGCTACGCCCAACAAAAGACGGAAGTTCTTGACCGTTATAAAACCATGTTCCTTGCAATAATTGGTGATAACCTGCCATTCTTGCTCCGGGTCTTGCGCAAAAGCTTTTGTTTTCCAAGGACTACGGCTGCATTTACTATCATACTCTATGAAAAAATCCTTGTCAAACTCCTTGGTGGTTCGCACCTCAAAACCGGAACATACTACCTCACTGGCAGGTATGCGCTCACCTTCATGATAAACCTTGTGATAATAATTACCATTTTCATCCTTATGTTCCCGTAACTTTAGCTTCGGACGAATGACAAGCATATTTCCTATCTTCACTTCCATACCTTGGGAGAGAGCCAGCATCGTCTCGTCCTTAATGGATTCGATGGCTGCCACAAATTGGGCTGGCGTCATCTGGTGATGATGCCGCATTCCCTTTGTCATATCCTTAAAATCATAAATATCGCTATAAACGAACTGAGGATGAATCAAATATTCGCCGGTCTCGTCTTTCATCGGCGAACGGTGTTCTATATAATGTATCGAACCGGTTGCTTTTGGCATAGTTATCTTGTACTTTATGATGTTAATATCTACCGAATATTTCCTATCTCTTATATATATAAATAGGTAAACATATTCACCATCTTCATGATGCTATGTTTTTATTCGTCATGTGAGTGCAAAGATAGACAAAAAGTTTGAGATTGGAAAAGGAATTAGAGAAAAACATGATAACAAAAGAAAGACGATGTGCAAAATAACCTAAAACTTTCAGAGGAAATGAATGAAAAACCAAAAAATATATGTAACTTTGGAGGCGATTTCAAAACAATTCAATCAAATTTACAATGGAAAAACATAATTTTGTGACGATTGCAGACCTTTCCAAGGAGAAACTCATGTATCTCTTGGAAATGGCACAAGAGTTTGAAAAGCATCCTAACAGGGAGCTGTTGAAGGGAAAGGTTGTAGCAACCCTTTTCTTCGAACCATCCACTCGTACCCAACTCAGTTTCCAGACAGCAGCCAACCGCCTTGGCGCACGTGTCATTGGTTTCTCTGATGCCAAGACATCCAGCACTACAAAGGGTGAGACTCTCAAGGATACCATCCTGATGGTAAGCAACTATGCTGACGTCATCGCTATGCGCCACTTCATCGAAGGTGCTGCCATATATGCAAGCGAAGTTGCTCCTGTGCCAATCGTCAATGCCGGAGACGGAGCCCACGAGCACCCATCACAATGCTTGCTCGACCTCTACTCAATCTATAAAACACAAGGTACTTTGGAGAACCTCAATATTTATCTGGTAGGCGACCTGAAGTACGGACGTACAGTTCACTCCCTCATCACGGCCATGCGCCATTTCAATCCTACATTCCACTTTATCGCTCCTAAGGAACTCGCTATGCCACAGGAATATAAGTTGTACTGCCAGCAGCACAACATTAAGTATGTGGAGCACGAAGATTTCAACGAGGATGTCATCGCTGGTGCCGACATTCTCTACATGACACGTGTACAGAAGGAGCGTTTCAGTGATCTGATGGAATACGAAAGAGTAAAGAACGTATATATCCTCAAACGCGAAATGCTCAGCAAGGCTAAGGAAAACATGAAGATTATGCACCCACTGCCTCGCGTGAATGAAATTGCATACGATGTGGATGACGACCCACATGCATACTACATCCAGCAGGCTCAAAATGGTCTCTATGCACGAGAAGCCATCTTCTGTCACTGCCTCGGCATCACACTCGATGACGTCAAGAATGACAAGACCGTGATTGAGTAATGTTTAATGTTTAGTGATTAATGTAATTATGGGAAACAATAAGAATCAACTCGTAGTTGCGGCTATCGAAAACGGTACCGTAATCGACCACATACCAGCCGAGAAGACCTATCAGGTTGTCAACCTGCTCCAGTTGGAAAAGATGGACACTCCTGTCACTATCGGCTACAACTTGCCTTCCAAGAAAATCGGCAAAAAGGGAATCATCAAGGTTGCCAACAAGTATTTCACTGATGAGGAAATCAACCGCCTCTCTGTAGTTGCTCCTAACATCGGTCTGAGTATCATCAAGGACTATGAAATCGTGGAGAAAAAGACCGTGAAGACTCCTGATACACTCAAAGGCATCGTAAAATGCAACAATCCTAAGTGTATCACCAATAATGAGCCAATGGCAACTATCTTCCACACAGTAGATGCTGCACTCGGAATTATCCGCTGCCACTATTGCGATAAAGAGCAACAATTAGGCAAGGTAGAACTTTGTAAGTAACAATTTGAAAGCATTTTTCTTCTTTTTCTTCCATATTATTTGGAGTATTGAAGAAAAATGCTTATTTTTGCATCCGCAATTCATAAATACAGAACTTAACAATAAAAGAGCCAATGGAAAAAGATCAAGAGATTTTCGACCTGATTGAGAGAGAGCATCAGCGTCAGTTGAAAGGTATGGAGCTGATTGCTTCAGAGAATTTCGTAAGTGAAGAAGTGATGAAAGCTATGGGTTCATACTTGACCAACAAGTATGCAGAAGGTCTCCCTGGCAAACGTTACTATGGCGGTTGCCAAGTTGTTGATATCGTAGAGAACCTTGCCATCGAGCGTGTCAAGAAAGTCTTCGGTGCTGAGTATGCCAATGTTCAGCCTCACTCTGGAGCACAGGCTAATGCAGCCGTTTTGCTCGCAGTTCTCAAACCTGGCGATACTTTCATGGGATTGAATCTCGACCACGGTGGCCACCTTTCTCATGGTAGCCACGTCAATACTTCTGGTATTCTCTACAACCCTATCGGGTACAACCTCAACAAAGAGACAGGCCGAGTTGATTACGACGAAATGGAGAAATTGGCTCTTGAGCATAAACCTAAGTTGATCATCGGTGGCGGTAGTGCCTATAGCCGTGAGTGGGATTATGCCCGCATGCGCAAAATTGCTGATGAGGTAGGCGCCTTGCTGATGATTGATATGGCTCACCCTGCTGGTTTGATTGCAGCTGGATTGTTGGATAATCCATTGAAGTATGCCCACATCGTTACTTCTACTACACACAAGACTCTCCGTGGTCCTCGTGGTGGTATCATCCTGATGGGTAAAGACTTTGATAATCCTTGGGGTCTGACTACCAAGAAGGGTGAAGTGAAGAAGATGAGTATGTTGCTCAACTCTGCCGTATTCCCAGGACAGCAAGGTGGACCTTTGGAGCATGTCATCGCTGCTAAGGCAGTTGCATTCAATGAGAACCTGCAACCATCTTGGAAAGATTATGCACTTCAGGTTAAGAAGAACGCTGCTGTACTTGCAGAAGACCTCATCGGTCGTGGATTCGGTATTGTCAGCGGTGGTACAGACAACCACTCTATGCTTGTCGATCTGCGCTCTAAGTATCCTGACTTGACAGGTAAAGTTGCTGAAAATGCACTTGTTGCAGCAGATATCACTGTCAATAAGAACATGGTTCCATTCGACTCTCGTTCTGCATTCCAGACATCAGGTATCCGTCTCGGAACAGCTGCCATGACTACTCGTGGTGCTAAGGAAGATATGATGCACCTGATTGCTGAACTTATCGAGGAAGTTTTGAATGCCCCAGAAGACGAGAAGGTCATCGCTCGAGTTCGCGAAAAAGTAAATGAGACAATGAAGGACTATCCTCTGTTCGCTTACTAATTCTTCTGATAAACTGAAAGTAAAGGTCCGGAAAAGTTCCTGATTTTTACATTATTATATAATAGGCTTGTTTTTTAAGTAAAGCAAGCCTATTTTTTGTTGTTTTATATTAAAGCCTGATAGAAATACAAGAAAAAATTGTAAGTTTGCAGAATAAAACAAGTACGGAATATGAAGAAATATATCATAACTCTGATATCACTCTTTGGTTTCTGCATTGCTCAAGCACAGGCACAAACCTTAACTTTCGGTCCACTGCACAGCGCAGATAGTCCGAGAGCAGACTGGTTATTGCCTGGTGACACCATCATGCAAGCCGGTCAAAAGATGATTTATCAGGGAAAACCAATGAAGAACGTGAAATATACAGTCAGTTCACCTTCTTGGAATGAAGAACAGAAATCTTTCTCTGAAGAAAAATCCAACTTATCTCCTCTAAGCAGTTTAGATGATAACAAGGGATTGGAGTATGGCTATGGTCTGCACAAAGGACTGAATGTTTCCTTAGGTGCTTCAGCATTTGCGACTTTTGGAAAAGGCCTGCCTCATAAAGGCGGATTCTCGCAGAATATCAATGCCACTTATCTGGCTCCTCTCTCTAAAGATGGAAAACTCTGGATTGCAGGAGGCGGATATTTCAACAATACTTTCTGGGGAAGCGACAGCTATCGTGACGTTGGACTTTATGCCATCATGGGCTATAAATTCAATGAGCATTGGGAAGCTTATGTATATGGACAACTCAGCATCAGCAACAACTATGATAACTTCTACAATCGCTATGCTGGATATGGCCCCTATGGTTATGGCAGATATGGCGGCTACGGATTAGGCTATTATCCCGGTTTATGGGGAATGGGAGGAACCATGCCTTTCGGATATGGTATGGGAATGCCAGGAGCCAATGTCTTAGGTGCAGGCGTGAAGTACAATGTCAACAAGAATTTCTCCATCGGAATCAATGTGGAGGGTGTATGGTATAATAATAAGGGAATGGATTATTTTGATAGATACAATTATCCGAACCCGAATGAAAACCGTTCCAAACAGTAATATAAAATCTATTATAAAGACAAAAAAATAAGAGTGTGATGGAAAACTTCATCACACTCTTATTTTTTTGTTCATATTGATTTGAAAATCAATGATGTAAAACCTACATAACTTATCTCTATACTTAATCACAAAGGATTTGAAGGATACGTTCTGCAGAACGACCATCCCAGCGGTCAGGAATGCCAGCCTTCTTCCATTCGCCCTTGAAGATTTTCTGCAACATGGCAGCAAGTATCTCTGCATCTTCTCCTACCAGTTCATTGGTTCCCACTTTTACCGTCTCAATATGCTCTGTATAATTATTGAGCGTAATACATGGAACACCATTGAAAGTAGCCTCTTCTGCCACATTACCAGAATCACTGATGACACCCTGAGCATGAGCTGTGAGATAACAGAAATCAAGATAAGCCTGTGGAGAAACAATCTCTATTCCTGTATGATGATCATGCAGTGCCTGATGAGTTTGGAAAGACAGTACAGCCTCCAAGGCCTTACCTCTCAAAGGAGCTATCACCTTGACACCTGCCTTTCGAGCCTCCGCATCAATCACAAAGAGTAAGGCATTCAACTTATCTCGATCTGCAAGCAAAACTTTTCGGTTGATGGTCAGAACAAGATACTTCCCATCTTCCAGTCCATGTTCATCCATCAGTGCAGGACGAGACATCTTGTCTTTCAGGAAACGGATGTTATCGATAAGGATATTTCCTACCATATATACCTTGGAAAGTTCAGCACCTTCCTTATTGGCAATACTGTTGTTTGAAATACCAGCAGTAAAGAGGATGTCAGAGAGTCCATCAATGACAAGACGATTGATTTCCTTAGGCATCGATATATCGAAACTGCGGGTACCCGCTGCAATATGGGCTAATTGAATGCCCTGTTTCTTAGTTACGATGGCTACTGCCATAGTAGAAGCCAAGTCATCCACCACTACAACCACATCCGCAGGATTTTCCTGGAGATATTTTTCAAATTTAGCCATGACATGACCTGTAAGTTCATTCAGATTCTCACAGTCCACAGCCAGATAAACATCCGGCTTCGCTATCTCCAAGTCTTCAAACAGAGAATTTTCCAACGTAGGATCATCCTCCATTCCTGTATAGACCAGTTGATAGCCGATATCATGACCACTGTTTTTTGCTGATACGATAGCTCTGATAAGTGGAGCTACCTTGATAAAATTTGGTCTTGCTCCTGCTACAATACAAATCTTTTTCATAAAGTTTACTTGATATAAAGTATAAAATTATAAGTTATCTGAGGAAAGGGGCTACATCAGGTTCGGCTTTATCCCTTAAAGAGGTCTTTGATTCCACCAATTGAACCCAACAGGTTTGTGGCCTCGTATGGCAAATAAACCACCTTATTGTTCTTACCTTCTGCAACCTCCTGCATCATCTGAATATATTTCTGTGCCAAGAGATAGTTGGCAGGATTGGTACACTGCCCTACTGCCTCAGTTATTTTCTGGATAGCAATCGCCTCGGCTTCTGCCTTGCGAATACGTGCAGTAGCTTCACCTTCGGCATTCAGGATAGCCTGCTGTTTTGCAGCTTCAGCCTTGTTGACAATAGCAGCCTTCTCACCTTCAGAAAGCAAACGCTGTTTTTCCTTTTCACCTTCAGAAGTCAGAATGGTAGCACGTTTGTTTCGTTCTGCCTGCATCTGCTTTTCCATGGCAACGAGCACACTCTCTGGAGGAGTAATATCCTGCAGCTCAACACGGTTTACCTTGATACCCCACTTGTTGGTAGCATCATCCAATACAGAACGTAATTTGGTATTGATAGTATCTCGGGATGTCAAAGTCTGGTCAAGTTCCATCTCACCTATAATATTACGGAGTGTAGTCTGTGTCAACTTCTCGATAGCATTTGGCAAATTATTGATTTCATACACACTCTTGAATGGATCTACAATTTGGAAATACAAGAGGGCATTAATCTGCATCTGAATATTATCCTTCGTGATTACATTCTGACGGGCGAAATCATAAACCTGCTCACGCAAATCGATGCTATTACTATAGGAATAACGTCCGTTGCGCTGGGAAACGATATCCTTGGCATGATCGATAAAAGGTATGATGATATTGATACCTGGTTTCAAAGTCGCATAATAACGACCGAGACGCTCTATAATCTTGGTCTCACTCTGAGGGATGATGACAATGGTCTTCTTGACGATGATAAGTGCAAGAACCACAATAACAATTAACACGTAGATACCGATGCTCATAATTGTATGTTTTGATTAGTTAATAATAAATGAAAATTGACTAAAAATGCTTTTTACAGCTTTTCAACTTCCAGAATAATAGACTCTCTTCCGACTATCTTTACCTTTGTTCCCACTTCGATGTTCACAGATGAAGATGGCGCCTCTGCTTTCCAGTCGTCACCATCCAATTTCACTCTTCCGTAATCACCGGCAACAATGGTTTGCGTCACTTCACCCACCTGTCCCAAGAGGGCATCAGCATTGCTTTTCCTGTCATCAGCTCCTTGATGGATGGCATGAACCAGATGAGGGCGTATGAGCCAAATACTCAATACCGAACAGACTGCCCAGGCAATAACCTGCACCCAGAAAGGCAAACCTGCCACTGCCAGGCAGATACTTACCAGAGCACCAAGGGCGAAACAAGTAACATAGAAATCACCAGATGAGAGTTCCATGATGAGACACACTACTGTAATAATGGTCCAGAAAAGCCAAAGATTTTGAGAAATATAGTCTATCATGATTCAATGATTTTGAATGGTTAGTATTTTTATATTGTCTAACGTCTTCTTGTTGTAGTCTTCTTCGCTGCAGTTTTTCTATTTTTTGTCAATTGCGAAGCTCTGACTGTCTTAACAGAAGTAACGGCAGGAGTTGCGGCCTTATAATATTGCAAAGCTGTAGGCATTTCTTTTTGCAAAGCAGCAATACGCTTAGCATCAGAAGGGTGATCACTGAAGATATCACTCTTGTTGGAACTTGAACCGCTGGACATACGCTTCCAGAAAGGAATTGCCTGCTGAGGATCATAACCAGCCATCGCTGCAAAGATCAGACCCATATAATCAGCCTCTGTCTCATTGTCACGGGAATACTTTAAGTTACGGAATGAGAAATACTGACCGGCAACAGCACTGGCCACATCACCTACACCGCTTCCTACAGCCTGATTCAGAACACTACCTAAAATATTAGTACCAATCTGCTGATTCTGCTGCTTACTCAACTGCTCGGCACTATGTTTAGCCACAGCATGTGCAATTTCATGACCAAGAACAATGGCAAGACAGGTCTCGTTCTGAGTATATGGGAGCAATCCTTCATAAACTACAATTTTACCACCAGGCATACAGAAAGCATTGGCACTATTGTCTTGCACCAGATTAAATTCCCATGAATAATTCTTCAAGTCATTAGCAAAACCATTCTGCTTCAAATATGTTTCTACGGCAGTTGCCAATCTCTGACCTACTCTTCTGACCATAGCTGTCTGAGTAGCATTCTTGGATTTTTTAGCCGAAGCCATATACTTTGTATATTCCTGATTAGAGAGGCTCAACACCTGCTCATCAGAAACAGAAATACGATGAGTACGACCTGTCAGTGGTACTTGCTGGGTGGTTCCACAGGAAGCCAACACCAAGGATGTCATTGCCACAAGGGCAAGATTCTTTAAACTTTTCATCTTCTCTTTGATTTTAAAAACTCCTAAATTGACAGAATTATATAATATAACTCTACTCTTATGCAAAAATAACGTTTTTCTAAATAACTTCCAAACAATTGATAAACTTTTTGAAAGGAAATCGATATTTTATAACTTTCTTTTCAATGTGATGACGGTCATTTCAGGCCATGCTCCCAAACGGAAAGGGAAAGAACCACCGATACCTGCGGATACATAGAGCATCTGGGCACCCCGCCTAAAAACACCTCCCCACTCCTTGAAAGCCAGACGGGCTGGTGTCAATTTACCTATAAGAATCTGTCCTGCATGAGTATGACCGGAAAGGGTAAGATGGATGCCAGCCTTCAGAGCCTCCTTGCGCCAATGATGTGGGTCGTGGGTCAACAGTATTTTGAAAGCTTTCTTATCTACGATTCCTTTCATTGCCTTTTTCAAGTTGGCACGATTAGAGAAAGGAGGATTTCCGGCATTCTCTACTCCTATTATCTCAATACTTGCCAGTCCATGCGATAAGGTAACATGCTCATTCATCAACTGAGTCCAGCCCAACTCCTTCTGAAATCCGAAAAGCATTTTGCGGTTTCGCTTCAAAGCTCCAATGGTATGATTGTTATCATACTCACAATAATCATGATTTCCCCATACAGAATAGATTCCATCGGGAGCATGAAGTTGTTTTAATGTTTCCAGATATGGAGCGACTTCTGTAGCAGAGTTATTGACTAAATCTCCTGTAAAAGCCATCAGTTCTACACCTTCATTATTGGCACATTCCACCACTTTTTCTACGAAATCTGTATCTTTTGGAAAAGTACCCAAATGAAAATCCGTGAAATGCAGTATCTTATAACCATCAAAATAGGGAGGTAAATCCGGTGACGAATAGGTAATCTGTTTCACTTCCAACTTTCTCCATCCCTTCGTGAAACCAAATATGAATCCCCCTATCATAAACAAGGCAGGAAGAATGGCTACCCACCAAGGCAAAAATAGAGACAAAAGGATATAAACTATCTTTGGCATCACAGAAAAAAGAATCATCGTAAAAAGGACCCTTACTGAAAGTCTATGATATACGCCAAATTGCAGTCCTGTTTCTGCCAGAAGAAGCAAAGCTGATGGTATCCACCATGCTATTGCTAAAGCTAAAGGCCAAGTAGAAACAGCATCAAACCACAGCCAGAGGTCGGGAAGTAATGCCAACCCCAGCATCATGATTATATATAGTAATGATCTAAAAATCTTTTTCATGGTGCAAAAATACAAAAAAAGGATGAGACTCTATCATGGAGCCCCATCCTTTTTTATATTAAATCTGTATTTTCTTCTTGATAAGAATTCTATACCTTAATGATGTTATGCATTAGCTGCTACAGAAATCCAATCGAATACATATGAACAGATACCGAATGCAACGATACCTACTGTACAAATGGCAAGCGCCAACTTTGTTGAGCAAGCGCTCTGGAAAGTAGGCAGCGGATTATCGCTGTGCTTGATAAACATTGCCTTCACGATAAGCAAGTAGTAGTACAAGCTCAATACGGTGTTAACCAAAGCGATGAATACTACGCCATAAGCCCATGCTCCAAGAGTGGTGTGAATATCTGCACCCTGAACGGCTGCCATAAACACGAAGAACTTTGAGAACATACCTGCAAATGGAGGAATACCACCCAATGAGAACAAAGCCAATGTCATCAGGAATGCCAAACGTGGATTGGTCTTGTACAAACCGTTGTAGCTGTCCATCATAACTGTACCATTGTTGTGCTCCTCAACAGATGAGATAATGGTAAACACGCTCAAGTTGGCAACTACATAAATCAATACATAGTATGTCAGAGCGGTCACGCTCATTGCTGAGTTACCAACCACAGCCAACATGATGTAACCTGCCTGAGAGATAGAAGAGAATGCCATGAAACGCTTCAAGTCACTCTGACGGATAGCAAAGAGGTTGGCGATAGTGATAGAAAGTACAATGACAATGTAAAGCAATACTGTCCAGTACTCTACCATTGGAGCAAATACCTTCATGAGGATAGCACAGAGAGTAAATGCAGCAGCACCCTTAGAAACTACAGAGAGATAACCTGTAACTGTAGTTGGAGCACCCTGATATGAATCAGCTGTCCAGAAGTGGAAAGGAACCAAAGAAATCTTGAAGCCCAAACCACTGAAGAAGAATACCATACCAGCAATGGTCAATGGAGATGCAGAGATAACCTTTGCAACATCATCGAAATACAAAGTACCACAAGCAGCATAAAGCAAAGAGATACCATAAATCATCACACCACTTGAGAATGTAGCAGTAAGGATGAACTTAGCACCAGCTTCAGCTGAATTGTGACGATACTTATCGAATGCTACCAAGCAAGCCATTGGCACAGATGCCATCTCAAGACCGAGGAAGAACAGGAGGAAGTGGTTGGCACTTACCATCATATTCATACCGAGCAAGGTAGAGATAATCAACATATAGAACTCACCCTCCTTGAAGGCTGTGTCCTTACGGCTCAACCACTCCTTAGCCTGTACCAACACGATGAGGGTACCCAGAGCCAGGATAGTCTTCAAGACACCGGCAGCAGGACCCGTGGTGTACATGCCGCCAAATGCCTCTGCGGCTTCTGTAGGGTAGATGTTGAAGCAGATGTGAGCCAACATCAAGAGACATACCAGAGGATTGAACCACTGACGGTCTGAGTTCTTGGAACTGCAGAAGTCAGCAATAAAAGTGATCAACAGAACTACCATCAAGGAAGCTTCTGGAAACATATTTAAAAATTGACTGTAATTCATTTCTTCTGATATTTATTACATGATTACACTAAAGATAGGACCTACGGCGTCCATGATAATCTCCTCTGCCCAGAGTGGGAACATACCGAGACCTGCAACGCAGGCAATCAGACCTGCTACAGCGATACGCTCGTCCCAGGTAGCATCGTGAAGCTTCTCCAACTTTGGATTAGGAACCTTCTGATAAAGGATCTTACCTACACAACGCAAGATGTAAACCGCTGTTACTAC